>Ga0335081_10000556_pt1 | contig 62829 bp, 55 predicted proteins | sample Lox_Sample_35_FD_206713 | JGI IMG/M metagenome (GOLD analysis project Ga0335081, IMG submission 206713) | Soil microbial communities from Loxahatchee National Wildlife Refuge, Florida, United States - Lox_Sample_3.5 | ecosystem: Environmental > Terrestrial > Soil > Wetlands | place: USA...
GCGTCGGTTCCGCTGCCCACGCCGACCGCGTGCTTGGCGCCGACCAGCGTCGCGAACTCGTCCTCGAGGCGGTCGACCTCCCTGCCAAGCGTGAAATCGCCGCGCATCACGACCTCTCGGATCTGGGCAAGGATCTCGTCCCGGTCGGAAAACTGCGCGGGCAGGTAGTTGTGGTTGATCTCCAACACGCCGGTGGTCTCGTATTGCTGGGGCAAGAAATTGCGCTCGGCGCGCACGACTTCCTGCTTCGCCACCGAGTCGCCGATCAAGATTTGTGCACGTAGTCCCATGGCAAGCGCTTCATTTCCGTGAAGTTGTCCTTGACCCAGCCGATCGTCTCCCGTATGCCCTGGACGAATGCCACGGAAGGCCGCCAGCCCAACTGCTCGGCGGCCTTGGCGGCATCCATGCGATACGCCTGATCCTTGCCCGGGCGATCGGGCGCTGCCTCGACCACGCGCTCGAAGTCGATGCCGAGCTGCGCACAGACCGTCTGCACGACCTCCCGTATCGGGTGGAACTCGCCGGACGAGAAGTGATAGGTCTCTCCGGGCTTGCCTGCCTCGCAGACCGCAAGTAGAGCCGCCGCGGCGTCGCGGGCATGAACGAAGGCGCGCACAGAAACGCCGCCGCCATGCAGGGGGAGCCTGCGGCCGGAAAGCGCATACAGGATGGCGCGCGGGACGATGCGGTACAGTTGCTGTCCGGGACCGAAGAAGTTGGCGAACCGAGTCAGCACGGCCGGAAACCCGTAGTTGCGATGGAATGCGGCCAAGCTCATGTCCGCCGCCGCGTGGGACACCGCATAAGGGGTGCTCGGAGCGTAAGGATGATCCTCGCGAACCGGCTCCTTGGTGTTCCCGTACACCTCGGGCGTGGACACCCGCACATATTTCATGAGCCACGGGCGCGTGCGCAGAAACTCGTGCAGCCGCACCTTGGCAACGAGATTGGTCTGGTACCAGTGCTCGGGCCAGGTCCAGCTCTCGGCGACCATCCCCTGGCCTGCGAAGTCGACCACGAACGACGGCGCGAACGCGTCGAGCGCAGAACAGATGAGCGGCATGTCCCGATTCAAGTCGAGCTGCTTGAACGTATACGCACGGGCCCGTGGATTGTTCTTGTAGGGCAGGAAGATCGGCGAGCCTTCCGCCGAACGATTCACTCCGAGCAGCTCATGACCTCTGCACAGCGCGGCGTCGACAAACGTCGCGCCCGCGAAGGAGTTCGACCCGAGGACCGCGATCCGCGCCATCTACATCGAGGTCGTTGGCGTACGACTTGTCTGCTGCCGGTAGAGCTTGGCCGCAGCGTACGCGGGCTGCCGTCCCTGCATCGCGCAGCTCGCTCAGCGAGGCGGGTTGGCGCAAAGCCACTGCATGATCATATGGCCGAGCACCAACTGGAGATCCTCCGCGATCTGCATGTCGTCGACGGCGAAGTGGATCGGCACGTCGGCCAGCTCCTTGCAGGTCCCGCCGGAGTAGCCCAGGATTGCGTACGACTTGATGTTCATCGCTCGCGCCTGCTCGACTGCACGGACCACGTTGGGCGAGTTCCCGCTGCCGGAGAACACGAGGAGCAGGTCGCCCGTGCGTCCTTGCACCGCGAGCTGTCCGGAGAACACGCTGTGGTAGCCGACGTCGTTTGCCAGGCAGGTGATGACCGAGGCATTGGCGCTCAATGCGTGCACGCGCATACCTAGACCGTCGCCTTTGGCGATGCCGTAGAGGTAGTCGTTCGCCAGATGAATCGCGTTGCCCGCGCTCCCTCCGTTGCCGCAGAGAAAGACAGAGCGGCCTTCACGCCAGCAGCGCCTCAGATCCGAGGCCAGCTCCGCGACGCCGCTCCAGTCCGCGCCGGCCAGTATCCCGCCCAGCCGCTCGGCATAGCTCGCGAAGTGGGCGACGGCGCTCCGGCGCAGCGCCGCACCGCTCGACTCCGCACGTGCACCCTCGCCTGTGTAATCGGCGAGCCGCACGAGTTTTCCGCTTCGCGGTGGCTTCATGCGGCCGCCTCAACGAGCTGGTCGCGCTGCATCCATTTCAGGTTGTAGAAGCGGGCCTCGTCCTTCAAGATGCCCTCGCGATACTTGGCTGCGAGCTCCGTGATCGCATCGTCCACCGTCTTCCTCGGGCGATACCCGGTGGCGATCAGCTTGTCGGAGTTGACGCGGTAGGAGCGCGGGTCGTTGGAGGCCGTGACCGTCAGGTCCGCAGGAATCCGACAGCGCACCCGCTCCGCGATCTGAATGATCGAAAGGTTCTCGAAGCCCGCGTTGTAGATCCCCGTGAGGTGCGGCCGCGCGAGCAGGTGTAGATAGACGTCGGTGATGTCGTCGATGTGGATGTTCGGCCGGGTTTGCTCTCCCCCGAGCACGGTGATGCGCCTGCGCGTGAGGGCTTGCATCGTGAGCATGTTCACCGAGACGTCGAGGCGCATTCGCGGCGAGTATCCGCAAACGGTCGCGGGGCGCACGATCTGCACCGCCATCGCGTCCGCGTAGCTCAAGAGCACCCGCTCAGCCACCATCTTCGTCTTGTTGTATTCGGAGATGGGCGTGAGCTCCAGCTCCTCGGTGACCTCCGGCTCATTCTTGACCCCGTAAACGCTGCCGGAGGACGCATAGATGAACTGCCGCACTCCACACCGCACGGCCCGGTCGGCGAGCCGCATGGTTGCGAGCGCACTCACCTCCCAGGTCAACTTGGGGTCGAGATCCCCACATGGATCGTTGGCTACCGAAGACAGGTGGATCACCGCCTGCACCCCGTCGAGTGGCACTTGCTCGGGGAAGCGCACATCGCTGCACAGCACCTCGAGGTTGGGATGAGGCTGGAGGAAGTTGCCAAACCACATCGCGTCGGCCACCGTAACCCGATGGCCGAGCCGCAGCAGCTTGGGCACCAGCACACTGCCTTTGTATCCACATCCACCCGTGACCAGGATCTTCATCGTCGGCACTCGTTTCGCTCCACCCGCTTGCTGCCGGCCCTAGGACTCGGTGCGATGGCACCCCCGCGCTGGCAAGCGTTGTCGGCTCCGGACTCGCTGCCGAGTCGATCGACATCGGTTGCGGACTACGTCATGCGGCTGCCGTGATAACGGCAAGCGCTTGTTGGAGTTGAGCCCTGATCGCCGGCCGCGGCCGCGCGGGTCGACCTGGCGCTGCCGCTCGTGGCTGCGGGAGCGCCGGGTATCCCGCCGCACCCGTTCAGCCGTCCCAGCCCAGCCGTGATCGGCCGGCGAATCAGCCGGTTGGTCTAAGCGCGTCGGAGACGACTCCGGGTGGGCAGGGCCGGTCCGTGGCGGCGCGGCGTGGATCCCCGGCGATCACGCCGGTTGCGCGTGCGAGGCTCTGATGTATGGCGATCGAGCTCGCGACCATGCGTGCAGCACAGCGGTTGATCAGAGAACGCCGGACACAGATGTGCTCGCGGCAACGGAGCGAGTGCTGGCATGAGCCGCACGACACGCGAGCTCGGGCACCGGCACGGTCGAAGCGGAGAGGCACGGCGCTATGTCAGATGCATTGCAGCGCGCAGCGCCCTTAAAGCGTCCACACGGGTGTGATCGAAGTGGACTTTGTGGGGCCTAAAGTTTTGTCGGATGGCGCCGATATAAAGTGCGAGATGGCATTGCGTGCATCTCGTCACCAGCGGTTCCTCGGCAGTGTTTTTCCCTCTGTAATTCCCATTTTGCATGATCCGCGCCAACTCAAGTTTTCGCACTTCTCGTCGATAATCCGCACAAAGGTTGGCTCACGCGCAGGTGACCGAATCTTATGTTCTCGGACTGACCATCGAAGGAGTGTGAACAATGCCTCAAATCATCAACACCAATATTGCGTCGCTGGATGCGCAACGCAATCTGAACACGTCGCAGTCGTCGCTGAACCAGGCGCTGCAGCGGCTGTCTTCGGGCCTGCGCATCAACAGCGCCCAGGATGATGCGGCTGGGCTGGCGATCTCGGATCGGATGACGGCGCAGATCAATGGATTGAATCAAGCCGGCCGCAACGCCAACGACGGGATCTCGCTCACGCAGACGGCCGAAGGCGCGCTCCAGCAATCGACCGCGCTTCTCCAGCGCATTCGTCAGCTCGCGGTGCAGTCCGCCAACGCGACTAATTCCGCCTCCGACAGGCAATCGCTGAACTCGGAAGTGAATCAGCTGACGAGCGAGCTCACCCGGATCGCCAACACCACGACCTTCAATGGCTTGAAGATTCTCGACGGCACGTATCAGGGACAGCAGTTCCAGGTGGGTGCGAACGCGAACGAGACCATCGGCGTCTCGATCCAGGGCGCGCGCGCGCAGGATCTCCAGAACAACTCCATCGCGCTCGCGTCGGGCACCGCTGGTTCAGGTCTGGGCGAATCCACTGCCGCCGCGGCGAATACCGCGGCGGCCAGCAATGGTGTCGCGGCGCAGACGTTGACGATCGCAGGCTCCGCCGGTTCTGCTGCGGTGACCGTTAACGCCGGCGACTCCGCTTACACGATCGCGGCGTCTGTGAACGCCCAGACTGCATCCACCGACGTGACCGCCTCGGCCAGCACCGCGGCGACTCTGACCAGCATCAGCGCGGCCGGAACGATTAGCTTCAGCCTCAACGGCGGCGGTACAGCAACCACGATTTCAGCGCAGATCTCGTCTGCGAGCGACCTGTCTGCGATCGTGACCGCAGTGAATAACGTCAGCGGCAAGACCGGCGTCACCGCGACGTTGAATGCGTCCAAGACCGCTGTGATCTTCAACCAGGCCGACGGGCAAGACATCGTGCTGAACGGGTACACGAATTCAGCCGGTGGTACCGCGACGATCGCGGGAGCCAACACTTCCGACACGCAAACGCTCACGAGCGGTGGCACGAACAGCAGCCGGGTTGGGGGAACGGTCACGTTGAACTCGGACGCCGGCTTTACCGCGGTGAGCAGCGCCGGCAACACGGTCGTGACCACCGGCGCACTCACGGGCTCGACCGCGCAAAACCTGACCACCGTCGACATCACGACCGTAACGGGCGCCAACAGCGCACTGGCCATCGTGGACGCCGCACTGGCGCAGGTGGACAAGATGCAAGCGAATCTGGGTGCGGTCCAGAACAGGTTCACGAACACGATCGCGAACCTGCAGACCACATCCGAGAACCTCAGCGCTGCGCGCAGCCGGATCCAGGACACGGACTTCGCTGCCGAGACCGCCAATCTGTCACGCGCGCAGATTCTGCAGCAGGCCGGCGTGGCGATGCTCGCGCAGGCGAACGCCTTGCCCCAAAACGTCCTGACGTTGCTGAAGTAGTGCACGCCGAGGACTAGGAAGCAGCAAGGGGTGGGCAGGGCGCAGGTTCTGTCCACCCTTCCTTAGTGGGCGCCTGCACCGGAATCAATAGACCCGGTTGCAGCGCCCCGCTGCGCGAGGTGTGGAAGAGGTGTGGATATGTCGATCCAGTCAGTTGCGAATAACGGTACCTCCCTACCGCAACAACCGGCGGCGCCAGCGACGGGGGCTGAGCGCCCTGCCAGGCCAGCCCCGCAAGCGAGCCAGGACTTGACTCCGGCGCAACCATCGGAGCAGCAAGTTCAGGAGGCGGTGGGTGCGATCAACAAGGCGCTCGAGACTACGTCCGAGAACCTTCAGTTCGCCGTCGACCACGACACGGGCAAGACTGTAGTCAAGGTAATCGACAGCAGCACCAAGGAGGTCATCCGCCAGATCCCGTCGCAAGAGGTCCTCGCGATCGCTCAGTCTTTGGACCGCCTCCAGGGAGTGCTGCTCAAGCAGAAGGCTTGAGCTCCGGCCCGCGCGCCGACACGGGCGCAGTGGCGGGCGTGTCGCACGCGATGTCGAATATTCGACAACTGGGGTGCGGGTGAGCGAGGACATCGAACCAGACATCGCTCAATTCCTACGAATACGCGCCACTGGCCGACCGTTTGATGGGGGCGCGGCGTCCCATCTGCTCCTGGGGATCACGAACGCGAATGATCGCGGCGGCCATCATCACCCACCGGAGAATCGGAACAGCAGCTGGAGCGGATGCATCTACACGCGGGGGGATTAAAGAGCCGTCGGGGAGGGTGCCGCTCCGATGACCTCGGCGCTCGCCTACAGTTCGGGCGTGGAAGCACCGATAACGCAGTCTGAAGTCGAACCTGAAGAGAGAAGGCCATGACCGTATCGTCGGTAAATAGCTCAGCCTTTACTCCGACCACGCTCACCTCGCTGTCCAGTCTGGGCAGCAACGGATCCACTGGGTCCGCCGGGTCGCCGCTGGCCATGCCCGGCGTCGGCTCGAACCTGGACGTCACCTCGATCGTCAACGCCTTGATGCAGGTCGAGCAGGTCCCGCTGAACGACCTCAATCAAAAGGAAGCGAGCTACGATGCGCAACTCTCGGCGTATGGCACGGTCAAGGGTGCGCTGTCCTCGCTGCAAAGCGCGCTGGCGGCACTGAATTCCCTGAGCACATTCCAGGCGACGTCGGTCACCTCGGGCGACAGCAGCATTGTTACCGCCAGCGCGGACGGCACTGCCACCCTTGGCAGCTACGCGGTGCATGTGGGTCAGCTGGCGCAGGCGCAGACGCTGGTTGCGGCAGGACAGGCCAGTACTACGCAGAGCATCGGCTCCGGGGCGCCCACCACCATCACGTTCCAGTTTGGAACCATCACCGGCGGCACGCTCAGCAACGGAACCTACAGCGGCGCAACGTTCACCCAGGATGCGGCGGCGGCCAGCGGAACGGTCACCATCGACAGCACGAACAATTCGCTGCAAGGGATACGCGACGCGATCAATGCAGCCAACATCGGTGTCACCGCCAGCATCGTGAATGACGGCAGTGGAAGCCCGTACCGTCTCCTGTTGCAGTCCTCTTCGACCGGCGCCGCGCGCAGCATGAGCATCAGTGTATCCGGGGATGCGGCACTGGCAGGTCTGCTGAGTGATGACCCGAGCGGTACGCAGAACCTCACGCAAGTGGTGGCCGCGCAGAGCGCTCAGCTCTCCGTGAACGGCTTCAACCTGACGAGCAGCTCCAACACCGTAAGCAACGCAATCCAGGGCGTGACCTTTAATCTCGCTCAGACCGGCAGCACGACTGTGACCATCGCGCAAGACTCGAGCAGCGCGACCGCAGCGGTCCAAGCGTTCGTCTCCGCGTATAACACGCTGGTGAGCACCATCTCGCAGGTCGCCAGCTACGATCCCGGCACCCAGCAGGGCGGTCCGCTGCTGGGGGACACCGGGCTCCAGACGATTCAGGCCCAGATCCGCAACATCCTGGGCGCCGCGATACCAGGATCACCGGGCGGCCTATCGAGCCTGGCTCAGATCGGAGTGTCCTTCCAGCAGGACGGAACGCTTGCCCTGAACACGTCCCAGCTGCAGGCAGCTCTATCGGCCGGTGCATCCAACGTTGCGCGCCTTTTCACATCGCTCGGCAACACGACTGACAGCCTGGTGAGCTACGTCTCGTCGACGGCGGACACCGCGCCGGGCCGCTATGCTGTGAACGTCACGGCTTTGGCCACTCAAGGTTCGCTGGCCGGCTCGTCGCCGGCCGGGCTGACGATCTCCGCCGGCGTAAACGATCAGCTGGCGCTGACGATCGACGGGGTCACCGACGGAGTGACGCTTGCGCCCGGCACCTACACGCCGGATTCGCTTGCCGCCGCTCTGCAGGCTGCCATCAACGGCGCGCCGGCGTTCTCCGCCGCCGGGATCGGCGTGACGGTCAGTCAGGCCGGCGGGGTGCTCACGATCCAGTCCAACAGCTACGGCTCAACCTCCAGTGTCAGTGTCTCGGGCAGCGCCGCGCAGAGCCTGTTCGGTTCGGCGCCGGTCGCTACCGCGGGAACCGACGTCGCAGGCACGATCAACGGGGCGCCCGCACTGGGGTCAGGACAGTTCCTGACCGGGGCCGCTGGAAACGCAGCAGCGGGGTTGCAGATCCAAATCAGCGGCGGATCTGTGGGTCCCCGTGGCCAAGTGAACTTCAGCCAGGGATATGCCTATCAGCTCAACGCGGCGCTCACGAACATCCTGAGCGATACGGGTCCGTTGGCGGCGAGCACGAACGGGATCAACGCGAGCATCAGCGATATCGACAACCAGCGAACCGCGCTGAACGCGCGGCTGGCGCAAGTGCAGCAGAACTACCTCGCGCAATTCACCGCCCTGGATACGCTGATCAGCAACATGAACAGCACCGCCAGCTTTCTCACCCAGCAGCTCGCGATCCTGCCGGCACCGGGCGCCCTTTCCGGCAGCAGTAAGGCCTGAGCCCCTGCGCCCTCCACGATCGGAGACGATTGACTATGACCGCGCTTGCCAACCGTGCCGTGACGGCGTATTCCGCCTTGGAGATCGAAACCGGAGTCGCCGGCGCCTCTCCTTTGCGCCTCGTAGTAATGCTCTACGATGGAGCGCTCAAGGCGATCTACACGGCCAAGGTTGCGATGGAGCGCGGCGAGATCGCAGCAAAAGGAAGCGCGATCTCAAAGGCGATCGCGATCATCGACGAGGGCTTGCGCCCGGCGCTGGACCTCGATGCTGGCGGAGAGCTGGCCGCGAATCTGATGGCTTTGTACCAGTACATCACTGGGCGATTGCTCTTCGCCAACTTGAAAAACGACAAGGCGTCCCTCGACGAAGCCGCCCGCCTGCTGTCCGAGCTTCGCAGCGCATGGGAAGCACTAGAGCAGGGTGCACGGCCGCCCGAGCAGGACCCAGCGGCCAACACCAAGGCGCGCGGACGCGTGGCCGTTGGCAAGCGATAGCGGCGCACCTCATCGAATCGGTTCGGCAAGGTTTCTGCAGTGGACTCGGTCGCCGTGCTGCAGTGCTACGAGAAGGCACTCGAGCTCACCCGTCGCATGCTCGGTGCGGCGCAAAGGAGCGACTGGGATGCGTTGGTCACGCTCGAGAAGGAGCGGACCAAGGTCATCGACCAGCTGCGACACGTGGATCTGGACCCGGGAGGCGACGGGCAGTCGCTGAGCCGGAAACGTGAACTAATCCGCGGCATCCTCACCTGCGACGAACAGATCCAGATGCTGACGCAGGATTGGATGCGCGAACTGCGGGAGGTGCTGGGCAGCATCCGTTCGGAGCAGCGGCTCTCACAGACATACGAGTCTTGAGCCGGCGACGCTGCTCAAGTTGACGACCCCGCGTCCAAGTAGCAAACTCACTGCGACATCGCAGTGGGAGCACGGATGGGTGCATTTGTCGTCACTTGGCGCGAGTTGTTGATCGTCGTAATCGCCGTCCTGGCCATTTACGTCGTGGAGCTGTTGCTGCTGCTCCGCTGGTCCGGAAGCGGCGGCCCGACGATCTGGAGGCGCCGCACCAGAACCGGGTCGGATGCTCGCGCGCTGGACGAGCTGACCCGTGAGGTTGGCGAGCTGGGCAAGCAGGTGACGCGCTTGCAAGCCGATCTCGACAAGTTGCGTGCTGCCGCGCGTACCGCTGCACCCGGAGCCGCTGCTCCCGGCCCCTTGGTCTCGCCGTACAACCAGGCGATTCAGCTGGCGCGGCAAGGGGCCAGCGCGGGCGAGGTGGCGAGCGGGTGCGGCATCTCCCGCGGAGAGGCCGAGCTGATCGTCGCGCTGTACCGCAAGCTTCGCATCTAGGGCGCGCGGCTTCGCGTCCGGCGCCCAGGCGGCCCGCAGTCGCTGGCGGGTAGCTGTGACCGAATCGAGGCGGAGTCTGCGATGGACATCACTCTCCAGGCCCAAATCCTGAGCCTGCGCGCGGCGGTGGAGTCGACCATCACCGCCGAGCGCGACCTCGTACGTCAAGTCCCCACCCCCGAGGCGCGCTGGTCCCCAGGTGACCAGATGACCGCCCGGGTGGAAGCCGCGCTGCCGGGGGGCAGGTTTCACGTGCGCGTGGATGACCTGCTGCTCGAGATGCATCTGCCGGCCGGATTCGAGCCCGGAGATCAGCTGGATCTCGAGTTCATCTCGTCCCAGCCGCGCCCTTCCTTCCTGCTCAGGGACGCTCCCGACGTCGCCGGCCGCAGCGTCGTCGATCTGAGCCGCTCGAGCCGCGAGCTCGGGCAGCTGGTGAAGTCGGTACTACCCGAACGCACGACGTTGCCGTCACCGGTCAAGGCGGCGCAGCCCATCCTGCCTGAACCGGCTCTCGACGTTCCCCGCCTGGCCCAAGCACTTGCCACCGCATTGAGCCGCAGCGGGCTGTTCTACGAGTCCCATCAGGCCGAGTGGCTGATGGGTCAACGGCCGCTGGAGGAACTTTTGCAGGAGCCGCAAGGGCGGTTGGCCGCCGTGACGACCGCGCCTGGGGACGGCGTAGCAGGGGCGCCGGCGGACTCGGAAGCGGGCGTTGGAGCGCGCGATCTCGCTCCTGCGCGCGATCACTCAGTCACACCCGGGCAACTAGGCGACCTGTCCACGAACGCAGGCGCTCCGGCCAAAGCCGACCCGGAGCCGTCGGGGGCGCTGGCGGGATCACAAGTCGCCAGCACACTCCACCCGCAAAGCCTGCCGCAAGTGCGCAGTCAGCTGGAAACGCTCGAGACCGGCCAGGTGACCTGGCAAGGTCAGCTGTGGCCTGGCCAAGAGTTGGAGTGGACGCTACGCGATCCAGGAGACGGTGCGACCTCGTCGCTGGACGATCCGCAGCCGTGGTTCACCGAGCTTCGGTTGCGTCTGCCGAGGCTGGGCGCACTGACCGCCGGTCTCGCGCTCGTCGGACCCGCCCTTCGAGTTCGGCTCACCGCGTCGGACCCGGCCGCCGAATCGGCGATGAGCGATGGCCGCGTGGCGCTCGCACGAGCGTTGGGCGAAGCCGGGATCGATCTCGTCAGCTTCAACGTGGTGCGCAGTGGCGCCGATTGACCCGCAACAACTCGCCGTAGCGCTCGCTTATCGCGAGGACGACGGCGCGCCCAGGGTCGTGGCCAAGGGACGCGGGATCCTGGCACAAGCCATCCTAGAGCGCGCACGCGAGTCGGGTGTCTATGTGCACGAGTCTCCCGAACTCGTCGCACTGTTGATGCAGGTGGACTTGGACAGCCGCATCCCGCCGCAGCTCTACGTCGCCGTGGCCGAGTTGCTCGCCTGGCTGTACCGGATCGAGCGAGGGGAATCCTTAGCCCCACCCGGAGCTTAGGACTTCGTTACTGCAACGCGGATCGCGCCGAGCCACGTGCCTCGCGCATGTGGGCTCAGGTGGACAATTCCCGGATCAGGTCGCTCTCCAGGCGGATGATCGTCTTGGTATCGCGCAGAGCGTCCCCGTTGATGACGAAGCTATCCTCGGCGCGCTCGCCCAACGTGGTGATCTTGGCCGTCTGGACGTTGATGCCGTAAGCAACGAGCACTCGCGCCACGCTCGAGAGCAGGCCCGGCCGGTCCCCCGCACTGAATGACAGGTACCATGAGCTGCCCCGCTCGTCGGGGCGCAGCTGAACCTCGGGAGTGATCGGAAAGTTGCGCACGCGCCGGCTGATCCGTCCTCTCGCCGGCTGCGACAGCGGCGCAGCGCTCTTGAGCTGCTCGGCGAGCTCGTGCTCGATGAAGGCGATGATATCTCGATAGTGGGCCGTGGCCTTCGCAGGATCGAGCACTTGGAACGTGTCGAGTCCGTAGCCGTGCAGCGTCGTATAGATCTTCGCTTCGACGATGCTGAAGCCGATTCGCTCGAAGAAGCTGCAGATCTGGGCGAACAGATTCGGCCGGTCCGGCGCATAGATCAGCACCTGGACGCCTTCGCCGATCGGCGACAGCCGTGCCTTGACGACCGGCGTAGTGCTGTCCACACGGTTGTGCAGGAGCCGCGTGTGCCACGCGATCTCGCGGGCGTCGTGCCGAAGGAAATAGGACGTGCCGAGCTGCGCCCAGAATCGTTCGTGTGCGGTCGCAGGCAGCGCGTACAGCCTGAGCTTCTCCAGCGCCAGCTTCTGGCGCGCCTGCAGCCGGTTGCCGGCCGGGTTGGTGTCGCCCGACAGATAGCGGCGCGTTGACCAATACAGGTCTTCCAGCAGCTTCGCCTTCCACGCGTTCCATACCTTCGGGCTGGTGCCTCGGATGTCCGCGACGGTCAGCAGGTACAGGGCCGTGAGCGTGCGCTCGTCGCCGACCAGGCGGGCGAACGCCCCGACCACCGCTGGGTCCGACAGGTCCTGTTTCTGCGCCACTGATGACATCGTCAAGTGATGCTCGACGAGCCACACCACAAGCCTCGTGTGCTCATCGGTGAGGCCGTGGTGCACGCAGAAGTCGCGGGCGTCGCGCATCCCGAGCAGGGAGTGGTCGCCGCCGCGGCCCTTGGCGATGTCGTGGAAGAGTCCGGCGAGGTAGAGTAGCTCGGGATGCGCGAACTCCGACATCAAGCGGCTGCAAAGCGGATACTCGTGCGACATCTCGGGAATGCTGAAGCGGCGTAGGTTGCGCACCACCATCAGGATATGCTCATCCACCGTGTAGACGTGAAACAGATCGTGCTGCATCTGGCCGACGATGCGGCCGAACGGGAGCAGGTAACGACCCAACACGTCGTAGCGATTCATGCGCCGCAGCGCGTGCGTAAGGCCAGTGCCGCGACGGAACATGCCGATGAACAGCGTGCGGTTGACCGGATCGCGCCGGAACTGCGCATCGATCAGCTTGGCGCTGCGCCACAGAGCGCGCAGCGTCGGCGCAGCGATCCCCTTGATCTCCGGGTGCTCTTGCAACAGCCGGAACGTCTCCAGGATCGTGCGCGGCTCACGGGCGAATAGCTCCTCATCCACCACCTCCAACAGTTCGTTGCGTACCTCGAACGCATCGTCGAGGCGCTGCGGGCGAGTGGCGATCGGCGGGAAGATCCCCACGCGGAGGTTTTGCAGGATGATCTCGTTGAGCTGGGTCACCGCGCGTGCGGTCCGGTAATAGCGCTGCATGACTTGCTCGCTCGCTCGCTTGGCGGGGGTGTCGACGAATCCAAGCTGGATCGCAAGCGGGGACTGCAAGTCGAACAGCAAGCGGTCCTCGCGTCGGTTCGCTTGATAATGCAAGCGGATGCGCAAGTCCTGCAGCGTGCGCTCGTGACCGGCCAGGTGGCCGGCCTCAGCCGGCGTGATGATGCCGTGGCGCGCGAGCTGCGCCCAGCTGCGCCCCATCCCGTTGGCACCGGACACCCAAAGGATGGTGGTCAAATCGCGCAGGCCCCCCGGCCCCTCTTTGACATTGGGCTCGAGGTTGTAGGCCGTGTCGTTGAATCGGGTGTGGCGCTGCTGCTGCTCGAGCAGCTTGGCTTCGAAGAAGCCTTTGGGCTCCAGCGCCGTCCTGGTGGCCTCGAAGAAGTGTCGCGCGAGCGGACGGCTGCCCGTGACGAAGCGCGCCTCGAGCAGATTGGTCTGGATGGTGATGTCGTTGGCGGCTTCGGCCACGCACTGGTCAACAGAGCGGGCGCTGTGGCCGATCTCGAGGCCGATGTCCCACAGCCTGCCAACCAAGTCGGATACTTTCTCCTTCGCCTCCTCGTTCAGGCTCTCCGGAAGCAGGAACAGAACGTCGATGTCCGAATGCGGGAACAACTGCCCGCGTCCATAGCCGCCCACCGCGAGCAGCGCCAGCTCGGGCGGCATCGACGCCGCCCGCCAGATCGACTGTAGAACGCGGTCCACCAGCAGCGCATGCGCCTTGAGCAGGCGCACGGAGGCCGCTCGCTGTGTGTAGGCCGCACGCAACTCTGCGCGGCCCTCGGCGAGCAGCCGCTTATGCTGTTGTACTGGGTCCGGCAGCCCCGAGAGGGGACTAGGTCGAGCGGTGGCGACGCCGGGCATGCTCAGACAGCCAACCGTGCCGGTGCGGGCGCACCGTCCGAAAGCGTGAGCACCTCGTAGCCGCTGGGTGTCACCAGCACCGTGTGCTCCCACTGCGCAGACAGGCTGTGATCCTTGGTGACGATGGTCCAGCCGTCGGCGAGCTGACGGATGCCAGGTTTTCCTGCGTTGATCATCGGCTCGATGGTGAAAGTCATGCCCGGTTGCAGCCTGAGCCCGGTCTGCGGCCGTCCATAGTGGAGCACCTGCGGCTCCTCGTGGAACTTGCGGCCGATGCCATGACCGCAGAACTCGCGCACCACGCTGAAGCCCTGCCGCTCGGCGTAACTCTGGATGGCGTGACCGATGTCGCCCAGATAAGCGCCCGCTTTGACCGCGCGTATTCCCAGCCACAGGCATTCATAGGTCGCTTCGACCAGGCGTCGGGCCTGGATGGACGGCTCCCCGACGTAGAACATGCGGCTGGTGTCTCCGTGATAGCCGTCCTTGATCACGGTGACGTCGATGTTGACGGTGTCGCCGGCTTTGAGACGCTTCGATCCGGGCACGCCATGGCACACGACGTGATTCACTGAAGTGCAGATGGACTTCGGGAACGGTTGGTAACCGGGCGGCGCATAGTGAAGCGGTGCGGGCGTGGTGCCCTGCACCTTCACCATGTACTCGTGACACAACACGTCGAGCTCCTCGGTGGTGACACCGGGGTTCACAAATTCGGTGATGTAGTCCAGCACCTCGCTCGCCAGTCGGCCGGCGACGCGCATGCTTTCAACTTCTTGTGGCGTTTTGATGTGGACGGACATTCTGGAGACTGGCCTGCCAGGGGCAGAGTAGATGAGCGCTGCGCCCGCCGCAACCCTCGCTGCTCATCTGGTGGCGGTGGCTACGGTACGCAACTGGCTACTACGCAGGAGGCCGAGACGCAGGAATTGGCTCCCCGACCTGGGCTCGAACCAGGGACCTGCGGATTAACAGTCCGTCGCTCTACCGACTGAGCTATCGGGGAACTTTCGAAGGCGCGTATGATACCGTCCGCTGCGTCCTCGGTCAACGCGAAAAAGTCGCGCTAAGACCGATGCTTACGCGCAAAAAACGCATGGCGTTGGGGGCGCTTGCAGGCATCGGCGCAGCGCTTTTCGCACTGCCATACGTCCTCCCCTGGTCGGCGCTGATCCCCCGGCTCGAAGCCGAGCTTGGCAGACAGCTCCACCAGCCGGTCAAGGTAAGACAGCTACGCGTGGCCCTGCTGCCCGTGCCAAAACTCAGCGTCCACGACGTCAGCGTCGGACAAGCCCCGCTGCTGCATATCGACCGGGTGACGGTCCGACCGAGACTGCTCAGCTTGTTCTCGCGCACACGCGTGCTCAACACGCTCCGGCTTGAGGGCGTCAGGGTCAACCCCGGCTTCTTCAAGCAGGCGAGGTTCTGGATCCAGGAGCACCAAGCCGCGACCGGTGGCGGAGCTGACCCGCCTCCCTCAGTGCAGGTGGAACGCGTCGTCCTGAGCAACGTCGAGATCGCGTTCGACCGCTTTACCCTGAAATCACTGAGTGGGGAGATTTTGTTCGCGTCCGGCAGACCGGTCGAGGTGCGAGGGGCGCAGGACACCGACCGGCTGCAGGTGATCGCTCGTCCCCAAGCGGGCCAGCGCTGGAGCCTTGACGTAAGGGGGCAAAATTGGACGGTACCGGCTGGGCTTCCCGTGGTGTTCGACCGGCTGCAGGGGGCCGCAATCGTTACGACAACCGCGATCAGCGCCGAACATTTTAGGGGGAACCTGTACAACGGAGCGGTGTCGGGTTCTCTCGCGATGAGCTGGAACCGCGGCTGGCTCGTGCAAGGCGAATGGGACGTGCAGCAGGTTGACATGCGCCCGCTGGCTGCGCTGCTGAAACGCGATGTCGCGATCGATGGCACGCTCACCGCGCATCCGCTCTTCACGCTGCGTGCGCAGGACCCCGCGGCGTTGCTCGACGGCATGACGCTGGAGTCGGACTTCTCGCTGCGCAGCGGCGCAATCCAGAAAGTCGACCTGGTCGCCGCCGCGAAGAACCCGCTGAGCGCGAATGCCACGAAGGGCGGCAAGACCGAGTTCGAGCAGCTCTCAGGACACGTGCTGGCCGACGCGGACGGCTACGAGTTCACGGGGCTGCAAGTCACCTCTGGCGCTCTTGCCGCGACCGGAGATGTCACCGTTGCCAGAGACCAAAAGCTCGAGGGCCGGATCGACGCGGAACTCAAGGGTACGGCGTCGCTCGTGAGCATCCCGCTGGAGCTGGCGGGTACGGTACAGAACCCGGCTCTGTTTCCGAGCAGGGCAGCGGTCGTGGGAGCCGTGGCCGGCTCGCTATTCTTGCCCGGAATCGGCACCGCCGTTGGGATCAAGGTGAGCCGGTTCGCCGAGAAGATCTTTACGCGGCGCAAGCCCACGAGGAAGAATCAGGGCGCGCCAGCGCGATGATCTCGGGGTACCGCGTCTTGCTCAACTCATCACAGCGGCGATGGCCCCCGCGACGTAATCGATGTTGCGCGAATTGAGCGCCGCCACGCAGATGCGTCCGGTGTCGATGGCGTAGATCGAGTACTTTTCCCGTAGCCGGCTGACCGCCTCCTTCGACAACCCCGAGTAGGAGAACATTCCGCGCTGCTGGAGCACGAAGCTGAAGTCTGCTCCGGGACGGTTCGCCTCGACCTTGTTCACGAGCTGCTCCCGCATGGACCGGATGCGCAGCCGCATCCGGCTCAGTTCCTCCTCCCACAGCGCACGCAGCTCGGGTGTGGTGAGGACGGCGCATACGATTTGCCCACCATGGGTAGGCGGATTGGAGTAGTTGGTGCGGATCACGCGCTTGAGCTGGCTCAACGTGCGGGCTGCCTGGTCGGCCGTCTCGGTCACCAGGCTCAGCGCGCCTACGCGCTCTCCGTACAACGAGAGCGACTTCGAAAACGAGCTCGAGATGAACACGACGGGACAGCTTGCCGCAAAGTGCCTCACCACTTGGGCATCGGGCTCGAGACCCTCCGCAAAGCCCTGGTAGGCGATGTCGACAAACGGCACGAGCTCGCGCCGGCCGATCACCTCAATCACCTTCCTCCATTGCTCCGGCGTCAGGTCGGCACCAGTCGGGTTGTGACAGCAAGCGTGCAGCACGACGATCGACCCGGCCGGCAGCGACTCGAAGGTGGACAGCATGGCGCCAAACGCGACCCCGTGGGTCGCCGGGTCGTAGTAGGGGTAAGCGGCGACTTCGAACCCAGCGTACTCGAACAACGCGCGATGGTTTTCCCAGCTCGGGTCGCTGATCCATACCTTGGCGAGCGGCGTGATGCGCCGGAGGAAATCGGTTCCGACCTTGAGCCCGCCGGTGCCGCCGAGCGCCTGCACCGTGACCACACGCCCAGCGATGAGTGCTGGGCTGTCTGCCCCTAACAGCAGTTGCTGGACGGCCCGGTCGTAGGCGGGGATGCCGTCGATCGGCAGGTAACTCCTTGCCGGCGGGTTCTCCAGGAACATTCGCTCCGCGCGCCGCACGCACTCGAGGACCGGTACCTTGCCGTTGTCGTCGTAATAGACGCCTACTCCGAGATTGACCTTGTTCGCACTGCCGTCGGCATTGAACGCTTCGGTGACGCCGAGGATCGGGTCGCGAGGCGCCATCTGGACGCCTGCCAACAGCGAGGTGGTCATCTGCGGATGTCTTCCTGGGTTAGTCTGACGTTGCGACGACTTGCAACGCGCGGCTATCGCGCATATGTATTCTACCGCCTCATGGCGCGGGTTGGTTCGATGCCGGCGTTCATGGGACAATCCACAACGTGCCGATGTACAGCGGCACGATAGACTCCACAAGCATGTCCGTCTCGACGATTCCTGCAGCACGTGCCGAGGTCCTGGTCTTCCCCGGCAGCCCATTCCGCTTGCATCAGCCGTTCCCGCCGGCCGGCGACCAGCCGCAGGCGATCGAGCAGCTGCTCGAAGGCCTCAGCGATGGGCTGATGTACCAGACGCTGCTCGGAGTGACCGGCTCCGGCAAGACCTACACGATGGCCAACGTGATCGCGCGCCTGGGAAGGCCCACGATCATCATGGCGCCGAACAAGACGCTTGCGGCGCAGTTGTACTCCGAGATGCGCGAGTTCTTCCCGGAGAACGCGGTCGAGTACTTCGTCTCCTATTATGACTATTACCAGCCGGAGGCCTATGTCCCCTCGCGCGATCTGTACATCGAGAAGGACTCCAGCATCAACGAGCACATCGAGCAGATGCGCCTCTCCGCGACCAAGAGCCTGCTCGAGCGCAGCGACAGCGTGATCGTCGCCACCGTGTCCTGCATCTACGGGATCGGCGACCCGGTCGATTATCACAGCATGGTGCTGCATCTGCGCGAGCGCGAAAAGCTCAGTCAGCGCGACATCATCCGGCGCTTGGCGGAGATCCAGTACGAGCGCAACGAGCTCGAGTTTCGTCGTGGCACGTTCCGGGTGCGCGGCGATGTGCTCGACATCTTTCCGGCGGAAAACTCCGAGGTGGCGCTGCGCGTGAACCTGTTCGATGACGAAATCGAGCGGCTCAGCCTGTTCGATCCGCTCACCGGCCAGGTGCTGCAGCGAGTGGTTCGTTACACCGTGTACCCGTCCAGTCATTACGTCACGCCGCGCGACACCACGCTGCGGGCGATCGAGGCGATCAAGGCAGAGCTGCGCGAGCGAATCGAGTACTTCCAACGCGAGAATAAACTGCTCGAGGCGCAGCGCATCGAACAGCGCACTCGATTCGACCTGGAGATGCTCGCGGAGCTGGGGTTCTGCAAGGGGATCGAGAACTACTCCCGGCACCTTTCCGGGCGTAACGCGGGAGAACCGCCGCCCACGCTCATCGATTATCTGCCGCACACCGCGCTCATGATCATCGACGAGAGCCATGTCACCATCCCGCAGGTCGGCGGCATGTACCGCGGCGACCGGGCGCGCAAGGAGAATCTGGTCAATTACGGTTTCCGACTCCCCAGCGCCCTCGACAACCGGCCGCTCACTTTCGAGGAGTTCGAGCGCCTGATGCCGCAGACGATCTTCGTGTCTGCGACCCCGGCGGAATACGAGCATGCCCACCAGGGCCAGGTGGTGGAGCAGGTGGTACGCCCCACGGGACTCGTAGACCCGGACGTGGTAGTGCGGCCCGCCGGTACGCAGGTCGATGACCTGCTCTCGGAGATCAACACGCGGACGGCGGCGCACGAACGGGTGCTGGTGACCACGCTTACCAAACGAATGGCCGAAGACCTCACCGACTACCTTGCCGAGCATGGCGTCAAGGTGCGGTATCTGCATTCGGACATCGACACCGTCGAACGCGTGGAGATCATCCGCGACTTGCGTTTGGGCGCGTTCGACGTACTGGTGGGGATCAACCTGTTGCGCGAGGGCCTAGACATCCCGGAGGTCTCGCTGGTGGCGATCCTGGATGCGGACAAGGAAGGGTTTCTGCGCTCCGAACGCTCGCTCATCCAGACCATCGGCAGAGCTGCGCGCCACCTGCACGGGACAGCGATCATGTATGCCGATCAAGTGACCGAATCGATGCGCCAGGCGATCGACGAGACCAACCGGCGGCGGGCGAAACAGCTGGCTTTCAACGCCGAGCACCACATCACGCCTAGGGGAGTCAGCAAGCGCATCAAAGACATCATCGAGGGGGTCTACGAGCCGCAGCAGGCGCAGCGCCAACTCAAGGCCGCGCAGGCGGAGGCGGCTTACGAGGCGATGGACTCAGAAGAGCTCGCAAAGCGCATCCGGCAGACGGAGAAGCAGATGCTGGAGTACGCCCGGAACCTGGAATTCGAAGAGGCAGCGCGGGCGCGCGATGAGCTGCGCGAGCTCAAGGACCGCCTGTTCGGCATCGCCCACGAGGAGGTTCCACCCGCGTCCACGGCACCCGTGCGGGCAGCACCCGGAAAGGTCAAGCGCCGGAGCGCGAGCCGGCGCTGACGGGGCTGCGATCGTACCACGCCGATGCGCGCGCGCCGGTCTTCGTCACGCGCGGATGCGGATCGACCCGGATCGAACGCAGCCGTCCGGGCGCCACTGGCAAGATCGGCTAGAGGCCTCGAGGCGTCGGCTCGCTATGACGAGGTCGGTTCGCGCTCGGGCTGGGCCGGCGAGTGGCGCGTCTCGACCTGTACCATCGGCTCCTGCGCGGCAGGTTCTTCCGTGCTGCGCACGCGGCGGGGGCGCCGAGCGGCCAACTCATCCGCCGTCGCGGTCACCTCCGGCGCAGTGTCGCGTGGCTTCTGCGGTTGGGTCTCGACCTGCACCAGATCCGGCGGAAGAGCAAACGGCTGCGGTTGAGGTACCGCACGGTAGCTGGAAGCCTCTACGTGTTGCTGCGGCGGCCTGGAAGCATCGGCTTCTGTGGCGTGCTCAGCGGGTGCGGCAACCTCAGCATCTCGACGCGCAGGCACCTGTTCTTCCCGCAAAGGAGTGGACACTGCACCCGGCGCGCCGGCAATGGATGCCGCCGTGCTCGGTTGCGAAGCGCTCGCCTCCACGCGGGCGGGCTGTTGGATAGCCGGGACGGGTCCCGATCCCGCCGGTTCCGACATTTCTCGAGAGCGCTCCCGGCGGGCCGTCGCCGCATCCGCCTCAGGTCGGCCTGCGCCCCGATCACGACGACCGCGCCGTCGGCGGCCACGGCCTTCGGCGCCTTGCTCTGATACGCTCTCTGGCCTGGCTCGCTCGGCAGGCGGTTGCTCGGGCTTGTGCCGTGGCTGGGGTCCCGACTCAGCATGCGGCCCGGGCTCGGGCCGGCTCGGTGCCGCCGTCGGTGGCCTCTGCTGCTGCCGGCGGGTCTGCTCGGTCTGACGCGGATGCGGCCTGTGCGGCTCGCGCACGCTTTCCTGGGGTCGGCGTCCGGGCGCAGGCGTCCCCTCGCGCGCGCCACCACGCCGCTCCCTCCGCGCTTCATGCTGGGGACGGCGCGCCTCGCGCGGTTTCGTCTTCACGGGCTCCGGCGGTTGCTCGCGTTTGCGGGTCAACCAACCGACGATCTTCACCAGGATCGAGGGCTTGGCAGGCTCTGCGGGTGGGGATGGAACCGGCGCCGGCTGCTCTGGAGTGATCGCTTGTACCGCTGCCTGAGGCCGCTGCGGCTTGGGTTCTGCGGCTGCCTCGCTCGGCTTTTCTGCCTCCGAGGGTTGCTCTACGAGCCGATAGCTCGCCGGTAGCGGCTCCATCTGGTTCAGCTCATCGTGACGCAGGCGGCTCACCGTGTAGTTCGGGGTCTCGAGGTGGATGTTGGGGATCAACACGACGTTGACCTTGTGCCGCGACTCGATGCTGTGGAACTCGGCGCGCTTCTCGTTCAGTAGAAACGTGGCTACGTCGACCGGCACTTGCGCCTGCACTGCGGCGGTGTTCTCCTTCATCGCTTCTTCCTGCAGGATCCGCAAGATGTGCAACGCCGAGGACTCGATGCTGCGGATGTGGCCCGTTCCATGGCAGCGCGGACAGGCGATGTGACTGGTCTCTCCCAGCGAGGTCTGCAGCCGTTGCCGCGAAAGCTCCATCAGCCCGAAGCGTGAGATCTTCCCCATTTGGACACGGGCCCGGTCGTAGTGCAATGCGTCGCGCAGGCGGTTCTCCACCTCGCGTTGATTGCGCGCGTTCTCCATGTCAATGAAGTCGATTACGACGAGCCCGCCTAGATCGCGCAATCGCAACTGGCGGGCGATCTCGTCGGCGGCCTCCAGGTTTGTCTTGAGCGCGGTCTCCTCGATGTCCGCGCCGCGAGTGGCGCGGGCGGAGTTCACGTCGATCGCCACCATCGCTTCGGTGTGGTCGATTACGACCGCACCGCCCGACGGCAGAGGCACCTGGCGAGAGTAGGCGGTCTCGATCTGGTGTTCGATCTGAAACCGCGAGAACAGCGGGACGTCGTCCTTATACAGTTTGACCCGGTTGACGTTGCCGGGCATCACGTGCGCCATGAAGTGCTTGGCTTGCTCGTAGATGCGCTCCGTGTCGATGAGGATCTCGCCGATGTCCTGGTGGAAATAGTCGCGGATCGCACGGATCACCAGGACGCTCTCCTCGTAGATCAGTGCGGGCGCCGCCTCTTGCCGCGCGGCGGTCTCGATCGCTCGCCACAGCTGGAGCAGATACTTGAGGTCCCATTGCAGCTCCTCGAGCGTACGCCCCAGGCCGGCCGTGCGGCCGATGAGGCTCATGCCCGCGGGGATCTCCAGTTGTGCGATGAGGTCGCGCAGCTCGTTGCGCTCCTCGCCCTCGACCCGACGGGAGACACCGCCCCCGCGCGGGTTATTTGGCATGAGCACGAGGTAGCGCCCGGCCAGGCTGACGAAGGTGGTGAGCGCGGCTCCCTTGCTGCCACGCTCGTCCTTGTCGACTTGGACGATGAGGTCCTGGCCTTCGCGCATGACGTCCTGGATGCGCGCGCGCGATACGTCGATGTTTTCCCCCTGGAAGAACATGCGGCTCACTTCCTTGAACGGGAGAAAACCATGCCGCTCGCTGCCGTAGTCGACAAAAGCGGCTTCCAGACTCGGTTCGATCCGAGTGATTAAGCCCTTATAGATGTTTCCTTTGCGTTGCTCTTTTCCCGCTGTCTCGATATCGAGATCGACTAATTTCTGGCCATCTACGATGGCGACCCGCAATTCCTCTGCCTGGGTCGCATTGAAAAGCATGCGCTTCATTGTTGTACCCCCGCGCTCACGCTGACGGGCAGGGCAACCTGGGGGAGCCGGCACCGGACTCCCGCCAATCGGTACTATTCGGACAAATGAACAGTCATAATGTCTAGTTTCGAACAGCCTTCAGGTTTGCCTCAAGATTCCGGACGTATCTGCCCGGTACACAGATTCTGTTGGGTTGGCCGTCTGGAGCGCGCAATCAGCTTGCAATCGCTAGTTGCTCCCGGGTCAGCGAAGTTAACCCGTCATGATTGGGTCAGGTCATGAGCCTGATCGGCGTGTGCCACGAGACTCGCCTTCGGAGTGCTTCCTCGCAGCGCGGATTCGGACGGGATCGGCTCCCAACGCGGGAGACTTCGAGCCCCGACGATCCGGAGAGCCTCTACGAAGCTCTGCCAGCGCCTGGCTTGCTGCGGGAACAGTTAATAGTATATGCAAAATGAACACGTTAAGGAAGGAGCCGACGAGCCTCGCGCGCACCGTGTCTTGGGCTGAGGTCGACGATGAGGCGGCCGATCAGCGTATCGACAACTTCCTTCTCCGCGCGCTCAAGGGGGTACCGAAGAGCCACATCTACCGCCTCTTGAGGACCGGCCAAGTCAGAGTCAACAGCCAGCGTGTCGAAGCGACCTACCGGCTGCGCGTCGGTGATCGGGTGCGGCTGCCGCCGGTCCGGACCGCGTCCGTGCCGGCTCCGCGTCAAAGGGCAATGCACCGTACGCCCGCAACGCTCTCGCCCCGGGCGCTGATCGAAGACGAAGCCGTGCTCGCCATCGATAAGCCCGGAGGTATGGCAGTCCACGGTGGGAGCGGCATCAGCCGAGGGGTCATCGAACAGCTGCGCGCGGAGCGGCCCGAGCTCCGCTTCCTGGAACTGGTGCACCGCCTGGACCGGGACACTTCGGGCGTCCTGCTGCTCGCTAAGAAACGCAGCGCGCTGACCGGGTTGCACGCTCAGCTGCGGGCGGGCGAGGTGGGGAAGTGGTACCTCGTGCTGGTCCGAGGCCGCTGGCCCGACGCCGAGCGACATGTGCGCTTCCCCCTTCAGAAGCGCCTGACTGCGACCGGCGAGCGGCGGGTGGATGTCAGCCCGCAAGGGCAAAGCGCGCATACCGTGTTCCGTAGGCTCACGAGCTTTCCGGGCTACACCTTGCTTGAGGCTGAGCTTCGCACCGGGCGCATGCATCAGATCCGCGTGCATCTGGCCCACCTCGGATTTCCCATCGCCGGTGATGACAAGTACGGAGACTTCGTCCTCAACCGGGATCTGCGCAGGATGGGGCTAAAACGCATGTTTCTCCACGCAGCACGCCTACGCTTTCGTCACCCCATCTCGGGCGCGACAATCACCGTCGAGGCACCCCTGCCGTGCGACCTGCAGGCGTTTCTACAAACCATTGGCACGTCAATTGCGGCCGCGTCGCCTTAGGTGACCATGGGCAAACGCTTCGACCTGCTCGTCTTCGACTGGGACGGTACCCTGGTCGATTCGGCTGGGCATATCGTGGATTCGATCCGGGCCGCGGCCCAGGATCTCGCCTTGCCCGTACCATCGCAGGCGGACGCACTGCACATCATCGGCCTCGGATTGAAGGACGCGATGGCCTATCTCTTCCCCAGCCTGGCGGCCGACGAGTACCCCCGGCTCGGCGAGCGCTATCGCTTCCATTACCTGGCGGGCGATCACAAAGTCCCGCTGTTCCCAGGAGCCGATGCAGCGCTGCGATCGTGGCATGCCCTGGGGTTCCAGCTAGCGGTGGCAACGGGGAAGAGCCGGCACGGCCTCGACCGTGCTTTGGCTTCATTCAACATCGGGCGCTACTTCCACGCGTCGCGTTGCGCCGACGAGGGGTTTCCCAAGCCGCATCCGCAGATGCTGCTCTGGTTGATCGAGGCGCTGTCGGCCGAGCCGGAGCGAACGCTCATGATCGGAGACACGACCCACGACCTCGAGATGGCGCGCCGGGCCGGCGTATCCGCCGTGGCGGTGGCCTACGGAGCGCATCCACGCTGCGAGCTCGAGCCGCATGCTCCGCTCGCATGCGCCGGGTCGTTTGCGGAGCTGGTCCAGTGGGTGAACGAAAACGCCTGATCTGCGATGCAGCGCTGCTGCAGGAGGGCGGCAAGGGTGTGCGCTTTTCGATCGAACGCGACGGCTCCTCGGTGCCGGCGTTCGCCGTCCGCTACGACGGCAGGGTGTATGCCTACGTCAACCGCTGTGCGCATATCTCGGTGCAGCTGGATTGGATCGAGGGTGAGTTCTTCGATTTCTCAGGGTTATACTTGGTGTGCTCAACGCATGGGGCGTCCTATCGCCCCGACAGCGGGCGCTGCTTGGCGGGCCCTTGTGCGGGCCGGGGCCTGGAGCGCGTGGCGGTGGAGGAGAGCGAGGGGAGCGTGTATTTGATTCTCGAACAGTGAGAGGCGCATATGGCGGAGCGCGAGCCTGGCGGCGAGGGTTGGGAACGGCAAGTGTTCGAGAAGTGGGTGCAGGGGGTGCTCAACGAGCAGCGTAGGGCGCGGCGCTGGGGCATCTTCTTCAAGTCGCTCGCCTTCCTCTATCTGTTCGCCCTGTTGTTTGTCGCGCTCGGCTGGATCGGCGGCAAGGAGCGGCCGCTGCCCGGAAAGCACACCGCCCTGGTGGAGCTCACCGGCGTGATCGGTCCCGACAGTCAGGCAAGCGCGGAGAGAATCAATACCGGCTTACAGGACGCCTTCAAGGACAGCAACACCGCCGGTGTGATCATGAGGATGAACAGCCCCGGCGGGAGCCCGGTGCAGGCGGGGCAGATCAACCAGGAGATGCGCCGGCTCCGTGCGCTGCACCCTAAGGTTCCTTTGTACGCCGTGGTGGAAGACATCTGCGCCTCCGGGGGATATTACGTCGCAGTCGCCGCGGAGAAGATCTACGTGGATCGCGCGAGCGTGATCGGCTCCATCGGCGTCGCCATAGACGGGTTCGGTTTCACGGGTACGATGTCCAAGCTTGGTGTGGAGCGCCGGCTGCTCACGGCGGGAGAGAACAAGGCATTCTTGGATCCGTTCTCACCTCTCAACCCCAAGCAGAAGGAATATGCCGATAGGATGCTGGCTGAGATCCACCAGCAGTTCATCGAAGTCGTCAAAACCGGGCGCGGGCAGCGCCTCAAGGAGTCCCCGGAGATCTTCAGCGGGCTGGTGTGGACCGGTGCGAAGGGCATCGAGCTGGGATTGGCCGATGCGCTGGGCAGCGTGGATTACGTCGCGCGCGAGGTGATCAAGGCGGAAAACATCGTCGATTTCACCCCGCATGAGAACCTGGTGGAACGGTTTACCCGCCGGCTGGGAGCCGCTGCCGCCGAGACGCTGCTTCTGCGCGCCACCGCTTCCCCGGTGCGCTAACGCCTGAAGCGGGTAAGCGCTCCGCGGCTTGGAGAGCGAACACGGTCGGCTTGCGGTCGAGGTCGGTCATTTGCGCTCGCCAGCGTTCCACACTCATGGTGCGAGCCATCTCGTTCGTCAATGTCAGCTCCGAGGCAATGCACAGACGCGTATCGGGCTGCAGCACCTCGAGCAAGGCTGCGAGCAGTTGATTGTTGCGATACGGCGTCTCGATGAAGATCTGCGCCGCGTGCTCAGAACGGGAGCGCGCCTCGAGTTCACGAATGCGCACCGCACGGGCGCCGGCCTTGACGGGAAGATAACCGTGAAAGCAGAAGCTTTGGCCGTTCAACCCGGAAGCGGCCAACGCCAGCAGCACAGAAGAGGGGCCAACCAACGGGATGACTCGCAACCCCCGTTCCTGGGCCAGCGCGATGAGCTCCGCGCCCGGGTCCGCCACCGCCGGATAGCCCGCCTCGGACAGTAGCCCGAGGTCGAAGCCGTCGAGCAGCGGCTGAAGCAGTGCCGGTAGCCCCCGGCGGTCCGTCTGCTGGTTGAACGCCTCGATCAGAATTTCTCTGAGCGGGCGCCGGATTCCGGCGCGCTTCAAGAACGCGCGCGCGCTTTTTGGCTCCTCCGCAACGAAGCGTTCGAGACCGCGAACGATGTTCAGCGTCGCCGGTGGCAGAACGTGGGATGGATCGGAGTCCCCAAGAGTGCAGGGCACGACATACAGGGTGCCGGTATTCATGGCCGCGAGCGACGGTCAGGGGACGCTCAGCCCGGCATCGCGTAACAGGGACGCGACTGCGATGAGCGGCAATCCAATCAGCGCGGTGGGGTCGCTGCCGCTGATCTCTTCGAGGAGCGCGATGCCGAGGCCCTCCGACTTGGCGCTGCCTGCACAATCGTAAGGCTGCTCTTTGTCGAGGTAGGCGTCGATGTCCCGCACGGCAAGCCGGCGAAATCTGACTCGGGTCGGAACGAGTCTGCTGTCGGCGCGTCCGGTCGGGACTCGCAGCAGCGTGACAGCCGTATGGAACACCACTTCTTGCCCGCTGGCCAGCGCCAACTGCTCCCTTGCGCGATCGCGTCCGCCCGGCTTATCCAGCCGGACGCCGTCGAGCTCTGCTACCTGGTCCGATCCCAAGATCAAAGCCGTCGGATACTGGGCCGCCGCCGCGCGGGCTTTGGCTTCCGCGAGGCGGAGAGCAGTCGCGGGACCGGATTCACCGGGCAGGGGCGCCTCGTCGAGTTGTGGGTGCATCACGTCGAAAGGCACCCTGAGGCGGGCAAGCAAGTCGCGGCGGTAAGGGGAGGTGGAGGCAAGTACGAGCATAGTCTCCTGGCGTGCGGAAGATCGCGCCATGCGAGGCGGAGCTGTCAGCTAACGTTTTGACACAGAAGTGGAAAGATCTTATTATGCGCCGTTTATTTTTACCGCGGATGCACGCGACCACGGAGTGCTCGTGTCAGGTCACGTTCCGCCTCCGATCACTGTCCTACGCGTTGCGCGCGAGCGTTTGCGCGTCGAGGGTCGGCTGGAGGTGAGCGCGTTGCGGCGACTGGCCGATCTGCTATTCGACCGATCGGGCGAGATCGCGTACGCTGCGGATGGATTTACGACGGCGCAGGGCTATCCTGCGCTTCGCCTCCAGTTGCACGGCGAATTGCCGTTGGTATGCCAACGCTGCCTGGAGCGCCTTGCGCTGACCGTCGACATCCATCGCAACCTGGTGCTGGCACGTGACGGCCAGGCGCTCGGCCCCGACGAGGAGGATCAGGACACCGACGTGATTGCGCCCGAAGAGGCGGGCGATCTGACGGACTTGCTCGAGCAAGAGTTGCTGCTGAGCCTGCCGATGATCCCGCGTCACGCTGAAGGCCAGTGTCCGGTTCCGTCTCCGGTGGAGCAAGCCGCGATGCGCGAAATGGCGTCCCCGGCGCCGGCCAGACCCGACGGGCACTAACCCATACGCTACAGTCTGAACAAGGAGTCAATCCATGGCAGTACAGCAGAGCAAGAAGTCACCGTCGCGGCGGAACATGCGGCGCATGCACGATGCGCTTGGCAAGCCGCCGTTGGCAATCGAACCCGGATCCGGCGAGGTGCATCTGCGGCACCACGTGAGCCCCAACGGGTATTATCGCGGCAAGAAGGTCGTCAAGACGCAGGACGACTAACCCGGCTTGCAGACTCGTGAGCGCCAGCCGGCTGGCCGTAGATTTGATCCCCACAGGCACTCCCGCCAGGGCGAACGGGAGATGCGCGTGCCCGGCTCCGTCGCACTTGTCCATCGCCTGGCTGAGTAGGCTGTCCCTCTGATGGGCATCGCGATCGCTCTCGACTGCATGGGAGGAGATCACGGCGTGGACGTCACGGTCCCGGCCGCGGCGAGCTTCCTCTCGCGCAATCCTGAAGCGAACCTGATCCTCGTCGGCGAGGAGTCGGCAGTACGCGCGGCTATGTCGCGTGCCGGCCTAACGGGCCATCCGCGTGCCCGGGTGCGGCATGCCAGCGAAGTGATCTCCATGGACGAACCCGTCGCGGTCGCCCTGCGCGGCAAACGCGACTCGTCGATGCGCATAGCCGTGGATCTAGTGAAGTCGGGGGAAGCCGACGCCTGCGTGAGTGCCGGTAACACCGGCGCGCTGATGGCGATCTCGCGCTTTGTGTTGAAGATGCTACCGGGCGTGGAGCGCCCCGCGATCGCTTCGATGATCCCGACTCGGCGCGGGCGCACCTGCGTGCTGGACTTGGGGGCGAACGTCGACTGCAGCGCCGTGCACCTGCTTCAGTTCGCCGTCATGGGCTCCGTGCTGTTCGGAGTTGTGGCGGAGGTCGAAGAACCCACGGTGGGGTTGCTCAACATCGGCGAGGAGGACCTCAAGGGCAACGACGTGGTGAGGCAAGCGGCCGACCTGCTCAAGCAGAGTGGCCTCAAGTTCTCCGGCAACGTGGAGGGAGGCGATATCTACAAGGGCACCACCGACGTGATCGTGTGCGACGGCTTCGTCGGCAACGTGCTGCTCAAATCCTCCGAGGAGCTTGCGCGCATGCTGCGTGACAACCTGCGCGAGGAGTTCATGCGCAACTGGCTGACCAAGCTGTGTGGAGTCGTTGCGCTGCCCGTCATCAACTCGTTCCGCCGCCGAGTCGACCCGAGGCGGTACAACGGCGCCAGCCTGCTGGGGCTGCGCGGTGTCGTCGTGAAAAGCCATGGTTCGGCCGACAGCTTCGCGTTCGAAGTAGCGATCACCCGAGCCTGGGAGGAGGCGCGCAGCGGGATCCTTCAGCGCATCAGCGAGCGCATGCCGGAGATGGTGGAGAAGGTGGAGAAGGTGGAGAAGGCCGTCTAGATGTACGCCAGGATCGTCGGAACTGGCGGATACTTACCGCAGAAGATCCTCAGCAACCGCGACCTGGAGCGGATGGTCGACACCAGCGACGAGTGGATCGTGACCCGCACCGGCATCCGCCAGCGCCATGTGGCAGCGGAGGGTCAGATGTCGAGCGACCTGGCGTTGCAAGCGTCGCGCAAGGCGCTCGAAGCGGCGGGGATCGGTCCGGATCAGCTCGATCTGATCGTCATGGCGACCACCACCCCCGACATGATCTTTCCCAGCACCGCGTGCATCCTGCAGTCCAAGCTGGGAGCGCGGGGCTCTCCCGCATTCGACCTACAGGCGGTGTGCAGCGGGTTCGTCTATGCGCTCGCGGTCGCTGACATGTTCATTCGTTCCGGGCAGTGCCGGTACGCGCTGGTCGTGGGCGCAGAGGTCTATTCGCGGATCCTGGACTGGAGCGACAGAGCGACCTGCGTGCTGTTCGGCGATGGGGCCGGGGCAGTCGTGCTGGCCGCGGCCGAGCGGCCGGGCATTCTCGGCAGCCGCCTGCACGCCGACGGCGGCTATACCAATATGCTGGCGGTGCCCGGACAGGTTGCCGGCGGCACCGTGCGCGGCAAGCCGTTTGTGACCATGGAAGGGAATGCGGTGTTCCGGTTTGCCGTTCGCGTGCTTTGCGAAGTGGTCGAGGAGACACTGCTCGCATGCGGGTTGGAGCGGAGCGCGATCGATTGGCTCGTCCCGCATCAAGCCAACATCCGCATCATCGAGGCGACGGCGAAGAAGCTCGAGCTGCCGATGGACAAGGTGGTGGTGACGGTTGATCGCCATGCCAACACCTCAGCTGCATCCATTCCTCTCGCCCTGGACGAGGCGGTCCGCGACGGCCGGATCCGCGCAGGGCAGCGCCTGCTGCTCGAGGCAGTAGGCGGGGGGTTCACCTGGGGCGCAGTGCTCCTGCAATGGGGCTAGCCGACATGAGCGTTGCCTTCGTGTTTCCGGGCCAGGGTTCGCAATCGGTGGGAATGATGACGCCGTTTGAATCCCTCCCCGCGGTGCGCCGCACCTTTGCAGAAGCCAGTGAAGTCCTCGGCACCGACCTGTGGAACCTCGTTCAGCAGGGCCCGTCCGAAGAGCTCAACCTGACCGCCAACACCCAGCCTGCGATGCTCACAGCTGGTGTCGCGCTGTTTCGTGCCTGGCGGGAGTTGGGTGGCAGCGATCCCGTGGCGGTCGCCGGCCATAGCCTGGGTGAATACACCGCCTGGACGGTGGCGGGCGTGCTGGAGTTCGCAGAAGCCGTCGCCCTGGTGCGCTTCCGCGGCCAGCTCATGCAGGAAGCGGTCCCCGCCGACCGCGGCGCGATGGCCGCGGTGCTTGGGCTAGACGAGAACGCAGTGCGCTCGATCTGCACCGAAGCGTCCAGTTCCGGTCTCGTAGAGGCGGCCAACTACAACACCTCCGAGCAGGTTGTGATCGCTGGCGAGGCGACAGCGGTGCAAGCCGCGGTTGCCCTGGCAAAAGCACGGGGCGCCAAGCGCGCGGTCCTCATCGCGATCAGCATCCCGGCTCACTGTTCTTTGATGCGTCCGGCCGCGCAGCGTTTGCGCGAGCGGTTACAGGCTCTGAAACTGAAGCCGCCGCGGATCCGGGTCCTGAATAATGTAGACGTGGCAGCCGAATCGGCTCCCGATCGGATTACGGATGCGCTGGTGCGCCAGCTCTCCAGCCCCGTGCGGTGGGTGGAGATCGTCAATGCGCTGGCTCAGGCCGGTGTCACAACCATCGTCGAAGCCGGGCCCGGTGCGGTGCTCACGGGACTCGGCAAGCGCATCGCCCCGCAGGTGCAGTCGATTGCAGTCAAGGATGCCAACACGTTGCGCGAGCTCGCGACGGAGTTCAAAGCATGAGCGCAGGCCAGCCTCTGGAGGGAAAGCAGGCGTTCGTGACCGGCGCCAGCCGCGGCATCGGGCGAGCCATTGCGCTGGAGCTCGGAGCACAAGGTGCGGTCGTGGTGGGCACTGCGACCAGTGAAGCCGGTGCCCAACAGATCTCCACCCTGCTCGCCCAGCAGGGGTACAAGGGACGCGGGCTGGTGCTCGATGTCGGCGATCAAGCGCAAGCGCAGAATGCCCTGGAAGCGGCGCAGTCCGAGTTCGGGGGCATCTACGCGCTCGTAAACAACGCTGGAATCACGCGGGATAACCTTCTGATGCGGATGAAGGACGAGGAGTGGGACGCGATCATGGAGACGAATCTCAAGTCCGTGTTCCGCCTCTGCCGCCTGTGCGTGAGAGACATGATCAAGGCGCGCGAGGGGCGCATCGTGAACGTCGTATCGGTCTCGGGTGAAATGGGCAACGCCGGGCAGACTAACTACGCCGCCGCCAAGGCCGGGGTTGTCGGGTTCAGCAAGGCGCTTGCTCGCGAGATCGCGAGCCGGAATGTGACCGTGAATTGCGTGGCGCCGGGGTTGATCGATACCGACATGACGCGTGCGCTACCGGAGGCTCAGCGCCAAGCCGCGGTGCAACATATCCCGCTCGCACGATTCGGACGGCCCGAAGAGGTGGCGGCAGCGGTAGCTTTTCTGGCTTCTCCGGCAGCCTCGTACATCACGGGTGCGACGATCGACGTCAACGGCGGCATGCTGATGCGATGACCGCCCGGGAGGGTCGTACGCACGCAACCCGCGACTGTCAATTTTGGTAAAATCGCCACCTCATTTTCGCACCCCCTGAGAACAACTACATACGCCGGCAGGCGCAGTGCTGAGAAGTCTTCCTGCCGCCACCCACTCTCGTAACCAGGAAGGGAAGTTGATGGAAACCGTTGAGCAGCGCGTCAAGAAGATCGTGGCCGAACAGCTTGGTGTGAACGAGGCCGATGTAAAGCCGGAGTCCACCTTCGTGGACGACCTCGGCGCGGACTCCCTCGACACCGTCGAGTTGGTGATGGCCCTGGAGGAGGAGTTCGAGTGCGAGATCCCGGACGAGGAGGCGGAGAAGATCACCTCCGTGCAGCAGGCGGTCGATTACATCAACGGGCATCTCAAGCAGTAGCGGCGGCCCTGTAACAGACCCGTCCTTGGAGCGAAGTTGTCCAGACGCAGGGTGGCCCTGACCGGGCTGGGAGTCGTTTGCCCGGTTGGCAACAACGTAAAGGAGGCCTGGTCGAATATCGTCGCGGGACGCCCCGGCGTTACGCGGATCACCCGTTTCGACGCTTCACCGTTCGCCTCGCAGATCGCCGGTCAGGTGCACGGTTTCGAGATAACCAAGATCCTGCTGCCGAAGGAAGCGCGCCGGTTAGACATCTTCATTCACTACGGGCTGGCCGCGGCCATCGAAGCCATCGCCGACGCCGGCCTGCAGGCGAATCCACCCGATGCCGAACGCATCGGCGTCAACATCGGTTCGGGCATCGGCGGACTGCCGATGATCGAAGACACGCACAAGCATCTGCTCGAGAGCGGTCCACGCAAGATCTCGCCATTCTTCATTCCCAGCGCCATCATCAACATGGTGTCCGGGACCCTCTCGATCATGTATGGGTTCAAGGGGCCCAACTTCGCGATGGTCACCGCGTGCACCACCGCCAACCATTGCATCGGCGAGTCGATGCGGGTGATCGAGTACGGGGATGCAGACATCATGGTGGCGGGCGGAGCCGAAGCCTGCATCTGCGCCCTGGGTGTAGGCGGCTTCTCCGCGATGCGCGCACTGAGCACCCGCAACGACGATCCCGCAACCGCCAGCCGTCCCTGGGACCGCGATCGAGATGGGTTTGTGCTGGGCGAGGGCGCCGGCGTCGTGGTGCTGGAGGACCTGGAGCATGCGCGCAGGCGCGGCGCCAAGATCTACTGCGAGCTCGCCGGCTATGGCGTGAGCGCCGATGCGCATCACATCACCGCGCCGTGCGCAGACGGGGAGGGTGCTTCGCGGTCAATGCTCAACGCGCTGCATAACGGACAGGTCAACCCCACCGAGGTGGACTATGTAAACGCCCATGGCACCTCGACGCCGTTGGGCGATATTGCGGAGACGATCGCGGTCAAGCGCACCTTCGGAGAACACGCCGCGCGCATGGCAGTGAGCTCGACCAAGTCGATGACCGGCCATCTGCTGGGCGCCGCTGCGGGGATCGAAGCGGTGTTCACGGCGCTGGCGCTCAACGATCAGATCGCGCCTCCGACGATCAACATCGTGAACCCCGACCCGCAGTGCGACTTGGACTACGTTCCCAATCAAGCGCGCGAGATGAAGATCCGCGTCGCGCTGTCCAATTCCTTTGGGTTCGGCGGCACCAACGGGACTTTAGTTTTCCGTCGCTTCGGCAACTGACAGCCGGATCAGCGGGAGACGAAGCCGGCCTGCGCTGCTGAAATGTGGAACCGGGCCCGATCGTTGCTCGTTCGAGAGCTGGTTTAGCATCGCCACCGGGTTCATGGTTCAAGGCAAGTCGGGCTGTCGACCGGCGGCCGGGCGCACACGTTCATTTGGGCGCTTGACCGGTTCCGGTTTCGTGCGCAACACCCTAATCCTGCTCTTTCTGCTCGGCGTGGGCGCTCTCGGATGGGTGTGCTACTTCGCGCTGGAGCCTCTAGCGATCCCCGAGTCGGCGCGCCAGTTTAAGGTGGAGCAGGGCGCATCTCTGCGCAGCATCGCCCACCAGCTCGCAACGGCAGGCGTTCTGCGTGAACCTGTCACGTTTGTGGCGCTGGTTCGGCTTCTCGGCCGATCCGGCGTGGTGAAAGCCGGCGTCTATGAGCTCCCGGACGGAATCACCCCGTACCGGCTGATCGGAAAGCTCGCTCGGGGCGAGGTATCGATGTCCGAGATCACCTTCATCGAGGGGTGGACTTTCGCCCAGATGCGAGAGGTCCTCGACGCCGATCCGGTCGTGCGTCACGAGACGCTCGCACTCGACGACGAGGAACTGTTGCGGCGCTTGAAAATCCCGGAGCGCCATCCCGAGGGCCTGTTCTTCCCCGACACCTACCGGTTCGCTATGGGCGCGAGCGACTTGCAGATCCTCGAACGCGCATACCGGGCTATGCAGGCCCGGCTGGCTGGAGCCTGGGAGCGGCGCGCGCCCGGGCTACCCTACCAAAATCCGTATGACGCGCTGATCGTGGCATCCCTCATCGAAAAGGAGACCGGCCGCCTCGAGGATCGGCGTATGATCGCGGCGGTGTTCACGAACCGGCTCAAGCATGGCATGCGTCTGCAGACGGATCCCACGGTGATCTATGGGATCGGACCCAGCTTCGACGGCAACCTGCGAAAGCGCGATCTGGAAGCGGATGGTCCGTACAACACTTATACCCGGTCCGGGCTGCCTCCGACCCCGATCGCGATGCCAGGGCAGGCGTCGATCGACGCGGCGTTGGATCCGGCTCAGAGCTCTGTCATCTACTTTGTCGCGCGGGGCGACGGCACTTCGCAATTCTCCGAAACGCTGGAGAAGCATAATCGCGCCGTGCAGAAGTACCAGCTCAAGCACTGACCAGCCGAAGTGCGCGGCCAGTTCATCACCCTCGAGGGTATCGACGGCGCCGGGAAGAGCACCCATTTGCACTGGCTGGCTGATCGCTTCCGCGAGCGCGGTCGCGCGGTAGTGGCAACGCGGGAGCCCGGCGGAACACCCGTTGGCGAGGCGCTGCGAGAGGTCCTGCTCAGTTCCGCTCACTCCATCCACCCGGAGACCGAGGCCCTCGTCGTCTTCGCCGCGCGCCGCGAGCACCTCGCGCGCGTGATAGTGCCTGCGCTGGAAGCCGGCAAAGTCGTGCTGTGTGACCGCTTCACCGACGCGACGTTTGCGTATCAGGGCGGAGGTCGTGGTGTGAGTGAGGCCCGGTTGGAAGTACTAGAGCGCTGGGTGCAAGGAGAGTTGGAGCCGGACCTGACGCTGTTTTTCGACGTCCCGGTAGAGCTCGCCCGCAGTCGCCTCGGGCAGGGAAGAGCGCCCGATCGGTTCGAGCTGGAGCATACGGATTTTTTTGAGCGCGTGCGCGCTGCCTATCGAGCCCGTGCCGCCAGGCACGGTGCCCGCTTTCGGGTGATCGACGGCTCAATGAGCTTGGACGCAATTAGAGAAGAACTTGAAGAAATCATAGCAAGGTACTGAAAAAGAAGTGATACACTCCTGGAATCAAGAGCGCTGGGCGGCGCTGCAGCGGGCCAGAGCTTTGCCGCAGTCGCTGCTGCTGGCGGGGCCGCGCGGTCTGGGCAAGAGCGAGTTCGCGCGGACCCTGGCCAAGACCATACTTTGTCCTGCGCATCCTCCAGGCGGGCTAGCGTGTAGTGACTGCGCTTCCTGCCGCCTGTTCGACGCTGGATCGCATCCTGACTTTCGGTTGGTAGAGCCGAGCAGTGGCGAGGGCAGCGGAGACAACGCTGACGCGGACGCGGTGGTGACCGCCTCATCACGGTTCATCCGGATCCGTCAGATCCGGGAGCTGGATGACTTCCTCGAATTGAGCGCCCATCTCGGCGGCCACAAGGTCGTGATCATCCGCCCGGCGGACAGGCTTCACCCGAGCGCGGCGAATGCGCTGCTCAAGACCCTGGAAGAGCCCCCTAGGCACACGGTCTTCGTGCTCGTCTCGGACAACCCCCAGCGCCTCCCACCGACCGTACGCAGCCGTTGCTTCCGTCTGACCTTCGCCGTGCCGGAGAAACAAGCCGCACTGGATTGGCTGCGTCGCGCCGGTATCAAAGAAGAAGAGACGCTTCTGGCCCAGGCCGGGAACGCTCCGCTGGCCGCGGCGGACATGGCAGACGGCGAGTACTGGCGCAGCCGCCCAGCGCTGCTCGACGCATTGGCGAGGCCACAGGCGAGCGTTGGGGACGTCCTGTCCAGCATCTCCACGGACGAAGTGGGTCCGTTCATCGCTCATCTACACCGGTGGTGTTACGACCTGGTCTCGTTCCGGCTTACCGGGCGGCTCAGGTACAACCCCGATCATGCGTCGGCTTTGGCCGCGATCGCATCAAACATGAACCTGTTCCGACTGCTGGATCTGATGCGTGAGCTCGTATCCGCCGTGCGCTGGCAGGAGCACCCTCTGAATCCAAGATTGGTCATCGAGCAGCTCGGCATCCGCTATTACCGTAGTCTCGCATCACAACACCCATGACGCCTGCAGACGCACCTCAAGGAACTCCGCGGCCCGGAGCGATCTCGCTCAATATCAAGGAGAAGTCAATCCTGTACGCGGCCTATATGCCGTTTGTCCGCGGCGGGGGGATCTTCATCCCGACAGCGAGAAACTACCGCCTCGGCGACGAGATCTTCATGTTGATCAGCCTGATCGATGATCCCAACAAGATCCCTGTTGCAGGCCGTGTCGTCTGGATCACGCCTCCCGGCTGTCATGGGAACCGGGTTCAGGGCGTGGGTGTCCAGTTCAAGGACGACGAGAGCGGAGTCTTGGCCAAGACCCGGATTGAGGGCCTGTTGACCGGACAGCTCCAACTCAATCGCCCGACACATACGCTGTGAGCTTGTGCTGGCCACCGCCAGGACTCCAGCGCAGCCCGGCGAACGGGATCCGCGGAAGCTCAGCGATCCCACGCAGCTGATGTCGCATAATGTGCATTATGTTAAATAAAAGGTGCTCCCTGACGAGGAACACTTTTTCATATCTCTAGCAAGTCCTATTGCGCTCGCCCGCCAAGGCGGGTCCCCGCCGTCTCACCCACTCGTAGAAGCACACCGCCGCGGCCGCGGCCGCGTTTAACGAGTCGATACCGCGAGACATCGGGATGCGCACGCGCTGTCGCGCCAGGGCATCCAGCCTTGGCGTGACTCCGGAGCCTTCGCCGCCGATGATGAAACCGACCGGTCCGCTGAGGTCTGCGTCGAATACCGAGGTCTCGGCGCTTACCGTGCAAGCAACGAGCCGCAGGCTCGCTTGTTCGGCTGCCCGCCCGAGGTCCGCATGCTCCTCGATGGGCAGCAGGAATTGCGCCCCCATGCCGCCACGCAGAGACTTGGAGGACCACGGGTCGGCGCATTCGGCCGACAGATGCGCCATGGTTGCGCCCGCGGCGGCGGCACTGCGCAGAATGCTTCCGAGATTGCCTGGATCCTGCACACCGTCGACGAACACCTGGAAGCCTTCTTCCCGGGTCATGCCGGACGGCTTTGGGATGGGTGCCACCGCGAGCACGCCGACCGGGGTCTGTACCGAGGAGACGGTGTCGAAGATGCGGTCCGCCATCGCCACGGCCGGCACCTCAGCCACGAGGCCGGCGATCTCGGGGTGTCCTCGAGCGGACTCCTTCACCACAAGCTCGACCCCCTCTGAGCCGAACCGATCCAGGTACGCTCGGACCAGATGCACGCCCTCCAACAGCGCCGTGCGCTCGATTCGCCGCTCGGCCCGTGAGGCGCGCGAGAGGCGCATTAGTCGCTTGTAGAACGGGTTGTCGCGGGACGCGATGTGCTTCATGGCTGGCAGGCTCCGTAGACAGGATGCAACAGAGCCTCTGGCAGGGCAACCGCTGGCCGAGCGCAACGGCATTCAGCGGATGTTCACTGGGACGGGATTGACTGGGCCGAACAGATACGCCAACAGCCCGAGCAGCACGACCAAGCCCACGACGCAGCTGACCAACACCCAAAACGGCACGTCTGCGCCGAACAGCGCCGTCATGTCGGTCTGCGGGCGGCTGCGCGAAGGCATGCCTTGCTCGGCGACCGCCCGGCGATCCGGAATCGCTCGGCGCCCGTCGCCATCGGGGCCCGCTCGACCCTCGGCTCTGCGGTCTTCCCCGCCCCGCTCGTCAGCCCAGCGGGCACGAGCTTTCGCGCGCTCGCCCGCCCACGCCGCGGCCTCCAGCGACTTGTGGTGCGGGCCTGCCGCATCCATCGCACTAGCCAGCTCGGGCCACGACGAGAATGGCTGCCACTCTTGCCGATCGTGACCGACGAGATCGGAATCGGCGAGCCGTCCAAGCAGGCGCTCCTGGATCAGCGCACCGGTTGGAAACGGGCCGCGCACGGCGCCGTTCTTGTTTACGTACCAGAGACCGGCCACAGGGATCCTAGACGCTGACCTTCTCCAAGGCCTGCGCGGTCGCGATGCACAAAGTCTTGAAGGCGCTATACCCTGGCTCATCCAGGTGTGGCCTCCCTGCCCCGCCGTCGGCGTATACCAGGCCGAACGGCCGTCCCTTCAAGTGCACCGACATGGCGTAGAAGTCTCTGAGCGCGAGCTTTTGCCGCAGGTTCTGCGGCAGCAGCGGGGTCAGCTTGTCCCGAAACGTGCTCCCGAACCAGACGCCCTGCACCTTCGCCAGCAGACGCGCGAACAGATAGGGCGTACCCAGATCGCAAGTCAGCTCACCGGGCATCAGGCCGGGGTCGAGCAGCAACGTCTGCTTCGATTCGAGCCTTTGGGTCGATTCGTTGATGCGCCCAAACCACAGCCGCCGCAGTCCCAGGCCGGCATGCAATGCATAGAACGTGAGAGCGAGCACTGTCTGTACGTCGGACTCCCGCGTTACGGTGGAGAGCTGATCGAGGACTCGCGCGAACAACCCGCGCGACTCCTCGGGCGTATTGTCGGAGGGCTCCTCCGGCCATTCACCGGGAAGCAACGGAAACCAGGCGGCGGCGGGACGTGCCCCGGTTTGCCGCCAGACGCGGGCAGCCTGCACCGCAGACTGCCGCACCCAGCGCAGAACCTGGTCCATGGGCAAGTTGACGATCTTGTGCAGCTCCGCGTAGTCGTCGGGCAGTGCGGGGTCGTACCATCCCGCTGCCGAGTGCCGAGCGAGCGCAACCGAGCGGGCCACGGTGCGGGTGCGCGGGTGATCCGGGTGCTGGTCATCCATCAGCACCGTCAGATGACTCGGGAGCTTCCATTCGCGGGAGAGCGCCAGCTGCAGGTCGACCAGTGTGAATCCGAGACAAGCGCGCTGAGCCGCTGCGCTGCGCAGCCCCTGCTGGTGGTGAACCATGTGATCGAGCTGGATCGCCGCGTTGGGCACCGTACACCAGAGCAACAGCTCGGCAAGGTCGTGCAGCAGCGCGCCGGTGACCACCTCGTCCATGTCGACGTCGTGCCGCAGCGCTGCGAAGTTGCGGGCATAGAAAGCCGCGTGCACGCAGCGGCTGATCACGCGCATGGCGCCGTCGAGCGCCCGCAGGTTCGATGCGAGCTGCTGCTCGAGCGGGGTGAGATCGCGCAGCTCTCGCAACACGCTGGAGAGCCCGTGCATCATGAGGGCATGCTGCACGGTCGTGACCTCTGTGGGTTGGCGGCGCGTGAGCCGCGACTGCGAAAAGCGCAGCACTGCGAGCGTCAGCAGCGGGTCGCGCAGCACCACCTGGGCGAGCTCGCGCGGGGCGATGCTTTCCTGCTTCGGACGGATGCGGTCCAGCTGCTCGATCGAGGAGCCGAGTACCGGCAGCTTCACGGCGTTCAGGCTGCGTACCCAGTCGTTCAGAGCTTGCATGACGGCGTCCTGGGGACGCGGCTATAAGCGCCAGACGTACAGAGGCGAGCGGGCCCCGCCGAGCGGAAGGACGAGATCGGGAGCAGCACCGGGGACCGCGAATGTGTTGCTGACGAACAGCGTTCCCGGGCGCATCTCGGCGCGCACCTTGTGCCACAGCCCCGGCATCGGTTCGGGAGACAGGTAGGCGTAGACGAGGTCGTAGTCCGCAAGGCTCTCGCGCCAGAAGTCGCGCCGCCGCGTCTTGAGCGCCGGACGGCCTAGATGGCGCAGACGGGCGATCCAGGCCGGCAAGGGTGCGATCTCCAAGCCGACGAGTCGGCATTCCGGCCGTTGCTTTGAAACCGTGGCCAACACTCCGCCGAATCCGCTGCCCAGATCCAACATCTTCAGCTGCCTGTCTGGAGGGAGCAGCGAGGCCAGGCGGTGGCAGGCGCGCCGCCCGCTCAGGTAAAGCGGCACGCGGGTGCGATGGTTGGTCCAGAACAGTAGGACCAGGGTCACGAGCACAAGCAGAAACCAAACGGGACGCAGCGACAGGCCGTGCAGATAGACAGCGGCAGGGACGAACAGCACGTTGATCGGCACCCACCAGAGCGGCAACCTCAGCGCCAGTCCGAACGCGGCCGCAGCAACCGAGTGCAGCAGTAGCGGATGGATGGGCGCGGCCGCTCCAACCGCAGGGACTTGCAGGTAGAGCCACGTGGTCGCCGCGCCGCCGAGCTGGGCCGCCAAGGCCCAGACCACTGGCGGCAACACGCGCCGATAGCGGCGCGGCGCGCAGAGCGGATCAAGGCTTGGATGCGCCGCCACCAAGCGTCTCCGGCGTGACATCGGCAGGCTCATCCACCTCTACCACGCCGCCGTCATGAGCGGCTGCCTCTTCGGCTTTCTTGTTCATCACGATGATGCTCACGCGGCGGTTGATCGGGTTGTAGGGGTTGGTCGAATCCAGCAACACCGACGACGACAGGCCAACCACGCGTGCAATGCGCTTGTCGTCCATGCCTCCCAGCAACAGTTCGCGCCTCACCGCGTTGCTGCGGTCGGCCGACAGCTCCCAGTTGCTGTACCCGAACTCGCCTCCCGAGTACGGCGTGGCGTCCGTGTGTCCGGAGAGGCTGATCCGGTTTGGCACCTCGTTCATCACCTTCCCGATCTCGTGCAGGATCTCGCGCGTATACGGCTGCAGGTTGGCGCTGCCGATGGCGAACATCGGCCGATTCTGTTCGTCCACGATCTGGACCCGCAGTCCGTCCGTGGTGATGTCGATCAGCAGTTGGTTGCGGAACTGGCTGAGCGTGGGGCTCGACGCGATGGCTGCGTCGATCTTGGCTTTCAGCTCCGCGAGCACCTGCCTGTCGCGTCGCGCCAGCTCTCGCTCCAGCTCCTTGTTGTCCGCGATCTTCCGGCCGGTGGTGCTTTCGCCATGCTTCTCCTGGCCCACTGAACGCGTGAGGTCCGTGCCGCCGCCTTTGATCACGCTCGTGCTCTCGCCGGCGCCCGAGCCGCCTAGCAGCGCGGGCTTCAGCGGCGTGCGAAAGTACTCGGCGATTCCTTGCAAGTCGGCCTTGGTGGTCGACCCGAGCAGCCACATGAGCAGGAAGAACGCCATCATCGCCGTGACGAAGTCGGCGTAGGCGATCTTCCATGCGCCTCCGTGGCGTCCGTGCGCGGTCTTGCGGACCCGCCTGACGATGATCGGTTGCTGGGAGTCGTCGCTCATGATGCAGCCGGCTATCTGGCCTTGCGCTGCTTCACTTCGGTCTCGAGCTCGCTGAAGCTGGGCCGCTCGGTCGAGTACAGCACCTTGCGGCCGAACTCCACCGCAACCTGCGGCGCATAGCCGTTCAAGCTGGCGAGCAAGGTGACCTTCATGCACTGGAGCATCTTGGTCGACTCGTTCAGCTTATGCTCGAGTAACGTGGAGAGCGGTCCGACGAATCCGTAGGAGAGCAAGATCCCGAGGAAAGTGCCGACCAGCGCGGCGGCGATCAACCGGCCTAGCTCCGACGGCGGCAAACCGACCGACTCCATCGTATGCACCACGCCCATCACCGCCGCCACGATCCCGAAGGCCGGCAGCCCGTCGCCCATTCGCGCGAGCGCACCGACCGGAATCTCCCCCTCGTGATGGTGCGTGTCGATCTCGACGTCCATCAGATTTTCGATCTCGAAGGCGTTGAGGTTGCCTCCCACCATGAGGCGTAGATAGTCGGTGAGAAACTCCATCCCATGGTGGTCCCGCTGGATTCCAGGGTACCTGGAGAAAATCGGGCTCGCTTCGGGATTGTCGACATCGGATTCGATCGACATCAGCCCTTCCTTGCGCACTTTCGCGAGGATGTCGTAGAGCAGGGATAGCAGCTCCAGGTACAGGCCCTTCGTGTACCTGGAACCCTTGAACACCGAGGGCAGCGCCTTCAGCGTGCCTTTGAGCACCTTGCCCGAGTTGGCGACGCAGAACGCTCCCGTAGCCGCGCCGAAGATCATCACCAGCTCGATCGGCTGCAACAGCGCGCTCACGTGGCCACCCGCGGCGACGAACCCGCCGAACACAGCCGACAGGATGACGAGGTAGCCGAGGATGACCAGCATTGCTTTGGCTCTGACGCGTGAGGATCGGGGAGAAGCGGAAGAAGGCGTCTGGCGCTCTCGCGCCGCCGCGGCCCCGAAGGGCGCAACCCACTACGCTGCGGGTTTTAACGGAAGCTGGGGGGCGGACTTTAGATCATCCGGGCGCACGCTCCGCAGGCGATCTGATTCACCGATACGGCCGTCGATGGATACGGCCACGCGGCCAAGCAATCTTCAGTCCTTCTCATCCAGTGCCGCGACTGGGTGCCGACATGACGGCGCTAGCGCCGTGGTGGGGCACTACGCGCGCTGCGTGGCTCCGCTCGGTCCGAGTGCGATCCGGCTCGCTTGCTGAACTGGGCCGGGTTAAGATTGTCGGCCGGTCGCTGCCGCTCACACGCGAATGTCCAGTTACGCCCATACACTCGGCGCCACCACCTTCCGGTTTCCAGATCTGAGGACGCTGATGGCGCGTGCCTCACCCGCGCGCACCGGCGACTATCTCGCGGGCGTCGCTGCGGTGAGCGCAGAGGAGCGCGTCGCGGCGCAGATCACGCTGGCGCAGGTGCCGCTGCGCCGCTTCCTCGAAGAGGACGTGGTCCCGTATGAACAGGACGAAGTCACCCGACTCATCCTCGATCATCACGATGCGCGCGCCTTCGAGCCGGTGGCGGGACTGACCGTCGGCGAGTTCCGCGACTGGCTGCTGTCCTACGAATGCGATGGCGAAGCACTCTCCGCGCTCGCGCCGGGCCTCACCCCGGAGATGGTGGCCGCGGTGTCGAAGATCATGCGCGTGCAGGACTTGGTCGTGGCTGGCCGCAAGGCGCGAGTCGTGACGCGCTTTCGCAATACACTGGGGTTGCCCGGCCGGTTGTCCAGCCGGCTGCAGCCCAATCACCCCACTGACGATCCGAAAGGGATTGCCGCCAGCATCCTCGACGGGCTGCTGTACGGTTGCGGGGATGCGGTGATCGGCATCAATCCCGCGACGGACAACGTGGAGCAGGTAAGCGCATTGCTCCGCATGCTGGACGAGATCATCCACGCATACAGCATCCCGACGCAGTCCTGCGTGCTTACGCACGTCACAACGACGATGCGCGCGATCGAGCGAGGGGCGCCCGTGGACCTTGTGTTTCAGTCCATTGGCGGCACCGAAGCGACGAACCACAGCTTCGGCGTCAGCGCCGCGCTGCTACAGGAGGCGAACGACGCCGCACGCCGGCTGCGACGTGGCAGCATCGGCGACAACGTCATGTACTTCGAGACCGGCCAAGGCAGCGCGCTCTCGGCCAATGCGAACCACGGCGTGGACCAGCAAACACTGGAGGCACGAGCCTATGGCCTCGCGCGGCTGTACGAGCCGCTACTGGTCAACAGCGTGGTCGGGTTCATCGGCCCCGAGTACTTGAACGGCAAGCAGATCGTGCGCGCCGGGGTCGAGGATCACTTCTGCGGCAAGCTGCTCGGACTGCCGATGGGCATCGACGTCTGCTACACCAACCACGCCGACGCGGATCAGGATGATATGGACGTGCTGCTCACGCTCTTGGGCGCCGCCGGCGTCAACTACATCATGGGGGTGCCTGGCGCCGACGACATCATGCTCAACTATCAGAGCACGTCGTTTCACGACGCCTTGTATCTGCGCCAGGCGTTCGGCCTCAGGGCTGCACCCGAGTTCGAAGAGTGGCTGATACGGCTGGGCATCCTTGATACCGCGACCCGGCTCAAGGCGGCGAACCCTCGGCATCCCCTGCTGGCTCTGATCGACAGCGCTCGCGCGGCTTATGCCCCGGAGGAACAGGAAACCGACTCGCCCCGCTCCGGTGACCGGTGGCTCGAGTGAGCGCATCGCTCGTGGCGTCGCAATCGTAGAGATGACCGGAGCAAGAGACCGCAGCAGCGTCGTCGCGCCGTCCGATCCCTGGACCACGCTCGGTCGTTTCACACCCGCCCGCATCGGCCTGGGCCGCGCGGGCGGGAGCATCCCGACCAAGCCGATGCTGGAGTTCCAACTCGCGCATGCGCGTGCCCGCGACGCGGTCCAGCGCGATCTGGAGGCAGACGCGGTGCGCGAGGCGCTGAGGGAACGGGGCTTCGAGGTGCTAGAACTCCACAGCGCCGCACCCGACCGCCGCACCTTCATCCAGCGGCCCGATCTCGGCCGCATTTTGGCCGGGGAAGCGAAGGCGCTGCTCGAAGCCAGAGAACAGCTCGACGAGGCATTCGACGTGGCTTTTGTCGTTGCGGACGGGCTCTCGGCACAGGCCGTCGAACGGCACGCTCCGGAGTTGCTCGCACAGGTCGCCCCCAAGCTGTACGGCGCACGGTGGCGGCTTGCGCCGGTCTGCCTGGTTCGACAGGGCCGCGTCGCGGTAGGCGATGAGATCGGTGCTCTACTCCCGGCGGCGATGACCGTGATGCTGATCGGCGAGCGTCCCGGCTTGTCCTCACCCGATAGCCTGGGCGTCTATCTCACCTGGGCTCCCCTGCCCGGCCGCAGCAACGCCGAGCGCAACTGCATCTCCAACGTGCGGCCGGAAGGCCTGGGCTATGCGCTCGCCGCGCACAAGCTCTTCTATCTCATGACGGAGGCAAGGCGGCGCAAGCTCTCCGGGGTAGAGCTCAAAGAAGAAGCACCGGCGCTCGCTCTCGAGGAGCAGAGCGGCCGGTGCTGAGGTCGGACTCGGAGCCGCGTTCCCGCCGCGGCTCAGAGCGTTGTTGCTAACTCACCCGCGATCTTCGATCGGGGACGGCTGCAGCGTATGGCGCCCGGCAATCCGGCGAAGACGCGCACGCTAGGGGCCGATGTCTCAATGGTTGGCTTCAGCTCAAGCGCGATCAGGTTCGCCATACAGCTGCGGCCTTGTGCGGGTCCGCTGCGTCAGTCTTTCCATCCCGTGCAGGGTTTGCCGCGGCACTCGAACAGCTTTCCGCCGGCCGGTCGTTTGCAGCTGCCCGCTGCGTAATAGAAATCGGCACGATCGCTTCTGACGGAGACCAACTCGATGTCTCCTTCGATCCAGTTCTTTCCCGCGGCGGCCTGCACCCGCGGCACGTGCGTGTACGCGCCGATGCCACTCGGCGCATCCGTAGCGTTGATCGTCCCAGCTACGTACGCGGTGACATCGACGATGCCGCGACAATAGACATAGCCGGGGTCGACGTTGACGGAGAATACTCGTTCCTCGGACGAGGGCACCTGAGCGCTTCCTGCGACGCTCGTCGCGAGCTCGACCAACGTGGGATTGACCCCCAGCGATGCGGCGGCCGACGCGGCCAAGCCGGTGCATCCGCTCGAGCTTGCGCATCCTGCGCCCATGCTTCCCGCCGGCTGCGCGCTGTCGAAGTGGATCTTCGCCACTCGAAAGTCGGCCGCCAGCGACCCCTGGACCCAAGCGAAGGCCAGAAGCGAACACAACACAACTCTACTTACGACGGATCTCATAAACCCCCCAGAGGAAAGTACACGTATCGCGAACTGATGCCGCAGTCGAAAGGCCGAACCGGCAAGCTCCTGTAACAATTCGGTCCGCTCGACTACCCACGAGTGCGTATGCCTAGTGACTGCCAACAGCCGCCGGACGACCGCAACTGACGTCCAGCTGTTGGCCCGTCGGCTGCCTTGCGCGGTCTGGCGCCATTTGTCCTAGGTGCGCAGCACCGGCTGCCTAGTGTCGAGCGCAAGAACCATGCCGCGCCGAATGCCGGTGGAACAACTCTTGATGAATGCTGAGGAATTGTGCCATCGCAACGCCGAAGGCCGTCCGCCGATGGGGAAATCTCGACGAACGCGGATCCGCCGCTCCGCTGCATGATGGCGTCCTAAAGCGAAGCGGGGCGTTTGATCCCTTGCGGGCTTTGGTCCAGTCATGGCGACCAGCCCGGACTCGCGGTGCCGACCATCGGTCGGCACGGTTGCGCTGAACCTCTCGCTTTCGAGGGTTAGGACGGCGGAATAGCGCGAGCGAAGAGCGGTGTGGCTCGTGCCTGGCCTTCACGGCGAGCGGAGCGGAGTGGCCTCTCCGCTGGTGCCGCTGATGCTTTCACCCTACCGGCTGGGGCGTGGCTCGCCGATGCCGCCAGCCTACGTGAAGCGCGAGAAGTCCACCGCCTTCTCGGTGATGAATTCGAGCAGAGCCGGCGTGCCTTCGCGCGTCTTCTCGATCCCGCGCTTGATGGCAGGCACGATCGCTTGCGGCTCGGTAACACGCTCTCCGTAACCCCCGAGTGCGCGAGCGAACTCTGCATAGTTCCCGCTGATATCCGTCGAGCGATACTTCTCGGTGGCAACCTTCATCACCTTCAACTCGATCGCCATGGAAAAGTTGTTGAGCAGGATCGAGAGAATGGGAATGCGCTCGCGAACCGCTGTCTCGAAATCCATGCCGGTGAAGCCGATCGCGGCGTCGCCCCAGACGTTGATGCAGAGCTTGTCGGGTGCAGCCAACTTTGCACCCATGGCCAGCCCAAGACCGTAGCCCAGCTGTGTCGTCTTCCCCCAGCCGATATAGCTGAGCGGCGCTTGCGTTTCCCAAAACGGGGAGATCTGGTCGCGCGGGCTACCGGCATCATGGGTGATGATCGTGTTGGCAACGTCGACCGTGTGCAGCAGATCCCAGATCACGCGGTATGGCGAGAGCGGCGTCGAATTGGCGGTCAGGCGCGGCATCCACTGTGCCATCCACTCGTCCTTGATCCCGCGGATTTCCCGCGTCACGGCTGCCAACCGCCCCCGCGGCCGGCCGCGCAACCGGTCCTTCACCTCCTCGTACAGCGCATCCAGAGCAAGGCCGGCGTCGCCGACGGCCGCCAGCTCCGCCGGCACGTCCTTGTTGATGTCCTTTGCATCGAGCGTGACGTGAGCAATCCGTTTCCCCTTGGGCATGGGCACGGCGAAGTTCGTGCGCGTGAAGCTGCAGCCGATCCCCAGCACGAGGTCGGCATTCTGCAGGGAGTGGTGGAGCATCTTGGAGATCGCGACACCGCCCGAACCGAGCGACAACGGGTGCGTTTCCGGGAAGGCGCTCTTGCCTCCCAGGCTGGTCGCGACCGGCGCCTCGAGCAGCTCCGCGAGCGCTTGTAGCTGCTTCCACGCCTTGGCGTAGTGCACGCCCTGCCCGGCGTAAATCACAGGGCGCTCGGCCGCAACGAGCGCGGCCGCGATCTCGGACATCGAACGCGAATCGGGAGCGGATCTGAGCCGCGGCGTGCGCACGTAGTCGAGCGGCTGCGTCATCTCCTCTCGCAACACATCGACGGGGAACTCGATCAGCACCGGCCCGGGGCGCCCGTTCTTGGCCTGGGTGAAGGCGCGCCGCATGGCTTCCGGGGTGACGTCAGCCAACATCACCTGCTCGATCCATTTGGTGACGTGCTGGTAATTCAGGAACGCGTTGAAATTGGGTTGGACGTTGTTGATGTTGCGCGGATAGCCCGCTGGTAACACGACGACCGGCACCGAATCGCCCCACGACTGCGCGACGCCACCGAAAGCGTTTTCCGTGCCCGGCCCGTGTTGCATCGCGAACACGCCGACGCGCTCGCCCGACGAGATCTTGCTGACTGCGTCGCACATGTGCAGTCCCGTGCGCTCCTGCCGAACGATGATCGTGCGGATATCGGCTTCGGCCGCCGCCTCGATGATCGGGTTGACCGGATAGCCGATCAAAAACTCGATGCCTTCGCGCTTGAGAATTTCCGCGATCGCGGCAGCTACCTTCATGAACCTCCTCCCATCGCTCGAGATCGATTCCACAGACCTTCACGCTGCGTATGAAAGCTCACCGCTTGCGCGGCCGCAACCATTCCCGCGTCGGTGAAAGCCACCCCGTCCAGCAGGCCGCCAGCACACCTCCCGCTTGCGACCGTGCTATGGCCTCGTCGGCGGCGGGGTGTCGGGGCCTGTCCCAAACCTTGCCTGCCGCTCGCGCCGACGCGCCATTCCCTGGAGTAAGGCGCCAACAGCCAGGCTCGTACCGGCGTCCCGTTGCGGCCAGGGAATTTTAAGTGGGAATCAGACAACAAGCCACAATGCCGTGGATCGGTCACAGGTTCGCGCCCACGAGATTACGTTTCGTACGGAGCGGTAGGGTTGCGTGGCAGCCGCTCCAGGCCAGCGCGTTCGGAATCCTCGATGCCGGCCAAAACATCCCGCTGGCCGATAGGTTGCGTGCCGACATCGACCCGCTGCGCCGTCTGCAGATCGTCGCCCTGCCCTGCGACGGACCACGTGACCCCCACGGCTGGGTTCAGCGAGAACCAGTGCGTTGGTCGGGTTGCCTCCTGCCAGCGCCTGCAGTTCGGCGTTTGGGCGTGCCCGGCGTCCGGGTCGTATCAAGGCGGCGGCCGATCCTGCCGTTATCCTAAGGGTTGTGAGAGCCCCGCTTGCGTCGCAGGCGGACCGTCACGCACTCTGACTCTCGCGAAATGTTCACGCTCGCCCAGTTATCCCGCGTCGCCCTCGAGGCGCAGCCGCAGCTCGCCTTCACCACGCTGGAGATCGGCGCCTTGCCGCTGGAAGGGCAGACCGAGCCCGCGCATCAGCTGCTCGATGCATTCCCCGGGTCCCGCGTCATCGCCTTCGAGCTCGACAAGCAGCTCTGCGCGGAGCTCAACCGTAAGGCCCGCCACGGGATACGCTTTTATCCAGTCGCGCTCGGCAAGGCCGAGGAGACGCGGAAGCTCTATGAGACGAGGCATCCGATGTGCACCTCGCTCTACCAGCCCAACGAGCCGCTGCTCGAGCGCTACGTGAACCTCGAGGTGGCGATGCTCAAATCCGTCGGGTCGGTGCAGACCGTCAGCCTGGACCGCTTCGTCGCCGACAACGGCGTGACCGACGTGGACTTCATCAAGATCGACGTCCAGGGCGCGGAACTCGACGTGTTCGCTGGCGCCGTAACGGCGCTGCGCGGCGTGGTCGCCATCGTGAGCGAAGTCGAATTCGTGCCGCTGTATGTCGATCAGCCGCTGTTCGGCGACGTCTGCCGCTTCCTCGATGGCCACGACCTGATGTTCCACAAGCTCCTGGGCATGGCCGGCCGCGCCCTGAAGCCGACGCTGGTGAATAACGACCCCAACTACGCCGTTCAGCACATGTGGTCCGATGCGATGTTCGTTCGCAACGTGCGGAAGCTCGACCAGCTCGCCCCGCAGAAGCTGCTCAAGCTGGCGGTGCTCGCGCACCTCTATCACAGCCCGGACTTGATGTTCCACTGTCTCGAGCGCTACGAGGAGCACTGCGGGGCAGGCGTGCTCCAGAAGCTCCTACGCACCGGGTCCTGAGCGGGGCCCCCCGGCTGCGATATCCGGCCCCGGGGGCAAGCCGGGGATCGCTGCTGTCTCGCTGGGAATGGGCGAAGGCGGACGCACCTTGATCACGGCGCGAGACCCGACAAGAGAAGGCACTCAATAGCGCGGCGCGCAGAGGACTCGAAACGTGTGAATTGGCCGCCCATCGGGATCGCACTGGCTATGGCAAGTGCCGCCTGTGACAATCTGAAGACCAACCATAACCTGACCAGCTGGACATTGACTGGTCTTTCCTACGGCATTGAGACCACCACCGAAATTCTGCTCCGTTTGCCACGCCCCGTTGGGCGCGCTCATGAGCCTCGTTTGTATCTGGTTCACCTGAGACTGCAAGGCATTCACCGTGTCGATCTCCGCACGCAGCCGCCCCTGAAGCTCGCTCAAGCAAGCAACCATACCTGCGTTACTTAGATCCGGCGGTATCGGGTCCTGGCAGGTTTGAGCCAAGCACGCACAGGATACGAGCGCCAAGACCAAAACGCTAAGAGAGCGAATCGCAACATTGCCTGCTTGTGTCTTCATTCGAACTCCTCCTTGGTCTGCGAACACACCGTCGTAGGGTGATAAGGGTGATATAAGAATCGTCGGGCCAGCTTGCGCGGCAAGTCCCCCGCTTTCGGCTGGTAATAGTGGATCCGCATGGCCGGCGTCTTGTGCGGCGTAACCACATCGTTTCGCAGGTCGGCAAGCTGCTCACAGATCCGGGATGTTGCCTCAGGGCGCACGTCACGAGACTTGAGAGTCTCCAGCTCAGCGCCACTGCACGCCTTCCCGAAGGTGGGGAAAACGGCGTGCTGCGACAGCGGGAAGACAGGTGCGCCTGTGTCCAAGGATCGCGGTCTTGGTGTTCTCGACGCACTCCTTCGCGTCAGTCTTGCGGGCGAACCTCCGGTTTGTACCCGGGAGTCCGCAAGCGCGAAACTGCGCACGGTAGCTCATTGACCCATCACCGTCCTCGCGCTCCTGTATGCCATTTGCCTTGGCCATCCACACTCTCGCGACGATCTGGCGTACATGGCGGAGCGTGAGTGCACCAGGCGTGTGCCACTTGATGCAAGCGATGTAACGACAATCGGCTTGATACTACCTATCTGTTTGTTCTCCATTGTGCCCGGAGCCGGACTCGAACCGGCACGGCCTTACGGCCAAGGGATTTTAAGTCCCTTGTGTCTACCTGTTCCACCATCCGGGCGCGCATCGGACTCCCGCACAAGCATACGGCAAAACAGCGCCTTGGCGCTGCCACGGTACGGAGCGCGCCTCTGGTTGCGGCTTTCCTTTGGATCGGCCCTGTGCGCGTGAGGTCGTGGACCCGGCCCTGTTGCAGACGACGGTTCCTTGAGCGACGCGAACGGGTCCTCAAGATTGCGACGCGCGAACCGCTAACCGTAGCGGTGGCGTTACGCACCACGGCTTGTTGCAAGCATGGCCGGCTGTGGCTAAGTGACCCCCAAGGCAGCGTCGCGGACACTCCTTGCCGCATCGGTTTCAGACCGGCAGGCATGACCGGCGCGGCAGGCTGGACCTCCGGCGAGCGAGGAGAGCTCGTCGACCCGAATCACATCCATCTGGCGGGCCTCGATGCATACTGCCGATCTTGCGATACGCCGTCGTTGGCACATCTGGCGCGCTGCCAACGCGGCACTCCTTACCTGGGTGCTGTTCGCAGCGGCGCCATTAAGTCTCGAGCGCGGACCCCAAGCGGCCGAGTTCGCCACCTCGGTCGAGATTCCAGGCGGTCAGTATCGAAGGCTGAAGATGCCCAACCTCCCGAAGGACGTGGTCATGGAGGTGGTGGTGCAGCCCACTGGGCAGGTCGTGGTCAGCCTGCTCAACGAGCAGGACGCGCTGCACTTTCCGAAGGCGCTAGACCCTGTTTTTGTCGGGTCGGTCGATCACCGCTCTTCGTTCAGCGTGATCATTCCCGCCGCAGGAACTTACTTCCTCGTGCTCGACAACCGCCAGGGCAGCGAACCGCGGAAAGTTAAGCTGGCCATTCGAGCGGAACGGGGCACATCGGCGCCGGGCGGCGCCCAGCCACCTTCCCCGCCCGCCGTCCCCCCAAGCGGGGCTAGCAAACCAGACAGGCTTTGACTCGCAGCTGAACGAACCCGGGATCCCGAGCGGAACTCGGTGAGCGAAGCAAGGCGCGCAGAGGTGACAGCTCGGACGCCGCGTACCCCGTTATGGGCGAGACCTGACGAGCCGGTTCGCACGGCCCGCCGGGCGCACTACTTCAACTCGCCGTACCGGTTTTCGTATTCGGCGATGAGCTTGGACAGCAGCTGGTTCAGCCGCTTCGCCGCGAACGGCGAGAGCACGATCCGATGCTCCAGCTCGATCTCCATGTCCTGGGGCGCACGTTCCCAGTTGTGGTTCACTCCGAAGTTCAGCACCACCTCCTCCCGCGTGCTCGTCGCGTTGCAGAAGTTGGCGTAGCTGCTCTTTAGAGCGTCGGACTTCCAGCGGACTTTGACCTGCGGTTCGGGGGGTTTCTGAGCGGCGTCGTCAGTAGGTTGCTTGGCCATAGGCATCTCCGTAGCGGTCGCAGCGGTTGCAAGTTTCATTCCAACTGACTCAGGACAGATCAGGTGGTGCGACGGCTACGTGGTGACGCTCGCGCGGAGAGATGCCTTGGCGGAGACGATCGCGTGCTGGGCAGCGCTGCGCCCGAACGGCGCGTGACGCGGAAGGGGTCGGACGCCGGCAGAACTCCCTGCCCGGCAGATTCGTGGAGACATCGTGGTCAGCCCATGGTTGGCTGGCGTCACGAACAGCGGACGCTACAGATAGCGCTCTGCCTTCGCGATCAGGTCCTCCTTGGGGGGGAGTTCGCTGCGCGGGCAGCGGGCGATCGCGATCGCGGCTTGCAGGCCATCGCCAATGGAGAGCTCGGGGACGACCAGCTCGTTGACCGCCTCGGTGCTGCCCTCGTCCACCTTGATGCCCATCCGGCTCAGCCGCAGCGGAGTATGGGTGAGCGTGATGTGCTGCTCGGGATGGGAGAACACCTCGTCGATGCGCTGGATATACCCATCCAGCGTCGCCAGGCTGGCTTTGGCTTCGATGTAGCTGTCGACCGTCTCCTTCAACTCCCGCTCGACGGCCTTGATCTCCTCCGCGATCAGCGCCGGGTCCTTCACGATCCCCTCGACTCCGTCGCGCGCGAGGTTGAGCACGCGCAGTCGCGCGCCGAGATACGCCTTGTGCTCCTGCAGCTCGGTGGCTTTCATGTCGAGCGTGATGATGCGCGATAGCGCGACCTGTGCGAGGCGCTCGATGGCGCGCCGTCCGACCTCGAGACGCGTCGCGGCGAGCGTGGGGGCAGGCGCAACCAGTCGATGTCCGGAGAAGCTCACCGTGACCTGCGGCACATCGTGCCTCACTTCGTTGCCGACGAGCTGCGGGGCGAGCACCGTGCGCTCCTCTTTTTTCATCCCGAGCAGGGCGTAGGCTTCCGCGACGTCCCGGTTAGCTGGATCCTCGAAGAACGTCCTGAGCTCCGTGCTGCGCCCCAGGCACGCGGGCACATCGTCCGCGGTGGCGAAGAAGGCATTCAGGCGCGGGTCTTCGTTCCATGCCGCTCGTGAGAGAAGCAGCGGTTCGAGCGGCTGACGTCCGATGGAGCGCAGATGCGCAATGGTCTTGCGTATGCACCCTTCCAGCTTCTCCCGGTAGCGGGTATTGAGCCGCACGCGCGGCTCGACTGCCTCCACCACGGCCTCGATCGAGTCGGCGATGAGCTGACGCTCTGCGGCCTCATCCGCAGACGACTCGGCGCCGCCGAACAGGGCGGCCGCTACGCGTTCGAGAAGCGAAATGGCCATGCCTCGCTCCTGTCAAGAAACCCGGCCAGGCCGATCTCACTCACGCGCAGAACGGCCGGACGACCGGCGGCATACCGAACAAAGCGCGGTGGGCATCGCACACGAAGTCTGCGACGTGAACCCGCGCTCACCAATCCATGACCGGGACCCAGGCACGCAGCTCCCGGCCTTGGAAGACGCGTCCCTGGATACGCTTGGCCAGCGCTTCGGCCTGCGCACGCGTCATCTCCATCTCGATCAGCGCCGAAGGCGTACCGCTCTCCTTGACGAGCTTGATCTTCTCCACCGGCGCGAACGGGCTCAGTGCGCTCCGAATCCCCTCCTCCGAGACGTCATCAGGAAGATTTCCGATAACGATACGCATCGATCGATTCCTCCAAGCCGAATGCAGCGCTCATCGTACCGACCGGATCCCCAGCTTGTCGAGGCGCGAATGACCCGATCGCGTTCTGCCAGAGGCAGCCGCTACCCGCCTTCCGGTTCCCGCATCGGCGTACCAGGACGCCATCGCCGCCATGCCAGGAAGGCGAAGATCACCCCCGCCAGCCCGAGCGCGTAACCGAAGACTGAAGCCGTGACGTCTGGCGGCGCCGCGTTGCGCGTGGCGATCAGAAGGGCAAGACCGGGGTTGCGCATCGCCGCCGCAACCGCCGCGGCGGGCCAAACCGAGGCGTCGCGGCCAGCGACAAGGGCGCCGGCGACGAGTGCGCAGAGCGTCAGTCCTACGCCGGCGGCGAAGGGCGCCCATCCGAGCGCGACGATCCTGGGGCCGAGCACGACGACGCACAAGACGATCAGTGCGAGCAGCATCACGTTGGAGATCATCGCGAGCCGCGGCTCGAGACGCGCCGCTACCGTAGGTCGCCAGGCGCGCAGCGCTGCGCCGAGGCCCAACGGCAACAACTGAGCGAAGAAGACCTGCCGGGCGACATCGAGCGGGGAAATCGCGAACCGCACAGAAAATATCCAACTCATGATCGCAACGCTGACCGGAACGGTGACGACGGCGAAGATCACGATCGCAAGATGGAGCGTCGGGGCAAACTCCGGCCCTGCACCCGCTTGGAGCGCGCGCCGGAGCGCGACCGGTGCGCCGGGGGAAATCGCCATCAGAATGATGCCAGCGGCCACAGCGCCACGCAGCCCGAACAGCTTCACGATGACGACCGCCAAGATCGGCACAGGTACGACCACCGCGAACAGAACCGCCGCGAGTATTACGCGCCGCTGTAGCGCCTTGACGATTCGCTCACGCTCGAGCAGCAGCCCCAGCGACAGCATCACGGAGAAGACCGTCACCGCGGCGAGTGGAAAGATCAACTCGAGGCGGAATAGTGCCGTCACGTCGCACGCGACATAGCTGCCATCTCGAAGACGTGATGCTGCCAGGGAGGCAGATCGAGGTAGAGCCCGCGGGATTGCAGGTCATCTCCGTCGCGATCGTACTGAGCGGTGCCAAGCAGATCGCGCAAGCGCCATCGCTTGCCGGCGAGGTCGGCGAACGGCAGTCGGACGTAACCCTGACTGCGATGATCCGCATCGTTCACGCCGACGATCAGCCGGTTGCCGCCGTCATCGACCCAGGCATACGCGATCAGGGCTTCGCAGGATGGGTTGCCATCCCAAGCGGGAGCGCATTCCAGCAAATGCCATTCTCCTCGCCGCACGACGGGATGGCGCAACAGCTCTAGCAGCGATGCATAGAATCGCCGGATGCTGGTGTTCACCGGTTCGGCCGGTGCGCGGACGAGATGTGGCGAGATCCGCTTCACGCGCCCCTCGAACTGGCCCTGATGAAAGAAGCGCAGGCCTGGCGCCAGATAGGTGACCACAGCCGCCGCTTCATGCGCACCCGGCGCGAAAGTGGCCGCCGCCCGGGGCTCGTCGTGATTTTCGAGAAAGCGTGCCAAGCGGCTCTGGTAGTCGAGCCCGGCTAGGAGATGCTCCCGCACGGCACGCGCATGCCCCTCGCGTAGCCGGTCGTACAACCTCTTGTCGTAGGCGTAGTCGAAACCCTGCTGCTGCATCGTCCATTCCAGGTCCCAATAAACTTCGGCGAGGAACAAGAACTGCGGATGCTGTTGCCGCACGGCCGCGAGCGCTTTCGGCCAAAAGGGCTCGGGCAGCCTGCCCCACGTGCGCTCGAAGACCTCGGGCAAGACGAGCATGGCCATGTCACAGCGCACCCCGTCGCACTGCCCGGCGATCTTGCGCAACTCGCCGATCATCGCCGCCTGTGTGGCCGGGTTGGCATAGTCGAGCTGCAGCGTGTCGGGCCATCCTGGGAAGTACGGATCGCGTCCGTAGGCGAGCAGCAGAGATCCGCCCGACGTGCTCACACGAGTGTAGTTTTTGGGCGCCCGCGCCAGATCGATCTCGCTGCCATGGACGAAATAGTCCGGATGTTGCTCGACCCACGGGTGGTCGGTAGCCATGTGGTTGGGAACGAAATCGAGCATCAGCCGTAGGCCACGTTGTCGCAGTTTCGCGCGCAGGCGCGCCAACGCCGCATCGCCTCCCAGAGCTGAATGGACGGTGTAGCCCGTGATCGCGAAGCCGGAGCCTGCAATGTCCTCCTCGCGCAAGTCCGGCAGCGTCTCCTGGAATTCCCTTCGCCATTCGACATTCGCGCGTGAAATGCGCTGCCCGGCCAGCCCCGTTTGCCACACGCTCAGCAGCCAGATCCAGTCGAACCCGTGACCGGCGAGACGGTCCAGCTCGCCCTCCGGGATATCGTCCAGCGTGGCTGGCCTGCCCAGGGACTGCGCGAGCTCCGTGAGCCAGACGCGGGTGTTGATCTGATAGAGCGACGGGTAGAGCGGTTCGCCCACTTCAGACGCCGCGGCCCACAGCCGTGCTCCGCGCTCGGCCGCCGCGTGTCGGCTCTACCTCCGTCACGGCGGCCAGTTTCCCGAGTTCCAGGAACTGATCGCCCATGCTGGTCGCGAACAGGTGCATGATCCGGGCGACGATCCCGGTCCAGCCTGTCTGATGGCTCGCTCCCAGGCCGGCGCCGTTGTCGCCATGGAAGTATTCGTAGAACAGGACGTAGTCGCCCCAGTGCGGGTCCTCCTGGAACTTGCGGGAGGCGCCGAACACGGGGCGTTTCCCCGTCTCGTCGCGCAGGAAGATGCTCGTCAACCTGCGGCCGATCTCCTCGGCGACCTGGTACAACGTCATCTGCCGCCCGGAGCCCGTGGGACACTCGACGGTGAAGTCGTTCCCGTAATAGGTGTGATACTGCAGCAGCGCGCGGATGATCAGAGCATTGACGGGCATCCAGATCGGACCGCGCCAGTTGGAGTTGCCACCGAACATCCCGGTGTCGGATTCCGCCGGGAGATACGACACTCGATATTCCTGATCCCCGACGCGGAAGACGTAGGGATGCTCTGCATGGAAGCGCGAGAGCGCGCGGATCCCGTAGGGGCTCAGGAACTCGTTCTCGTCGAGCATTTTCGCCAGCACGCGCCGGAGCTTGGTTTCGTTCAAGATCGAGGCGAGCAAGCGGTCTCCGCGACCGCGCTTGGCCGGGTCGTGGATGTTGGCTGTGAGCTCCGAGCGAGCGGTGAGGAATCGGCGCAGAGGTTCGAGCAGTTCCGGATGCTGCTTGATCAGCTGTCCTTCGAACACAGTGACCGCGCAAAGCGGAAGCAGGCCGACCATGGAGCGCACCTTCAGGCGCTGGGCCGTGCCGTCGGGCAAGCGCAACACATCGTAGAAGAACCCGTCCTCCTCGTCCCACATCCCGACATCCTCGCCGGCGTGCATCATGGATGAAGCGATGTAGAGGAAGTGCTCGACGAACTTGAGGGTCATCTCCGCATAGGCGGGCCTTTGCATCGTGAGCTGTACGCCGATCTCGAGCATGTTCTGGCAGAACAGCGCCATCCAAGCCGTGCCATCCGCCTGTTCCAGATATCCTCCGGTGGGCAGCGGTGCGCTGCGGTCGAAGACGCCGATGTTGTCCAGCCCAAGGAACCCGCCCTCGAACACGTTGTTGCCGGAGCGGTCCTTGCGGTTCACCCACCAGGTGAAGTTGAGCAGTAGCTTGTGGAAACAGCGTTCGAGCCACTCGACGTCGCCTTGGCCGCGGCGCAGCTGCTCGAGGCGGTAGGTGAAGATGGTGGCCCAGGCGTGCACGGGTGGATTGACATCGCCGAAGTTCCACTCGTAGGCGGGGATCTGCCCGCTGGGGTGCAGATATTGCCCTTTGAGCATCAGGTCCAGCTGCTGCTTGCCGAACCCCTCATCCACCAGCGTGAGCGCGAGTACGTGAAAGGCCAGATCCCACGCTGCATACCACGGATACTCCCACTTGTCGGGCATCGACAGGATGTCGGCGTTGTACATGTGGTGCCAGTGCTCGTTCCGGGGCGCTGCACGCTGCTTGCGCTTGTACGGGTTCGCTCCGCGCTCTTCGAGCCATTTGTCGACGTCATAGTAGTAGAACTGCTTCGACCACAGCATTCCGGCCAGCGCCTGGCGCATCACGCCTGCCGCGTCCCCTCTCAGCGCAGCGGGGATGATCGAGGCGTAGAACTCGTCGGCCTCTTGACGGCGCGCTTTCACCACGTCCTCGAAACCCCCGAACGGACCGCCTCGCGCATCGCGCGACTTGGCAAGCGTACCTGGTGCCTGATCGCTCAGTCGCAAGCGCAAGATCCGGCACTCGCCCGCTCCCACCGTCAGCCGATAGTGCGCGGAGGCCTTCGTTCCCGTCTTTTCGGGGCTCACCGCGTCCTGATGGCCGTGGACGACATAGTTGTTGATCCCGTCCTTCACATAGGGAGTGCGGTTGGGAACTTGCAAGAGACGGTCACTGTTCGTTTCGTTCTCGGTGAAGAGCAGCGTAGGCGCGCCGTCGGCGTAGAAGAACCGCTCCCCCAACTCCGGGTGCGAGGCCGCAATCATGCTGCCTGCATCGGCCACAGAGGCATCGCGGAGCACGGGTCGAGGGGGATTTCCGCCCCACGACCACAGGTTGCGAAACCACAACGTGGGGAGCACGTGCAGCGTCGCCAGCGCCGGTCCGCGGTTGTGCACGCTGATCTGGATGAGGATGTCCTCCGGCGAGACTTTGGCATACTCCACGAACACGTCGAAATAGCGATCCTGATCGAACACGCCTGTATCCAGCAGCTCGTACTCGAGCTCGTTCCGGCTACGCTGCCGGTTCGTAGCGACGAGATCGTCGTACGGATAGGCTGCCTGGGGATACTTGTACAGATACTTCATGTACGAGTGCGTCGGTGTCGAATCGAGGTAGAAGTAGTACTCCTTGACGTCCTCGCCATGGTTTCCCTCGCTGTTGGTGAGGCCGAAGAGCCGCTCCTTGAGGATCGGGTCCTGGCCGTTCCACAACGCGAGCGCGAAGCAGAGCAGCTGCCGGTCATCGGAGATCCCACCCAGCCCGTCCTCTCCCCAGCGGTACGCGCGCGAACGGGCCTGGTCATGGGTGAAATAGTCCCATGCATTGCCCGAGTCGCTGTAGTCTTCGCGCACGGTGCCCCACTGGCGCTCGCTCAAATACGGTCCCCACTTCTTCCAGGGAACCTGCTGCTCCCGAGCCTCTTGCAGGCGTGTGTCTTCGACGGTCATGGCCCCTCTTCGCAGATAAAAGGATAAAACAGGGTCGCGGCGCTGCAAGGGCCGCGATTTCACGGCAAACTGTAAGTAGGTTCGCCTACGGCTGGTTTGATCTAGGTCAGCCGGAAGGAGATCCGGTCGGGTAGGCTCGGAGTGATTTCGGAGTCTTTCATCATTGCGCAACGAAAGCAATCATCCGGGCCTCATCCCCGGCTTAACGTGGCTGCGCAGCTACCCTGGGCGGTGGCTGCGCGCGGATGTGACCGCGGGGTTGATCGCGGCCGCCGTGGTCATCCCCAAGGCGATGGCGTTCGCCACGATCGCGGGCCTTCCGGTACAGGTCGGGCTGTATACCGTGTTCGTGCCGATGGTGGTGTACGCGCTGCTCGGCACCTCGCGTCCGCTCAGCGTCAGCACCACCACCACGCTCGCCATCCTGGCGGCCGCAGAGCTCGCTGAGGCGGTCCCGGATGGCGGGTCCGCGGAGCTCGCGATGGCGGGCGCAACCTTGGCGGTACTCGTGGGCGCGATGCTGGTGCTCGCCTCGGTGCTGAGGCTCGGCTTCGTCGCCAACTTCATCTCGGATCCCGTGTTGGCCGGCTTCAAGTCCGGCATCGGACTGGTGATCGTCGTGGACCAGGTCCCTAGGCTGCTCGGGTTCCATATTCAGAAGACCGGGTTCTTCAGAGATATCCTGGCGATGGTTCACCACTTGCCCCAAGCCTCGCTGGCGACCGTGGTGCTGGCACTGGTGACCCTCGTGTTGCTGTTTGGGTTGGAGCGCTTCCTGCCACGGGCCCCTGCTCCGTTGATCGCGGTCGCAGTGGGCATTGCGGCCTCGGGCCTGCTCGGCTTATCGCATGTGGGCGTGGAGACCGTTGGCAACCTTCCGCGCGAGCTTCCTACCTGGGCCTGGCCTCGGCTCGACCTCGCCGCACAGATGTGGCCTGGAGCGCTGGGTATTGCGCTGATGAGTTTCACCGAGAGCATCGCCGCCGCGCGCGCGTTCGCGAAGCCGGGGGAACCGCGTCCGCTGCCCAATCAAGAGCTGCTGGCGATCGGCATGGCCAACGTAGCCGGCGGCTTCCTCGGCGCCATGCCGGCCGGCGGCGGTACGACGCAGACAGCGGTCAACCGCAGCGCCGGCGCGCGAACTCAGATGGCCGAGCTCGTCACCGCGGCAGCGGCAGTTGCAACGCTGCTCCTGCTCGCGCCGCTCATCGCGCTCATGCCGAACGCAGTGCTCGCGGCCGTGGTGGTGGTGTATTCAGTGGGCCTGATTCGGCCCGCCGAGTTTCGCGAGATCGTGCGCGTGCGAAGGACGGAGTTCTACTGGGCCGTGATCGCCTTCGCCGGAGTGGCTTTGCTGGGCACGCTGAAAGGGATTGTCGTCGCGGTGATTGCCTCGCTGCTCGCGCTCGCCTATCAGGCGTACGATCCACCCGTGTACGCGCTTGGCCGCAAGCGCGGGACATCCGTATTCAGGCCGCTCTCGACGGAGCATCCGGACGATGAGACCTGGCCGGGCCTGCTGATCGTGCGGGCCGAAGGACGCATCTTCTTCGCCAACGCGCAACGCGTCGGGGACAAGATCTGGCAACTGATCGAGCGTACCAAGCCCGCCGTCATCGTGATCGACTGCAGTGCCCTCTTCGACATCGAATACACGGCGCTCAAGATGCTGGCCGAAGCGGAGGAGAACCTGCGGCGCGATGGCATTACACTGTGGCTCGCGGCCCTCAACCCCAACGTGCTTGCCGCCGTCCAGCATGCCAGCATCGGCGAGACCCTGGGCCGGGAGCGGATGCTCTTCAATCTGCAGGTGGCGGTCGAGAAATACGAAGAGGCCAGATCGTCGCGTGCGGCTGATGAACCGCGATCGCGTGCCGGAGCTCGGTCGGAGGCGGCGAGAGCAAACAGGGACAAGCGGAGATGACACCATGAAAACCGAATCGGGTAAAGCCAAGGCGGCCAACAGCAAGACGGCTGCGAAGCAGACCAACTCGGAGCCGAAAGAGAAGCTGAAGGGGAAGGAGTACGCGAAGGAGCTTGCGCGACTGCACGTCGAGCTCGTCAAGTTGCAGCAGTGGGTGGTCCACAAAGGGCTGAAGGTCTGCATCGTGTTCGAAGGCCGCGATGGCGCCGGCAAGGGCGGAACCATCAAGGCGATCACCGAGCGCGTGAGCCCGCGCATATTCCGGGTGACGGCGCTGCCCGCGCCGACCGAGCGCGAGAAGACCCAGATGTACGCGCAGCGCTACATCCCGCATCTGCCGGCGGCCGGCGAAGTGGTGATCTGGGATCGCAGCTGGTACAACCGCGCGGGCGTGGAGCGCGTGATGGAGTTTTGCTCGGAGGAAGCGGCAAAGCGCTTTCTGTCGCTCGTGCCGGCATTCGAGAAGATGATGATCGAATCCGGCATCATCCTGCTCAAGTACTGGCTGGAGGTGAGCATGGAGGAGCAGACCCGGCGGCTGGAGGCGCGCATCGACGATGGGCGCAAGATCTGGAAGCTCTCGCCGATGGACCTGAAGTCGTATAGCCGCTGGTACGACTACTCCAGGGCGCGCGACGAGATGTTCGAGGCGACCGACACAGCGTGGGCGCCGTGGTACGTGGTGAATTCGGACGACAAGAAACGCGCGCGGCTCAACCTCATCACCCACCTCCTCAGCAAGGTCCCGTACGAGGAGGCGCCGCGCGAAAAGGTGAAGCTGCCGAAGCGGCAGAAGCCCGGCAGCTACCGCGAACTCGACTATCCGTTCAAGTACGTCCCGGAGAAGTTCTAACGCGGGCAACGATCGTCGAGCTTTCCCTAGCGACCCTGGGCCGTGCTTGCGGCCGGGTTTTCAGTCGAGCGCAATCCGCACCGGACGGGCGCCCCAGATCTTTTCGCAGTACTCGCGAATCGCCCGGTCCGAGGAGAACTTGCCGGCGCGGGCCGTGTTCAGGATCGACATCCGAGTCCAGCGCTTTGGATCCTGCCACGCCGCACTCACGCGCTCCTGGCACGCTACGTAGCCGGCATAGTCGGCTAGCACCAGGAAGGGATCCGAATGCAGCAGGTTCTCCACGAGCGGACGGAACACCTCGCGATCCCCGCGTGAGAAATGGCCGCTGCCAATGAGATCCAACGCTTGGCGCAGCTCGGCGTTCGCCTCGACGTAAGCGGCGGGCCGATAGCCTTCGCGCTTGACGCGGTCCACCTCCTCTGCAGTCAAGCCGAACAGGAAGAAGTTTTCCGCACCGACCTCTTCGCGGATCTCGACGTTGGCACCGTCCAGCGTCCCGATCGTCAGCGCACCGTTCAGCATGAACTTCATGTTTCCGGTGCCAGAGGCCTCCTTGCCGGCGGTGGAGATCTGCTCGGATAGATCGGCGGCCGGGTAGATCGCGTGCGCGTTCTTGACGTTGAAGTCGGGGAAGAACACCACCTTCAGCCGTCCGCCCATCGCGGAGTCGTTGTTCACCGCCTCGGCCACGCCGTTGATCAGGCGGATCATGAGCTTGGCCATGTAGTAGCCGGGTGCCGCCTTCCCACCGAAGACGAAGCAGCGCGGCACGATGTCCAGCTTCGGGCTCTGCCGCAGACGCTGGTAGAGCGTGACGATGTGCAGCACGTTCAGGTGCTGGCGCTTGTACTCGTGGATGCGCTTGACCTGGATGTCGAACAGCGCGTCCGGATCGACGACCACGCCGGTGCGCTCGCGGATGCGCGCCCTGAGCGCATCCTTGTTCTGCCACTTTACCCGGCGCCATTGCTCTTGGAACGACGCGTCGCCGGCGCGCTCTTCGAGGCCCTTGAGGCGCGACGGGTCCGTGACCCAGCC
>Ga0335081_10000557_pt1 | contig 62811 bp, 51 predicted proteins | sample Lox_Sample_35_FD_206713 | JGI IMG/M metagenome (GOLD analysis project Ga0335081, IMG submission 206713) | Soil microbial communities from Loxahatchee National Wildlife Refuge, Florida, United States - Lox_Sample_3.5 | ecosystem: Environmental > Terrestrial > Soil > Wetlands | place: USA...
TCGCCCGCCGCCCAATCGCCAAGATCGATAAACCTCCACCGGCCAGCACAGCCCAATCCAGATTCTCTCCTGATCAATTGGAGTTCTGCTATGGTTGATTTTCCCCGGACAGTCCTGCGCAAGCGGGAGAGGGGGTAGAAAAGCCGCCACACCGCAAATGCGGCGCCAAGTCGGCCTGCCGAAGGCTTTTTGATTGCCGCCGCATCGTCACAACCTAACCAGCGCCCGCCCGCGGTCGCGGATCGTTTTGTCGAGGTCATATAGCGCTACGCCGCACACGGGCGGCTCACCCCAGCCTCCGGTCATACTCCAGCACGGCGTTGAGCAGCACTTGGGCGCCGGCGGCGCATTGGTCGGGGCTCGTGTATTCGGCTTTGTTGTGCGAGATGCCGCCGGCGCAGGGGACGAAGATCATGGTGGTCGGGGCGACGCGCGCGATGTAGCAGGCGTCGTGGCCGGCGCCGGAGATCATGTCGCGCGTGGCGAAGCCGGCCTTGTGCGCGCCGATACGCACGCACTCGATCAGTTCGGGCGCGAATTTGACGGCGGGCGAGTCCCAGATGCGCGCCTCGGTGTAGGACAGGCCGAGCGGGTGGAGAATGGCGCCGAACGCGGCGCGCAGTTTTGCCTCCATGGCGTCGAGCACCGCTTCGTCGGGGTGGCGGAAATCGACGGTGAAGAACACCTCGCCGGGAACGACGTTGCGGCTGTTCGGCCGGTTCTCGATCAGGCCGACGGTGCCGACCGCGTCGGGCGCGTGGTCGCGCGCGATCGCGTCGATGCGGTCGATCAAGCGCGCGGCGCCGAGGAGCGCGTTTTTGCGCAAGCGCATCGGCGTCGCGCCGGTATGGGCCTCTTGGCCGGTCACCGTGACCTCGTACCAGCGCATGCCCTGGACGCCTTGCACGATGCCGATCATGCGGCCTTCGGCTTCGAGGATCGGGCCTTGCTCGATGTGCAGCTCGAACAGCGCGGAAAACTTGTGGGTGCCGGCGCGCTCGCTGCCGCGATAGCCGATGCGGCGTAATTCCTCGCCGAAGGTTTTGCCGTCGCGGTCGGTGCGGGCGTCGGCGTAGTCGCGCGTGAACGCGCCGGCAAAAACGCCGGAGGCGAGCATCGGCGGGGCGAAGCGGGCGCCTTCTTCGTTGGTCCAGTTGACGACTTCGATGGGCGCGTTGGTCTCGTAGCCGGCGAGGTGAAGCGTGCGCAGCGCTTCGAGCGCGCCAAGGACGCCGAGCGTGCCGTCGAACTTGCCGCCGGTCGGCTGGGTGTCGAGATGCGAGCCCATCGCGATCGGGGGCAGCGCGGCGTTCTTGCCGCGCCGGCGCGCGAACATGTTGCCGACCTCGTCGACGGTGACGGCGGCGCCGAGCGCTTGGCATTGCGCCTTGAACCAATCGCGCACTTGGGCGTCGAGATCGGTCAAGGTGAGGCGGCAGATGCCGCCTTTCGCGGTGGCGCCGATTTGCGCGGTCGCCATCAGGTCGTCCCAGAGCCGCTTGGAATCGACCTGAAGGTTTTGGATCTGCAGATTATTTTTTTGCGCGGGCATGGTTTTGGCACCAACGGCTGGAAATCCTTACGCGTCATGCCCGCGCTTGTCGCGGGCATCCACGTCTTAACAGCCAACCGGATCGAAGACGTGGATGGCCGGAACAAGTCCGGCCATGACGAGGACAGTGGAGAAGCGTAGGGCCAATGGCCGACTAAGTCATCGGCTCACTCGGTCACTGGCGGCCGACTCGCTGGCCCTTCACTAACTCATTGAATCCACGACGAATCAGCTATCATGGCGCGGCGGTCAAGGGGAGTGGGCGCAATGCTGCGCGTGCGATTGAAAGCGGACGGACGCTTGGTCGAAGTGCTGCCCGACGGCAGCGAGCGCGCGATCTCGCCCGATCCGCGCGCCATCGTCACCGCCGCGCATAACGCGGCGCGCAATGCCGCACGTTCGGCCGAGGCGCGGTCGCAAGATGCAAGCTATGCCCGCACTGTGCGCGGCCGCACCGGGCTGACGCAGTCGGCCTTTGCCGCAAGCATCGGCGTGCCGGTCGAAACCGTGCGCAACTGGGAGCAGGGCAAGCGCTCGCCGCGCGGCCCGGCGCGCGCGTTGCTCAAAGTGATCGAGCAGGCGCCCGACGCCGCCTTCGCGGTGCTCGCCGGCAAGCGGCGGTAGGGCAAGATGATTTCATGTCGATGCATCCGATTCGTCATTGCGAGCGGAGCGAAGCAATCCTGTGCTGTGATGCCGTTCTGGATTGCTTCGTCGCTTCGCTCCTCGCAATGACGAGGCAATCGACCTAAAATCATCTTGCCCTAATCATTCGGCGGCCTGCGGGCGGTTCCATTGGGCTGGAAATCGCTCCCGCGATAGCCGATCTTAGGCCGGTCCGTCGTACGATTGCGGCGATATATTTCAGGAGCGTTGGATGGACGTGATTGAGGCTAACGGTGCGCGCATTCCGGCCATCGGCTTCGGCACTATGACGCTGAAGGATGAGCTGTGCGTCGATATGGTCGACGCGGCGCTGCGCCTTGGTTACCGCCATCTCGATACCGCGCAGAATTACGGCAACGAGCGCGAGGTCGGCGACGGCTTGCGGCGCTCCGGCCTGCGGCGCGAGGACGTTTTTCTCACCACCAAGGTCTGGTTCAATCGCCTCGCCGCCGGCGATCTCGAGCGCTCGGTGGACGAAAGTCTGCAACGCCTGGCGCTGCCGTTCGTCGATCTGTTGCTCATTCATTGGCCGAACGCGCAAATTCCGCTCGCCGAATCGATCGGCGCGCTGTGCAAGGTCAGGCGCGCCGGGCTTGCCAAGCATATCGGCGTCGCCAATTTCAACGTGGCGATGATCGAGGCGGCGACCAAGCTTGCCAGCGAGCCGCTGGCGGCGCTGCAGATCGAGGTGCATCCGTATCTCGACCAGACGAAAGTCATTGCCGCGGCGCGCCGCCACGGCATGGCCGTTGTCGCCTATTGTCCGCTGGCGCGCGGCAAGGTGCCGGCCGACGCGACGCTGCAGCATATCGGCCGGGCGCACGGCAAATCGCCCGCGCAGGTGGCGCTGCGTTGGCTCGAGCAGCAGGCGATCGTTCCGATACCGCGCACCTCGAAGCGCGAGCGGCTTGGCGAAAATCTCGGCAGTCTCGACTTTACCCTGAGCGCCGCCGAAATGGCGGAGATCGACAAACTGAAGCGGCCCGGCTCGCGGATCGTCAGTCCGCCGCAGGCGCCGCAATGGGACACGTGAGCAGCGCGTGAGCGCGATCGGACCCATCCCGAGCGTCGAGGCCAACGGCGCCAAGATTCCGCTCGTCGGGCTCGGCACCTGGCAATTGCGCGGGCGAGCTTGCGCCCGCATCGTCGAGCAGGCGCTCCGCCTCGGCTATCGGCACATCGACACCGCCGAAATGTACGACAACGAGCGCGATGTCGGCGACGGTTTGCGCGCTTCGGGCATCAAGCGCGGCGAGGTTTTTGTCACCACGAAAATCTGGCCCAACCATTTCGCGCCGCGCGAGCTCGAACGCGCCGCCCGCGATTGCCTGGTGCGGTTGCGTTTGAGCGAGGTCGACCTGTTGCTGCTGCACTGGCCCAATCCGCAGGTGCCGCTTGCCGAAACGATCGGCGCGCTGTGCAAGGTCAAGCGCGACGGGCTCACCCGCCACATCGGCGTGTCGAACTTCACCTTGGCGCTGATCGAGCAGGCGCAGGCGGCGGCGAGCGAGCCGCTGGTGTGCGACCAGGTAGAATGCCACGTGTTTCTTGACCAGTCGAAGCTGATCGCCGGCTGCCGCGAGCACGGCATGGCGGTGGTCGCCTATAGTCCGCTGGCGCGCGGCGACTTGCGCCGGGAGCCGGCGCTCGCGCACGCCGCTGCGGCGCACCGCAAGAGCGCCGCGCAAATCTGCCTGCGCTTCCTGGTGCAACAGAACATCGTCGTCATTCCCCGCACCAGCAAGCTCGAGCGGCTGTCCGAGAACGCCGCGCTCTTCGATTTTTCCTTGAGCGAAGCCGAGATGCGCGACATCGCGGCGCTCGGCAGCCGCGACGGCCGGCTCGTCGACTGGGCCTATTCGGGCCGCATGAAATGGGATTAGGCGCCGCCGTGCCGAGGACGTGAAACGGCGATGCACGAGGAGAGAGTGATGGCAACCACGGTCAAGGCAATGCTGGAAGCCGCCAACGCGGCGGTGCCGCGGGTCACGCCGGCGCAGGCGCGCGACATGATGGCCAAGGGCGACACGCTCGTCGTCGACGTGCGCGACACGCCCGAAGTGCAAAACAGCGGCAAGGTGGCAGGCGCCGTGCACGTCTCGCGCGGCATGCTGGAATTCCGCGCCGATCCGGCCTCGCCCTACCACGACAAGAATTTTGCCACCGACAAAACCGTGCTGGTCTATTGCGCCTCGGGCGGCCGCTCGGCGCTCGCCGGCAAGACGCTCAAGGATCTCGGCTACGAGCGCGTCTACAATCTCGGCGGCTTCAAGGACTGGGCCGAGAGCGGCGGCGCAGTGGAGAAGGTTTAGCGCATCGCGGCCGCGATGTTACCGCCGTCGACGGTGGTGACGTCGGCGGTGGTTTTGAGCTCCAGCGCCTGGTGCAGAAAGGCCTGCGCCACGTCGTCGGCGGTGACTTCGCGGCCGAGCAGATTGCCGCTCATGTAATCCTTCTCGCTCAAGCCCCGCGCCTTGGCACGCGAGGCAATCATGTCCGGCGTCAACAGCCCGGAGCGGATGCGGTCGGCGTTGACCGCATTGGCGCGGATGCCGTCGCCGCCGTAATCGAGCGCGTATTGGCGCATTAGCGCAAGGAGCGCGGCCTTCGGTACGCCATAAGGGCCGAAGTTCAGTCCCGGATTGACCGCTTGTTTGGAGACGTTGAAGAGGAGGCACCCGCCGGTGCCCTGCGCCTGCATGATTTTCACCGCGGCCTGCGCCACGCGCTGATGGCCGTAAAAATTCAGCTCGAAACTCTGGCGCAAAATCGCTTCGTCGACCTCGCCGATGCGGCCCTGCCAGGCGGCGCCGGCATTGGAGACCACGATATCGACGCCGCCGAAATTTTCCGCGATCCGTTCGAACGCCGCGTTCACCGAGGCTGCGTCGGTCACGTCGCAGGCAACGGGCAGCGCGGTCTGCGCGATCGCTTTCGCTGCTTCACGCGCGGCGGCAAGATCGACGTCGAGCAGCGCCACGTCGGCGCCGGCTGCCGCAAAGGCTTTGGCGGTTGCCGCGCCGATGGCGCCGGCCGCGCCGGTGATCGCCGCGATCTGGCCAGCGAGCGGCAACCCCCTCCCTGACCCTCCCACGCAAGCGGGGGAGGGAACATGAATTGAACCTCCCCCGCTTGCGGGGGAGGGAAGGGTGGGGGCGAGCTTGGCCTGCTCGAGCGGCCAATATTCGCAGTCGAACATGTCGGCTTCGGAGATCGACTCGAAGCGGCCGACCGCTTCGGCGCCCAAGATGGTCGCCATCCAGCATTCGGCGATGTCGGCGGCGATCACGGCGTCCGCTTTCGACCCGCCCAGTCCGAAAAATCCGAGATCGCGCACCAGGATGACGCGGGGTAGGGGATCAAGCTCGTGCTTGATGCCGCCCACGCGTTTGTTGTTGCGGTCGAAATATGAGCGATAGTGCGCGACGAACGCCTGCGTCGCTTCGCGAGCGCTGGCCGCGAATTTATCCAGCTTGTCGGCCTCAGGCGCTGGCAGCACGAGCGGCCAGTTCTTGGTGCGGATCGTGTGGTCCGGCGTCACCAGGCCGGCCTGACTGATGCGCGCAAAGTCTGGGCAATCGAAGAACTCGCGAAAAGGCTCGATCGGGCGGAAGTCGAGAACCAGGCGACGCCAGGCGCCTTCGACTGTTGCATCCTTCTCGCTGCAAGCGCCACGCACGACCGGCGCGATCGCCGCAAGCGAAGCGGACTCGCGCCGCTCTGCGGTGCCGATCCTGACGCTCTTGCGGTGACGCGCAATAAAATCCTCGGCGAGCGAGACCATTTCGATCATGCGCTCGTAGGCTTCGCGCGCGTCAGCGCCGAAAGTGACGATGCCGTGCTTGCTCAAGATCAGGCCGTCGCTCGGCTTTACCCGCTCGAACACCTCGATCGCCGTCTTGGCGAGCCCGAATCCCGGCATCACGTAGGGCACGAAGCCGAGCCGGCCACCGAATACGTCTGCGCATTTTTGCTCGCCGTCGGCCTGATCGATGACGCTGAGCACCGCATTGGCGTGGGTGTGATCGACGAATTTGTGCGGCAGGAACGCGTGCAGCATCATCTCGACCGAGGGATTGGGCGCGGTCGCGTCGATCAGGTTGGCGCGCTCGACGGCGACGAGCTCAATGTCGCCGATTGTCTCGAGCGCGCGCAGCTTGCGCATTGGAAGAAGCCGCACCGCGGAAAATCCGGACGGCTCGATCGTCGCCATGTCGGCGCCGCTGCCTTTGACGCGCAGCACCTCGACCTCGTCGCCGAGGCGGTCGCGCATGCGCGTCTTCAGCGAGGTGTTGCCGCCGCCGTGGAGAACGAGTTTTGCATCGCGGCCAAGGAGCCGCGTCGTGTAGATGCGCAGCGCGAAGTCGCGATCGATGTCGGCGGCCGTGCCCTGGGCGACCATCGCTTGCGCATCGCGGTCGACCCAGGCGCTTTTCATGGCGCGCTCCGATGTGCCTTTTAAGCGGGCGGGCGCGCGAGCGGGCTAGCCGTCGGCGGAGCGCCGCGACCACCAGCCGGTGCGGCGCGGCCGCGCCGCGTCGTCGTCCGTATCAATCTCGGTGATGACCGGCTGTTGCTGCGGTTCTGCCGCGGCCGGCGCAGCCGGCGGCGAGGTATCCGAACCGCCCTCGAGCGTAGGAGCGCGTTCGCGCACCGTCGAGCGCCGGCGTGGCGGCTCCGGCGGCGCCAGGGTTTCAGGGGCGCCAGCGTGCGGGGCCTCGGTGACAGGCGCGGCACTGATGGGCTCTGCTACCGCTTGGCTCGGCGCGTCCGTGGGCTCGCTGCCGGTCGGTGGCGCATCGAGATCGGCGACCGCCGCGCCGAGATCCGGCTCGGCCGCAGCCGGGCGTTCCAGTTCTTCCGCTCCGAATTCGCCGTCCGGCGACGGCTCGGCCTGCGCTTCGTATCGGCCCTCGCCGTTATGCTCGCGCTCATGCCGATTGCGCCGTCCGCCGCGGCGGCCGCGGCGGCGACGCCGTCGTTCGCCGTTGCCGTCGCGATGCGGCTCGCCTCTCTCGTCGCGGCCGTGGAATTGCGGCTCTTGGCTGCCCTCTGCCGCCGCAAGTTCATCGCCCGACGTCGGGTCATCTTCGAACGCCACGGCGGCCGTGTCGCTCCCGGCTTCGGCTTCGTGTGCTGTGGGCTCGTCGTGCGGCGGCGGCGCTTCGCCTGCGCCCTCGCGCCCGCGTCCACCACGCCGCCGTCGGCGGCGCCGCCGTCCGCCGTCGCGCGGCTCGGCTGCGGATTCGGCTGCGGCCTCCTCGGATTCCTCGCCCTCCAAGGCGGCGGTCTCTTCGAGATCGTCTTCTTCCTCGAGCGGCGCGGTCAGCGGCTGAGCCTGCTCGGCAATGGCGCGCGCCGCTTCGAGCGTGTGCACCTGCTCGCCGCGCTCGATGACGAACGGCAGCGGCGCGGTGACCGATTCGTCGGCCGTGATGGTGATCGTGACGGCGAAGCGCTCTTCGAGGCTGCGCAGGTGCGCGCGCTTCTGATTGAGCACGTAAAGCGCCACGTCCGGCCGCGTGCGCGCCACGAAATTATGCGTGGCGCCGCGCATCAATTGCTCCTCGAGCGCGCGCAGCAGCTGCAGCGCCAGCGACGAGACCGAGCGGACATGGCCGGTGCCGCCGCAATACGGACACTTCTCGGTCGAGCTTTCCAGCACGCTGGCGCGGATGCGCTGGCGCGACATTTCCAACAGGCCGAAATGCGAGATGCGGCCGACCTGGATGCGGGCGCGGTCCTGCTTGAGACACTCCTTCAGCCGCCGCTCCACCGACCGGTTGTTGCGGTTCTCGTCCATGTCGATGAAGTCGATGACGATAAGGCCGGCGAGGTCGCGCAGCCGCAGCTGGCGGGCGATCTCGTCGGCCGCTTCCAGATTGGTCTTGAGCGCGGTGTCCTCGATATGATGCTCGCGCGTGGCGCGGCCGGAATTGACGTCGATGGCGACCAAAGCCTCGGCCTGGTTGAGCACGATGTAGCCGCCCGAGCGCAATTGCACCACCGGCGAGAACATGGCGTCGAGCTGATTCTCGACGCCGTAGCGCGACAGCAGCGGCTGCGCGTCGCTATAAAGTTTCACGTTCTTGGCATGGCTCGGCATGAGCATGCGCATGAAGTCCTTGGCCTCGTCGTAAGCCTCGCTGCCGGCGACGATCACCTCGTCGATATCTTTGGTGTAAAGGTCGCGGATCGACCGCTTGACCAGGGAGCCCTCTTCATAGACGAGCTTGGGCGCGGTCGATTTCAGCGTCAGGTCGCGCACCGTCTCCCATAGCCGCAACAGATATTCGAAATCGCGCTTGATCTCGGCCTTGGTGCGGTTGGCGCCGGCGGTGCGCAAGATCACGCCCATGCCTTCGGGCACTTCCAATTCCTGGGCGACTTCCTTCAGCCTGGAGCGATCTTCGGCACTCGTGATCTTGCGGCTGATGCCGCCGCCGCGCGCGGTATTGGGCATCAGGACCGAATACCGGCCGGCGAGCGACAGGTAAGTGGTGAGTGCTGCGCCTTTGGTGCCGCGCTCCTCCTTGACCACTTGCACCAGCATGACCTGCCGGCGCTTGATCACCTCCTGGATCTTGTATTGCCGGCGATAGCGCGGCGCGCGATCCGGCACTTCCTCGAGCGCGTCGGCCCCACCGACAGATTCTACGATTTCCTCGCCGTTCTCGGCGCCCTCGCCGTTTTCCGGAAGTTCGCCGTCTTCAGCATCTGGAACGATGCCGGGTTGCACCGGAGCTTCGCTTGCAGCGTCAGTTGCTACTGGGGGCTCCTGCAATGTCGGCATGGATGCCGCGATCTCTTCCGGCATGGCCTCCAAGGTGGCTTCCGCCGTCGACGGATAGGGCTCGCCCGGTTCGGCGTCGTCCGGCACCATCTCAGCAGACCGCGGCTCGCGTTCTGCTGCTGCGGCTTGCGCCTCGACCGTCGGGCTTTCGCCGCTCGGAGCGGCCCCGCCTTCCGGCTGTGCCGCTATCGGCTCGCCTGTCTCGCCGAGATCCGGCTGTTCGCCGTGCTCATGGGAGGCCACGGTGTTTTCTGCACCATCGGCGGCGCCGCCGGCAGGCGGCTCGGCGACCTCGCTGCGCACGACGTCATCGTCGTGGCGCGCGGCGGAGCGGTGACCGCGGCCGCGATGGCGGCGCGAGCGGCGGTCGATTTCGTCGTCCTCGGCGCGCTGGGCGCGCTGGTCCTCGTCGATCAGCGCCTGCCGATCGGCGACCGGAATTTGATAATAGTCCGGGTGGATTTCCGAAAACGCCAGGAATCCGTGGCGATTGCCGCCGTAATCGACGAACGCGGCCTGTAGTGACGGCTCGACGCGCGTCACTTTCGCCAGATAAATATTGCCTCTTAGCTGCTTGCGGTGCGCGGATTCGAAATCGAATTCCTCGACGCGGTTGCCGCGCAAGACCACCACCCGGGTTTCCTCCGGATGGGTCGCGTCGATGAGCATTTTGTTGGCCATTGGTCAATCTCATGAGGGCCGTAATCACGCCCACGCCACGCCATATCGGCGACAGCGCAAGGCCCACGGCCCGATTGTCGGTGAACGAAACGGATCGGAAACGCCGAGTGCGCCAAGCCGAATCGGCTTGTGAGGGGCCGGTCGCCGCTGCAACGCCGCGTCGATTCCAACCGAATCTCAATGCCTTTTAAGGAGACTTGCGCCTCGAACATGAACTCCAAACCGCATATGGGGCGACGGCGCCTCGGGCGCCACCGCGGGTTCTCGCTTGCCGACGGCACACGCTATGCAGAGCAGCAGCGGAGAACTGCCGACACTGGCGTTACGCGAGGTTCCGGTTGTCCTCTTCCTTAAGGGAATCGGCCTTGCTTGCTTGTCCCACCGTGCTGCCGCGGACCGGCGCCGGGGGGAGGTCGAAAGCGCCGTCCGCCTCGCTCCCGTCATCATCGTTGGGGAGATCGTCGCGGCGGACGTGCCGGATGCCCTGACGCGACGCAACCGGAACCTTTCACCGTCAGCGCGTCATTCATAAGGCCCTCGGCAGTGAATTGGCAAGGCCGTCTGTGGGGACTGCGCTGGAACCGGCGCTTTCCGCTTGCCCCGCCGTCCATTCGGCGGCCCCTTAAGTTTTGGTTAACCACGCGTCCCTAATGGTTGGGCGGAAGACAAAGGGGTCGGAACGGATGGCTGCGCCGGCGGCGCGCGGGATTTTTCTCGCTATCCTGTTCGCAGCCGCTGCGATTGTGGCGCTGGACAGCGCCTCCGGCCAATCCGGCTCATATCCTATCGCCACGGACGTGCGGCTCGGCGGCGATCTGGCCGAAACCAGGCTCGTCATGGATTTGAGCCGCAAGATCGAGCTGCACGCCTTTACGCTCGCCGATCCTTATCGGGTCGTGGTCGATATTCCCGAAGTGGTGTTTCGGCTGCCGCCGAAGGCCGGCGAGAGCGGCCGCGGCTTGATCAAGGCATTCCGCTTCGGCCTGATGATGGAAGGCGGCTCGCGCATCGTGCTCGACCTCGCCAAGCCCGCGCGCGTGCAAAAGGCCTTCGTGATGGACGCCGAGGCCGGCGATCCGGCACGCTTGGTGCTCGATCTCGTCGCCAGCGATCGGGCGAGTTTTTTGCGGCAAATTGCGGCCGACGAAAAGTCGTTGACGGAGCGGATGCCGGTGCGGCCGCAGCCGCAGGTCAATAGCGGCGATTCGCGGCCGCTCGTCGTGCTCGATCCCGGCCACGGCGGCATCGATACCGGCACCCGGTCGCCGAGCGGCCAATTGGAAAAAGATATCGTGCTCGACTTCGCCAAGCGCTTACGCCAGCGCATCGAGAGCGCCGGTAAATACCGCGTGCTGATGACCCGCACCGACGACACTTACATTCCGCTCGCCGATCGCGTCGAAATCGCGCGCAAGGCCAATGCGTCACTGTTGGTCTCGATCCACGCCGATTCGCTGCCACACGGCGAAGGCGATGCGCAGGGCGCGACGGTTTATACGCTGTCGAACAAGGCATCCGATGCCGAGGCCGCGCAGGTCGCCGAGAAGGAGAATCGATCCGACGTGGTTGCCGGCGTCGATCTCAAAGGCGAGCCGGACGATGTCGCCGGCATTCTGATCGATCTCGCCCAGCGCGAGACCAAGACATTTTCGATGCAGTTCGCGCACAAGCTGGTTGCCGACCTCAAAGGGGTGGCGCGGCTGCACAAGGAGCCGCTCAAATCGGCAGGTTTCCGGGTGCTGCGCGCGCCGGACGTGCCTTCGGTCCTGGTCGAGCTGGGTTACGTGTCGAACCGCGACGACCTGAAATCGCTGATGTCGGATTCCTGGCGCGACCGCACCGCCGATTCGATCGCCAAGGCCATCGACGCGTACTTGTCGGCCCATGTGGCGAGCGCGCCGCGCAGCGCAAACTGAGGTTTTGTGGTGCGCTATCGGCCTCAGTTTGAACAAAAAACCGCGCCACCACGCACTGCTGACCTAGGGCTGACTGGCGGACTTCGGGCAAATCCGCCACACTGGGATTCGGTCATCGAGCGGCGGGTGAATCGACCGGATTCGGGCGCCGATCGAGCGCGGGCGGGACGCTTGGCATGAAACTGTTGTTGCGTTTCCTCGGCCTCCTCTTCGCGGCGGGCACGACGCTGTTCCTGGTCGGCGTCGGCGGCGCCGCTGCCCTGTTGTGGCATTACTCGCAAGGGCTGCCCGACTATTCGCAGCTGCAGAACTACGAACCGCCGGTGATGACCCGCGTGCACGCCGCCGACGGCTCGCTGCTCGCCGAATATGCCAAGGAGCGCCGGCTCTATCTGCCGATCCAGGCGGTGCCGAAGCTGGTCAAGGACGCCTTCATCGCCGCCGAGGACAAGAATTTCTACGAGCATCCCGGCATCGACGTTGCCGGCATCATGCGGGCGGCGATGTCTTACGTGCAGAATTACGGCAGCAACCGCCACCCGCAGGGCGCCTCCACGATCACCCAGCAGGTCGCCAAGAACTTTTTGCTGGGCAACCAGGTCACGTTCGACCGCAAGATCAAGGAAATGCTGCTGGCGCTCAAGATCGAGCGCACCTATTCGAAGGACAAGATCCTCGAACTCTATCTCAACGAAATCTATCTCGGCTTCGGCGCCTACGGCGTAGCCGCCGCGTCGCTGCTCTATTTCAACAAATCGGTGCATGAGCTCACCGTGCAGGAAGCCGCCTATCTGGCGGCGTTGCCGAAGGGACCGAACAACTACAGCCCGTTCCGCCGCCACGACGAGGCGGTGGCGCGGCGCAATTACGTGATCGATCGCATGGTCGAGGACGGCTTCGTGTCGCCTGCCGAGGGTGACAAGGCCAAAAGGGCGCCGCTCGTCGTCACCGCCCGCCCGCCGGATACTCACATTTTCGCCGCCGAGTACTTTGCCGAGGAGGTGCGCCGCTATCTGGTCGAGCACTACGGCGAGAAGAAGCTTTACGAAGGCGGGCTGTCGGTGCGCACTACGCTCGATCCCAAACTGCAGGTGCTGGCGCGCAAGACCATGGTCAATGGTCTCGTCAATTTCGACGAGAGCAAAGGCTATCGCGGCCCGATCACCAAGATCGACGTCGCCGGCGATTGGGGCGTCAAGCTCGCCGACGTGAAGTCGCTTGCCGACATCGATCCCTGGCACTTGGCGGTGGTGTTGGAGGCCGACGAGCAATCGGCCCGTATCGGGCTGCAGCCGGCACGCGATCCCGGTGGCAATGTCATCAAGGACCGGCAGGTCGGCATCGTGCCGCTCGAAGGGGTGAAATGGGCGAAGCCGGCCGCAGGCCCGGCGCGGCCGATCGTGCATGTCAGCCAAGTGCTGTCGCCGGGCGACGTGATCTATGTCGAGCCGTTGCCCGACAAGCCCGGGCAGTACCGGCTGCGCCAGGTGCCGGAAATCTCCGGCGCCATGGTGGTGGAGGACCCGCATACCGGCCGCGTGCTGGCCATGGTCGGCGGCTTCTCGTTCGATGAAAGCCAATTCAACCGCGCCACCCAGGCGCTCCGCCAGCCCGGGTCGTCGTTCAAGCCGATCGTCTACGCCGCCGCAATCGACAACGGCTATACGCCGTCGACCATCGTCATGGATGCGCCGATCGAGGTCGACATGGGCGCCGGCGGCGGCATCTGGAAACCGGAAAACTATGGCGGCCAGTTCTACGGCCCCTCGACCTTGCGCTTCGGTCTCGAACAATCGCGCAACGTCATGACGGTGCGGCTTGCCCAGGATGTCGGCATGCCGCTGATCGCCAAATATGCCGAACGGTTCGGCGTGTACCAGCAGCTGCCGCCGTATTTGTCATATGCGCTCGGCGCCGGCGAGACGACGCTGATGCGCATGGTCACCGCCTACGCCATGATCGACAATGGCGGCCGGCGCGTCATCCCGACCTTGATCGACCGCATCCAGGACCGCTACGGCCACACCGTCTACAAACACGACGAACGGGTGTGCGAAGGCTGCGACGCCACGAGCTGGAATAATCAAGACGAGCCGACGCTGATCGACCACCGCGAGAAGGTGCTCGACCCGATGACCGCCTACCAGATCACCTCGATGATGGAAGGCGTGGTGCAGCGCGGCACCGCTACGGTGGTGCGCGACGTCGGCAAGCCGATTGCCGGCAAAACCGGCACCACCAACGACGAAAAGGACGTGTGGTTCATCGGCTTTTCGCCGGACATCGTCTGCGGCGTCTATCTCGGCTACGACAAGCCGCGCAAAATTGCCGGCAACGCCACCGGCGGCCATCTCGCCGCGCCCATCGTGCGCGATTTTCTCAAAGTGGCGCTCGCCGACAAGCCACCGATTCCATTCCCGATGCCGCGCGGCATCAAGCTCGTCCGCGTCGACGCCAAGACCGGCATGCGCGCCGGCCCCGGCGATCCCCGCGTCATTCTCGAAGCGTTCAAGCCGGGCACGGCGCCGCCCGACACCTATTCGGTGATCGGCACCGACACCGCCAACGGCAAGCCGTTGCCCGAAGGCGGGGCCGTGCCGGTCTCCCCGGAGGCCGATCGCGCCGTGCGCTCGAGCGGCACCGGCGGGTTATACTGATTGCAGGGATCAGGGATCAGGTACCCCTGCGCCACAGGCGCAGTTGATCCGTGCCGGCCGAAACACGATATCTAAGCACCAGCTCTTGATCCCTGACACCTGATCCCTGACACCTGATCCCTGACATGCGCTCCGAAATCCAATCCATCGTCGGCGAAATCAAGCAGTCGGCTGGGCTGCTGAGGAGGCATCTTTGATGTCGACAAGGCGCGCGCCCGGCTTGGCGAGCTGAACCGGCAGGCCGAAGACCCCAACCTCTGGAACGACCCGCAGCGCGCCAGCCGCGTCATGCAGGAGCGCACCGCGCTCGACGAGCAGCTTGGCGCGCTCGTCCGCATCGATCAGGAACTCGACGACCAGGTGACCTTGCTCGAACTCGGCGAGGCCGAGAACGATCAGAAGGTCGTCGCCGAAGCCGAACTGGCCTTGCGCAAGCTCAAGGCCGAGGTGGCGCGGCGCGAGCTCGAAGCGCTGCTGTCCGGCGAGGCCGACGCCAACGACTGCTACCTCGAAGTCCATGCCGGCGCCGGCGGCACCGAAAGCCAGGATTGGGCCGCCATGCTGCTCCGCATGTACGTGCGCTGGGCCGAGCAGCGCCGCTTCAAGGTCGATTACATCGAGGAGACCGCCGGCGAAGAAGCCGGCATCAAGTCGGCGACCATCGAGGTCAAGGGCCACAACGCCTATGGCTGGCTCAAGACCGAAAACGGCGTGCACCGCCTGGTGCGCATTTCACCGTTCGATGCCAATGCGCGCCGCCATACCTCGTTTGCCAGCGTCACCGTTTATCCGGTGGTCGACGACCGCATCAATATCGACGTCAAGGAAGCCGACGTGCGCGTCGACACCATGCGCGCCGGCGGCGCCGGCGGCCAGCACGTCAACAAGACCGAGTCGGCGATCCGCCTCACCCACATCCCGACCAACATCGTGGTGGTGTGCCAGAACGACCGCTCCCAGCACCGCAACCGCGCCCAGGCCTGGCAGATGCTGCGCGCCAAGCTCTACGAGCTGGAGCTGAAAAAGCGCGAGGCAAAGGCCGCCGCCGAGCAGGCTGCCAAGACCGACATCGGCTGGGGCCACCAGATCCGCTCTTACGTGCTGCAGCCGTACCAGATGGTGAAGGACCTGCGCACCGGCGTATCGACTTCCAATACTGGCGCCGTGCTCGACGGCGACATCGATCAATTCGTCGAGGCGGCGCTGGCGCAGAAGGCGTTTGGCGGTGAGGCCGGGCAAGTCGAGGACGTCGAATAGCGGCGCGTCTCTCAATCCTGAATTTCGTGGCGTGACGCCTGGACGATCGATGAACCGCCGAACAGCTTTATTCCGGCGGCCAAAAATTTCGTCGGATTGACGGGTTCGCCGTTGATGCGGGTTTCGTAGTGCAGATGCGGTCCGGTCGAGCGGCCGGTGGAGCCGAGCCGGCCTATCGCCTGTCCAACCCGTACCTTCTGGCCCACGGTCACATCGATTTCCGAAAGGTGGCCGTAGCGGGTCGACAAGCCCTCGCCGTGATCGATCTCGACCATTTGGCCGTAGCCGCCCTCCCAACCGGCCTTGACGACTTTGCCGGCGGCGGTGGCATGCACCGGATCGCCGATGTTGCCGCGAAAGTCCATGCCGGTGTGCATCGCCGGCTGATGCAGGAACGGATCGATGCGCACACCGAACGGCGAACTCACTTCGAGCTCGCCGGTGAGCGGCCGGCGCAGCGGCACGAAGGTGAGCGCGCTGCTGACGTCCTCAGCTTGCGCGCGCGCGATGGCGACCCGCGTCAAGGAGCGTGCGAACGTTTCATTGGCAGGCGGCAGCCGAACTGGCACGAACGGGCCGCCCGCTGCCTGCGGTGCCGCGTCGTATCTCAAGCCGAGGCTTGCCAGCACGCTTTTGATCGCGCGGGTTTTGTTCTCGTAACGCGCCTGCATGCTTTCGACGGCCGCGTTCTCGTTCTGCTCGACGCGATCAAGCGAAGCGGCAATGCGCTCAAGCTTGCCGGCGATGCTCGATTGCTTGCCGTCGAGCCGCTGCGGGCCGAGCAAGTTATCGCCGAGCGGCTCGGGTTTGCGTCCGGGTTCGCCGCGGCTTGCACCGATCGAGCCGGTCGTCGCCGGCTCGGCAGTGCCGCCGAGCGCATTCGCGCGGGATTCGAGCGCGGCCTGCCGGCGCAGCAATTCGTCGAGCCGCCGCTCGAATTGCTCCTGGCTGAGCAGTTGGCGGCTCGTGGTGCGGTCGATCTGCTCGCGTAGCTCGGCGATGCGGTCCTCGTAGGCGTATTGCTGATCCCGCTGCCGTGCCATCAAGTCTTTGAGCACGTCGTCGTGGAAGGCGAAGTACGTCGCAGTGATGATCGACCAGCCGGCCATGATCACGATGGTGCCGACCGCGATCCAGAAGGCGACCGGTCCGAAGCGAACCTGTTTTCCGGCATGCGCGAGCGTGTAGCCGCGGCGGCCGGTGGTCGATTCATGTTGGGAGTGGTGGCTTCCTTCGGAGCGCCGCGGCTGTGCGCCATTCCGATGCGGCACGCGACCATGCTGCGACTGCAACGCCATCGACTGCGACATTGACGCTCCGACACGGATTGCGGGCTTTGGCCCGCCGCCCGGGAAGGGGATATGACCGAGTTATGGTTAACATTCGGGAAATTGCCGCAGCGATTTTTGCGGCCGCGGTAAATGCTTCGGCAACTTGAGCGTCCGGTAACAAAGCCTTAGGGCCGGTTACGACGCCTTGACTGCGGCGAGCACGGCTTCGGCGTGGCCGTCGACGGACACCCGCGGCCAGATCTGCACGATGCGCCGGTCAGGCCCGATCAGGAAGGTCGTGCGCACGATGCCGAGGAATTTCCGGCCGTACATCGATTTTTCCTGCCACACGCCATAGGCCTCGAGCATGCGGTGCTTCTCGTCGGAGCCGAGCGCGATGGTGAGCTTGTGCTTTGACTTGAACGCATCTTGCGCCGCCACCGGATCGGCGGAAACCCCGAGAATCTCGGCACCCGCCCGGGCGAAAGCGCTCTTGTGGCGCGAGAAGTCGATCGCCTCTCGCGTGCAGCCCGAGGTATCGGCGCGCGGGTAGAAGTAGAGCACGAGCTTCTTGCCGGCGAAGTCGGCCAGCGAAACCGTGCCGCCGCCGTCGCGTGGCAAGGCGAAATCGGGCGCTTTGGCACCGGGCACCAGCCCGGCGCTTGCGCCCTTCACCTTATGTTCTGGCATGCGCCTTCCTTTCGACGCTTTCGCGGAGGCATTTTGTTCGGCTAGCATATTCGCGCCGGCGGGGGTGGTCGAGTATGGGGCGCGCGCGTTCTAACGAGCACCACGGACGAGGGGACGCCCGAGGGGGGATGGCTAGAGAGGACCGCCAGAGCGCAGCGTTCCCGCAGCGGGAACCGGTCGCGTATCCGCGTCGGCGTGGCAATCCTCGAGCCGCGCATTTGCGTGGGCGCTGGAGTGATAGCCCTTATGTTGCGGCGTATCTGCGGCTGCTTGCCCGCCATCGCCGCTTTATCCGCCGGGTCGGCATTGGCAGCGGCGTGCTCGCAACCGTGCTGCTGGTTGCCGCGCTTGGATTATGGTGGCGGCTTGCCAGCGGCCCGATCCAGCTCGACGTGTTCACGCCCTGGCTCGTTTCCGCCATCGAGGAGAATTTCGGCGGCCGCGAGCGGGTCGAAGTCGGCGGTACCCAGATCGAAGGCACCGAGAATGGCGGCGCCGCCGTGCGCATTCGCGACATCGTGGTCCGCGATCCGGACGGTGCGGTCGTGGCGCGGGCGCCAAAGGCGGAAGTCCGGGTTTCCGCTTTGAGCCTGCTCAGCGGCCACGTGCGCGCCGAGAGCTTGAACCTCGTCGGCGCGCAGCTCAACGTTCGCATCGAGCGCGATGGCGAGGTGACGGTATTCGCCGGCGCCGAAAAGCACCCGATCGTCACCGCAACGGTACCGGCTGATGATCCCGGCGCGAACGGTGTTGGCGAGCCGAAACGGCCAATTCGCGAGGCCGCAGCGATGCCGGCGCTGCTTGCGCCACAGCACATGGTCCAGCCGGCGGGGTCGTTGTCGCCGCGCCGCAGCAGCGAGATTTTGGCGGCTGTGTTGTCGTGGATCGACCGCATCGCCGAAACCGGGCTCGACGGTCACGACCTGCGCGAGCTCGGCCTCAAAGAGGGCACGCTCACGGTCGATGATGAGCGCAGCGGTAAGGACTGGTCGCTCGCCAACATCAAGCTCAGTCTGGAGCGGCCGCATGGCGGCGGCCTGACCATCAGGCTGGGCTCCGAAAGCGAGAAGCGTCCCTGGGCCTTGGTTGCCGCTGTCCAGCCGATCCGCAACGGCGCCCGCAGCATTCAGATCGAGGCCCGCCACGTTCCCGCCAACGGTCTATTGCGGGCGTTGCATCTCGGCGACGGCACCGTGCAGACCTCGGTGCCGCTATCGGCAAGCTTGCGCGGCGAAATCGGATCGGACGGCGTGCCGCGCAACTTCACCGGACGCCTCGTCGCCGAAGCCGGCTTCATCGGCGACGGCGGTCACGACGACGGCCGCCTCGACCTCGACCGTGCCGATTTCAAGTTCGAGTGGGATGCCGCCGCGCGCGCGCTTTCGGTGCCGTTCCAGATCGTCGCCGGCGGCAACCGCATCACCCTTCTCGGCCAGGTCGAGGCGCCGGCGCAGCTCGGCGGCGAGTGGTCGTTCAAGGTTGGCGGCGGCACCGCCATGCTGGCAAGCGCGGGCGAATCCGGAAATCCGCTGATCCTCAATCGGGTCGCGATCAGCGGCACGTACGATCCGGCCAAACAGCGTCTGGTCGTCAGCGACGGCGATATCGGCAATATGGACGTGAGCCTGGCGATGTCGGGCAGCGCCGAATACGCCAACGGCGACCTGCACCTCAATGCCGGCTTTGCCGGCAAGCGCATGTCGGTTGCCAACCTCAAGCGGCTGTGGCCGGTCTTCGTCTCACCCAAGGTGCGCGGCTGGTTCAACGACCATCTCGAGAGCGGCACCGTCGACCACATCACGATTGCGGTGAATGCGCCGCTGGAAACGCTCAAAGCCACCGGTCCGCCGGTTCCCGACAATGGCCTGTCGATCGAAGCGACGGCGACGAACTGCGTCGTTAAGCCCGTCGCCGGGCTACCGGCGCTCAACGGCGCCGATCTGACGGTGCACGTCGTCGGTCGCAATGCGCAGGTCGTGGTCGGCAAGGCCACCGCCGATCTGCCGTCCGGCCGCAAGCTCATTCTGTCCGCGGGCCTGTTTGAAGTGCCCGACACGGCGCCGTTCCAACCGCCGGCGCGCGTCCACTTCAAGCTCGACGGTCCGGCGCCGGCCGCGGCCGAATTGTTGGCGATGGACCGGCTGCGCGAGGTCGCCGGCGCGCCATTCGACCCGGCAACCACGCATGGCACGATGAGCGCGCAGGTGTCGCTGGCGATGCCGCTCAAGCCCGATCTGCCGCCGGGCTCGACCAATTATTCCATCGCCGTCGACGCCACCAACTTTTCCGCCGAACACATGATCATGGGGCAGCGGCTCGATGCCGCTGCCCTGCGCGTCACCGCCAACCCGCAGGGCTTTGCGTTCAAAGGCGACGTCAAGATCGCCGGCGCGCCGGTCAATCTCGACTATCACCAGGCTCGCGATACCGGCGACGTCGATATCAAGCTTCAGGGCATGCTGGACGCCGCGGCGCGCAACAGCCTGGGCCTCGATCAGGGCAACACGATTGGCGGTGCGATCCCGATCCGGGTCACCGGCCATATCGATGGCGGCTCCGCGCGCGCCGGTCGCTTCGCCATCGCTGCCGATCTGACGCCGGCGCAGATCGACGGCTTTTTGCCGGGCTGGATCAAGCCGGCGGGCAAGCCGTCGCGCGCGACCTTGACGCTCGTCACCGCCGCGGATTCGATTCACATCGACGATCTGGTGATCGAGGGCGCCGGCGCCGGCGTCAAGGGCGCGGTCGATCTCGACGGCTCGGGCGCGCTGCAATCGGCCAACTTCCAATCCTACGGCTTTTCCGACGGCGACAAGGCGACGCTGAAAGCGGAGCGCAGCCCCGACGGGGCGCTGCGCGTGACCATGCGCGGCGAGGTTTACGACGGCCGCGGCTTCATCAAATCGCTGACCGGCGGGGCGCGCAACGCGGCGCCCGGCAATCAACCGACGCCGGATATCGATATCGACTTCAAGCTCGGCGCCGTGCTCGCCTTCAACGGCGAGGCGCTGAGCAACGTCGACCTGAAAATGTCGCGTCGCGCCGGCGAAATTCGCAGTTTCGGTCTGAGCGCCAAGATCGGCAGCAACGGCTCGCTCAGCGGCGAACTGCACGGCCAGGCCGACGGACGCCAAGTCGTTTCTCTGCGCACCAGCGACGCCGGCGCCCTGTTCCGCGCCACCGACGTCTATCCGCGCATGCGCGGCGGCCAGCTGGTCATGACCATGGACGCGCCGTCAACCAACAATTCGGGCCAGCAGGGCACGTTGATGGTGCGTGACTTCACCGTGCACGACGAAGCCGAGCTGCAGCGCGCGGCGAGGAATGGCGGGCAAAACGGCGTGCAGGCGGCCAACAGCGATCTGCAATTCTCCAGCATGCGGGTCGATTTTACCCGCGCGCCGGGCCGTGTCGCGCTACGCGACGGCGTGGTGCGCGGGCCGGTGCTCGGCGGCACGATCGACGGCATGGTCGATTACACGCGCGATACCGTCGACCTGCACGGCACGTTGGTGCCCCTGCAAGCCGTCAACGCTTTCTTCTCTCCGTTCCCGGTGCTGGGCCCGATCCTCGGCGGCCAGAACGGCATGTTCGGCTTCACCTATCAGGTGGTCGGCAGGCCGGGTCGGCCGGTGCTCAACGTCAATATTCTGTCGGTCTTGATGCCCGGCGTGCTGCGCAAGATTTTCTTCGAATATCCGGCGGCGGGCGAGGACTACGTCGGCAACCCGCAGTGAGCTGAGCTAAACCGGCCGTGCCAATTTCTAACTCGTCATGGCCGGGCTTGTCCCGGCCACCCACGTCTTTGCTGCTCACCATAAGACGTGGATGCCCGGCACGAGGCCGGGCATGACGCGTTCGGAAGTGGCGTCGTCGGAGTTAGACCGGCTTGAGCAGAACGTGACGTTTGCGGCCGAGCGAAAGCTTGATGACGCCCTGCTTAAGGTCGTCAGAAGTGAGGATACGCACCTCGTCATAAACGGTTTCGTCATTCACTTTGACGCCGCCACCTCGGATGAGGCGTCTCGCTTCCCCGTTCGAAGAGGCTAGTCCGGCCTTTACCACTGCATCGATGACTCGAACGACGTGTCGGTGAAGATCGGTAATCTCAACGGTCGGTAGCGTCGGCGAAAGTTCGCCTTCCTCGAATGTAGTACGCGCGGTCGCGGCGGCTTGTTCGGCCGCGGCGCGGCCGTGCACCAGCGCCGTCGCTTCGGTGGCGAGGACTTTTTTAGCCTCGTTGATCTCGGCGTCTTGCAGCGCGGCAAGGCGATTGATTTCGTCGAGCGGCAGGACCGTGAACAGCTTGAGAAAACGCGCCACATCGGCGTCTTCGGTGTTGCGCCAGTACTGCCAGTATTCGTACGGGCTCACCTGGTCGGCATTGAGCCACACCGCGCCGGCCGCGGTCTTGCCCATCTTGGCGCCCGAGGACGTAGTGATCAGCGGCGCGGTGAGCGCGAAGAATTGCGCGTTGTGCAGGCGGCGGCCGAGATCGATGCCGTTGACGATGTTGCCCCATTGGTCGGAGCCGCCGAGCTGCAGCACGCAGCCGTAGCGGCGGAAGAGCTCGACGAAGTCGTAGGCCTGCAGAATCATGTAGTTGAATTCGAGGAACGACAGTTCCTGCTGGCGATCGAGCCGCAGCTTCACGGAATCGAACGCCAGCATCCGGTTGATGGAAAAGTAGCGGCCGATGTCGCGCAGGAAATCGATGTAGTTCAGGCTGTTCAGCCAATCGGCATTGTTGGCCATGATGGCATTGCCGCCGGCACCCTCGAAGGCGAGGAATTTGGCGAAGATGGCGCGAATGCCCTTGAGGTTGTCGTTGATGATGTCGTCGGTGAGCAGCCTGCGGCTCTCGTCCTTGCCGGACGGGTCGCCGACGCGGGTGGTGCCGCCGCCCATCAGCGCGATCGGGCGATGGCCGGTCTGCTGCATCCAGTACAGCATCATGATCGGCAACAGCGAGCCGACGTGGAGCGACGGCGCGGTGCAGTCGAAGCCGATATAGCCGGTGATCCGCGACGAGCGCGCCAGCGCGTCCAAGGCCTCGGGTTCCGAGACCTGGTGAATAAAGCCTCGGCTCGCCAGCACGTTAAGGAAGTCGGACTTGTAGGCGCTCATCTTCATTTACGCCGATGGATGCGCCGCTCGGCAGCGGCGGCGCTGGTGTATCAGGTCCGGCGCGCGATTCAAATTCCGGCCAAGCGCTCGACGCCGGATACCGGGTCGACAGGCGGCAGCTCGTACTGACTTATAGGACGACTTACTTCGCCGCTTCTTCCTTGAGCGGATCCTTGACGTTCGGGAACGTCTCGAATTCGACCGCCCAGGGCGCGCCGTTCACTTTTTCGACCTTGCGGATATAGACGTTCTGCACGATGTCGCGGGTTCGCGGATCGATCGAGATCGGGCCGCGCGGGCTTTCCCAGCTCATCCCCTTCATGGCGCCCACGATGGCGTCGGCGTCGGTCTTGCCGCCGGTCTTCGCCAGGGCCGCGTAGATGGCGTGCATGCCGTCATAGCCGCCGACCGAGATGAAGTTGGCGCGGTGGCCGGTCGCCTTCTGATAGGCGTCGACGTATTGCTTGTTGAGCGCCGACGAATGCGCCGCCGAATAGATGCCGGCGGTGACGACGCCGACGAGGGTATCGCCGGTGCCCGGCAAATCGTCGTCATCGACGATGTCGCCCGGACCGACGAGCTTGATGCCGGATTTGTCGAGGCCGCGCTCGGCGAATTGCCGCGCGAACGGCCCGGCCTGGCCGGCCGGCACGAACACGAACAGCGTATCCGGATGCAGATCGGCGGCGCGCTGCAGGAACGGCGCAAAATCCGGATTGGCGAGCGGCACTTTCAGCGTGTCGAGGATCTGCCCGCCACCCTTGGTGAAATGCTGCTCGAAGACTTTGCCGGCCTCGGCGCCCGGCGCCCAGTCGGACAGGATCGATACCGCCTTGCGGCTGCCGCTCTTGATCGCCCAGTCGGCGATGATGCCGGACTGCTGGCCGAGCGTGAAACTAGTGCGCACGTAGTAGGGCGAGCGCTCCGTCACCACCGAGGTGCCTGACACCATCACCACGGTCGGCACCTTGCCCTGCGCTGACAGGGGCGCCATCGACATGGCGCTCGGCGTCAGCCCGGCGCCGAGGAAGCTGACGTGATCGTTGACGATCAGCTCCTGGGCGAGCCGCTTGGCATTGTCGGGCACGCTGGCGTCATCGCGGATGATCAGCTCGATCTTCTTGCCGGCGACGGTGTCGCCATGCTGCGCCATGTAGAGCTTGGTCGCGGCGGCGATTTCCCGCCCCACCGCCGCCGACGTTCCGGTCATCGGGATGACGACGCCGACCTTGACGGTTTCCTGGGCGGCAGCCGCCGTGGCGCAAAATCCCGACAGCGCAATGACGATGGAAACGGCCGCGACATGGTTTTGCCGCATATGGCATGGGCGCATGAATGTCGTCTCCTATGAGGGTTGCGGCTATTGAGCCGGGAATGGGGGAGATTGCAAGATTGTCCAGGGATATTGGCGCGCCGAGAAATGACACTTTCGTACCACAGTCTCAAAGCAACAGGAGAGGCGCGCAGCTCAATGAACCTGCGCGATTGGGGGTAGAACGATGAAGAATTCGGCACTGCCGGCGGGCTCTGCCTCAGCGCTGATCGACCAGAGAATCGAGGAGCTCGGAGACTGGCGCGGGAAAACGCTTAAGAAAATACGCGAGCTCATCAAGGACGCAGACCCCGAGATCGTCGAAGAGTGGAAGTGGAGGGGAACGCCGGTCTGGTCCCATGGGGGAATTGTCTGCACCGGAGAAACTTACAAAAGCATCGTCAAGATGACCTTCGCCAAAGGCGCCGCATTGAAGGACCCCGCTCATCTGTTCAATTCCAGTCTCGAGGGAAACGTCAGGCGCGCCATCGATATTCGCCAAGATGAAAAGATCAACGAAGCGGCCCTGAAGGCTCTCATCCGGGCGGCCGTGGCGCTTAATCTCAAGAACAAGCAGTCTGGATAGCTCGCTCGTCCTCGGCGGCCCGACACGGCTCGCCCATCGAGCCGGCTAAGGTTGACCGAATAGGCGATCTAGCGCAGGTTTGGCCCTTCGGCAGCCTCTCTTCCGTGTCAAGATTCGCATATAAGTCACCGGAATATCAAGAAATTCATGTTGGTCAGGGATATCGCAGAGGCCCTCGGGGCGAAGCTCGATGGCGACGGCGAGATCGCCATTGATCGGCTGGTTCACCCGGCATGGGCCGAGCGGCCGTCGGACCTTGCGGTGGCCATTAGCCCGCAGGCCGCTGCTGCTTTGGCGCAAACCAAGGCCCAGGCTGTCCTGGTTGCCGCGGCGGCGCCACCGCCGGTGCGCGCGTTTTCGGCGGTGATCGCGATTACCGAGCCGCGCATGGCGCTGGCGCGGCTCACCGCTTTGTTCGATCCCGGCCCACCGCTTGAGGGCGGCATTCATCCGACGGCAATTATCGCCCCTGACGCGAAGCTCGGACCGGATGTCTCCATCGGCGCTTACACGACCGTCGGAGCGCGCAGCCGGCTCGGCGCCGGAACCAAAATCCTGCCACAGGTGACGATCAGCGCCGACGTGACCATCGGCGGACAGGGGCTCATCCATTCCGGGGTGCGGATCGGCCACAATTGCCGGATCGGCGATCGCGTCATCATTCATAGCAACGCGGTGATCGGCGCCGACGGCTTCAGCTTTGCGCCGGATCTGATGTCGGCGACGGCGTTTGCGGCCGCGGTGGCGGTGCAGCGGGTGCACTCGCTGGGCAACGTCGTGATCGGCGACGACGTCGAGATCGGCGCCTGCAGCACCATCGACCGCGCCACCCTGGAATCGACGCGGATCGGCCGCGGCAGCAAGATCGACGATCACGTCCATATCGGCCACAACGTCACCATCGGCGAGAGTTGCATTCTGTGCGGCATGGTGGGTATTTCGGGCAGCGTCGTGATCGGCGACCGGGTTCGACTGGGTGGTGGGGTCGGTGTCGGCGATCACGTGCGCATCGGCGATCAGGCCGTGGTGGCGGCCGGCTCCGGCGTCGGCAGCGACGTTGCGCCGGGCGCCTTCGTGTCCGGCTACCCGGCGCAGCCGCACGCCCGCTCGGTCGAACAGCACCTTTATCTGGGCCGCCAGAAGCGGCTTCATGATAAGGTGACTGCCATGGCATCGCGGCTCGACGAACTGGAGAGGATCGTCGGCCGCACGATCAAGAAGTAACGGGGTTTTGCCGTCATGAGCGACGTAGCCAGTGGCGTGATCGAGATCATTGCCAAGAAGAAGAGGGTCGACAAGCCGACGGTCGAGCTGTCGGACAAGTTGCTCGATCTGGGCCTGGAGTCACTCGACGCGGTTGAGATGATTTTCGATCTGGAAGAGAAATTCGACATTCAGATTCCGTACAACGCCAATACCAACAATCCGCGGACCGAATTCGAAACCGTGGGCGACGTCGTGGCCGCGGTCGAAAAGCTGGTCGCGCAGAAGAAATCGTGACCGGCGTGCATCGCGTCGTCGTCACCGGCCTGGGCGCGGTCTCGCCGCTCGGCAATACCGTCGCCGCCTACTGGGACAACCTGAAGCTCGGCAACAGCGGGCTAGGCCCGATCACGCTCACGCCGGCGCCCGAGGAATTGACCCAGAAGATCGCCGCCGAAGTGAAGGACTTCGACCCGCTCAAGCATTTCGCCGAACGGCAGCTCTCGACGCTCGACCGGGTGTCGCAATTCGCTGTCGTGGCGGCGCGAGAGGCGATCGCGCAGTCCGGCCTTGCCTTCGACATGCCGCTGTCGCTGCGCACCGCGACCATTGTCGGCACCGGCGTCGGCGGCCAGACTACGCTCGATGAGAGCTTTCGCCGCGTCTATCTGGAAAAGCGCACGCGGGTGTTTCCGCTGACTATTCCAAAGCTGATGGCCAACGCGCCGGCGAGCCAGATTTCGATGGATTGTGGCTTGCGCGGCCCGTCCTTTGCGGTGGCGAGCGCCTGCGCGTCGGCGACCCACGCCATCGGCATCGCCTTCCATATGGTGCGCGCCGGCCTGGTCGATTGCGCGGTGACCGGCGGCACCGAAGCGTGCATCACCTTCGGCACGGTGCGCGGCTGGGAGGCGATGCGAGTGATGGCGCCGGACGCCTGCCGTCCGTTCTCCAAGGGCCGCATGGGCCTCGTGCTCGGCGAAGGCGCCGCCGTGATGGTGCTCGAGCCGCTGGAGCGGGCGCGGGCCCGTAACGCCACGATCTTGGGCGAGATCGTCGGCTTCGGCATGAGCGCCGATGCGGCCGATCTGACCGCGCCCGATCTCGGCGGCATGGTGCGCGCGATGCAGGCGGCGCTCGACGATGCCAAGCTCGCCCCGGCCGACATTCAATACGTCAACGCGCACGGCACCGGCACCGCGGCCAACGACGAGACCGAGACCAAGGCGCTGCACGCGGCGTTCGGGCCGCACGCCAAAAAGCTCGCGATTTCTTCGACCAAGTCGATGATCGGTCATGCGCTCGGCGCCGCCGGCGCGCTCGAGCTGGTCGCGACGCTGCTCGCAGTGCGCGACGCCATCGCGCCGCCGACCATCGGCTATCTCGAGCCCGATCCGGCCTGCGATCTCGATTACGTGCCGAACGAGGCGCGCGCGCTGCCGATCGAGGCCGCGGTGTCGAATTCGTTCGCCTTCGGCGGGCTCAACGCCGTGCTGGCGGTCAAGAGGTTCTCGTAACAAAGCTGCCGCGAAGAGCAAAAGTCCGGCGCTACGGTGCCGCGCTTGATGGCTTCGCCGCAGGCGACGTCTGCTACTTGTCATCTGCTTGACGTAGTTTACAATCAAAAGTAACTTCGGGCGCGTGGGCGAGGTCTGCGCTTGGCGCAACGAGACTTGTCTCTCATCAACTGCAAAGACGATCCTGAACCACTGCGCGCGCGCCGCGCTTTTCAAAATCGTAAAAACTAGGAACCTTGAAATGATCACCGAAGCGGAACTGACTTCGACTCAGCCCCTGTTCAAAACGATCAGCGCGGACGAGGCCGCAGTGGACCTCGGCCCGCTCGCCCCATTGGTCGGCACCTGGAAGGGATCCGGCGGCTGGAACATTATCGCCGTACCCGCGCCCGGCGGTGTCGAGGCGTTCACGCTCCTGGTCCAGCCGATCATCGACACGATCACCTTCAAGCCGATTCTGGCGCTCGTTCCCAATCGCGGCGGCAACGTCGGAGTGATGCAGATTCCCGGCCTTTATTACGAGCAGACGGTCTACCAGCAGACGAACCCGACACAGCTCATGCATATCGAGAACGGCATGTGGCTCTTGATGCCGCTGCCGCAGCCGCCGATGGGAGGCTCGTCAAAACCGCCGGCGAATTTGGTGCCGCAGGTGGCGAGGCTGAGCACGATTCCGCACGGTAACTCCCTCGTCGCCGTCGGCGGAGTGACGCAAAGCAACGGCGCCCCGACCATCCCGACCAACAGCGCTTTCCCAGACGTCGGACAGGTGCTCTTCCTGCCCGGCTACACCGATCCTTACATGCGCCAGAAAATCAATACGACGGACATAAACAAGGTGCTGCGGGACGCGAATCAGGGTGTGCTGATCCGGCAGACGACCACGCTCGATGTTTCGACCGCCAATGGCGGCGGCGTCGCCAACATCCCCTTCATCCAGGCCCATGCCGAAGCCCGCAACTTCAAATGCACGTTCTGGATCGAGACCGTTGGCGATTTACTGGGCAAGCGGCTGCAATACTCCCAGCAGGTCGATCTGTTCTTTATAAGCCGGCCCGATGGCGAGGGATTGGTGAAGTGGCCGCACATCACCGTCAGCACGCTCGCGAAGCAGACCCCGGTCTCCTAGAGGACGCGATCGTTGGCGCGGCCGAAGTCAGGCCGCCGTCGTCGTCCGCCCGCCTTTCGTTCCGAGGCGCTTGTCGAGGTAGGCGCTGATCGAACTCATCAGCGGCTCGGTCTTGCAAGCAGTCACGGCCGCTTGAATTGTACGGCTGAACGCCGTACATTACCAAAGCAGACCGGAAACGAGGATGCCAATGTCTCAACAGCCAGCCCGCACGGCCCGCATCGAGGCGCGTATCGCGCCCGACGCGCTCGCCGCTGTCAAACGCGCCGCGGAAATTCAGGGCCGCAGCGTCAGCGATTTCGTGGTCGCCGCGGCAGAGGAGGCGGCCAATCGGACCATCCAGCAGGCACATATCATCCGACTTTCGCTGGAGGATCAGCGCCGCTTTGCCGAGGCTATTCTCCATCCTCCCGCGCCCAACAAAGCACTACGGCGTGCTGCGAAGGCTTTCAAAACGCTGATCGCGTCCTCGAAGTGACGCTATCCTTCCGCATTGAACCCTTATCGCCGGCACACGATCGTAAAGCTTTTTCGAGCGGGGTTGCTGCGCTTGACCGCTATTTACAGGAATTGGTTACGCAGGACATCAAGCGCCGCCTCAGCAACTGCTTTGTCGCGCTCGACGAGATCGGCGCCATCTCCGGCTATTACACGCTCGCGGCCTCAAGCCTGCCGCTCACGGAATTAACTCCCGACCAAATCAAGCGCCTGCCGCGTTATGCCGCCCTGCCTGCGGCGCTGATTGGCCGGCTTGCAGTCGATAAGCGATGCCAGGGCCGTCAGCTCGGTAGCGCGCTCATCATGGATGCGGCGCAACGCGCCGCTCGCGCCAATCCCGCAATCTTTGCGCTTTTGGTCGACGCGAAAGATGACGCTGCTGTCCGCTTCTATGAACATCATCTATTGCAGCGATTTAAGAGCCGGCCAATGTCCTTATACTTGCCGGTCTCGACCGCTCTACGCGCTTTGCGATCCGCGCCGTAATGGCGCTACGCCGCCGTTGTCGTCCGCCCGCCCTTCGTTCCGAGGCGCTTGTCGAGGTAGGCGCTGATCGAGCTCATCAGCGGCTCGATCTTGCCGTCGAAGAAGTGGTTGGCGCCGGGCACGACCTTCTGCTCGATGACGATGCCCTTTTGCGTCTTGAGCTTCTCCACGAGCGTGGTCACGTCGCGGTGCGGCACCACGGCATCCTTGTCGCCGTGGATGATCAGCCCCGAAGACGGGCAGGGGGCAAGGAACGAAAAGTCGTAAAGGTTGGCCGGCGGTGCGATCGAGATGAAACCCTCAATTTCCGGCCGCCGCATCAACAGCTGCATGCCGATCCAGGCGCCGAACGAAAAGCCGGCGATCCAGCAGCTGCGCGCCTCGGGGTTGACCGATTGCGCCCAATCGAGCGCCGCCGCGGCGTCGGAGAGTTCGCCGATGCCGTGGTCGAAGCCGCCCTGGCTCCGGCCGACGCCGCGAAAATTGAAGCGCAGCGCCGAAAAGTTGCGGTGCACGAAGGCGTAGTAGATCTGATAGACGATCTGGTGGTTCATCGTGCCGCCGAACTGCGGATGCGGATGCAGCACGATGCCGATCGGCGCGTTTTTCTGCCGCGCGGGATGGTAGCGGCCCTCGATACGGCCGGCGGGTCCGACGAAGATGACCTCGGGCATAGGGATCAGACCTCGGTTAGAACGACTGGCGCGGCGACTTGACGGTGCCAGGAAGGGCGCCTAAGTCTTTCAAACGCCTTGAAAATTTTTGCAGCGACCAAGTGTGCGGCGCCGCGCAAGCGGGTTGCGGCGACTTTTAGCACAGGCGGGGGTACAAAAAGCAAGCATTCCGAACGGGTTTGAGCGCGATACGCATGGTGGACCGCAGCTATTTCGACTGGAACGCCACCGCGCCGTTGCGGCCACAAGCCGCGGCGGCGTTAGCAGAGGCGCTTGCGGTCGCCGGCAATCCGTCCTCGGTGCACGCCGAGGGCCGCGCCGCGCGGCGCCTAGTCGAACGGGCGCGCGAGCAGGTTGCCGTTCTGGTCGGCGCCGAGCCCGGCAACGTGTTCTTCACCTCGGGCGGGACCGAGGCGAACATGCTGGCGCTCACCCCAGCGATTGAAACCGCGCAGGAAAAGCGGCCGCGCGACCGGCTGTTGCTCTCGACAATCGAGCATTCATCGGTGCGCACCGGTGGCCGGTTCCCCGCAGGCATGGTCGAGGACGTTCCGGTCAAGCCTGACGGCCGCACGGACCTCGACGCGCTGCGTGGCGCTCTGGCCGAAGCTGCACGGCCGCTGGTTTCGCTCATGCTCGCCAACAATGAAACCGGCGTGGTGCAGCCGGTGGCGGACGCTGCGGCGATTACCCACGCAGCGGGCGGGCTTATTCACGTCGACGCGGTCCAGGGGCCCGGACGCATCGCCTGCGATATCGGGGTGCTCGGCGCGGATGTGCTGACGATTTCGGCGCACAAGCTTGGCGGCCCAAAAGGCGTCGGTGCCCTGGTGCGGCGCGCCGACGATATTCACTTTTCCGAGCCGCTGATCCGCGGCGGCGGCCAGGAGCGTGGCTTGCGGGCCGGCACGGAAAATGTCGCCGGCATCGTCGGGTTCGGGGCTGCGGCGGCTGCCGCCGGCGAAAATTGGCTCGCCGAGGCCGGGCGGATGCGGATCTTGCGCGATGCGCTGGAAACCGGGCTTAAGGCCATCGCGCCGCAGACCGTGATTTTCGGCGAAGCGGCAGAGCGGCTCCCCAACACCACCTTGTTCGCGGTCGAAGGCATGAAGGCCGAGACGGCCGTCATCGCCTTCGACCTCGAAGGCATCGGTGTCTCCTCCGGCGCCGCTTGCTCGTCCGGCAAGGTGCAGCCGTCGCATGTCCTTGCCGCCATGGGGGTTTCGCCTGAGCTCCTGCGCGGCGCGGTGCGCGTGAGCCTGGGCTGGACGACAACCGAGGCCGATATCGAGCGCTTTCTTGCCGCTTGGAGAAAGCTCGCAAAGGTATTATCTAAGGGGCATAGTATCGCGGCCTAAATAGCTGCATGGACAAGGATTCTGGAGGCCGTTGGAACGGTTCCACGGCCACATGAGGTGAGCCGGCAACAGGACACCGACCATAACCGACTAGATCCAACCCGCGGTCCTTGAAACCGTGAGCGGAGGGACGAATGCGGGCAGTGCAAGAGACCGTCGAACAGGTCCGCCGTATCGACGTCGATCAGTATAAGTACGGGTTCGAGACGCTAATCGAGTCCGAGAAGGCTCCGAAAGGCCTCTGCGAAGACATCATCCGCTTCATTTCGGCGAAGAAGAGCGAGCCGGAATGGATGCTGGCGTGGCGGCTCGACGCCTACCGGCGCTGGCTGACCATGCGCGAGCCGAAATGGGCCAAGGTCGAATACGGCCCGATCGACTACCAGGCTATCCACTACTACTCCGCGCCCAAGCGCAAAGAGGGGCCGAAATCGCTCGACGAGATCGATCCGGAAATCCTGCGCACCTACGAGAAGCTCGGCATCCCGTTGCGCGAGCGCGAGGCGTTGCTCGGCATTGCGAAGACTGACGCAGAAAAGACTGACGCAGAAAAGATTGGCGCAGAAAAGACTGGTGCGGAGCAGGGCGACGGCGAAGGCGAGGGCGGCAACGGCTATGGCCGGGTCGCGGTCGACGCGGTGTTCGATTCGGTTTCGGTGGCGACCACGTTCAAGGCCGAGCTCGCCAAGGCCGGCGTGCTGTTCATGCCGATCTCCGAGGCCCTGCAGCAGCATCCCGAGCTCGTCAAAAAGTATCTCGGCACCGTGGTGCCGATCAGCGACAACTTTTTCGCCACGCTCAATTCCGCGGTGTTCTCCGATGGTTCGTTCGTCTACGTGCCGCCGGGCGTGCGCTGCCCGATGGAGCTGTCGACCTATTTCCGCATCAACGAGCGCAATACCGGCCAGTTCGAGCGCACGCTGATCATCGCCGACCGCGGCTCCTATGTCAGCTATCTGGAAGGCTGCACCGCGCCGGTGCGCGACGAGAACCAGCTGCACGCCGCGGTGGTCGAGCTGATCGCGCTCGACGACGCCGAGATCAAGTATTCGACCATCCAGAACTGGTATCCGGGCGACGCCAAAGGCCGCGGCGGCGTCTACAATTTCGTCACCAAGCGCGGCGACTGCCGCGGCAACAACGCCAAGATTTCCTGGACCCAGCTTGAGACCGGCTCGGCCATCACCTGGAAATATCCGAGCTGCATCCTGCGCGGCGACAATTCGCGCGGCGAGTTCTACTCGATCGCCATTTCCAACGGCTATCAGCAGGTCGATTCCGGCACCAAGATGCTGCACCTCGGCAAGAACACGACGAGCCGCATCATCAGTAAGGGCATTGCCGCCGGGCATTCCAACAACACCTATCGCGGGCTCGTCACCGCGCACCGCCGCGCCACCGGTGCGCGCAACTTCACCAATTGCGATTCGCTCCTGATCGGCGATCAGTGCGGCGCCCATACGGTGCCCTATATCGAAGCCAAGAATTCCTCGGCGGTGTTCGAGCACGAGGCGACCACGTCGAAGATTTCCGAGGAGATGCTGTTCTATTGCATGCAGCGCGGGCTGTCCGAGGAAGAGGCGACCGCGCTGGTGGTCAACGGCTTCGTCAAGGACGTGCTGCAGCAATTGCCGATGGAATTCGCGGTCGAGGCGCAGAAGCTGATCTCGGTCTCGCTGGAGGGCAGCGTCGGATAATGAGCGAATACTGGTTTCGGCCGAAAACCTACGGCTACGGCGCCACGCCGAACACGTGGCAAGGCTGGGCCGTCGTCGCAGCGTCGGTGCTCGTCATGGTTGCCGCCGCACTGTTGATCCTGCCGTATCGGGCGCAAAGCCCGGCGGCGTTGATCGTTTTCTTCGTCGTCGAGGCGGCGGTTCTTGCCGCCCTCTGGATCGTCTGCCGCCGCAAGACCGAAGGCGAATGGCGCTGGCGCTGGGGCGGCCGCTAGCGGGTCCGCGCGCACGAAAGAGTTTCGGAGATTCTATGCCGCTGCTTGAAATAAAGAATCTGCACGTCGAAATCGACGGCAAGGAAATCCTCAAAGGCGTCGACCTGTCGGTCAACGCCGGCGAGGTGCACGCCATCATGGGGCCGAACGGCTCCGGCAAGTCGACGCTTGCCTATGTGCTCGCCGGCAAAGAGGGCTATACGCCGACCGCGGGCGAGGTGCTGTTCAACGGCAAAAATATTTTCGCCATGGAGCCGGACGAGCGCGCCGCAGCCGGCCTGTTCCTGGCGTTCCAGTATCCGTTGGAAATTCCCGGCGTCGCCACCATGACGTTCCTGCGCACGGCGCTCAACGCACAGCGCAAGAAGCGCGGCGTCGCCGAACTGTCGACGCCGGAATTCATCAAAAGGGTGCGCGAGGTCGCGGGCAAGCTTGGCATCGAGCAGGACATGCTGCGCCGCTTCGTCAATGTCGGATTTTCCGGCGGCGAGAAGAAGCGTAACGAGATTTTGCAGATGGCGCTGCTCGAGCCGGTGCTCGCCGTGCTCGATGAGACCGATTCCGGGCTGGACATCGACGCGCTGAAGATCGTCGCCGACGGCGTCAACCGGCTGCGCGCGCCGCAACGCGCGTTCGTCGTCATTACGCATTACCAGCGGCTCCTCAACTACATCGTGCCCGACGTGGTGCACGTGCTGTCGCGCGGGCGCATCGTGAAAACCGGCGGCAAGGACCTGGCGCTCGAGCTTGAGGCGCACGGCTATGCGGAGTTCCAGGAAGAGGTGCCGGCCTGAAAGGCGGCGCCGGCAAGGCGCGGCGAATGAATGCCATGGCTGATGTGAAATGGCTGATGTGAAATGGCTGATGTGAAATGGCTGACGTGAAATGGCCGACCTGAAGGTGATCAAGACCGACGCCGAGACCGCCCTGGCGCAAGCCTATGAAGCGGCGCGCGACCGATTGCCCGGCGACGACGCCGTGGCGTCGCAGCGCGAGGCGGCGTTCGCGCTGTTCGCCAAGGAAGGCCTGCCGCACCGCCGCATCGAGGAATGGAAATACACCGACCTGCGCGCGCTGATGCGCGACGCGAAGCCGCTGGCAAGTCCGCCCGATGCGGCGGCCAAAGCGCAGGCCAAGAAAGCTGCCGCTTTCCTCGGCGACGTCGAGACGCGCCGGCTCGTGTTCGTCGACGGTGCGTTCGTGCCGGAACTGTCGGACCTTGCCGCGCTCGAGCCCGGCCTCGCGGCCGGTTCGCTTGCCGATGCGCTCGCCGAAGGCGACCCGGCCGTGCTCGCCCATGTCGGCAAGCTCGCTCCGAAGGGCGATCTCGCTGTGGCGCTCAACACCGCGTTCATGGGCGACGGCGCGGTCATCCGCATCTCAGCCGGGGCCACCATCGAGCGGCCGCTGCATCTGTGCTTCGTCGCCTCGCAGAAGCCGGCTGCGACCTTCGTGCGCTCGCTGGTCGTCGCCGCGCCCGGCGCGCGCGCCATGCTGATCGAAAGCCATGAAGGCCCGTCCGGTAGCGATTATCAGGTCAATGCCGCGCTCGAACTCGTGGTCGGCGACGGCGCCCATGTCGATCACGTCAAGGTCATCGCCGAGGGCGCCGCGGCGCTGCACGTCTCGACCTTGGCGGCCGCGGTCGGCGCCAAGGCCCGCTTCAACACGTTTACCTTCACCATGGGCGGCGCCGTGGTGCGCAACCAGATTTTCCTGAATTTCGACGGCGAGGACACCGTCGCCGGCATCCGCGGCGCCACGCTCCTGCGCGGCCGCCAGCACGCCGACACCACGCTTTTCGCCAATCACATCGCGCGCGGCTGCCAGAGCCGCGAAGTGTTCAAGACCGTGCTCGACGACGAGGCCCATGGCGTGTTCCAGGGCCGCATCGTCGTGCGCCGCGGCGCGCAGAAGACCGACGCCAAGATGATGACGCAGGCGCTGCTCTTGTCCGACCGCGCCGAGGCCGACAACAAGCCGGAGCTCGAGATTTTCGCCGACGACGTGCAGTGCGGCCATGGCGCGACGTCCGGCGCGCTCGACGACGAGCTGAAATTCTACTTGATGGCGCGCGGCATTCCGGCGGCGGAGGCCGAGGCGCTGCTGATCGAGGCGTTCTTGAATGAGGCCATCGAGGGTATCGAGCACGCCGGCCTGCGCGAGGCGCTGATGGATTGCGTGCTCGGCTGGCTCAGGACACGAGGCGGACGATGAGTAGCGAAGCGCTCACGCAGCAGCGTCCGGCGGCCGAGGCGGCCTACGATGTCGCGCGCATCCGTGCCGACTTTCCGATCCTGGCGATGCAGGTCTACGGCAAGCCGCTCGTGTATCTCGACAACGCCGCGTCGGCGCAAAAGCCGCGCGCCGTGCTCGATCGGCTGCACAAGGCTTACACGACGCAATACGCCAACGTGCATCGCGGCCTGCACTATCTCGCCAATGAGGCGACCGAAGCCTACGAGCAGGCGCGCGAGAAGGCGGCCGGCTTCCTCAACGCCAAGCGCAAGGAAGAGATCGTCTTCACCCGCAACGCCACCGAAGCGATCAACCTCGTCGCCTATACGTTCGGGCGCGAACGCATCCGCGAAGGCGACGAGATCGTGCTCTCGATCATGGAGCACCATTCCAACATCGTGCCGTGGCATTTTTTGCGCGAGCGCCACGGCGCCGTGATCAGATGGGCGCCGGTCGACGACGAGGGCAATTTCCTCGTCGACGAGTTCGAGAAGCTGTTGACCCCGCGCACCAAGCTGGTCGCGGTCACGCACATGTCGAACATGCTCGGCACCTTGGTGCCGGTGAAGGAAGTGACGCGCCTTGCCCATGCCCGCGGCATTCCGGTGCTGATCGACGGCGCGCAGGGCGCCGTGCATCTCGATGTCGACGTCCAAGACATCGACTGCGACTTTTATGCCTTCACCGGCCACAAGCTTTACGGCCCGACCGGCATCGGCGTGCTGTACGGCAAGTACGCCCATCTCGAAGCCATGCCGCCGTTCAACGGCGGCGGTGAGATGATCCGCGAAGTGTTCGAGGACCGCATCACCTACGGCGAGCCGCCCCACAAATTCGAGGCCGGCACGCCGCCTATCGTTCAGGCGATTGGGCTCGGCGCGGCCATCGACTATGTGAACGCAGTCGGCAAGGCGCGCATCCGCAGCCACGAGGCCGACCTCGCGCGCTATGCCCACGACCGGCTGCGCGAGATCAATTCGCTGCGTATTTTCGGCACCGCCAAGGGCAAGGGCCCGATCGTGTCGTTCGAGATGAAGGGCGCCCATCCGCACGACGTGGCCACCGTGATCGACCGCTCCGGCGTCGCGGTGCGCGCCGGCACGCATTGCGTCATGCCACTCTTGGCCCGGTTCGGCGTCACCGCGACCTGCCGCGCCTCGTTCGCCATGTACAATACGCGCGAGGAGGTCGACGTGCTGGCGCAGGCGCTTCTCAAAGCGCAGGATTTCTTCACATGAGCGACGAGGCGAACAAGACGGCGTTGGAAGAGGCTCCCGCCACAGCGGCACGCGCACCTGCCGACGCGCCTGGCAACAGCGTGCCCGCTACGACGGAGACGGGGGAACGGCCCTCCAACATTCCGCCCGACGAGATGGCGCGGCTGACCGACGAGATCGTCGGCGCGCTCAAAACCGTGTACGATCCGGAGATACCGGCGGATATTTACGAGCTTGGGCTGATCTACAAGGTCGATATCGACGACGATCGCGCGGTGATGATCGACATGACCTTGACGACGCCGAACTGCCCGTCGGCAGCCGAGCTGCCGGGGCAGGTCGAGAACGCGGTCGCCGGCGTAGCCGGCGTGCGCGAGGCCAAGGTCAACATCGTCTGGGATCCGCCGTGGGATCCGAGCCGCATGTCCGACGAGGCGCGCACGGTGCTGGACATGTGGTGAATCCAGGCGACATGCGTGGTGTGAGTTGTGCGGTGGCAGTCGAATTCCTAAATCAAGCAGGCGATCAGAGCGAACGTTAGGAGACGAGCAATGGCCGCTCCCCGGCCGAGACCTCAAGTGATGCGGCTCACCGATGCCGCGGCCGACCGCATCAAGGCGGTGATGGCGAAGACCGACCGCCCGATCGCGGCGGTTCGCGTCGGCGTCAAGAACGGCGGCTGCGCCGGCATGAGCTACTACATGGAATACGCCGAGAAGATCGATCCGCTCGACGAGGTGATCGAGGACAAAGGCGTGCGCATCCTGGTCGATCCCAAGGCGGTGATGTTCCTGCTCGGCACCGAGATGGATTACAAGGTCAACAAATTGGCGGCCCAGTTCGTGTTCAACAATCCGAACCAGACCGCGGCCTGCGGCTGCGGCGAATCGGTGCAGCTCGAGCCGGCGACCGGGCAGGCGCAGTAACAAAGAATCGTCATTGCGAGCGAAGCGAAGCAATCCAGAGGCCGGGGCACCGAATCTGGATTGCTTCGTCGCCCCTCTGGGGCTCCTCGCAATGACGATTTAAGCTTGCGCATAAGCGCTACGCCGCCGCTTCGCCGCGGCCGGGCGCCGCCTCCGGATCGGTCTCGCAGATGACGCGATTGCGGCCGTTGCGCTTGGCCGCATAGAGGCACTGATCGGCGCGCTCGATCAGCGATTGCGGCGTGTCGGCGGCGCGCAGCAGCGCGACGCCGACCGAAAGGGTCACGCGGCCGAGGCGCTCGCCGCTCGAGCGCTTCATCAATTCCTTGGCCATCACCGCGCGGCGGATCTGATCGCCGACCGTGATCGCCGAGCGCAGCACCGTCTTCGGCAGCGCAACGACGAATTCCTCGCCGCCGTAGCGCGCGGCGGTGTCCTGGCCCTTGACGTTCTGCTTGATCGACTGCGCGACCAGCCGCAAGACCTGGTCGCCGGTCTGGTGGCCGAATTTGTCGTTGAACTGCTTGAAATGATCGACGTCGGCCATCAGCAGCGACAACGGCTCGTTTTTCTCCTTGGCTTCGGCGATCGCTTTGACCAATGCGTTGTCGAACAGCTTGCGGTTGGCAAGCCCGGTCAGCGCATCGGTCTGGCTTTCGGTGCGGACCACCGCCAGATTTTGCTGCAGCTGCTCGATCTCCTGCTTGGACGACGAAAGGCTCGCTTCGAGCTTGCGGTTGTGGACCTCCATGTCCCGGGTGCCTTCGATCAGCCGCTCGATCACCACGCGCAGCGTCTCCCGATCGCTGGTGCCGGCGAGCTTGGCGGAGGCGTCGGCCAGGCTTTCCGAGTAGCTGGTGGTCGAGCCGGAGGCGGCGTCGATCATCGCCAGCACCTGCTTGATCTCGTCGAGCACGCGCGAGCCGACCGTGTCGATGCTGTCGCTGACGCGGGTGGTGGCGATATAGGTGTCGTAGATATGTTCGAGGTCGGCGTCGGCGAGCGTATGCTTCCGATCGAGCGTCTGGTTGACTGCGCTGTTGAGCGCCGGATTGTAGCCGGTCGCGTAATGATACCAGATCGCGAAATTGCGCGGCGTGGCCGGCTCTGCCAGAGCGCGAATTTGATTAAGCGCCACTTCCGCGAAGGCGAGGGTTCGCGCGTGCTCGTCGCGGGGCACGGTCATCGCGGGGTCTCCGGTCGCATGAGGCGATAGTCGCCGCCGCGATGAGGCCATCGCGGTCGAACACCGACCCTAGGAGATAGCGATGAACGAGCGGTAAATGGTTGTAAGGTTGCGCGAGGCGCAACCCGCCTGTTGGGCTTAAGCCTTCACCGGCACCGGCCGCAGCAGGAACGCCGGCAAATGCGCGGCGTCGCCCTCGTCATTGCGGCCGCGCGCCGGCGCCTGCGGTGTGCGCCGAGTCCTGGCTTCTTCTATTCGCGTAACCGAACCGGCCGGCCGCTGCTTCTGCCGCGCAGCGCCGCCGTGAGCACGATGACCTTGGGCGCGACGTTCGCCGTGACCGCGGGCGCCGTTTGGCCGTGGCGCGGGCGCACCCGATTCGGCGGCTGAGCCGGCGCCGGCCGGTGCGTCCATGTAGGGAATAGTACGGCCGATCAGCTTCTCGATCGCTGCCACCGCCTTGGCGTCGTTCGAGCCGCACACCAGCGTGATCGCGATGCCGCTCCTGCCGGCGCGGCCGGTGCGGCCGATGCGGTGCACGTAATCGTCGGCGTGGAACGGCACGTCGAAATTATAGATGTGGCTCACGTCGACGATATCGAGGCCGCGGGCGGCGACGTCGGAGGCGACCAGCAGCGTCACTTCGCCCTTGCGGAATTGATCGAGCGCGGCCGTGCGCGCCGGCTGGTCCATGTCGCCGTGCAGCGCCTGCACCGAAAAGTCGTGGCGCTTGAGCGAGCGGAAAAGCGTTGCCACGTCGCGCTTGCGGTTGCAGAAGATGATGGCGTTCTTCAAGCCTTCGGCCGAGCGGATCAGGCGGCGCAGCGTGTCGCGCTTGTCGAAATCCTCGCGGCCGGATTTGACCAGGAGTTGCGTGGTGGTGGCGAGGGTGGTGGCGGGGCGGGCGACCTCGACGCGGACCGGATTGTGCAGGAATTGCTCGGTGATGCGCCGGATTTCCGGTGGCATGGTCGCGGTGAAGAACAGCGTCTGGCGGGTGAAGGGAACGAGCTTGCAGATGCGTTCGATGTCCGGGATGAAACCCATGTCGAGCATGCGGTCGGCTTCGTCGATGACCAATAGCTCGACGCCGGTGAGCAGGAGCCGGCCGCGCTCGGAGTGGTCGAGCAGCCGGCCGGGCGTGGCGATCAGCACGTCGACGCCGCGCGTGAGTTTTGTATCCTGATCGTCGAACGACACGCCGCCGATGAGCAGCGCGACGTTGAGCTTGTGGTTGGCGCCGTATTTGGCAAAACTTTCTTCGACCTGCGCCGCGAGTTCGCGGGTCGGTTCGAGAATGAGGGTCCGCGGCATGCGGGCGCGGGCGCGGCCCTTTTCCAGAAGCGTGAGCATCGGCAAAGTGAACGCCGCCGTCTTGCCGGTGCCGGTCTGGGCGATGCCGAGCACGTCGCGGTGCGCGAGAACGTGGGGGATCGCCTGGTCTTGAATGGGGGTGGGAGTTTCGTAGCCAGTCGCCGCAACGGCAGCGAGAACTTTTTCGGACAAGCCGAGATGGGAAAACGACATAAACCCTCGAGTCGGCACCGCCCCGCGGTGCAAAATTTCAACAATGACCGGAAGAAACGCGCCGGGCGGCCGAATCTGCCTAGCCTTCGGTTGGCCGCAACATATGGTCAAATCGCCGAAAGTCAACGGCAATCGGCCTGTCGCAGCGCACTAAGTTAAACAGATTCCTTCACTTTCTCCTGATGGAGCCGTCGCCATGCCTGCTTCTACCGCCAATTCATTGCCTACGGTTCTGGTTCCGGGGCTGAACTGTTCGGCCCGCCTTTATTCCGATCAGATACCGGCCCTTTGGCAGTTCGGCCTGGTGACAGTCGCCGACCACCGCAGCGACGACAGCATGGCGGCCATCGCTCGCCGCGTTCTTGCCGCCGCGCCGCCGCGCTTTGCGCTCGCCGGCCTGTCCATGGGCGGCTACGTCGCCTTCGAAATTCTCCGCCAGGCGCCGGAGCGCGTGGCGAAGCTGGCACTGCTCGATACCGGGGCCGGCGCCGAAGTGCCGGAGCGCACCGCGCAGCGCCAACCGCTGGTGCAATTGGCGGAGCAAGGCCGGTTCGCCGAAATCACCGGCGACCAGTTTCCGCTGTTGGTCTACCGCAAGCGCCATGGCGACGCCGCGCTCAGGGCGATCGTGCGCACCATGAACGAAGAGACCGGGCCGGAAGCCTATTGCCGGCAGCAGCGGGCCATCATCGGCCGGCCGGATTCGCGGCCCGGACTGGCGGCGATTGCCTGCCCGACGCTGGTGCTCGTGGGCGACGACGATCAATTGACGCCGCCGGTGCTGGCACGGGAGATGGCCGCGGGTATCCCCGGCGCCCGGCTGGTCGTGGTCCCCGAATGCGGCCATCTGTCGACCTTGGAGCGGCCGCAGGCGGTCACCGCGGCTTTGGTCGACTGGATGCGCTGGTGAAGCGCGGTCGGACGCGCGTTGCGAGGCAGAAATGCCGCAGGGTAGCGTGCAAGGCCGCGCGTTTATGCTAACGGTCGGCCGCTTTGGCGGAACAATGAGTTAAGTGCAGGGATGGAGAAGTCGATGCGTATGCTCGTCCGAGGAGCGCTGGCCGCGCTGGCCGCGCTGGTGCTGCTGGCCGCGGCCGCCGTGCCGGCGGCGGCGCAGAGCGCTTATCCGACCAAGCCGATCCGGATGATCGTCGGTTTCGCGGCCGGCGGCGGCAATGACATTTTCGCGCGCCTGGTCGGCGCCAAGCTCGGCGAGCTGCTCGGCCAGCAGGTGGTGGTCGAGAACAAGCCCGGCGCCGCCGGGCGGCTGTCGGCCGAATACGTCGCCCATCAGGCGGCCGACGGCTACACGCTCCTGGTCGGCGCCAGCGGCGCCATGTCGATCGGCCCGGCGATCTACTCCGACCTGCAGTATCAAACAAACAAGACGTTCACCCCGATCGGCATGATCGCCAATTTTCCGCTGATCATGGTGATCAGCGCCAGCAACCCGTCCAAGGATCTCAAAGAATTCGTGGAGTGGATGAAGCAGCATCCCGACAAGGCGAATTACGCCAGCTCGTCGCCGGCCTTCACCATCGCCACCGAGCTGTTGAAACTGAAGACCGGCATGCCGGGCGTCGCCATTCCCTATAAGAGCAGCAATGAAATGAATCTGAGCGTGATCAGCGGGCAGACGGCGATGACCATTGCCGATGGTCCGCCGACCGTGCCGCAGGTGAAGGGCGGCAGGGAAAAGGCGCTGGCGGTGACCGGAAAGGAACGCGCCGCCGAGCTTCCCGACGTGCCGACCATGGCTGAAGCAGGCTATCCGGGCGTCGAAGTGAGCCTGTGGAGCGGTGTATTTGCGCCTGCGGCGACGCCGCCGGCGATCGTCGACAAGCTGCGCAAAGCTTTCGCCCAAAGCATCGCCGATCCGGGCGTGGCGCAAAAGCTGCGCGCGCTCGCGGTCAATCCGGGCGGCGCGTCGCCCGAGGAATTCCGGCGCATCATCGATAGCGACATCGCCAAATACCGCGAGGTCGTGCAGGCCGCGCACCTCAAATTCGAGGATTGATCAAGCGACGCGCTGGGCTCGTTCGCAGCGCGCGGTGGTCGAGCACTGCTTGACGCCGAGCAGCGCCTCCACTTCGTCTGCGGCGTTAGCGGCGCCGTCGATGCCGTTGAGCGTGCCAGCACGCTGCCGTGCGTTGTCGCGGAACGAGGGCGTCGACAGGACCTCCCGGGCGGCGGCGCGGATCGCTTCGGTGCCGGCGTCGCCGGGCAGAGCGCGACCGGCGCCCCATTCCTGCACGGCAGCGGCGACATAGGGCTGATCTCCAGCGAGACCCGGAATGATCACCATCGGCACGCCGTGGCGCAGTGCGCGCATCGCCGTGCCGTGGCCGCCGTGCGTCACCACCAGCGCGGCACGCCGTATGATCGGGTCGTGCGCCGCGTAGTTGAGCACGATCGCGTTGGCCGGCGAGGCCAATTCGTTCGGCGCAACAATGCCGCCGGTCGTGGCCACGACGTGCACCGGCTCGTCGGCCAGTGCATCCAGCGTGCGTTGCAGCTTCCCGACGTTGCGTTGCTCGAATCCGGTGCTGAAGCTCACCAGCACCAGCGGCATCGCGTCGCCTTCCGGCCATGGCAGCAAGGTCGGCACCGCGAACTTTTCGTCTTCGAGCACCGGTCCGGCGTGACGCACCATGTCCCAGCCGGGAAGCGGCGGCGCATCGAACGAGGCGACGCTCGTTGAAACAATGCGCTCGCGTGCCCGCCACAAATCGTCGACCCCGGGCAGGCTGGCAAAGCCGGCCTGCTGCCGCATGCCGTCGAAAATGCCAAAGAACCGGCGCCACATGTCGAGCTGGCGAAACACGAAAGTGTGGACGAAAACAACCGACGGACATCCGAACGAGGGGGCGTTCGCAAGTGCGGCCGGGAACATCGCGTCTATCGCCACGACATCGGGCCGCTCTGCAGCGACGAGGTTGCGAATTTGCGCTTCGACGGCGGGCGATGTGAGATAGCAAGCCGCGCGCGTCATGAAGTGGCCCTGCGGGTAACGATCGACCTGCGCGTATGCATCCGTAACTTCGATGGCGCGGAAGCCGGCGGTTTTGACGCGCGGCACCATTTCCGGCCTGCCGGCGAACGCGACGTCATGGCCGCGTTCCGCCCAAACGCGGGCGATGCCGAGACTAGGCGGCAGGTTGCCGCCGCCCGACCAGTTCAGCCACAGCATGCGCGCCATTTGACGCCTCCTTTTCGGTAACGCTGAGGATCATCCTCTCGACGACAGCCTCGGCAGCGGATCGGCCGAGCCTCATGTCCCGCCGCAACAGCTTCCAGACGTAGACGTCGGTCAGCACCGTCAGCATTGTGAGAAGCCGCGCCCGCGCGCTGCCGCGCAGCCGGTCGAGCTGCGGTGCAAAGACGGTCTTCACGCCGTCGCGGTGGTTTTCGCGCCCTTGATCGAGCGATGCTTTGAGGGCCGGACGCCGGCGCTCTTCATCCAACCGCTGCATGACGAGGTCGCCGACAGATTCATAGATGTCGAAGAACGTCGTCACCGCCGCCGCGACGTCGCCGGCCGGCGCCGGTTTTAAGAACACGCCGCCGGCCGCCATCTCCTCGAGCGCCGCATAAATCAGCTCGTCCTTGCTGCCAAACGCGCGCAGCACGGTCTGCACCGTCGTTTCGGCGCGGCGGGCAACCTCCTCGAGCGTGAAATCCTCGAGCGGATGGCCGCAATAGAGTTCCATCGCGCGCAGGCGAATCCGCGCCTTGGTGGCTTCGGCCTTGGCCGCCCGCGCCGTCATCACGTAACGCCGTCGCTTTTTCATATTAGCTCTACTAACTCGAAATATATTTCGTGTCAATAGCACTAATATTAAATTTTCGCCCGGCGCGCGCGGCGGCCGACCGCCCGTTGCGTCGTGCGGGAACGGGGACCGCGGCCGGCCATTATCAAGGCAAATCGACTCGATCGTGATTGGTGCCGTCCGAAAGTTGGGCGGCGCGGAGAAAGCGGCCGTGAGCAAAGATAAATACGACGTGGTGATCCTCGACAGCGGCAATGCCGGGATGGCATGAGCGAGCAGGAAGCGCGCAAGGGCGGGCGCGCCGTAAAGGTCCACACCAAAGACCTGCGCGATTTGATGTCGGCGCGCGCCTACAATGAACACGCCGCGTGGGCCAAGGTCATCGAGGACGAAGGCAGCGGCCGCATTCTCGGCGCCCATATGGTGGGGCGCGGCGGCGAAGAGCTGATCCACCTGTTCGCGTTTGCCATGAAGTTCGGCATCACCGCAGCGGCCTTGCGCGATACGGTCTACGCGTTTCCGACTTATGCGTCGGACATCAAGAACGTGGTTTGAAATAAAGCCGCTAAACGTCCAGCGCGTCCTCGTCGGCGAATTCGGCGCGTTCCTGGATGAAGGCAAAGCGCTCCTCCGGCTTGGTGCCCATCAGCCGTTCGACCGATTTGTCCGTGGCCTTCTGGTCGTCGGCGAGCAGCACGACCCGCAGCAGCGTGCGCTTCTTCGGGTCCATGGTGGTTTCCTTCAGCTGCGCCGCCATCATCTCGCCGAGTCCTTTGAAGCGGCCGATCTCGACCTTGGCGTTGGCGTGAAATTCTTTTTTCAATATTTCGTCGCGGTGCTTGTCGTCGCGCGCATAAAAGATCTTGCCGCCGTGGGACAGCCGATAGAGCGGCGGCACGGCGAGATAAAGGTGGCCGTTGCCGATGAGCTGCTGCATCTGCCGGTAGAAGAACGTGATCAGGAGCGAAGCGATGTGGGCGCCGTCGACGTCGGCGTCGGTCATGATGATGACGCGGCCGTAACGCAAATCGTCCTCGCGATAATGCGCGCCGGTGCCGCAGCCGAGCGCCTGCACGAGATCGGCGAGCTGCTGGTTCTGGGCGAGCTTGTCCTTGCCGGCGGAAGCGACGTTGAGGATTTTGCCGCGCAACGGCAGGATGGCCTGCGAGGCGCGGTCGCGCGCCTGCTTGGCCGAGCCGCCGGCGGAATCGCCCTCGACGACGAAAATCTCGGCGCCTTCCGCGGCCGTGTTGGTGCAGTCGGCGAGTTTTCCCGGCAGCCGCAGCTTGCGCACCGCGCTCTTGCGGGCGATGTCCTTTTCCTGGCGGCGACGGATGCGTTCGTCCGCGCGCTCGACCACGAACTCGAACAGCTTGTTGGCGGCGGTCGGATTGCCGGCCAGCCAGTGATCGAACGGGTCCTTGATCGCCTGCTCGACGATGCGCTGCGCTTCGGCGGTGGCGAGCCGGTCCTTGGTCTGGCCCTGGAATTCCGGCTCGCGGATGAACACCGAAAGGAGCGCGCCGGCGCCGGTCATCACGTCGTCGCTGGTGATGGCGGCGGCGCGCTTGCCCTGGCCGACCCGCTCGGCGTGATCCTTCAGCCCGCGCAACATCGCGGTGCGCAAGCCGGATTCGTGGGTGCCGCCATCGGGCGTCGGAATCGTGTTGCAGTACGAGTTAAGAAAGCCGTCGGCATCGGCGGTCCACGCCACCGCCCACTGCACGCCGCCATGGACGCCGATCTTGCCGGCGCTGCCGGTGAAAATGTCGGGATGAACCAGGGTCGCAGTCGAGAGCGTTTCGGACAGATAATCGCGCAACCCGTCGGCGAAATGGAAGGTCGCCTGCTCGGGAACATCCTCGACGCCGCGCAATAATTCCTTGGCGCACGACCAGCGGATTTCGACGCCGCCGAACAGATACGCCTTGGAGCGCGTCATCTTGAACACGCGCTCGGGCTTGAAGTGCGCCTTGGCGCCAAAAATCTCCGGGTCGGGCCGGAAGCGGACCTTGGTGCCGCGGCGGTTCGGCGCCCGGCCGGCGTCCTGCAATTTGCTCTTCGGCTTGCCGCGCTCGAACGCCATCCGATAGAGTTTTTGGCCGCGCGCGACCTCGACCTCCATCCGCTCGGAGAGCGCATTGGCGACCGAGACGCCGACGCCGTGCAGGCCGCCCGAGGTTTCGTAGACCTTGGAATCGAATTTGCCGCCGGCGTGCAGCGTGCACATGATCACTTCGAGCGCCGACTTGTTCTTGAATTTCGGATGCGGATCGACCGGAATGCCGCGGCCGTTGTCGGTGACGGTGACGAAGCCGTCGGCCTCCATCTCGACCTCGATCCAATCGGCGTGGCCGGCCAGCGCCTCGTCCATGGCGTTGTCGATCACTTCGGCGAACAGGTGGTGCAGCGCCTTCTCGTCGGTGCCGCCGATATACATGCCGGGGCGGCGGCGAACCGGCTCGAGCCCCTCCAAAACCTCGATGTGCTTGGCGGTGTAGCCGGACTCGGCCGCCGAGCCGCGCGTGGCCGCGCCCGTGCTGCGCCGCCCCGGTCCGCGCCGCGACTCGGACAGATCGGCGAAAAGATCGGCAGTTTGGGGCTTTTTCGCTGCTTTTGCCACGATTTTTCCTATGTGGAGGACCCTTGCCCGGCTCGCAACGGCAGGCGACGAATCAAGCATCAGAATACGCCATCGCTACGGCAAAGCATGAACTGCAGTGCCAAGTTGACGCGCAAAGTTGACGGGTCCGCGCACCGGCCCTATATGGCCGGCCATGCACGATCCCGTTGCGATCATCATTGCAAGGCGCCGCCACCGTCGCTGCCGCGATACGGCGCGAGCGGGCATGCGCGTTTAGCAAGCACTCGTGCCGCCGGGTCCCGCGGCACCAATCCCCTGATATCCTGGTTCGCGGATTCGGCCTGACGCTTCCCAAAAGAGCGAAAGGGTTCGTCGATGTCTGCGCAAGACAGCCATAAGAAGAGAGAGAAAAAAGCCAAGATCGGTGTGCTCGGCGCGTCGGGCTACACCGGTGCTGAGCTATTGCGGCTCCTTATCGGCCATCCGCGGGTCGAGACCGCGTTGCTGACGGCCGAACGCCGCGCCGGCAAGGCAATGGCGGACGTGTTTCCGCAATTTGCCCCCTATAAGCTGCCGACGCTCACTTCGATCGAGGGCGCCGACTGGCAAAAGCTCGCGCTCGATGTCGCATTCTGCGCGCTGCCGCACGGCACGACGCAGAAAGTGATCGCGGACCTGCTTGAGCGCGCGCCGCGCACCAAAGTGGTCGATCTCTCCGCCGATTTCCGGCTCGCCGAGCCGGCCGCGTACGCGCGCTGGTACGGCCACGAGCACGCTGCGCCGCAACTGCAGAAAGAGGCTGTGTATGGTCTCACTGAAGTGTATCGGCCGCAGATCAAGCTGGCGCGGCTTGTGGCCAATCCGGGCTGCTACACCACGTGCGCCGAACTTGCGCTTATTCCGCTCCTGAAGGCGAACGCGATCGATCCCGACGAGATCGTGATCGACGCCAAGTCCGGCATGACCGGAGCGGGCAGGGCGGCGCGGGAGGACATGCTGTTCGCTGAAGTCGCCGAAGGCTTTCATGCCTACGGCGTCGGCCATCATCGCCACATGGCGGAGCTCGACCAGGAGTTTTCGCTTGCCGCGGGCCGCGAGGTGATCGTGAGCTTCACGCCGCATCTCGCTCCGATGAATCGCGGCATTCTCTCGACCATTTACGTGCGCGGCGCCAAGTCTGGCACCAAGTCTGGCACCAAGTCCGGCATCAAGGCCGCGCCGGATGACCTGCATGCGCTGTTGGCCAAGGCTTACGCCGACGAGCCGTTCGTCCACGTGCTGCCGTTCCGCACCTTGCCGCAGACCCGCCACGTGCGCGGCTCCAACATGACCTTCATCGGCGTCGCGCCCGACCGCATCGGCGGCCGCGCCATCATCGTCGCGGCGCTCGACAACCTCACCAAGGGTGCTTCCGGCCAGGCCGTGCAGAACATGAACGTGATGCTCGGCTTTCCGGAGACGATGGGGCTCGAGCAGGTGGCGTTGTTTCCGTGAAGCGAGAAAACTCGACCAGTCAATTCATCGCGCGCTTGACGCCGCTTGGCGACGTGCTTGCTCTGATAGAAGCGCGCGCGGGTCCTGTCGTGCCACACAAGTGTGCTCTGCCCGATGGAGCAGGCGGCATCCTGGCCGGGGATGTAGTGGTGGCAGAGCGGCCGCCCCATGCGATCGCGTTGCGTGATGGATTCGCCTTGGAGGCCGCCAGCGTCGTTGATGCTACCGCCTATTCACCAGTGCCGCTCGCGTCGACGCTCCTTCGCGTCGATGCGGGGGATCCTTTGCCCGACGGCGCCGATGCCGTGGCGCAACTTGATGGCATCGTTGTCCGTGGCCACACGGCCGAGGCGATTGCGCCGGTTCTCCCCGGCGAAGGGGTGTTGCCGGCAGGTGGGGATGCGTCTTTCCGTGTGCCATTGCGCCGCGCCGGCGAACGATTGCGCGAACTGGACGTGCCGGCGCTGGGGGCCGTCGGCGTTTCCGAGGTGACAATCCGTTCGCCACGAATCTTCGTCGGTTGCGGCAGCGCAAGGCGTACGCCGATTATCGACGCTGCGCTCGACATCCTCATCCGTGCGGTAGCCGGCGCTGGCGGTCGCGCCAGCGCACGCTTCGACGGAGAATTTTTCGATCAATCGCTGGGCGATGCCGACGCGGTGATCGCCGTGGGTGGGACAGGTACAGGCCGCAGCGACCAAGCAGTCAAGGCCTTGGCCCGGCACGGTCAAGTTGATGTGCACGGGATTGCGATCTCGCCCGGCGAGACCGCGGCGTTTGGCTTTATCGGCAAACTTCCGGTTCTGCTGGTGCCGGGACGCATCGATGCTGCTTTGGCGATCTGGTTGCTCATTGGACAGCATCTTATCGCCAAGCTCGCTGGCGGCGCGGTGGACGATTTCGCGGCGATGCTGCCGCTCAAGCGCAAGGTCAGTTCGGTAATCGGAACGACCGAACTCGTGCCGGTCGCCTGTTCGGCAGGAACGGCAGAGCCGCTTGCCTCGGGTTATCTGTCGCTGACGGCGCTGGCGCGCAGCGACGGCTGGATCGCGGTGCCGCCGGACCGTGAGGGTTTTGCGGCAGGGACGCCGGTTGCGGTAAGGCGGTGGCCATGAGCAACAAATTGGGCTCGTCGCCTGCCGGTAGTCGTGCACTTTTTGATGCCGTCCGGCAGGCGGCGCGACAGGAGCAATTCCTGGAAGTGGTCTCGGCCGAAGAAGCGCGCCGGCGTTTTGCCGCCGCCGTCGACCATTCGCCGCTCGACGCCGAGACCGTGACGCTTGAGGCGGCGCTTTCCCGGGTCATCGCGGCTGATGTCATCGCTCCGGTCGATGCGCCGCCATTCGACCGCGCCAACGTCGACGGCTTCGCCGTGCGTGCCGCGGACACCGTAGGCGCCAGCGACGCGGCGCCGAGACGGCTGTCCCTTAATGCTGAAGTCGTTGCTTGCGGGGTCCAGCCGTCCATCGAAGTGACGCCAGCGAGTGCGACCGCGATCGCTACCGGCGGCGTCATACCGCGCGGGGCCGATGCGGTCGTCATGATCGAGCACACTGAGCTCATCGAGAGCGATGTTGCGCCCTCGATCGATGTGCGTCGTGCAGTCGCGAGCGGCCAGTTCATTTCGTACGCCGGGTCCGACATTGCGCGCGGCGAAACGTTGCTGCGACGGAGCACGCGAATCGGCTCGCGCGAAATCGGCATGCTCGCCGCTTGCGGCCTTTCGTCGATCGGGGTCGTACGCCGTCCTCGCGTCGCCGTGTTGTCGACCGGGAATGAACTTGTCGAGCCGGGACAGCAGCTCCGGCCGGCTGGTGTCTACGACAGTAACGGCGCGATCATCGCCGCGGCCATCCGTGAAGCCGGCGGCGAGCCGGTGCCTTACGGCGCATGTCCTGACGAGCAAGCCGCGCTCGAGTCCGCCATCCGTAGCGCGCTCGATTCGTGCGACATGGTGGTGCTCAGCGGCGGTACGTCGAAAGGCGCCGGCGATCTTTCGCATCGCGTGGTGTCGCGGCTCGGCAAGCCCGGCATCATCGTGCACGGGGTGGCGCTCAAGCCCGGTAAGCCGCTTTGCCTTGCGGCGATCGAGGGCAAGCCGCTTGTCGTGCTGCCGGGATTCCCGACCTCCGCCATCTTCACGTTTCACGCATTCGTCGCACCGATCATCCGCGCCCGCGCCGGCCTTCCAGCGGAAGCCGCGCGCACCGTCACCGCACGCGTTCCAGTTCGCGTCGCTTCCGAACTCGGCCGCGAGGAGTTTGTGCTGGTATCGCTGGTCGCGGGCGAGCATGAGCCGATCGCATTTCCAACCGCAAAGGGCTCGGGCGCGGTGACCGCCTTTTCGCAGGCGGACGGATTTCTCCGCATCGACGCGCTGGCTTCCGCGCTCGATGCCGGCGTCCGGGCAGAGGTCACTCTGATCGGCGATGAAGTGCGCGTTCCCGATCTCACCATTATGGGCAGCCACGACATTGCACTTGACGTCGTCGTCGGCGAAGTTCTGCGCCGCGGATTTAGCGCGCGCACCATTGCAGTCGGCAGCCTCGGCGGGGTCGCTGCACTAGGGCGCGGCGAATGCGACATTGCGCCCGTCCATCTCATCGATCCGGCGACTGGCCTTTACAACCGGCACCTTATCGGCCCCGGACTCGCGCTCTTTCCCGGTTGGCGACGGATGCAGGGTTTTGTTTTCCGACCGGGAGATGATCGGTTCAAGAGCCGGTCGGCCGCCGAAGCAATCAAGGTTGCGCTCGCCGATCACACGACGATCATGATAAACCGCAACGCCGGTTCCGGCACACGTGTGCTGATCGACTCGCTGCTCGTCGGCGCACGGCCGCCGGGTTATTCCAATCAACCCCGCTCGCACAACGCGGTCGCCGCAGCGATCATCCAGAACCGCGCCGATTGGGGCGTCGCCATCGAGCCCGTGGCGCGCCTCTATGGACTCGAGTTTTTGCCGATCGCGCCGGAGCAGTACGATTTCTTGCTGTTCGAAGCACGGCGGCATCGCCCTGCCGTGCAGGCATTCCTCGATGCACTGCTGCGGGACGCGGCCGTACGCGCGCACATCCGTGCGTGCGGCATGGAGCCGAGCGAGGAGCAGTCCCGACCGGCAGGCAAGCTGGAGGATGCCTGACTTACGCCCGCATCTTCACGTAGCTTCCCGGTGCATCCTCGAGCGGCTTGAGCGCGCCGCCGCCCGGCGCGCGCGCCGGCACTTTGGTGGCGCCTTGCTTCTTGAGCCAGGCGAGCCAGTCCGGCCACCACGAGCCGGGATGCTCCTTGGCCTTGGCGAGCCATTTGTCGAGATCGGCGCCGCGCGGCCGCGGCCCGGTCCAGTACTGATATTTCTGGCGCGCCGGCGGATTGACCACGCCGGCGATGTGTCCGGAGCCGGACAGCACGAAGCGCACCGGGCCGCCGAAGAATTTGCTGCCGAGCAAGACCGATTTCGGCGGCGCGATGTGGTCTTCGCGCGTCGCCAGATTGTAGATCGGGATCTTGATCGCTTTGAGATCGATCGGCGTGTCGGCGATCTTCACCATGCCCTTTGACAGGTTGTTGTCGAGATAGCAGTTGCGCAGATAGAACGAATGGTTGGCGGCCGGCAGCCGCGTCGCGTCCGAGTTCCAGTACAGCAGGTCGAACGGAAACGGCGCCTTGCCCTTGAGATAATTGTTGATGACGTAGGGCCAGATCAGATCGTTCGACCGCAACAGATTGAATACGTCGGCCATCGATGTCGCTTCGAGATAGCCGTGCTGCGCCATGCGCTGCTCGATGGCCTTGACCTGTTCTTCGTCGACAAAGACTTTCAGGTCTCCCGCATAGGTAAAGTCGACCTGGGCGGCGAACAGCGTCGCCGAGACGATGCGCTTGTCGCCCCAGGCCGCCATGGCGGCGAGCGCGACCGACAGCATGGTGCCGCCGACGCAATAGCCGATCGCGTGCACCTCGTGCTCACCGGTCGCTTTCTCGATGGCATCGAGCGCGGCAATCGGGCCCTCGCGGACGTAGTCCTCGAAGGTCTTTTGCGCCAAATGGGCGTCCGGATTGACCCAGGAGATGCAGAACACGGTCAAGCCCTGGTCGACGCACCATTTGATGAACGATTTCTCCGGCGTCAGGTCGAGGACGTAGAATTTGTTGATCCACGGCGGCACGATCAGCAGCGGACGCTTGAGCACCGTGGCGGTGGTCGGCTCATATTGGATGAGCTGCATCAGATCGTTCTGGAAAATCACCTTGCCGGGCGTCGTTGCCAGGTTGCGGCCGACCTCGAACATCGAGGAATCCGACTGGCGGATGCGCAGATCGCCGCCGCCGGCCGTGATGTCCTCGGCCAGCATGTGCATGCCGCGGGCGAGATTTTCGGCGTTGCTGCTCAGCGTCTCGCGCAGCAATTCCGGATTGGTCAGAACGAAGTTGGTCGGCGAGATAGCGTTGATGATCTGCCGCACGTAGAACTCGGCCTTCTGCTTGGTGTGCGGATCAAGCCCGGCAGCATCGGCGACCAGCCGGTTGGCCCATTGGGCGGTGAGCAGGTAGGCCTGCTTGAGAAAGTCGTAGAACTGGTTGGACGACCATTCCGGATCGGCGAAGCGGCGGTCGGCCGCATCCGGAGCCACCACCGGCGCTGTTTCTTCCCCGGCGAGCCGTGTGGCCGCCGCGGCCCAGAGATCGAGATAGGCTTTGCCGAGCCGGGTTTGCAGTTCGACGGCGCGTCGCGGATCGGTGAGCCAGTATTCGGCGACTTGGCCCAGGGTCTTGACGACTTCGGCCGCCTCGTCGGCGAATTCGCGGTCGCTGCGGCCCTCCTCGCGGGGCTTCAGATACGCGGCAAGCGCTCGGCCGCCTTCCTCGACGAGACGCGCCACATTGCGCGAAAACGCCTCGATGTCGACGCCGCCGACCTGCACCGGTTGTTGCGTTTGCGCCCGCACGAGCATTTCCTCAATGCCGAGGGGATTTGACGCCCGGCCTAGCTCTTTTCCGAACAAATGGCCTCCGACGCGGCTCGCTGCAAGGCGGGTGAGCGTGTCATCACGGCCGCCGCAACGCGTCGGCGCCTGCAATTGGGGCGTGCCGCTAGGTCCTTGTTTCGACATATTGGCGCGCTACCCGCGTTGATCCGATCTTTGAAATGAGCCGGATAAGTATTGGATTGGTAAATATTGTTGGTGCAAAAGGGGGCGGCCAAGCCGGGCTGCAGTCTAAAGGGCCGAGGCGTAAGCTCGCGCCGGGTTAGCGGGGACGTCTGGATGAACCGTCGTCGTCGTTGCCTGCCCGCGCGGCTGCTCGCGGCTTTGGCTGTTGGCTGCACGGGTGCGGTCCTCTTCGCCGGTTGTTCGTCGTCGTCGGCACCGAGCCTGTTTCCCGCGGTGCTCGACAAGCCGCCGGCACGGGAAGACACCCCGATGAGCCCCGAGCAGGTCAAGGCAGCGATGGACAACCTCGCTGCCGAGCGCCAACGGTTGTGCGCCGAAGCCGTGGCCAACGGCTCGCCCAACGCCGCCGCGAATTGCGGCAGCGGCAATGGCGCAAGCCCTGGCGCAGCCCAAACGGCTGGCGGGGCCGCGAAGCCGTGATAAAACGTTGAGTCATTGTTGCGTCGCATTATCGAGCGCGCCGAGGTAAACGCCGGAAACCGCCAATGGACGAGTTTTACCGCATCCGCCGCCTGCCGCCTTACGTCTTCGAGGTGGTCAACCGCGCCAAGGCCGCGGCGCGCAATGACGGCGCAGATATCATCGACCTCGGCATGGGCAATCCCGACCTGCCGGCGCCTCCGCATGTCGTCGAGAAGCTCAAGGATACCGTCGGCAAGGCGCGGACCGACCGCTACTCGGCATCGAAGGGCATTCCCGGCTTGCGCCGCGCCCAGGCCGCCTATTACGCGCGCCGCTTCGGCGTGAAGCTCAATCCGGAAACCCAGATCGTCACCACGCTCGGCTCGAAGGAAGGCTTCGCCAACGTCGCCCAGGCGATCACGGCGCCCGGCGACCTCATCATCGTGCCCAATCCGACCTATCCGATCCACATTTTCGGATTTCTGATGGCGGGCGGCACGATCCGCGCGGTTTCGGTCGAGCCGAACGAGGCTTTTTTCGCGGCGCTCGAGCGCGCCGTGCTGCACTCCATTCCAAAGCCGATCGCGGTCGTGGTCTGCTACCCGTCGAATCCGACCGCGTGCGTCGCCGACCTCGATTTTTATCGCGAGCTCATCGCCTTTGCGAAACGCCACGGGCTGTTGGTGCTCTCCGACCTCGCTTACGCCGAAGTTTATTTCGACGACAATCCGCCGCCGTCGGTGCTGCAGGTCCCGGGCGCCATGGACATCGCCGTCGAATTTACCTCGATGTCGAAAACCTATTCGATGCCGGGCTGGCGCATCGGCTTCGCGGTCGGCAACGAGCGCATCATCGCGGCGCTGGCGCGCGTCAAATCGTATCTCGATTACGGCGCCTTCACGCCGATCCAGGTCGCCGCCACCGCGGCGCTCAATGGACCGGACGACTGCATTGCCGAGATGCGCGCGACTTACCGGCGCCGCCGCGACGCGCTCGTCGAATCGTTCGGCCGCGCCGGCTGGAACGTGCCGCCGCCGTCGGCCTCGATGTTCGCCTGGGCGCCGATCCCCGAGCCGTTCCGGCCGCTCGGCAGCATCGAGTTCTCGACGCTTTTGGTCGAGAAGGCGAGCGTGGCGGTTGCGCCTGGCGCCGGCTTCGGCGAATACGGCGAGGGTTTTGTCCGCATCGCGCTCGTTGAAAACGAGCAGCGCATCCGCCAGGCCGCCCGCAACATCCGGCGCTTTCTTGAAACCGGGCCGGAAATGCTGCACAACGTCGTTCCTCTCGCCACGCGACGTTAGCCGGGCATTGCCCGTTCTGGTCGCCATTTTTGGCAAGCTTTGATGGCCGAGCCGCTGAAAGTCGGTCTTGCCGGACTGGGAACAGTCGGCACGTCGGTCGTTCGCCTCCTGCAAGACGGCCGCGACAAGCTCGTGGCACGCAGCGGCCGGCCGATCGATGTGGTGGCGGTCACGGCGCGGTCGCGCGCCAAGAAGCGCGGCGTCGACCTGAAAAAATATCGCTGGGTCGCCGATCCGCTGGCATTGGCGCGCGATCCCTCGATCGACGTGCTGGTCGAGCTGATCGGCGGCGCCGGCGATCCGGCCAAGGCCGCGGTCGAGGCCGCGCTCGCGGCCGGCAAGGCGGTGGTGACCGCCAACAAGGCGCTGTTGGCGCGGCACGGCCAAAAGCTCGCGGCGCTCGCCGAGCGCCACGACGTGGCGCTCAACTTCGAGGCCGCGGTCGCCGGCGGCATTCCAGTCATAAAAACCTTGCGCGAAGGTTTGAACGGCAACGCGTTTACGCGGATCTACGGCATCCTCAACGGCACCTGCAATTACATCCTCTCGCGCATGGAGCAGGACCGGCTCGGCTTCGAAGAATGCCTGCGCGAGGCGCAGCGGCTCGGCTACGCCGAGGCCGATCCGTCGTTCGACATCGAAGGTCACGACACCGCGCAAAAGCTCTCGATCCTGGCGAGCCTCGCCTTCGGCACCAAGCTCGATCCCGCCGCGATCTATGTCGAAGGTATTTCGTCGATCACGCTCGCCGATCTCGATGCCGCGGAAGAGCTCGGCTATCGGGTGAAATTGTTGGGCGTCGCGCTCAAGACCGAGGCCGGCATCGAACAGCGCGTGCACCCGACCATGGTGCCGAAAGAGTCCGCCATCGCCCAGGTCATGGGCGTGACCAACGCGGTCACGATCGACGCCGAAGGGATCATGCCGATCACGCTGGTTGGGCCGGGCGCCGGCGGCATGGCGACGGCTTCGGCCGTGGTGTCGGATCTCGCCGACATTGCCCGCGGCGTGCGCAGCGCGCCGTTCGGGCGGCCGGCTTCGCATATGACGGCGACCCGCAAGGCCCCGATGCAGCGCCACGAAGGCGGCTATTACATTCGGCTGTTGGCGCGTGACCGTCCGGGTACCGCCGCGACTATCGCCCGGCGGCTGGCGCAGCGCGGCATTTCGCTGGAGTCGATCGTGCAGCGTCACGACGCGGCGGAGAAGCCTGCCGCGTCGGGCCGCTCCGGCAACCCGGTGCCGGTGATCATGATCACCTACGCGACCAGCGAGGACGCGGTGCGCAGGGCGCTTTCCGCAGTGCGGCGCGACCGTGTAATCTCGGGTTCGCCGCAGGTGATCCGGATCGAGAAGAATTAAGCCGCGGCGGCGGGCGCATCCGGCGCGGCCGGCGCGGCAACGACGGGAGGTACAATGGCGTCGATCGCTGTTCGGCAAACCTCGATGATCGAGCGCATTTTCTCGATCGAAATCGCGCGGGTGACCGAGCGGGCGGCGGTCGCGGCGGCGCGGCTGCGCGGCCGCGGCGCGGAAAAGAAATCCGACCAGGCCGCGGTCGACGCCATGCGCCGCGAGCTCGGCAATCTGCCGATCGACGGCACCGTGGTGATCGGCGAGGGCGAGATGGACGAGGCGCCGATGCTGTTCATCGGCGAAAAACTCGGCACCAAGTTCGGGCCCAAAGTCGATATCGCGGTCGATCCGCTGGAGGGCACGACGCTGTGCGCCAAGAACATGCCGGGTGCAATCGCGACCCTCGCCATGGCCGACGAAGGCGCGCTCCTTCACGCGCCCGACATCTACATGGATAAGATCGCGATCGGTCCCGGCTATCCGAAGAACGTGGTCGATCTCGATGCGCCGGGCGACGAGAACATCCGCAATCTCGCCAAGGCCAAAGGCGTCAAGCCCGAGGCGATCACCGCCATGATCCTCGACCGGCCGCGCCACGCCGAGCTGATCGCCGCGGTGCGCAAGGCCGGCGCCGCGGTGAGCCTGATCACCGATGGCGACATCGCCGGCGTCATTCACACCGCGCGGCCCGACCGGACTGGCATCGACATCTATCTCGGCATCGGCGGCGCGCCCGAGGGCGTGCTGGCGGCGGCGGCGCTGCGCTGCATCGGCGGCCAGATGCAGACCAGGTTGATCGTCGACAGCGAAGAGAAGCGCGAGCGCACCGCGCGCATGGGCATCAGCGACCCGCGCAAGAAATATCAGATCGAGGACATGGTGCGGGGCGATTGCCTGTTCGCCGCGACCGGCGTCACCGACGGGCCGATGCTGTCCGGCGTCCGGTTCGACAAGGCCGTGATCGAGACCGAGACCGTGGTGATGCGCTCGGTTTCCGGCACGGTGCGCTGGATCAGGGCCGAGCACCGGCAAGTCGACAAGTTTTGAGCCGTTTTTCCTTTCGCTCATTCCCGCGCTTCTTATAGAGGCGTTTCCCGGGCGCAGCGCAGCACGGAGCGTAAGCGTAGTGGTGCGCTGCAGACCCGGGACCGTTACAAACTCCTGAGTTTGTGAAGGTCCCGGATCAGCGGTGCACCGCCACAGCGCGTCGAAGACGCGCGTGAACGCGCTTATGCTGCACCGCATCCGGGAAACATTTCGCGGCGGCGAGCGGATTTGAGTATTCGTTCCTATATTCATTTGTTCCTGCGGAATTCATTAAAGTCATCGGCATGTCGGCGAATCGGCTTTTCCTTGGCGTCGAAAATTCCGCCACCGGCCGCGCGTGGCGCGACCGGCTCGATGAGCGCGCCGCGGCGCGGGCGCTCGCCATTGCGCAGCGCCACGATGTGCCCGAGCTGTTGGCGCGGATTCTTGCCGGCCGCAACGTCGAGATCGACGCGGTCGAGGCCTTTCTCGATCCCACCATCAAGCGCACGATGCCCGACCCGCATGTGCTCGCCGGCATGAAGGAAGCGGCCGAGCGGATCGCGGATGCGGTCGTGCGCGGCGAGCGCACGGCGATTTTCGGCGATTACGATGTGGACGGCGCGACTTCGGCGGCGCTGTTGGCGCGGTTTTTGCGCCAATGCGGCCTCGACCCGCTGATCTACATTCCCGATCGTTTGTTCGAAGGCTATGGGCCGAACACCGAAGCGGTGCGTTCGCTCGCCGAGCGCGGCGCCTCGCTGATCGTCACCGTCGATTGCGGCACCACCAGCATCGAGCCGCTCGCCGAAGCGCAGAAACGCGGCGTTGACGTCGTCGTCATCGACCATCATTTGGCCGACGAGGAGCTGCCGCCGGCGGTCGCGATCGTCAATCCGAACCGGCGCGACGATCTTTCCGGGCTCGGCCATCTCGCCGCGGTCGGGCTCGTGTTCATGACGGTGGTGGCGGTCAACCGGACCTTGCGCGAGCGCGGCTTTTGGAGTGGCGAGCGCGCCGAGCCCGATCTCCGCGATCTCCTCGACGACGTGGCGCTCGGCACCGTCGCCGACGTGGTGCCGCTCATCGGCCTCAATCGCGCCTTCGTCGCCAAGGGCTTGATCGCGCTGCGCCGCCGCGAACGCGCCGGCCACGTCAGCCTGATGGACGTGGCGCGGCTCAATGGTCCGCCTGAAGCCTGGCATCTCGGTTTTCTGCTCGGCCCGCGCATCAATGCCGGCGGCCGCATCGGCCGCGCCGATCTCGGCGTGCGGCTCCTCATGGAGGACGATCCGACCGAGGCGGCGAAAATCGCCGCCGAGCTCGATCGGCTCAACCGCGAGCGCCAAACCATCGAGGTCGAAACGCTGGCGCAAGCCGAAGCCGAGGCGATGGCGGCGCTCGGCCTGGAAGAACGCGGCGCGGTGGTGGTGACCGCGGCCGAAGGCTGGCACCCGGGCATCGTCGGCCTCGTCGCGGCGCGGCTCAAAGAAAAATTCGGCCGGCCGGCTTTTGCCATCGCGCTCGAGCCGGGCGGCGTCGGCACTGGTTCGGGCCGCTCGATCGTCGGCGTCGATATCGGCCGCGCGGTGCGGCGCGCGGTCGGCGAGGGGCTGCTCATCAAAGGCGGCGGCCACGCCATGGCGGCCGGCGTCACCTTGCGCAAGGACGCGCTGGCGCCGCTGCGCGCTTACTTGGAGTCGACGCTCGCCGCCGACGTCGAAACCGCGCGCCGCGCCAGCGGTTTGTTGATCGACGGCGCGGTGAGCGCGGCGGCGGCCAACGCCGATCTCGTCGCGCTGATCGGCCGCGCCGGGCCGTTCGGCTCGGGCAATCCGGAGCCGTTGATCGCAATGCCGGCACACACCATCGCCTATGCCGAGGAAGTCGGCCAGGCGCACGTGCGGGCGCGGCTCAAATCCGGCGACGGCGCGGGCGTCAACGCCATCGCGTTTCGCGCTGCCGGCCAGAAACTCGGTGCCGCGCTGTTGCAAAATCGTGGCCGGCAAGTCCACGCCGCCGGCACGTTCGCGCTCGACCGCTGGAACGGCGAAGAGCGCGTGCAGTTCAAGCTCGCCGACATCGCGCCCGCCGAGCCGTTCGGCGCGCCCTAACAAAAACGCCGTGTCATCATCCGCGCACGCGGATGATCCAATAATCACCGCGCCATCGGTGTTTACTGGATGCTCCGCTTTCGCGGAGCATGACAATGCAGCAATTGCTGCGCTCACACCCTGATCTGTCCCTCCAGATAAAGCACGGCGCGGCCGGCGATGCTGACGCGGTCGCCGTGGAGCGCGCATTCGAGCGCGCCGCCGCGGCGCGACAATTGGCGCGCTTTGAGCTCGCTCTTGCCGAGGCGCTTCGCCCAGTACGGCGTCAGCGTACAGTGCGAAGAGCCGGTGGCGGGATCTTCGTTGATGCCCTGCGCCGGCCCGAAGAAGCGCGACACGAAATCGACGCCGTCTTCGCCGGGCGCGGTGGCGCACGCCGCCCAGCAGTCCGGAATCTTGGCGAGCGCGGCGAAGTCGGGAGCGAGCGCGCGCACTTCCGCAGCGCTGCCATAAACCAGCACGTAGTCGCGGGCGCGCAACACTTCACGCGGCGTGCCGCCGACCGCGGCGATAAGTTCGGGCGGCGGCGCGACCGGGCTTGGCGGACGCGATGGAAAATCCATCACCAGCATGTCGCCGCGCCGGGCAACCGTCAGCGTGCCGGCTTTGAGCGTGCGAAAGCCGACATTTTGGCGCTGCGGCTCGAGAAACGAAAACACCACGTGCGCCGACGCGAGCGTCGCATGCCCGCAAAGATCGACCTCGACCGCGGGCGTGAACCAGCGCAGCGCGTAATCGCCGTTCGCGCGCACGAAAAAGGCGGTCTCGGCCAGATTGTTCTCGGCCGCGATCGACTGCATGGTCGCGTCCGGCAGCCATTGCGGCAGCGGGCAAATCGCCGCCGGATTGCCGCCGAACAGTTTGTCGGCGAACGCATCCACTTGATAGATCGGCAGGCGCATTGTCGGTCTCGCTTTAGTTTTATGGAACGGCTCTCTTGGCACAACCGCGCGTGCCCGGCTATGTACAGTTCTTCACTTCCTCGTCATGTACAGTTCTTCACGTCTTCGTAAGAGAATCCGAAATGTCCAAGCTTCAGCTCTCCGTCGCCGTCGGCGACTACGACCGCACCCGGCCGCTGATCGACGGCGCGGTGCAGATCGACGGCGTCGATCCGGTGTTCATGACCCTGGTGCCGGAAGAAATTTTCTTCCGCGCCTTTCGCGCCGCCGAGTTCGACATCTGCGAAGTGTCGCTGTCGAGCTACACGGTCAAGACCGCGGCCGGCAATTGTCCCTACATCGCGGTGCCGGCCTTCGTGTCGCGCGCCTTCCGTCACACCGCGATCTATGTGCGCAAGGACCGCATCAAAAAGCCGGCGGACCTGAAGGGCCGCAAGGTCGGCGTGCCGGAATATCAGCTCACCGCCAATGTGTGGGCGCGTGCGTTCCTCGAGGACGATTACGGCGTGGCGCGCTCCGACATTCACTGGATCCGCGGCGGCATCGAGCATGCCGGCCGGCCGGAAAAAATTTCGATCAAGCTGCCGGCCGGCGTGCGGCTCGACGATGCGCCGGAGGGCAAGACCATTTCGGCGCTGCTCGAAGACGGCGCCATCGACGGCTTCATCGCGCCGCGGCCGCCGACCTTGATCGAACGGGGCCATCCGCACATCGGCTGGCTGTTCGACGATCCGACCGCGGTGGCCAAGGATTATTTCAAGCGCACCGGCTTTTTTCCGATCATGCATGCGCTCGGCATCCGCCGCGAATTGGCCGAGCGCCATCCGTGGCTGCCGGGCGCCGTGCTCAAGGCGTTCGAGGCGGCGAAGCTCGCGGCGCTCGCAAAACTCTCCGACACCTCGGCCACCAAGGTGACGCTGCCGTTCGTCGAGGAGCGGCTTGCCGAAGCGCGCGCGCTCATCGGCCACGATTTCTGGTCCTACGGCGTCGAGCCGAACCGCAAGGTGCTCGATTATTTTCTCGCCCAGCACCACGCCGAAGGCCTTTCGCCGCGGCGGCTTTCGGTCGATGAGCTGTTTCATCCGGCGACCTACGAAACGTTCAAGCTCTAAAGATTCTAAGGCGCTGTGGCAGCACGACTCCCTCTCCCCGGAGGGGAGAGGGTTGGGGTGAGGGGGTTCGGAAGTTTCAGAAAAATTCTGCAGCATCCGAACCTCCTCACCCTCGCTCGCTTTGCTCGCTCGACCTCTCCCCTCCGGGGAGAGGTGAACGGAAATACTTGCGAGGCTCACGTGTCGCTCTCGCCACCGCGTGCAGCTCATTTCCCGCCCGCCTCCGGCAGCGGCGCCAGGCCCCACATGGCGATCGATTTGAGTTCGGTGCGGCGCACGAACCATTCGATGTGAGTGGCGGGCGGCAGGCGCTGCGGTCCGCCGGCGATCACCTGCTTTTGCGCCTTGAGGCGCTTCGCCTGCGGCACATGGATGATGCCGTGCAGGAGGCAGCGCGCCGGCTCGCCGAGGCAGCGCCGGTGCCGCTTGCAGGGGCGCAACTTGCAGCGGCGCCAGAATTTGAGCACCGTGCAATAGAGCCGCTGCGTCGCGATGTGCGCGGCATCGAGCTCGGCCTTGCCCTGCTCGAAGGTGCGGCGCTTGAGAAATTTTTGCTCGTTGGCCGGCTTCTGTCGGTATGATGGCATGGTGCACCTTTCGTGTTTGTCATTGCGAGGAGCCAACGGGTCCGGTCCGAAGTGGCCGGCCCGATGACAAGCTCCGCGACGAAGCAATCCAGAACGGCGGCGCCGCACTGGATTGCTTCGCTCCGCTCGCAATGACGGACGAGCGATCTCGTTCTCGCGATGCGGTTTTTTGCACCCGAGGTTTGCGGCACGGCACGGCAACAAAGACGCCGAGCGTTTTGATCGCGTCACGCCGAAGTTTTTTAAGACCGGGCGGTAGGACCGGCTTCGGCTCGATCAAAGCTTGGCGCAAGTAGCCCGGATTGAGCGCGAGCGAAATCCGGGATCGATATTGCGGCTGTTCTGCCGCTCCCCGGGTTTCGCTTCACTCAACCCGGGCTACGAAGAAAAAGAAAAAATAAAAACAAGGGAAGCGGAACGCCGGTAGACGCAGACAACCGCCGCACCCAGCGGGATGCGGCGCCGCCCCATCGGGGGCGGCACGCCTACCGGCGTTCCACTGCGGCACTTGCGGCAGCGACCGAACGCCACCGCTCAACTCCAGCACGCGCTTCCTGGGACCAGGCGTCAT
>Ga0335081_10000558_pt1 | contig 62695 bp, 52 predicted proteins | sample Lox_Sample_35_FD_206713 | JGI IMG/M metagenome (GOLD analysis project Ga0335081, IMG submission 206713) | Soil microbial communities from Loxahatchee National Wildlife Refuge, Florida, United States - Lox_Sample_3.5 | ecosystem: Environmental > Terrestrial > Soil > Wetlands | place: USA...
CGGCATGCAATCCGACGAGCAGGAAAGCATCCGCATCATCCGCACAGCACTCGATAGTGGGATCAACTTCCTAGACAACTGCTGGGACTATAACAACGGTCAGAGCGAAGTTCGCATGGGCAAAGCACTGCGCGATGGCTACCGTCAAAAGGCATTCCTCATGACGAAGATTGACGGCCGCACGGAACAAGCGGCTTCGCAGCAGATCGAGGAATCGCTGAAGCGTCTTCAGACGGATCACATTGACCTGCTGCAATTTCATGAAGTCATTCGCGAGGAGGATCCCGACCGCATTTTCGCGAAAGGAGGAGGGATGAGAGCGGTGCTCGAGGCGAAGAGGGCCGGCAAAATCCGATTCATTGGGTTCACGGGCCATAAGAGTCCGGATATTCATCTGAAAATGCTCAACACTGCATTTACTCACGACTTCACGTTTGATGCCGTGCAAATGCCGCTGAACGTGATGGACGCTCATTACAACAGCTTTGAGAAAAAGGTACTGCCGGTCCTGGTTGAGCATAAGATCGGCGTCCTTGGCATGAAGCCCATGGGCGACAAGATTATTCTGAAGAGCAAGACCGCGACACCGGTTGAATGTCTTCACTACGCAATGAACCTGCCGACGAGCGTTGTGATCACGGGATGCGATTCTATTGATATTTTGCATCAAGCACTGAAAGCCGCACGCAGTTTCAAGCCGATGAACTCCAGCGAAGTCGCTGCCCTACTCGCCAAGACAGACACTGCGGCGAAAAACGGCGAGTTCGAGCGTTACAAAACCAGCCACGATTTCGACGGGACTTATCAGAATCCTCAATGGCTGGGATGAGACAGCAATGAGGTTAGCAAGATTCCTCCGCCCGTCGGTGGGCTCCGGGATCGGAATGGCGAGCAGGTTGTGAGCGGCTGAAATCGGCTACTGTCAGTCAAAGATGGCTAGTCTGGCAGGGCTAGTAACACAGCGTGTCCTGGAAAGGCAAACGATGTCGAATCCTGAAATCATCCCACCTGCGAATTCTGGTGAACCTCTGCTGCCACAAACGCGGACCTGGGCCTCCCAGTCTTCCCTCGTCTCTCCCCTTGCGCTTCTACATAAGTTGATGTAACGTCTTGTAGAAGCGATAGGGGAGCTGATGCCATCTCGATCCATTGAACTTCCGCAGGGTACGCTGGACCTGCTGATCCTCCGCACCCTCTCGCTCGAACCTCTTCACGGCTGGGCCGTTTCGGAACGCATCCAGCAGATCTCCAGCGATGTCTTGCGTGTGCAGCAGGGCTCGTTGTATCCCGCGCTGCACCGACTGGAGCGACGCGGCTGGATTAAGGCTCGCTGGGGTACATCCGAGAACAATCGCAAGGCAAAGTTCTATGAGCTCACCAAAGCCGGACGTCGCCAACTCGAGATCGAACAGGACGCCTGGGAGAAACTGACGGCAGCCGTGAGCCAGATCCTCGAAACTGCCTAGGAGGTCGCGTGATGCTGCACGACTTACTTTTCCGGTTGCGCGCCTTGATGCGGCATCCTGCCGCAGAGAACGAACTCGATGACGAGCTGCGGTTTCACCTCGAGCAACAGATCGACAAATATATAAAGTCGGGAATGAGCCAAGCCGAAGCAGTGCGTCGCGCCCGGCTGGAGTTTGGCGGACTTGATCAGATCAAGAATGAATGCCGCGAGGCACGCGGCGTCAGCTTTGTTGAGTCGCTGGTGCAGGACTTGCATTACAGCGCTCGCACCCTGCTTCACTCGCCCGCATTTACCGCTTGCGCTGTGCTGACGCTGGCTCTCGGGATCGGGGCTAACACGGCGATCTTCAGCGTGGTGAATCAGGTTTTGCTAAATCCGCTGCCATATCCCAACCCGCAGGAATTGCTGGCTGCACGGGAGAATGATTCACTGGCGAATCTTGAAGACATTCAGCGCCAGACCAAATCGTTTGCCAGCAGCGGTGGAATCAACATTGAGCCGATGGACTTCACGGGCTCTGGCGAGCCGATGCGCGTGCACGGCGCCTATGTTGATGCGGGCCTGTTTACGACACTCGGTGCACAACCCATGTTGGGCCGCTTGATCTCTGCTGATGAAGCTGTAAAAGGCGGGCCGGGAAATGTCGTGCTGAGTTATCCGTTCTGGCGGGATTTTCTGGGCAGGGACCCTCAGGTGCTGGGCAAAGCGATCCGGCTGAGCGACAACAGTTACACAGTGATCGGCGTAATGCCCAGAGATTTCACTCTACCGAAGGAGCTGGCAGACGTTTTCGTTTCGTTGTGGGTGGGATATCCCGATGCAGCTGCCGAGCGCGACGTGCACTTCATGCACACCTATTGGCGGCTGAAGCCGGGCGTGACGCTCGCACAGGCGCAAGCCGAAGTCGCACAGGTAGACCGCCGGCTGGCCGAGACGTTTCCCCACACGGAGAAGGAGCGCAGCACGATACTGATACCTCTGCATGACTGGTTGGTAGGCGATGTCCGCCCGGCGTTGTTGATTCTGTTCGGAGCAGTTGGGCTAGTGCTGCTGATTGCCTGCGCAAATTTTGCAATGCTGCTGATGGTCCGGGCCGTGGCACGCCGGCGCGAGTTGGTGATTCGCGCGTCGCTGGGTGCACGCAATGGCCGCCTGATTCGGCAAAGACTCACCGAGAGCACTCTGTTGGCACTGGTCGGCGGAGCAGCAGGACTGATCGCTGCGAAGGCGGGCACAACATTGTTGCTGGCATTAAGGCCGGAGGAACTGCGTCAACTCCGTGCAATTCCGATGGACACGCGGGTCTTCCTGTTCGTATTCGCCATCTCGCTGCTGACGGGCCTGCTGTTCGGACTTCTGCCTGCAAGATCTGCATCTCGCGGGGATATCGCGGAAGCGTTGCGGGAAAACGCACGCACTGCCGCAACGGGCGTTACGCGCAGCCCCTTGCGCAGTTTCCTAGTAACCGCGGAGCTTGCCCTGGCGCTGATTCTACTGGCGGGCGCGGGATTGTTGATCAAAGGTTTTTTGCGCCTGCGATCCGTCGACGCGGGATTCAATCCCGCAAACGTCATCACCATGTACCTTCAGTTGCCGGGAACCCGCTATCCGCAAATTCCCATGCAGACGAATTTCCGTCGCGAGTTGCTCGCTCGGATCAACGCCTTTCCTGGCGTGCAGGCGGCGATGATCACCGACCTTCCCTTAGCCGGAAATTATGTAGGCCATCGGGTCGTGGTCGACGGCCAGGCGACCCTTCCCGAGGGAACCGAGCCAATCGTACAGACGCTATCGGTCATGGGTGAGTACTTCGGCGTCATGCAGATCCAGATTCGCAACGGACACGACTTCAGTGCAATGGACCGCGAAGGAGAGCCGCGAGTCGCGATCGTCAACGAGGAGTTCGTGCGAGAACTTCTTCCCGGCCAGAACCCAATTGGTGCCCGTATTGACTGGACGCGATCAAGCGATCCACCCGAGTGGATGACGATCATTGGTGTTGCGGGCGACGTTAAGCATTCCGGGCTGAACCAGCCCGTGGATCCCGCGGTCTACACGCCATTCAGCCAGAACGACGAGGCGTGGCGGAAGTTTATGACGCTGGTAATCCGGACGCGCGTTCCAGAGGCAAGTCTGGTCGAGGATGTGAAGAAGCAGGTCTGGAGCCTGGACAGCCAGATTCCAGTGAGCGGCATTCAATCCATGGACGATTTGTTAGCGGTCTCGGTCGCGCAGCAGCGCTTTAACATGTTGTTGCTCGGGAGCTTTGCCGTGCTGGCGGTAGCGCTGGCCGGAGTGGGCATCTACGGTATGGTTGCGTACCGCGTCAATCAGCGCACGCACGAAATCGGCGTCTACATGGCTTTGGGCGCGCAACCTCGCGATGTCCTGCGGCTCGTCATGAAGGATGGAGTGAGGCTCGGGCTGCTGGGCATCGCGATCGGACTTGCCGGCGCAATGGCGCTTACGCGGGTGATGGTCAGCGTCCTCTTCCAAGTGAAGCCGACCGATCCCGCAACACTGATTGCTGTGGCGTTGCTGCTTGCGGCAGTCGCCACGCTGGCGTGTTACATCCCGGCACGGCGGGCTCTGAGCATCCACCCTATGACTGCCTTGCGCCGCGAGTAACGAGGCCGCACACCACACCAGGCGGTCTGGAGTTGACAGAACATTCTGGGTCAACGCGACGGGTTAGTCGGAAGTTTCGATACGTTTCGCAGTTGTGGTCTGCTGGGAACAGCGCGAACGTACAACCGGATTTTGGGCAACCTGACAGATACCTTTTGATTCCGTTTCATCGGTGCGTTCGTTTGGGAAGGCACAGGCTAACGCGTCTTTTGTTTTGTCACGCAATGCCAGAATGCACCAGTTCGCCGAGTCGACAATATCTTGTTCGTTGTTGATCGCGTCCGCGAGGTCAAGTTTTGAACCGGCTTTCTTTTCCATCGCAAACGCCAGCATACCAATCGTTCTCCGTGCGCTAGTCCGCACCCGCTCGTAATGCGCAATGGTTGCGGTGCGTTGTTCTGGCTTCAGATCGGGATCCGTGGACCGGCCGCTGATGACGGTCATCTGACCGTAGGCGCAGCCCAGGGAAAACAGAAAAAAGACGACAATACGATGTGCTCTCATGTCTACTGAGTACCCGCAGTTGGCGCTGCTGCCGTTCGCAACGCAGAGTGCAGCCATCGTAACCCTGATCTGGGATGAAATCGTCGTAACCGGGGTGTGGTTACTCTCGTGCCACATTCCGCATTGCCGAATGTACTTCCGCGCAAGTATCACTTGATGAGGGTCTTACACATTGGATTTGCGACATCAACGGGCGGCGAAAACCAGGACTACTCGTCCGGCCTCTGAACAGGATCTGTGCCGCCAATTTATGCGTGCTTGGGAGGAAAGCGACTGAGCAGCTTATCGAGGGCCTTCTCGACATCGTTCCATCGCTCTTCGTGCGAATCACTGATCGTATGCTTTGCAGTTCCGATCCAGACTGGGCGGCTGGCCGCGCGATCGAGAATCTCGAAAACAATGCTTCCCTTCGTTACCTGTGTGCCTCCGGTACCGGTGGTTTCCCAGATGCTGTGGCCCGCGATGGGAACACCGCCGCTGGCCGCGAATGTTGGATCGAGAGCGGTGCCAACACTCAAATCGGTGCCGTGCGCGGCATGATACGTTACCAGAACATCCGCAGTGTTGACGGGCGCTTCGCTCATTCCGCTACTTCGCACGGCCTCGACGAGCCTGTCGTGAATGTAGGTATCCAGGCGCGGATCAAATACCGGCGTTCCAGGGACCCACGCGTAAGTCTTGAATTTTGAGAAGTCGGTCGTCTTCTCGCATTGGATCTTGATCTTTTGTGACTCGAGTGGCAGAGCGAGTGAAAGCAGGAAGACGAGCAAGATGCACGGTACCGCGGTCCGGAGCAGAAGAGCCGGGTGCGCGGGAGATTCAGGTAGAGTCCGATGCTGGGTCAGATTCAGTTTCATTTGCTTGAAAACTTCGGTCGGTCTGGGAGACCGTTTCTTCTTAAGTGTACCGAACATAAGGCAGACTTTTTGCCCAAGAATCAATAACTTGATGCCATTACTCACATTCCGGCCGAAACTGTCAGGAGATACAGATTGAGGCGCTGATTGCATGGAATATCTTGAGCCTAGAGTGCTAACGGTGGTCGATCGGCATTAAAGTGGCTATACAAGATCGGGGCCAAGTGGATATTGCGCTGTTCCACTTTCCTTTCCATGCTATGTGTTGGTCTATCTTCACTGATGGCCAGATGCACTCCTATAACATGCACCTGAGTATCCCCGTTGCCTTGCTGTTTTTTGAATTTTCGCGCACCGCGCTTTCGACGAGCATTGCTGGCCTTGTCCTGCTCGTGGTTGGATCAATCGAGGCCAAGGCCGACGTCGAGCGGGTGAGCGGCATCGAGAAGGTCGTCGTCTTGAGCAATTTGTGTTTTGCGGCGCCGCTGGGGGTTTTTGCTGCAGAACATTTCTCGGCCGCACAGGGCATCAGTCGGTTCGTTCCGAAATTTATGCCCTGGCCATTGTTCTGGACGTATCTGGTTGGAGCAGCGCTACTCGCCGCGTCTTTGAGCATTGCTACGAAGCGCCAGGTGTTCTGGTCGGGCCTGATGTTCGGAGTGATGATGTTTCTGTTTGTTGCCATGATGGATTTGCCCGGCACGCTGGGGGACATACACAACCGGATTTCCTGGACGCTGATGTTCCGTGAACTCTCGTTCGGCGCCGGCGGATGGATGCTGGCAGCTGCGACCCTGGACGCGCAACATGCGCGAGGGCGGAGCGTGCTGGTCACAATAGGGCGCGTCGTGATCGGAGTTACTGCGGTTTTCTACGGTGTCGAACACTTTTTCTTTCCCATCAATGTGCCGGGTGTTCCCCTGGAAAAACTGATGCCTCTGTGGATTCCGGTGCGGCCTCTCATTTCCTATGTAACGGGGGCGATCCTGGTCGTTGCCGGGGCGGGGATTCTGTTGACCAAGAAAGTGCGGATGGCGGCGGCGTATCTTGGTGCGTGGATTCTGTTGCTGGTCGTCTGCATTTATGGGCCGATTTTGATTGTCTCTCTGCTGGATCCGAGTACGGCAGTTAAGGTTGAGGGGATCAATTATTTCTTCGATACGCTGCTGTATGCCGGGACGGTGCTGGCATTGGCGAGTGCGGCGCAATCTTCGCTTCCAGGATCGTCTCAGGGGCTAAAGCCCCGCCTTGAGGAATATTCGACACGGCGCTAAAGCGCCGCTCTTCCACGATGTGGTGGACTTGGTTCAACCAGTTCTCCGCTCTAATGACAGCTTCACTTGGCCTTCGCTGCTTCTTCCGCACCTGTCAGCATTTTGTCGAGATCGGAGCGCGACAGATATCTTCCGTTGAGGATGACTGCCTCGATCTTCCGGGTGTTGCTGATGTCATCCAGGGGATTTGCATCCAGCAATACGAGATCCGCTAGCTTGCCCTTTTCGATCGTGCCGAGATCGTTTTCGCGGCCCAAGAATTTCGCGGGATTCAGCGTGGCGGTTTGCAAAGCCTCGAGCGGAGTGAATCCTGCAGCGACGAAGCGTTGGAGTTCTTCATGCAGGCTGAACCCGGGGAAGATGTAGACGCCGGGCGGAGTATCTGTGCCAGCCAAAAACTGGACTCCGGCGTGATGCATTTCGTTCACGACTTCGAGTTCTTTCGCGACGAACGCTTTTCGCGTTGCAAGATCGTCGATGTTGAAATCATGCACGATTTCATCGGTGAAGCGCTTCCAGGTCACATCTTTCCAGTATACCGGAGCATACTTTGCACGCTTATCGTAAGCGAAGTCGGTTTGATCGATTAAATTCCCTCCGCGTTCCCAAACCAATGTCGGGCATTGCCATGTGTGATTTTTTGCGAGCAGCGCGAAGAGAGCCGCAGCCCGCTTGGGATCGTATGTCGAGAGGAACTTGCCCTCGCTTTTTGTACCCTTGATGAATTCGTCTTCCAGCGGGGAGCTGCCTTCGAAGATTCCGATCAGGTGCTCGAAACTCTTCTGTCCGGCATTGGACATTTCGGATGCCCGGACCGAATCGGGCACATGTCCGACAAAAGTAATGGCTTGTTTCTTGGCTTCGTCCGCAATCGCAAATACTGCGACGCGAGGGATCAGCGATTGCAGCTTGATGAAATCAGCTCCTCGCTTCGTAAGATCGTCTACTGCGCGGCGGCCATCTTCTGGAGTCTTGATCGCGATCGAACTGGGGAAGCGTGGCTGAGGGCCGTCGAGCATCGGGCCTGACATTACGATGCGTGGCCCGATCAATGTGCCGGCAGAGATTTCTTTGCGCCATTCTTGCAGGACGTCGAGCTCGCCTCCCATATCGCGCACGCCAGTGATGCCGTTCGCAACGAACAGCGGCAATGTGACTTCCTTGCCGCGCGGGAACCAGTCGCCGAAAACCATGTGCACGTGCATATCCCAGAGACCGGGGATGAGGAATTTGCCTTTGCCGTCGACGCGAGTGGTTCGATTGTGCTGTTGTTTGCAGTTCTCCTGATCCGTTACGGCGGTGATGCGATTGCTCTGGACGATCACACATCGATGAGTTTGCGGAGGGCCGCCTTGGACGTCGATGACGGTCACGTCTTGGATGTGAAGTTCTGGTGAAACCTGGGCAGCGCTCACTGCGGGCGGTCGGACAACCGACAAAAAGATCAGAATACTGGAGAGCGCGAATTGCATGCCCAGCACTGTAAGGTTAGCAGGGGCTAAAGGTCAAAAGACGGTGGACGGAAGTCCGTGCGAATCCGGTGATGAAGTCAGCAGACACGAGATCTTTCGACTGCGCTCAGGATGACAAAGTAATTTATTGCCCGAAGGTTTCGGTAAGTACTCTGCTTCGATGACAGGGAGGCGCAACAGTACTTCACTTCTCTCGCAACTTTTCCGCTTCCAATTTATTGCTGGGGCAGGGGCACGTACGTCGAACTGTTGACTGGGGTATTCAAAAGATCGATGACGGTGTCGGGGATGCCGCCGGCTGCGTCCAACTCAGCCGGAGGGCCGAAGCCCAGCTCTTCAGAACTTTGCGAATGGATTACCCCGTTGGCGACTGTGAAAATGCTTAGGCCTGCTACGGCACTGAGGGCGGGAACGATGGAATCGCTCTCCTGGCCGAAGATTTTCGGCCAACCGCTCGACGTCAAGTCTTTCGCCAGTGGATCGGTGAAGCAAAGCAGGCGAATCGCCTGCGCTGCACTCGAAGAATTGAGGCCATCCAACTGGCTCTGCGACTCGAGGCCCTGAATGAGAGCAGTAGGCAAGGCGTGCGGGATGGGATTCTGGAGCTTTTGCAGGGCCGCGCTGAGACCGCCGCCGAAGCCATCACCTTGAAGATCAGCAACTCCTCCCGAAGTTTTGGTTCCGTTCTTGAAAGTGACGGAAGTGAAACTGGGGCTTCCATTGGTGGCAAGCACGCCGCGGACACATTCATTGCTGCTGGTGAGAAGCATGGTGGCGAGCGGCGATCCCCAATGTGGCGTGCCGATGGTGATGACTTTGTGGACGAATCCCAGGGTGAATGTGATTGGGTGGTAGAACTGCGTAATCGAGGGCAGGGTTCGCGTAATGTCTCCACCCATGCTGTGTGCAACGATGTCAGCCTGCACTCCCGCAACTGGCACGTTCGCCGGATTGGTTCCATTCTTGAAACTATTGATGAAGTTGTAGATCTGTAACAGGACGGTGGGAGCGTTGTAGGCGAATCCCAGAGCGCTCGATGGAGAACTCGCGATGCTACTCTTTGCCCAGCTCGGCACCGGCGGCGAATAGGACTTGATCTGTCCGCCGATGATCGTGGAATAGTCCGCTCGGCTGATGAACCAACGAGGGTCATTGATGAGCGGAGTGAAGTCGTCCCATGACGAGGCACTAGCCCAGAGTCCATGGATCAGAACGAGAGGCGGGCGCAACAGCGTCACCGAAGTGTCGGATGAGAGCCCAGTATCGAGCGCTTGAACTTGCAGGTTGATGAAGCGTTCGGCGTTATTGATGTCCTGGCCTTCTGGGCGCGGGAAGTCGAGCGGGCTGCCATAGATAGCGAAGGCCATCGGGCCAGCTGTTGTGTTGACCGCAGTAACTGTCAGTTGGCTGGCTTTGAAGGTGGTGGTACCGATGGAACCTAACCCACCGTCCTCTGTGGAGGAGATGCTTTGTTCGCCCTGGTCGTTGAGGACCGTGACAGTGAATTGCTCTCCGATCGAGCCTGCCGGAATTCGGAGAACAAGTTCGCTGGCGGAATCCGCGGCGGTGCCCTCGACCACACGGCCTTTCGTAGCAAGCGTGTTCACGCTCGTGGTCACCGCCGCTCCTTTCAGAAGGGAGGGAACGGGATCCAGTAGCGTGAGCTGCGGAGGCGTGGATGGTTGGGAAGCTTCCTGAGCAAATGATGTGGCGGACAGCAGAATGAAGGCTAGAACCACGATAGCGGTGCCGCGAAAACGGAGGGGGCTGATAGTAATCGACATATTTTTCGGAGTGCGCACGGCTGGCCTCCCCTTGGGAAAAACAACGTGGAATTCAAGACAGGCTGGGCCTGAGAGCGGGAAAATTGTACACCGCTTTAGGATTTCATTTGTCTTGAAGATTCGTCTGCTGACTTGGCGAGCCTGGCGACGGGGGAACATCCGCTTTCCAAAAACTCACCAACCGAGGTAAAGTGCTGGGCACCCCGGGGGACATAACTCAGTCGCAGGAAACAACATGGCACGCCGAGATCTCCTCGCACGGATGGCGCAATTGGCAGCATTGCCGTTCTGGCTGGCAGTTTGCCGCAAGCTCAATCCAAGAAGCACCTCAAGATTCTCATAAAGAGCGCATGGGGATCAGACGATCCCACTAAGGCCGCATTCCCGTTCTCCCATGGATTCGCCTTGGCTGAGGCCGGACACGAATTTCAGATTTATTTGCTCGGCGAAGCAGTCGTTCTGATGCGCAAGGTGGTCGACGACGCCGTCACACCGGTTGGGTGGCCCGCGGTCGGAGAGTTTCTGAACAAGCTAAAAGCGAAAAACGTCCAGATTTATACCTGTGGGGCATGTTCTCGTGCAAGAGGAGTAACCGAGAACGATCTGGCAAACTATGGTGCGAAGTTCGGCAGCCCACCTGTATTCATCTCACTGATCGAATGGGCGGACCACATCATCACAGAATGATGTGTTCGAAAATTGAGAGCTGCAAGCTATCCGTGAATGTGCGGACTTTGTGCGGGATTCGAGTGGTGTTGCGACGGGCCCTTCACGACTTTCACGTCAAAATTTACAGGCAGCGTCTTAGGAGGAAAGCACTGCGCGTTGTCACAGGCCTGGTAGCGAAGCACACCACGCATGATGTACTTGCCGGGAGAAACTGAGTTCAGCGGGCGGACGGCAAGATTGATCGTGAAATCACCGCTATAGACATTCAGCTTTTCGTCTGGAGAGAACGGAAACGTCAGGTCCTTGCCCTCTGGATATTCGATTTTCCCCAACACGATGTCAGTGGGTATGTCCATTTTCAGCGCGGTAGGGATCAGAAACTCCGACCGCGGAGTGTTGGAATTGATGTGGAATCCTGAGGCTACCCGGAAATCGAGCTTCACCATAGTTTGCGAGCCTTTTGGAGCGCTCACTGTATCGACGGGAGCCATGGTGACGGATGGCGCTTTGGGCGCTTGAGCCCAGGATGCGCTCGCTAGGAACGCAAGGAGAAGAGAGACTTGCGAAAGGCGAATTGGCCTGATCATGACGTTCTGTGCCGGCGCCTCCGACAGGATAGTACGCCTTGATTCCCCAGGCGCCGTAGTGTCAATTCTGAGCCTGCAAGACGGCGTTCGGCGAGTTACTTTCGATCAATCCGACTTCGGATTTTAAGGCCTTCTTGACGGAGTCCTCAATCTCACCGCGGCCCTTCAGACCGATAATGCGGTCGACGATCTTGCCATCGCGTCCGACGAAGAAACTTTCCGGCAGAGCCGGGACGCCGCCATAGGCGTCGCCGACGGACTCTTTGCCCAGCAGCACCGGATAGTTCACGCCCATGTCTTTGGCGAACTTCGCGATATCCTCTTTACCGGAGTCATCCATCGCTACGCCGACGACCTGCAGGCCTTGTGAGCCGTACTCGTTTTGCAACTCAACCAGCCATGGCGTTTCGATCTTGCATGGTCCGCACCAGGTAGCCCAGAAATTCACCAAAACGGCTTTGCCGTGGAAATCAGACAAGCTGACGTTCTTGCCGTCAAGCGTTTCGAGCGTGAAATTCGGGGCGGGAGTCCCGTAACCCAGCACGCCTGGTGCGTGATCGGTACCAGACCGCCGCGCAGTGTGGAATCCGAAATAAAGCATTCCCGCGGCCACGACAGCTACCACGACCAGTGCTAGGGGATTGCGGCCCTTCGGTAGCGCGGGAGGTTGCGGCGACACCGGCGGCTCCGGCGGAGGCGCGGCGAATGTGGGTGTTTCCGAATGATTATCCGCGTGATTTACCGGTGGTACTGCTTGAGTGTTTTGGTTCTGTTCAACGTGTTGTTCCGACATACAGCAGGATCCTCATTACGGTATTACAGTGCAAAACGGTTCAAGAATGATAGCCAGCTCGAGATCAGTGTAAAACGGCCGATTACGAGCAGCACTCCAAGAGCAATCAACAAGCCTCCTGATGCGACTTCCAGTGCGTGCATGTGCGAGCGGAAGCGGCTGTAGAACTTGAGAAAACGCTCCATCAGCAGCGATGTCAGCAAGAACGGCACCGCCAGCCCCAGGGAATACACACCCAGTAAGATGACGCCTTTAACTAAAGTGTCTTGCTCGCTGGCCAGCGTAAGGATCGCGGTCAGGATTGGCCCAAGGCAAGGCGTCCATCCGAAAGCAAATGCGAAGCCGATCACGAACGCGCCGATTGGCGTGCTGCTGCCTTTTACGCTGTGGAGACGAGCATCTGTGTAGAGCGCCTTGATCTTGAAGATTCCGGTTAGGTGCAGGCCAAAAATGATGATCACCACGCCCGCGACGATCGAGAGCGTGTGCTTATAGCGCGCTGCCACCTGCCCAATCTCAGTTGAGATGGCACCCAGCGTGATGAAGACGATGCTGAAGCCGAGGATGAACCCGAACGAGTTCACCATGACGCGCCGCATCAGCTGGGATTGCGGGGACTTCAATTCTTCCACGCCTGCGCCTGAGATCAGCGAAACATAGCCCGGCACCAGTGGAAGGACGCAGGGCGACAGAAATGAGATCAGGCCCGCAACAAAGGCCGCTATGGGAAGGGGTAGGCTTGACATTCGTCTTTATTGTACTCGGTGAATGATTGTACCCGGTGAATCCGGCTTCACTGAATATGACGCGGCAGGGGCAGTTTAGTTGCAGATTTCACGCAGATTCGGGCCGAAATCTTACAAAGCGGGGACATCTTTCCCACTTTTTACGATTTTGATTCGTATCTTGGGAGATTCCAGCATAAAAGGAAAGGGGCGGCCGAAGCCGCCCAAATGAAACTGGGTACCGGGTATTGAGTACTGGGTACTTATTTTCCAGCGCCAGCTGCTGCGGCCTTGGCGGGAGCGCCCAAGTTCATGCCCTCGATCTTATGGAGGATCGACTCCACGCTGGTGCCGGTGTCGACGCAGGCATCGACGTAAGGATGCCGGCTGCCGTCCGCATGCAGCACGAAAACCTTCGTCTCCGCATTCGCCTTTTTAACCATATATGGCAGGTGATGACGGTCATTGCGGCTCATGGATGACCCCAGCACCACCAGCTCAAACTCTGATTTCTTGAGCGCCTCTTCGGCTGGTTTGCGTCCGATTACCTGCTGCACGGTGTGCCCGGCCTTCTGCAAAGCGGTTGCAAGCTCCGCCACAACGTCTTCATCCCCTTCGCCATAAAGAATCGCTAATTTTGCCTTTGCCATTGACTCCCCTCGGTTGGCACATGACACACCCGTGCCTGCCAATGACGCTAGCAACCGTTCCGCCCTGGATAAACGTCACCAAAGGCGCATGACGAAGGAGACCTGAAGCATTTCGGCAGCATCAACTCTAGCTGACGCTTTGTCTTCTGTAGAATTCGCTGCAAGCCTCCTGGATGAGGTTTGGGGTTTCCTAAGTAAATTCCCTCCACAAATTCGCCTCCCAGCGCTAAACTTTTGCGCTGGAGGGGATTCCATCCCATGTCGGCCACGAACGTCTGGAGAGCTGTACTCATAACGATATTGTTGAGTCCCGCAGTCTGGGCGCAGTCCGGAAATCAATCAACGACGACGTGCAATCTCGATGACGGACGCCAAGTCTACATTCGCTACACTCCCGTTTCGGCGAAGGAGAAACCGCAGAACAACAAACCTTGGGCGCCTGGCGGCACGGCGATGACCCTGTTCACTGAAGCCCCACTTACTCTGGGGAGCTCGCTGATTCCACTAGGGGCATACACGGTGTATCCCATTCCGGCGAAGGGAAATTGGTCAATTGCAGTGAATAAGAACGTCACACCCGGCGCAGCTTACGATGACAAGCAGGACATTGCACGCTCGGTGATGGAGACGGCACAGGTCGAAAGCGCCTCCGAAACACTGGAAGTCGCTTTCGCGCATGTTGGCAATCGCTGCACATTGCGCGTCTACATTGGCAAGGCGGCGTCATTCGTGGACTTCACCGCGAAGTGATCGCTTGTGTGGGCAGATGCCCCGTCCTCCAATGCTATGAGCACAGCGGGGAGCCCGCTGGCGTCATTCTGAGTGTTCTTTGCCAAGGATCTTTTTGTCTGCACTCGCACACCGATAACCCGCCATGCGTATTCTGTTTTTCCTGTTGACCGTCGCAACTGCCGTTGCGCAATCCCAACCACGCCTGCAGATTTCCCATACAACTGAAAGCCTGCGAGGCGTGAGCGCCGTCTCGCACCAGATTACGTGGGCGAGTGGCACGCACGGAACATATCTCCGAACTACGAACGGTGGGAAGCCCTGGATCGCTGCCCAGGTTCCAGGTGCCGCAGCGCTCGACTTTCGGGGTATTGTTGCTTTTTCCGCCGACGAAGCGTTCCTTATGTCGAGTGGTCCAGGTGAACAATCCCGCGTTTACCACACGTTCGATGCGGGAAAACACTGGAACCTGCAATTCACGAATACGAATCCGAAAGGATTCTTCGATTCCATCGCTTTCTGGGATTCGAAGCATGGAGTGGTTCTCGGGGATCCAATTCCGGATGAAGGCGGCAAGTTGAAGTTCGAAGTGCTCCTTACCGACGACGGCGAGACGTGGCGTGCGGTTCCCTCTTCTCAACTGCCGGAAGCACTCGAAGGAGAAGGCGCCTTCGCCGCCAGCAATACGTGCATTGCAATCTTAAGCAAAAGTACAGAAAGAAATTTCGTCGGCGAAAGGAACGATCCCAACATCTGGTTTGCCACAGGGGGCAAAACCGCCCGCGTATTCCACTCCCCAGATCAGGGAAAAACATGGGAAGTTTTCGAAACTCCTATCGCTCATGGGCCTGAATCTGCAGGTATCTTTTCGATTGTCTTTCGCGACACAAAACATGGCGTGATCGTGGGAGGCGACTACAAACGCACGCGCGACGATGGGCCGAATCTCGCCCTCTCAGATGATGGAGGCAAGACGTGGAAGCTCTCGGATATCAGGCCGCAAGCCTATTTCTCCGCGGTTGCATACGACCGAACTGTTGAGACAACAGCGGTCAAGCAAGCAGCTATGCAGAAAGCCGCTGAATCTGCAGGAAAGAAAACTCGCGTGAAACCTGTTCCGCCCGAGCGGCTCTTCATCGTCGGTCAGGACTTCATTCTTGATTTCCGGCCACCCACTGATCCGCTCCGCATCAGCGGGAAGAAGGAGCAGGGCTTTGACTTCAACGCTGTAAGCGCCTATCCGGATGGAGGAGCGTTGGTCGTCGGGCCGAAAGGGGTAATCGCGTCAATTCCTTAGGCAAACCTTGTTTTTATCCAGCCTGTCAGCGGTGAAGCGTTACCAAAGTCTCAGCCCTTCCTGTTTCTTTGAATCCCTCCAGTAATCCCGGACGATATAGCAGGATTAGAAAACTCTCTTTCTCCCCCAGATCGAGAAGCTCGTGAACAAACCGTTTCTAGCCGTCTTCGTTTTCGCCGCTGCGGCACTGGTGTCCGCGCAAACCCAAACAACGTTGCCGTCGAATTCCATCGCTTCGCAATCAGTCTCAACGACGACCGCAAGCAGTGCGCCCGTAACCACTGCCGTCCAGAACGTATCGCGCACCATCAAGGCGACGCATTATCGCCTGCAGGGAGGATCGGCGAAGATCGATTTCCGCGGAACCGATCAGATGCAGCGCGCCTCGGGCGAGGCGAAAGTTGAAGGCAAGAAGACCAATTTCGAAATCGATGCCAAGTTCCAAGGCTTCGAGGATGCAACCAAGTTCGGACTCGAGTACCTGACGTATGTTCTCTGGGCCATTTCGCCCGAAGGCCGACCGGTCAACCTCGGCGAACTCACGCTCGATCACCACGGCAATGCCCAGGTGAAGGCTTACACCGATCTGCAGACGTTCGGCATGATCGTTACGGCCGAGCCGTACTTTGCGGTGAGCCAGCCCGGCAATCTGGTCGTGGCCGAAAGCAATTCGTTGAGTGGCGCTTCGACGAACGTCGACGCCAAGTACGAACTCGCTCCTCGTGGCACTTATTCTGCGACGAACTCGCATATCAACGACGCGATTTTTGGGATCGATCCGAAGACGCCTCTTGAGTTGTTTGAAGCGCGCAACGCGGTGCGCATCGCGCACATCGCCGAAGCGGACAAGTATTCTGGCTCGATTTTGTCGAAGGCTGGCCAGCAGTTGCTGAACGCAGAGTCCCTCTATCGCCAGAAGCAGAAGAAGGAAGCCGTCGCAATCGCAGCGAAAGAAGCTACCGAGACCGCGGAAGAAGCTCGCTTGATGGCCGTGAAGAAGAAAGCGGAAGAAGAAGCACAAGCTGCCGCGGCGGCCCGTGAAGCGAAAGCACGCGCGGATGCTGCAGCCGAGGCGCAGCGACGCGCAGAAGCGGAGGCCGCCCGTCAGGCTGCCGAGAAAGCTCGTGCTGAAGCAGAGCAGGCCAAGGCCGAGGCCGAGCGTATGAAGCAGGAAGCGCTTGCAGCCGCGCAAGAAGCAGCACGCCAGAAAGAAGAAGCCGAGAAAGCGAAGCAGGCCGCGATCGATCAGCAGCAAGCTCTCGCTGCCGATGCGGCACAAGCCCGGTTGGACGCGCAAAAAGCCGAAAGCCTTCGTGAGCAGGCGGAACGCGAGAAACAGGATCTTCGCGCTCGACTTTTGCAGCAGCTCAATTCGATTCTCGCCACACGTGATTCTGCACGTGGACTCGTCGCCAATATGTCCGACGTCCTGTTCCGTACCGGCAGTTACGAACTTGCCGCAGGAGCCCGCGAGCGCTTGGCCAAAGTGTCCGGCATTGTGCTCGCGTATCCGAGTCTGCATGTCTCGATCGAAGGGCACACCGACAGCGTCGGAGGAGACGACTATAACCAGACTCTCTCGGAGCGCCGTGCAGAAGCCGTCCGTGACTACTTCGTGCAGCAGGGGATCGCGTCGAGCAGTGTGGAAGCACACGGATTTGGCAAGAATGAGCCGATCGCGTCCAACGACACCCCAGATGGACGAGCGCAAAACCGGCGCGTGGAGTTAGTACTCTCGGGCGACGCAATTGGAAATGGATTAGACGAGCCGGCCAAGGGTCCGGCGACGAGCGCGGCGGCAAGTCCGCATCAGTAGAGTTTTCGTGGAGGGGCGGACGCCCTCGTCCGTCCCGCGAACCCTGAGCGAGAGCGAAGGGGAGTGTGCCTGCCGCGCGCAACTCAACGACTGAGTTTGCCGCCGCCAAATTGGGGGCGGGCACAATCTGGTTTATGAGCCGATCCAATCCCACGAAGCCTAAACGACCGAATCGAACGCTCATGGCGATTGCTCTTATCATGGCCGTGATTCCAATCGCATTCTGCTTTTTCTTCTTCGGCGGATTTTATGGGCTTATTGCGGGCGCAGTCCTGTTTGGCTGTTCAGCTTTTTTGGGTTGGTCTTTGAGAAGGCGCGGTCACCTACGCGGAGAGACGGATCGCCAAACTGACACAGCCGACGGCCAGTCCGGCGATGATCCGCGGCAAATGGCCCGTTTTATTCCTTAGATAGTGGAGCGGCATTCTGTGCTCTGAGCCCCGCGCTCCCTCCGAGGCCCACGATGCATCCAATCCCTCCGGAGGCCCTAATGCCGCAAGATCCGCATCAATCCCTACGCGAACATCTCGCCGCTCTCCTCAAAGGCGGACAAGCCCACGCAACCTTCGAAGATGCCGTCAAAGATCTACCTGCCAAACTTCGCGGCGCGAAGCCTGATAACTTCCCGCACTCTCCATGGATGCTTCTTGAACATTTGCGCATCGCGCAGCACGACATCCTGGAATTCAGCTGTAACGAAAAGCACGAGTCCCCCAAATGGCCGGAAGGTTATTGGCCGAAGAGCTCTGAGCCCCCAAGCGCCGATGCCTGGACGAAAAGCGTCAATCAGTTCAAATCCGATATGAAAGCGATGCAGGAACTGGTGAAGAATCCGAAGATAGATCTCTTCGCAAAGATCCCTTGGGGCGACAGTCAAACCATCCTGCGGGAAGCCATGCTGGTGGCTGATCACAACGGGTATCACATTGCGCAGTTGGTGGATGTGCGTCGGTTGCTTGGCGCATGGGAATGATGACATTAGTTGCGATATTTAGCGAGTGATGCACAGGTCCGCTAAGCTGGAATTTTCCGTGATTCTGTGTCTCGGGGGTGAGATCGTTTTCGAAACACGACGCGTACGCCTTCTCGCCAGCGCTCGTCAATGCCCACAAAAGCCCAGTCGATCTCCTTCGAGATGTAGCGTAGGATAGTGTCAGTGGAAGGATGCACGTGCAGCGCGGGAGCAACCAGGAAAAGTAGCGGCGGCTGTGCCGACAACTCACGCCCGCCGAAGTATCCGAATTTCAGGAATTCGCCGCGAGAGTGGTGCCACTGGACGCGAGCCCAATAATCCAAGCCCTGCAAAGGCAGATGAATGTCTTCATCTGCCTTTAGCTCGACTACGGCAAGGCGCGCATCGCGGGTAAGCGTCAGAACATCGATCATCGCTCGATCGGCTGCCGAAAATGCCGGCACCTGGGAGTACACAGACTCCGTCCCCAGCCGCTCATCGATCACGCTCACATCACCTCGCACCAGCGACTCCAGCCAGCGCTCCGGATGCATGCGGAACAGGCGATCGCCACGCGGACCGTACGGATGCCGTGTATCGCGCAACGCAGTCAGCAGCTGGACAAAGAACGACCAGTTTCGATCTTCGAGCACTCGCTCTTCAGCACCCACGCCGAACACAATTTCCTGGCGACTCTGAAACGTCACGGCCTGAGCTCCCATGCGGGCTCTGGCAAACTCGAGACCGCGCCAGCGGAACGACACTTCTGCTGGAGACAGCACCGCAACCTCGCAGTTTGGAAGCACTGTCTGAATGCGGGCGATCGACTCCGAGAACCGCTCCAATGCTGCCGTTTCATTCGTCGCGTGCACCAGACGGGTAGCGACATTTCCGCGGTCTGTGCAATCGATCTCGACGACTGCATCATGCCGCTCATCAAACTCAAACAGGCGCCACTTCGCGGCATCGCAGTGCAGATTCGCCATTCGCTCGCGAACAAGCGCCGAACATCCGGTTGGTACAAACAGGATCAATCCCTGCACTAGACATGACGGATGCCCCATTTCTCCATGGTTTTGGGAGAAGTGGATGCTCTGACGGCAAACGTCGAGCCACAAGATCCCAAAGGTTAACGCCGCATCGATCGAGCTCTGCGTCTCCGATGCATTCACACCGAGAACCGCGAACGCCGTCTGCCCTTGTCGAATCAGGCCACGGGCATAAATCGGCCCAAAGGATTTCTCCAAATCAACGCCGGAAGTCAGCCGCGCGATGCCGAATCCTGGGAAGTGGCGCTCGATTGTTCGCCGTATTTTGTTCTCATACCCAGCCCGGGCAACACGCTTTGCAGAAGGGGACCTTCTATCGCGATCCCTGCAAATTTCCAGTTTCGTGGGATGCGATTGTCCTAATCGCTGCACGGCTAGCCGCAGCGTGCCATTCTTAACCTCGGCCTCGAGCACGCGCCTTACTGTGTTGCGCTCCTCCGACCAGAGATGCAGCAGGCACTTGTTGTACTCGCCCGAGATCGAATACTTCGATTGAGCGAGATCAAACATCACGGCGCCATTTTCGAGCACGACGGCGCCAGATGCCTCACTCAAGAAATTCTGGACGGTTCGCGTTAATGACTCTGGGGTCATGTGAAAATTGTTCATATTGGCGCGAGCAATGTCTGTGACGAATGAACAACTCAGGGTGTGGAAATCTTTTGGGAGCGTCGTTTTAAAACCCCGACGTCGTATCGTGGCTATCGCTGATTCAAGGTTGCTTTTGGGCGGCCTGAGGAGTTCCTGAGGTACGGCAAACGCCTGTGGGATAATGGGATCCAAAGGGAACGCCGCCGAGTCCGCACTCCGCTCGCTGGCATCTAACAAACGTGGACAAATACACTGATAAAGCCCGTTTTTTCTTCGAGCATTACGGCCTAACGGAACAGGATCTTGAGCGCTATTTAGCTGCCGCACTCTCTGCTGGTGGCGATTACGCCGACCTGTATTTCGAATACCTTTCGTCGACGTCCCTCTCCATGGACGAATCGATGATCAAGTCCGCAAGCCAGGGGATCTCCGCCGGGTGCGGAGTGCGCGTCGTGAGTGGCGAGCGCACCGGATACGCCTATACCGACGATCTCTCGTCCGATCGAATTCTGCACGCGGCTCGCACCGCTGCCCTCATTGCCAGTGCACCAGCTAAGTCTACGGTTCAAGGATTCCAGAAATCGCAGGCTCGCAGTCTGTATCCAGTTACGCTGCCGAGCGTGGATGCCGAGATCAGCGCAAAAGTCGAATTGCTGATGCGCGCCGACAAGACCGCTCGCGCCTACGATCCGCGCATAAAGGAAGTCCGCGCCAGTTATGCGGACGAGCTACGCAATATTCTGGTCGTCGCGTCCGACGGCACCTTCGCTGAAGATTCGCAGCCTCTCGCCCGCATGAACGTCAGTTGCATCGCCAAGACCGAAGCCAACTCCGCCCGTGGTACCAGTGGCGGCGGAGGCCGCGTAGCACTCGATTTCTTCTTCGGCGACAAGAACCCAGAATTCTTCGCAAAGGAATCCGCCCGCCAGGCACTTCTGCAACTCGATGCCCGCGAGGCTCCCGCCGGGGAGATGGAAGTTGTACTCGGTCCCGGGTGGCCCGGCGTGCTCTTGCACGAGGCTGTCGGTCACGGCCTCGAAGCCGACTTCAACCGCAAGAAAACGTCTGCGTTCGCCGGGTTGATCGGCAAGCGCGTCGCCAGCGAGAAATGCACCGTCGTCGACAATGGCACCATGCCGTGGCGTCGCGGATCGCTCAATGTTGACGACGAAGGCGAGCCGACACAAGAAACCGTTCTGATCGAAAAAGGAATTCTGAAGGGATATTTGAGCGACAAGCTCTCGTCGCGGCTGATGGGCATCGCCGACACCGGTAACGGACGCCGCGAGAGTTACGAGCACATTCCCATGCCGCGCATGACGAATACGTACATGCTGGCTGGCAATGACAATCCAGAGGACATCATCCGCTCGGTGAAGCACGGGATTTACGCCGTTAATTTCGGAGGAGGGCAGGTCGACATAACGAACGGCAAATTCGTCTTCTCCGCCAGCGAAGCCTACATGATCGAGGACGGCCAGATCACAGCTCCTATCAAAGGAGCCACGCTCATTGGAAACGGTCCCGACGTGCTCACCCGGGTCAGCATGGTCGGCAACGATTTGAAGCTGGACGAAGGTGTCGGCACTTGCGGTAAGGATGGACAAGCTGTCCCGGTAGGCGTAGGCATCCCGACATTGAAGGTCGATCGCCTGACAGTAGGCGGCACCGCAAGGAAGGATCCCGGCGGCTTCATGCAATAAGGAGTTTTGAAAGGGCGCGGCTTTAAGCCGTGCCGTCAAGATAAGGAAAGGCTTTAGCCCCTGGGGCTAGATTGTCCACTTGCGGCCGAGGCTGTGAAGAAGCGCCCTGCGTCGTTCCTCAGGCAGTAAGACCGCGACGAGAACCACTACCGAACTGATCGACAATAGAACTAGGAAGGCGATTGCCAAGGCATCCGACAAGGCATCAGAGAGCATTTGAATGGATTATAGTCCTTTCTTCATGAAGGGACGCCTACGCGAAATCTTCTATGACCCCAACTGAACTCGAAACTAGAAACACGAAACTAGAAACTGACTTAAGAGAAGTCGCCACCGACATCGTAGCGCGCGCGATGAAAGGCGGCGCCTCTGCTGCCGAATGCGTTGTCCGTGAAGGCGACGAATTCTCCACACTGGTCCGGCTCGGCCAGGTCGAGACACTGAAAGAATCGGGCTCAAAATCCATCGGTGTCCGGGTCTTCTTCGGACAGCGCGCTGCATCTACCTATTCTTCCGACTTCTCCAAAGCGGGTCTTGACCAAATGGTGAAGTCCGCGCTTGAACTTGCAAAGATCACCTCCGAAGATCCGTTTGGCGGAATTCCCGCAGCCGACCAGCTAGGACAGCTCACTGGTGATCTGGATCTTTACTACGAAGATGTCTACTCGCTTCCCGGCGCCGACCGCATCGACTACGCGCGCCGCGCTGAAAAAGCAGCGCTCGACCGCGACCCGCGCATCAAGAACTCCGATGGCGGATCGTTCGACGCTGCCACCGGACACAAAGTCCTCGCGAACTCTCACGGCTTTGTCGGCGAATACAAGCGTTCGTATTGCTCGATGGCCGCAGTTCCCATCGCGCAGTCGGAAGACGGCGCCATGCAGCGGGATTTCTGGTTCTCAGTCGCGCGCACGCTGAAAAAGCTGGACGCGCCCGAACAAGTCGGAAGGATCGCCGCCGAGCGTACGCTCCGCCGCTTGGGTGCGAAAAGAGTGAAGACGGCTAAAGTTCCGATCGTCTTCGATCCGATGGTTTCGACCTCGATCCTTGAGCATATCTTCGAAGGCATCAATGGAGACTCTGTTTACCGAGGCGCGAGTTTTCTGGCAGGGAAACTTGGCCAGAAGATCGCCGGCGATAACGTCACGGTGATCGACGACGGCACGATCCCCGGCGGATTCGGAAGCAGCCCCTTTGATGGCGAAGGAATCCGAACCCGTCGCACTGTCGTAATCGAAAGCGGAGTTCTAAAGTCATACTTGCTAAACACGTACACGGCAAAAAAACTTGGCCTGCAGACGACAGCTAACGCCGCGCGGGGACTAGCTGGAACTCCCGGCATCGGCCCCGGAAATTATTTCCTGCAGCCTGGCCCAAAGAGTCCGAAAGATCTGATCGCTGGAATCAAAGAGGGCCTATACGTCACTGAATTTCTCGGCAGCGGCGCCAACCTCGTCACGGGTGATTATTCCCGCGGCGCATCGGGCCTCTGGATTCAGAACGGAGAGCTCACTTTTCCAGTCGAAGAAATCACAGTCGCGGGAAATCTGAAAGAGATGTTCTTCAACATCTCCGAAATCGCTAGCGACCTCGAATTCCGCGGGTCGGTAGCGGCACCAACGCTCCGAATTGACGGCCTGACGGTCGGCGGCGAATAAAGCTTGTCCAGGGCCGGATGTCCGCCTCAGCCGAACGAAGACTCGGCGTGTACTCAGTTTCCGCTTTCGTTTCATATGCAAACGAAACTTGAATTCTCTCGCTAATCGGCATACACATTCCTGTTCACATCATCACGTGAACTCGGAGCCCTACATGAACCGCCGTTCATTCCTGAAGTCTGCCAATGCCGCCGGACTCGCCCTCGCTCTTCCTTCAGCCACTTTTGCTGCTGAAGAAAAAAAATCGACAGCCGCGAAGACAGCATCCGGGACAGCGCCCAACCCGAAGACCATCCTCCTCAAGGATTATCGGCCGGTTTCGATCTATAAGGTCCCGGTCACGCACGTCGACAAAGCGAAATTCCCAATCATCGACATGCATTCGCACCCAGAGGCAAAAACTGACGCTGAGATCAATACCTGGATCAAGAACATGGACGAAGTCGGCGTCGAAAAATCGATCGTGCTGACGATGACTACGGGCAAGCCATTCGATGAGGTCTACGCGAAGTATTCCAGGTATCCCGACCGCTTCGAAGTCTGGTGTGGACTGGATTTCACGGGATACAAGACACCTGGCTTCCCGGAATCCGCCGTCAAAGAACTCACGCGTTGTCACGACCTGGGCGCGAAAGGCATCGGCGAGATTCACGACAAAGGTCAAGGCCTGCGTTCCGGAAAATCCACGGCGCCCGGCCTTCATCCGGACGATCCGCGCGCGGATGCGATCTGGGAAAAAGCGGGCGAACTCCGCATGCCAATCAGCCTCCACGTCGCAGACCCGATCTGGATGTATCAGCCGATGGACAAACACAACGACGGCCTGATGAACGCCTGGGAGTGGCGATTGGATAATCAACCCAACATCGTCAAGCTGGCCGGCATGGTTGACAATCTCGAGCGTACGGCCGCGCGACATCGCAAGACGACATTCGTTGCTTGCCACTTCGCAAATTGCGACTACGACCTCGCACGCCTAGGCGAGGCCTTTAACCGCAATCCGAATCTCTACGCCGACATCTCCGCGCGTTACGCCGAGACCGCTCCGATTCCGCGCTTCGCCTCACAGTTTTACGCGAAATACTCCGACCGCCTCGTCTACGGCACCGACATGGGATACGACACGAAGATGTATCGCATCACTTTGCGTATTCTCGAATCGCAGGACGAACACTTCTACGAAATCGATCAGTTCGGCTATCACTGGCCACTCTATGGCCTGGGGCTAAATGACGAGATCCTGAAGAATGTCTACCACGGAACTGCTACAAGAATTCTGAAGGCCCGCGAGTAATTTGTGGAAGAGCGGGCGTTTTCAGCGCCGCGTCGGTCATACTGTCAAAAGGGCTTTAGCTCCTGTAATTCCCAAAATCGACATCCACTCCCCAACGTCCTACAATCTCCCCATGGGCACTCTCGGCCAGCCAACTCCAGTTGCGGAAGAACGCGACTACAGCCGCTTGATCATCGTGGGCGCCGTCGTTGTCGTCATCGGAATTATGATTGCAATGGCCGTGCTGCTGCGCGAGCCGCCCAAGAAAGTCGCGGCTCCATCCCCATACATTTCTCAGCTCAAGTTCTCCGATTTCAAAATGAGTGCGGAAGAGAATTTCGCGGGAGCAACCGTCAGCTACATTGATGGTACGATCACCAACACCGGCGACAAGACGGCCATACGTGTAATCGTCCAGGTCAACTTTCAGGATTCCATGGGACAACTCGCGCAGCGCGAAGAACTACCCCTGCGGGTGATCCGCTCCAATGGCGTTTACAATGAGCCCGTCGATATGAGTGCCGCGCCGCTGGCGCCCGGCAAGTCTGAACCTTTCCGTTTAACCTTTGACAGCATCTCCGCCCAGTGGAACCACCAATATCCTGATATCAAGGTCATCGACGTCACTACAAAGTAGTCATCCGATCACCAGCAAAGCAACGGAGCTAGAGAAAAAATGTTCTCTCCGTGACTCTGTGCCTCCGTGGTGAAGTCTTTTCGCGCCGCGTAGAATAGCTTCGTGCCAGAAACAAAGCCATTCCGCCTGACGGAGTCGGTGAAAGCCGCGGGTTGAGCGTCCAAGCTGAGTCCAGCGGCGCTGGACAAAGTGCTTGGGAAATTAGCCCGGCAACACGACCCGAACGTCCTTGTCGGCTTCGATCATGCCGACGACGCCGGAGTGTATCAACTCAGTCCCGACCAGGCGCTGGTGCAGACAGTCGACTTTTTCACGCCGATCGTTGATGATCCCTACACGTTCGGCCAGATTGCGGCAACGAATTCTCTGAGCGATGTCTATGCGATGGGCGGAAAGCCTCTCACGGCGCTAGGTCTCGTCTGCTTCCCGGACAAGGCCGATCTTGAAATTCTCGAACGTATCCTTGCGGGCGGCCTCTCAAAAATGATGGAAGCCGGATGCACCGTAATCGGCGGGCACAGTATCCGCGACGAAGAAACGAAGTTCGGATACTCAGTCACAGGTATCATCCATCCGAAAAAGGTTCTTCAGAACGCAGGTGCAAAGCAGGGTGACAAATTGATCCTCACCAAGGCCATCGGTACCGGCGTAATCTCCACCGCGATCAAGAAAGAAAAGGCCAAGCAGTCCTGGATCGACGCCGCAATCGCCTCAATGACGACGCTGAATAAGAAAGCTGCAGAAGTGATCACAAACGCGCTGAACGACCAACGACGAGCAACGGATGACGCTTTTGAAGTTCATTCCATGACCGATATCACGGGCTTCGGCCTGATCGGTCACGCCCGCGAAATTCTTCGTGCAAGTGATGTTTCCATGACTATCCACGCAGGAAAGATTCCAATCCTGGAGGGTGCGCTCGATTGCATCCACGATGGACACATCCCAGGAGGCCTGAACAACAACCGAGCCTTCGCCGAATGCATGGTCGAATACGACGCCGATGTGCCCGAAGATCTCCGCACGATTCTTTATGATCCGCAAACCGCCGGAGGTCTTCTTGTCTGTACTTCCGCAGGCGAAGTCCTGGCGCAAGCACTAAACAGTGCGGGTGTCCCGGCAGTTCTAATCGGCGAAGTTCTTGCCAACACCAGGCCGCGCATACGAGTAACGCTCTAAAGCTGTAATTTTCTTCACGCGACACTGTGTCTGTGGTGAAAGATTTTCCTGGACACCCTCCGCGTTCCCAATGGCATCTACTGAACTGTTCCGCTCGATCTATCCCGCAAGGAGCCGTCATGCAAAAACGTTTTCTCGGCCACAACGGTCTTGAGGTTTCCGCCGAAGGTCTTGGCTGTATGGGCATGTCGGAGTTCTACGGTCCCGGCGACGATAACGAGTCAATCGCGACCATTCATCGGGCTCTCGAACTGGGAATCCATTTCCTCGACACCGCTGACGTTTACGGCCCGCACAAGAACGAAGAACTCGTCGGACGCGCCATCAAAGGCAAGCGCGAGCAATTCATCATCGCGACAAAATTCGGTATCGTCCGTGATCCCAAGAATCCCAGCACCCGCGGTGTAAGCGGAAAGCCCGACTATGTCAGGCAGTCGTGTGAGGCCAGTCTTCGCCGCCTCGGCATCGAAACCATCGATCTTTATTACCAGCACCGAGTCGATCCCAACACGCCTATTGAGGAAACTGTGGGTGCAATGGCGCAACTTATCAAGGAAGGCAAGGTGCGCTACGTTGGTCTCTCAGAAGCCAGCCCCGATACGCTGCGCCGCGCCATGAACGTTTATCCAATTACCGCGCTGCAAACCGAATATTCGCTCTGGACACGTGATCCCGAATCGAACGGAGTTCTCGCAACCTGTCGTGAACTCGGCATCGGCTTTGTGGCCTATAGTCCGCTCGGACGCGGCTTTCTGACGGGACAGTTTCAACGTTACGAAGATCTCGCACCTGACGATTACCGGCGCAATTCTCCGAGATTTCAGGGGGAAAACTTTCAGAGGAACCTCGATCTCGTTCGTCAGGTTAACCGACTTGCTGTTGAGAAAGGATGCAAGGCATCACAACTTGCACTCGCATGGGTGATGGCCCAAGGCGACGACATCGTACCCATTCCCGGCACTAAGCATCGGAAATATCTGGAAGAAAACACCGAAGCTGCGGAGATTAATCTCTCCAACCAAGACCTGGCACTGCTCGACGAAGTCTTCCCGATGGATGCCGCTGCGGGCCAGCGGTATCCCGAACACATGATGGCCATGGTCAACCGTTAGCATGCCGGGGCATCCAGAAACCAGATCTGCCCTTCGCTGGGGGCCTGACTCTAAAGGGCTGTCCAACCACCATCGATCAGAAGAGTGTGGCCCGTGATCAATGACGCAGACTGCGACGCGAGGAATACAACTGCGCCGGCAACCTCCATGGGCTCACCGATACGGTGTAGCGCGGCGATGCGCTCGACTATATTATTTCGGAATGCCGGGTCGGCCAGCACCGATTCTGTCCCTGGAGTACGGATGAATGTGGGTGCAACAGCATTGACTCTGATGTTGTACTTGCCCCACTCCACCGCCAGGCATTTGGTCAAGTGCGCGATAGCCGCCTTCGTCATGCAATAGATAGATTCCGTGGGCAAGGCCACAAAACCCGCCTGCGAACTCATGTTGATGATGCACCCGCGCTTTTGGCGAATCATCACGCGTCCAGCCGCCTGGCTCGCAAAAAATGTTCCCTTCAGATTCACCTGCAGAGTCACGTCAAAGTCTTCTTCGCGAACGTTTTCGGCAAGATTCTCCGGGGAGAGTCCGGCATTGTTTACCAGAATGTCGAGTCTACCGAAATGCGCCGCTGCGTCGTTAACGGCCCGGCTGATCTGATCGAGGCGCGTCATATCCATTTGCAACGGCAGCACGCGTCGGCCAACGGCCTGTATTTCCTTTGCCAGCTCACTTCCGGTTTTCACATCTCGCAGACCAAGCGCCACGTCAGCTCCGGCATGAGCAAGAGCCAGCGCAATGGCGCGCCCCAAGCCGCGAGCAGCGCCAGTCACCAATGCGACATCACCGTTCAGATCAAATCGAGGCAAGTCATTGGACATACGAGCATCTCTCCCCCTACTCTTTCACGTTCGGAATTCACCTACTGACTTTCCTGAAGCAGACTCTCGACAATGTGCTGCCATTCTGAGTCGAGCGACTCTCTGCAGACAGGTTTGCCCGCTCTTTCATACCAATAAGCGGCGTTCGACTGATCTCCTTCTTTGCGGTGCAAATAGGCGTGGACCCACGATCCATCGCCGCCTTCGTCTTGTTGCGCAGATTCGTGGGCGCGCGTCCAGTCGCCCTTGGCATCCCACCAGAGTCCAGTCTGAGCCAGCGTCAGTCCTTCCGGCGGCTGCGGATCTTTTAGAGATTCCCGGAAAGCTTCGAAGGTCATTGACGGATACTACGCCTCTTCGCATGCGTACAGAAAGCTGGAACGCTGAAGCGACGCGCTGTAGCGATCATTCAACAAAGAAGTTTGTCAGTCCGACCCCGAAGCGAAGCGACGGGCGGAGGAATCTCACGATCGAAAACTGAGATCAGACCCCACCTCGAGCCGCACGGACTCAGAAGTGGGGCACCCGTTCTTATTCGGGCAACGCGACGGTCTGATCGATCTGGAACGTGCCAGAAGTGGCTGGCGCATCTGTTCCAGGCTGACCCCCTCCGATGCTGACTTTGTATTGACCTGCCGCAACGATCGGATCTCCGGCTTCGGTCACCATGCCAAGATCGCGCGGCTTCAGATCGAAGCTCACCGTCTGCGATTCTCCAGGTTCAAGATGCACACGCTTGAAGGCGCGCAGAGCCCGAATCGGAGCCCCCGCCACGTCCGGAAAGCTGAGATACAGTTGAGCCACTTCATCCCCGCCACGCTTCCCAGTGTTTGTCACCACAACTGACGCCGACATCCCTGCATTAGCCGAAACCGGAGCGCTGAGAACCTTCAGGTCCTTGTAATCGAAAGTCGTATAGCTGAGGCCAAAGCCGAACGGGAAAAGTGGCGCGCCTTTGAAGTAGCGGTAGGTCCGGCCTTCCATCGCATAGTTCTCAAAGTTCGGCAATTGATCAACCCCCGTATAGAAGGTCACGGGCAGACGTCCCGCGGGATTATTCTTGCCGCTTAGCGTTTCGGCTATCGCCGCGCCGCCCTCTTCGCCGGAATACCACGCTTCGAGAATGGCATTGGCGTGGGCCTTCTCCCAATTTACCGAGAGCGCGCTGCCGTTCATGAGAACGATGACCAGTGGTTTGCCAGACTGAGCGACACTCTGCACGAGCGCCTCTTCAGGTTGCGGCAGGTCGAGGCTGGTGCGGTCTCCGCCGAGGAAGCCGGGTTCACTGACAGGCATTTCCTCGCCTTCGAGTTCGCTGGTGATTCCGACTACTGCGATCACGATGTCAGCCTTGCGTGCTGCTTCCATCACCGCGGGCGCGATTGAGTTGTCGACCTTGGCCCAGAGGAGACGCACGCCGAGTTTGCTGTCGGGCAAGCGACCGTACTCCACTCGAATGGGCAACTTCTGGCCTTTCTCCAGATGAACGCGTCCCATGCGGGTACCGCCGCCGAATATCTGAGCCACAGGCTTGTCAGCGATTTCGACGTTGGCAAATCCCTGCGTCTGGACGCCGATCAGATAGTCGCCGGTTTCGTTTGGTGTCAGGAAGCCGGACCACTCAACGGCGAGCGCGTCCTTGCCATTCCCTTCAGCGGGAACGTTGGTCTCGTTCAGGTCAACGTTGGGATCGACGCGCTCAGTCAGAGGTGTCGGCTTGGCTCCGAACGCGAGGCCTTGTCCGTAGTTCGCTTTCAGACCAGGCTTGCCGTCGGGAGTCGTGAACAGGCTTGCCGGAATCAAAGTGCCTTCCGGATGCAGGAACTGAGTGCCGGGGACATAGGTGATCTTTGCGTTGGGGAATTCAGCCTTCAGTCCTTCCATCACGCTGACGCTGTGCGAAGGAATGCCATTGTAGTTGCCCAGGAGGACTTTGGTTTGATCGGCGAGCGGTCCGACGACAGCGATATTTTTGACTTCGGGCTTTAGCGGCAGCGTGCCATCGTTCTTGAGTAGGACCATCGATTCATTGGCAACTTTGCGTGCCATCGCACGGTGCTGGGCGCTGTCGAGAAGCTTCTCGTCGATCTTCGTATACGGGACGATTTCAGGAGGATCGAACATGCCCAGCTTGATGCGCGCGGTGAATAGCCTCACCAGAGCCTGATCCACAGCACTCTCGCGAAGATATCCCTGCTGCACAGCATCGACATAGGGCTTGTAGTCATGGTCGTCCGTGACCTTGGCGAAGAAGTCGGCGCATTCGTTGTCCATGCCGCGTTCGAGCGAAATCGCTGAGGCTTTCGCCTGGGTGTCACGGAAACGATGTCCGTTGAAGATGTCGATGACCGCTCCGCAGTCGGAAACCACGTAGCCTTTGAAACCCCACTTGTTACGGAGTTGATCGACCAGCGTGAATTGATTCGCGCATCCCGGCTCCCCATTAATCGCGTTGTACGAGCACATGATGGATCCAGCATGCCCCTCGGTGACGGTCGCGCGAAATGCCGGAAGATACGTGTCCATCTCGTCGTGCTTGCTGACGTCAACGTCAGCGAAATGGCGAGTCGGTTCGGGGCCGGAATGGACGGCGTAATGCTTCGGCGTGGAAATGACCTTGAAGTACTCGGGATCATCGCCCTGCATTCCGCTGACGAAGGCAACGCCCATGCGTCCGGTGAGGAACGGATCTTCGCCGTACGTTTCCTGTCCACGTCCCCAGCGCGGATCGCGAAAGATATTGATGTTCGGGGACCAGAAGTCGAGGCCCTGGAAGATCTTGCTATACCCGCCATTCGCTCTGACCGCCTGCACGTGCTTGATGCGAGCCTCGGTGCTGATCACCTCGGCCATTTGGTGAATCGCGTCGGTGTCGAAGGTTGCGGCCAGTCCGACCGGCTCGGGAAATTCCGTAGTCCCGTTGACCGCGACGCCGTGTAGGGCCTCGCTCCACCAGTCATACGCCGCAACTTTCAGCCTCGGAATGGCTCGTGCCTGATTTACGAGTTGTGTAGCCTTCTCCTCCAGCGTCATGCGCTTGACCAGGTCAGCGGCGCGCTGCTCGGGTGAGAGATTAGTGTCGAGATAAGCAGGTTTACCGGAGTCCTGCGCTGTGGCGACGTTGAAGGAGAAGGATGAAAGCAAGATTGCGGCAAGCAATCGCAAAGATGAAGTTTTCATTGTGGGCCTCAGAGCGGGATGGAATCTCGTGCTCAATAGAAAATCGAAATTGTATTTAGGTTGCTCCACCGAAACCTTACGATTCCAAGATCGGGCATGTCAATGTTACGCCAGCTTACGCGCAGCTTGAATTTCCAGATTCGTCGCCGTGCCGCTAAGGATCGAAACTCGGCGTTGAAGCTATTGTCCGGAATCGCCAAAACTGTCAGTTCTGGTAGTTACATAGCAGTCTATCGGGTGAGTAGCATCTTCCCGGTGGGGACGCTTTCCCGATCTCGTGGTGCCACGCAACCGTTTAGCGGCTGCTCTTCAATTGATTCGTGCGGTAACTCTCGGAGGTTCCAATGAACGTAAAACGATTATTGATTGCGTTGCTTTGCCTCGCCGCCGTAGCTTCATTTGCGGACGACGCCAAAGATAAGGAGAAAGAGAGAGTGGCGATCCGACAGATGTCCCAGGAAACTCTCACGCGCCTTTACAAGGCCGACCCCGCCGCCAAAGCGGCGGTTGAGAAAGCCTACGGGTACGCAGTTTTCAGCAACACAGGCGTAAAGATTCTCTTTGGTGGTTCTGGCAAAGGTAAGGGTATGGCCATCACCAATCAGGGTAAGGCTGAGACCTTCATGAAGATGTTGGAGATCCAAGCCGGCCTTGGTATGGGAGTCAAGAAGTTCAGGGTCGTATTCGTATTCGACAATCAGAAAGCTTTCGACGGCTTTGTAAACTCCGGTTGGGAGTTCGGTGGGCAGTCTTCGGCGGCCGCCAAAACGAGCCCGGAAAAAGGCGGCTCCATGCAGGGTGCAGCGTCGGTTTCTGACGGCGTTTGGATGTATCAACTGACAGACAAGGGATTGGCACTAGAGCTTACGGGCAAGGGAACGAAGTACTCAAAAGATGACGATCTCAACAAATCCAGCTAGGCGCGCAGTTGGGTTCTCGGTCTGCTCAGGTCCCGAAGAGCTATGACGCCTGGTATCGATTCTCGCGATAACTTCGGCTGAACCAGATCGCGACAACGAGTAGCATAATCGGAGCGAAGGAGCTAGCCTCTGGACAACATTGCCTCCGGTGAACCATGCCGAGCCGCTGAAACTAGAGTTGAAGAGATTATTGTTCGCGATGATGCCGCTGCAGGAACAAACAGAACAGTAATCCGAAGAGCATCACCGACACCAAGCCCAAGTTACTTCCGTCGGGATTGCTCGCGTGGCAAATCCGAAGAGCGTCGAGAGCAGAACCGCGGAAGACCAGAACTCCACGCCGGTGGTGAGCGTGTATTGCAGATGTCCCCGGAAGGAAAACTCTTCAGCGAGGGCGTCGAGGATAGACGAATCTTCAGTTGGGGACTTGAAAGCCGTGTAAAGGTTGAAACTGGAGACATTCGCGAAATGACACCGGATGAGCTCTTTGACATCAACACGCTTTACAACAACTACTACTTCCACGTCGACGACCGCGTGACGGTGCTCAACCACATCGGCAGCTTTCTCACGCCCGGCGGCTTTCTACTTTTGACGACCTGTTGCCAGGGCGGCGGCCTCGGTACAGAGGCATTGAACTTGTGAGGAGCGGCGACCCGCGGTGCTGGCCGCTTGCCCTCCGAAGAGGAAATGGTCGGCCAGTTAAGCAGCCCCGGATACCGCACAGTAAAGGCGAAAAGCCTTCTTCCCGGCGACCAATTCCTGGCATTCCAAACGTTTCGCGGCTAGCTAACCTTAATATTCCGCAAGCTGCTGGAGTTCTTCTGCCGCTTAGCCCTTGCCGGTCTGTTTCTTCTCCACCTTGGCCCAGGTATCTTTCAGCGCAACGGTGCGGTTGAATACCGGCGCTCCCTGCTTCGAATCAGGATCGGCGCAGAAGTAGCCAAGACGCTCGAACTGATACCGACTGCCCGGCGCAGCGTTCGCGAGTGACGGCTCCAGCTTCGCGTGCGAAATCACCTCGAGTGAGTTCGGGTTGAGGTAGTCGAGCACGTCCTTTCCTTCTTCAACGTCAGCAAGATTCGCCTTGGTGAACAGCGTCTCGTAGCTGCGCACTTCACTATCGACGGCGTGCTTCGCTGAAACCCAATGGATCGTCGACTTTACCTTGCGGCCATCCGGCGCGTTGCCGCCGCGCGTCGCCGGATCATACGTGCAGTGCACTTCAACAACCTCACCTGCTGCGTTCTTCACCACGTTCTTCGCCGTGATGAAGTATCCATAACGCAAGCGCACTTCTTTGCCGGGCGACAGCCGGAAGTATTTTGGCGGAGGCGCTTCGCGGAAGTCGTCCTGCTCAATGTACAGCTCGCGCGAGAACGGAACCTTGCGCGTGCCGGCGCTCTCGTCTTCCGGGTTGTTGGTCGCATCCATCTCTTCGGCCTGATCCTCAGGATAGTTGTCGATGACGACCTTCAGTGGACGCAGCACCGCCATTACCCGCGGAGCGCGCTTGTTCAGGTCCTCGCGCACAAAGTGTTCGAGCATCGCGAGATCGACGATTCCATTCGTGCGCGACACGCCAACTGCCGCAACGAAATTGCGAATTGCTTCCGGCGTGTATCCGCGCCGCCGCAGGCCTGAGAGCGTTGGCATGCGTGGATCGTCCCATCCACGCACCGTGCGCTGCTCCACCAACTGGCGCAGCTTCCGCTTCGACATCAGTGTATAGGTCAGGCTAAGGCGGTCGAACTCAATCTGTTGCGATGGAAAGATTCCCAATTGCTCGATAAACCATCGATAGATCGGCTGGTGATCGGCGAACTCGAGCGAGCACATGGAGTGCGTAACGTTCTCGATCGAGTCCGACTGGCCGTGCGCGTAGTCGTACATCGGGTAGATCGGCCACTTGTTGCCCGTGCGATGATGCTCGGCGTGCAGAATGCGGTACATCACGGGATCGCGCATGTTGAGGTTCGGCGACGACATGTCGATCTTTGCCCGCAGTACGCGTGAGCCGTCAGGAAACTCTCCGGCGCGCATCCGCCCGAACAGATTTAAATTCTCCTTGACTGATCGATTGCGATATGGACTATCTTTGCCCGGCTCGGTCAGCGTGCCGCGATGCTTGCGGATTTCTTCTGCGGTGAGGTCATCGACGTATGCCTTGCCATCTTTGATCAGCTTGATCGCCCACTCGTAGAGTTGATCGAAATAGTCCGAGGCGTAGAACAGTCCGTCCCAATGGAAGCCGAGCCACTTCACGTCTTCCATGATCGAATCGACGTATTCCACATCTTCCTTCTCGGGATTCGTGTCGTCGAACCGCAGGTTCGTGTGTCCGCCAAACTCGTCGGCCAACCCGAAGTCGATGCAGATTGCTTTCGCATGTCCAATGTGTAAGTAGCCGTTGGGCTCAGGAGGAAAGCGCGTCTGCACACGTCCGGCATACTTGTTGCTCTTAAGGTCTTCGGCGATGTGGTCGCGAAGGAAGTTGGAAGGACGCGATTCCGGAGCGGGGCTCGCGCCCGTCTCAGGCTCGGCAGCTGGCGTTGTCATAATCTTTGATCTTACCGCAAGAATGGCAGCGAAGCCGCGACGCGGAGCCTTTCCGATTTGTCATTCCGAATCGTTCGGAGCCGCGCGATGAGCGCGGCGAGAGCGGTGAGGAATCTGCTTTGGGTTCAGCGATAGTGGCGCTGCCACATCAGATTCCTCCTGTCTCGCCTTCGCTCGGGGCGTCGGAATGATAGAGATAATCGCAGCACTTACAGCACGTGAAGCGGCGCGGTTTGTTCTTTGCCAGGGACACCGTTTCGAAGGCGGCACATGAATTGCCAGGTTTGGATCGGAACCGCAATGCACAATCCGATCCACGTGCCGACCATGCCGACCAGGATTGATGCGTTCACGATCGCCGACACTTTAAGAGCTTGTGCCGACGTTGCAGCTTGATCGATGACAACGAATGGATGCCATCCTGCGCCTGCGGAATGGCTTGCCGCCGCGAGCATGAATTTCAGGATGATCAGCGTGAAACCGTTTTGCAGAAGGTTTCCGAGCGCAGAGAACCACGTCCATTGCGGCTGGGCCAGCGAGATCAGGCAGCGCAAGATTGAATACGCCGCGACGGCGACAATGGGAATGTAGAACGTATGCCAGATCGGTCCAGGTTTCAAATAACCAGCTGCCGGACCAAAAATCAAAAAGTGATTTTGGGGAATGAGCAGCAGCCAGACGAGTCCGAAGAAGTTGAAAGCAAGCTCACACACCGTCTGCACGGCAGAGGGTCTTCGCTCATGCTTTCGTACTTCCGGCAGCTTCATCGGATCCCATTTGCATTCCCCTTTCGCGGTCGCAGCGGTTCGTTCGATCGCGACAAACACCAGGGTGATCGTGCCTGCAGCAATGAACAAGGCGGACCACAGATTGCCGATCGTCATGCCAATCGCTGTTCCCAGGGCGCCGTTGTGAGTAGCCAGGTTTACCGGGCCGATGATGAAGACGAAGACCGGCACGATGATCCAGAGCAACACCATCTTCAGCACGAACGCGTAGATTGGGAACAGGGTTGGTCCGATCAAATACCTTTTGGGCGCGAGACGACCGGCAACGATCATGGGCATGCCGCAGCGCTTCAGGATTTCAGAGACTTCCTCTTTTCTGGCGGAGCGTCCCAGTTCTGATTCTTTCGCTTCGATCTGCGAGCGCAGATCGTCGCCGAGCTCGGCAAGTACGTCTTCCTCGCGCTGTGTCTTCGGAAGCCAGAAACGTACGGCTTGCAGGTAGCGGTCGACAAGTTCGAGCGGATTTTTCGGCGTGCTCATTGCGTTATACCTCTTGAAGAATCTTGGTCAGCGATGTATTAATGCGTTCCCATTCGGCCAACAACTGAGTGAGGGTCTCTTTGCCTGCGGGCGAGAGCTTGTAGAACCTCTTATTGCGTTTCTCTTCCTCGCGCCACTGGCTCACCAGCAGTCCTTGGCTCTCAAGCCGGCGAAGCAGCGGGTAAAGCGTACCTTCGTCGATTTCCAGTCCGTCGTCAGCGAGGGCCTTGCGAAGCGTGTACCCGTAGCGTTCGGTTCGAAGCTGGGTGAGGACAGCCAACGTCAGGCAGCCGCGTCGGAGCTCAAGCCTAAGGTTTTCAAAGGCTTCCAGGCTTGCAATGCTGGTTGACATATAGTGTATGACACATACTGTAGTACACACAGTAATTATTGTCAAGAAAATTCTGATCCAAAAATCAGAGCTTTTTCTGGTACCAACCGGCCGATAATGTGTGTCTGGAGTGATGACTTGAATCAGCGTCCGATTTCAGTGACTGGCGTCGCTTGGCTACTGATTGCGGTAGGGATCGTTATGTTCGCCTTTCACTTGCCAGAACTACGCGGTCTTCATTGGGACGTTTTCCTAATCGAATTCGTCGAGTTGCTGGCTGTGGTTGCGGGAATCTTCATGCTTCGGCGACAGAATTGGGCGCGCTGGCTAGCTATCGCGTGGCTGGGGTTCCATGTAGCGCTGACGGCATTCCCTCCGTTTCATGGATTGGTGGTTCACGTTGTGATTTTTGCGGGGATTGCCTACCTGCTGCTTCGATCTGATGCGGCGGAATATTTTCGTGGAAGCGGCGGAGTTGCCAGCTGACGGGCCAGAAGTTCCTCTAACCCGAAATGTCGTGCCCAAAACAGAGGCGGAAGCCGTTGCAGTCCTCGATATCAAATTCGCGCATGGCGTACTCCTGGTCACAGATGGGGCGTACGATCTTGATCCCTTTGGCTTGATATTCCGCTAAGAGAGCATCGGCATCATCGATCCAGAAATAAGCGTCCCACGTAAAGTCCTCCGGATCGGGCGTGCGATTGGGACGCATGAAGCCTGGGCTGCCTACCTGTTTCAACATAAGGGTCGTGCCTTCGCGCCGAACCATGCAGAAGCACGGCGGTTCTCCCCAGAAACGCTCATAGGAGAAGCCGAGCTTGTCGCGATAGAAATTGGCGGTGGCTACGACGTCGTCGACCACGAAGTAGGGGGCAACCCTCCAAGAAGGAAACCTCGCGTTCTCAGCCATAGAAATATCTCAGATGAATGATTGCACATGACCCTTTATTATTTCGCGAATTGGAGAGTGCCACCGGAAACTAAACCCCGGCAGAAACCACATGCCCCAGGCCGCCCCTGGCTGGTTCCTGGGCGAAGAGCCGGCTTCGGTACCGCACGTGGCGGATTCGCGTGAGTTCTACCAGCGGTTTCCAGACCGGATTGACTAGGTCGTGCTTGATCAGCAAATGCCAAAAGCGGTTCGAACGCTTGTAGAGGTAAGACATCGCGAGATAGAGAGGCACGGCCTGCCACTGTTCCGGGCGCCGATGCCAAATGGAAGAGTGCGAGAAGAGGCGCTGGTAGATCCAGGCATATCCGAGTTCGAGTTCTTCCGGGCTCATGTGCTTCGGGCGGAAGACAGCGTGGCCTGTGTCGTACAGAGTCCAATCGCGGTGGAGGATTCGATCCTGTTTCTCCATCTGCCGGAACAGAGGTGTCGCTGGATATGGAGTCAGGATGTGAAACGTGGCGCACTCCAGCCGATTTTCCTCGATCCATTGCGCGGTGTTGGCGAACACATCCTTGCGGTCATGATCGAAGCCAAGCACGAATGATCCATTTACCTGGATGCCATAGTCGTGGAGCATGCGGACCCGGCGGGCATAGTCGGATGTCTTCGGTGTTTTCTTGTTAGAGTCCGACAGATTGCCATCCGTAAGCGATTCGAAACCGATGAAGACTCCAGTGCATCCGGCGAGCGCCATATTGCGAATCAAGCTGGGATCGTCCGTCACGTCTATGGTGATGGCGGCGCTCCAGATCTTATTTAGCGGGCGCAGAGCGGAGCATAAAGCGTGCAAGTAATCAGGGCGAGAGCCCAGATTATTATCGACGAAGACGGCATAGGGCTGATTGTCGGATTGGAATTCGTCAACCACCTGCTGCGGATCGCGCATGCGATACGGCATGCGAAGAGCATCGGTAGCGAGATAGCAGAAACCGCAGCGGTTGTGGCAGCCCCTGGTTGCGATGAGGCTGGTTGTGGTTAGAAAACTGCGGCGCGGGAGGATGGAACGGCGCGGAGATGGGTCCGTCCGGTAGTCATTCTCATAGGTCGCAAGGTAACGGTCGTGCAACGTGTTTGCTTCTACGTCCCGCAGAATGCGCGGCCAAAGCTGCACACCATCTCCTAAAGCCAGTGCATCTGCATGAGGAGCACACTCCTCTGGGCACGAGAGCACATGCAGACCGCCAAGAATTACCTTCGACCCCCGAGCACGATACCAGTCCGCGAGTTCGTAGGCTCGACGAGCAAAGGTGAGATGTACCGTGATTCCGACGACCTCGGGCAGCGGTCTGTGTGGCGGGCGGCCATGCAGCAGATTCTCGTCCCAATAGTGGACGCGCCAGTTGGCCGGCGTCGTGGCGGCAAAGCTGGTCAGGGCCAACGAAGGCGTGAGAACGTGCTTCCCGAAACTTGCATTGGCGTCTTTCGGGTAGAACGGATTGATCAGCAGAGCGTAACGGGGCTCGATTGGAGCGAGAGGCTCACACTCACTGAGCAAAGGTGCAACCTTCATTTCCCGTGGGAGCCAGCTCTTGCGGATGGGCGTGAGGAATGGTTCTGTAGAAGCGATCACGAATATACTTTATTATATAAAGTACTTTCTGTAAATCTGAAAGCCGTCTCTTCTGGCGGTCCGTTATAGCGGTGATAGACTCCCGCCATGCCCGACGAAAGATCGTCATCAGAATTCGAACCAGATCCGGAAGAGCGAGCTTCGCTCACGGAGCCGGCGCTTTATCTCGTCGGCACGCCGATCGGAAATCTCGAAGACATCACACTGCGGGCTTTGCGCGTACTGAAAGAAGTGGATGTGATCGCGTGCGAGGACACGCGCCAGACGCAGAAGTTGCTCAACCATTACGCGATTGCGACGCGCACGACGAGTTATCACGAACATAACGAGGTAACAAAGTCGGCTGAGCTGGTGAAGGAAATGCAAGAAGGTGCGAGCGTGGCGCTCGTCACGGATGCTGGCATGCCGGGGATTTCGGATCCCGGGTACCGACTGGTCACGCTGGCGATTCGCCATCACATACCGGTTGTGCCGGTGCCCGGAGCCTCGGCGTTTCTGTCGGCCTTGGTCGCTAGCGGGCTGCCGACCGATTCATTTCACTTTAGAGGGTTTCTACCGGCAAAGCGCGGCGAACGGCGCGCTGCGCTGGAAACACTCAAGAATTCTCCGCGAACGCAGGTCTTCTATGAGGCTCCGCACCGAATCGTCGAGAGCGCGGAAGATATTGTCGAGTTGTTGGGAGAGGCCCGGCCGGTGGTGATTGCGCGCGAGGTGACGAAGCTGCATGAGGAATTCCTGCGAGGCAGGGCGGCGGACGTGCTCGTGAGCTTAAGAGAACGCGTGTCGGTTAAAGGCGAGATCACCCTCTTGATCGGTAAAGCGGAACCTCAGTCGCAAGTCGCGGCGGCGAGAGAGAGTGTCCGGCAACGCCTGGATCAGATCATGGCGGAAGAGAAGATTGATGAGAAATCCGCGCTCAAGCGCGTGGCGAAGGAGCGAGGAATCTCGAAGAGCGAAGCCTACCGCGAGTTGCAAAGGGAGAAGTAGAGGGTAGTGCGAGATTGCCCCGCTCGGCGATCGCGCTCTCGGGTCGGATGCATTACCACATTGGCTGGCTCATACGAGTCGGTTCGCTTGTACCAACCAATGAGACTTAGAAAGCCCAAGGTCACCCGAAGTAGAATTGCAGAAAAACGGCTTGACTCCAGCTCTCGTCGTTAAGGACAGGATGCCATATCTAGAACTGGCTTGAAAGTTGTCGCCGAAGCCCTACTGCCGAAGCAGAGAGCTGGAGCTGTTCCTCTGATATCATCGCTCAAGAGAGTCACTGAACGTCATAATGAACCTCGTCATCACTGATCACATGCAGGACTTCGAAGACGACGAAGGAGACATCCCCGTTATTTCCGGTAGAGGAGAAGGAATCATGGAAGAAGCTCCAGCCACAGGTTCGGGCAGCCAGCGCCGCAATGAAGATATCGCCCTCGATCTGATGAAGTTCGTTGCCATGACCACCGGCTACGGCCGCACAACGTCGACAGGAGTGGGATTCACGGGCACCGGATCGGCCGCCAAGCCCGAAGACTACGCCGAAAAGCTGCTTGAATTGTATTCGAGATGTCTGAGCACGGTCGGTGGGAAGAAATAGTTCGAGTCGAAACTTGCGAGTCCCGAACCCGAAAATCTAGCACGCTTAAACCCTTGTCATTCCGAGGTCGCGCAGCGAGGACGGAGGAATCGGCTATCGACTGCCAGCATCGGGAGTGCGTGCCTACAGCGGCAAGAGATAGTACCCACACAGATTAACCCAACGATTTTGCTTTTGGGACGCACAAAACATCAAGCCCGGCGCTGTATTCCGCGTGTTTGTCAGGAAGATAAGTAGTAGAATCGCCACGCGTGTGTTGAGCGCCCCTTCATGCCGCGTACAATACGGTTGTCTCTCCTTCTCTTGGTTGTAGTCCCCACATTCCTCTTAGCTCAAGTCGCTACAACTGCAAAACCAACGCTTTTTGCGCCTGACTTTTCCAAAGAGGCCTATGTAATCGAAGAAGTAAGCACTCGGATTACGTCCGAACAGGATGGCACCGGCATAAAGGAAATGAACGCCAGGATCAAGATAGTCTCTGATGCAGGCGTGAAAGCATTCGCGGTTCTTAGTTTCACTTACACCAGCGCGAATGAAGTGGTCGAGATTGATTACGTCCGGGTTCGTAAGCCGGATGGAACCATCGTCAAGACTCCCGATTACAACGTGCAGGACATGCCAGGCGAGGTGACACGTACCGCCCCGCTTTACAGCGATATCCATGAAAAACATGTTGCCGTGAAGGGCTTGAGTGTCGGCGATGTCCTCGAGTATTCCATGCGCCACCGCATTGTTAGACCGGAGGTGCCTGGGCAGTTCTGGACCGAATATACATTTTCCAAGAGCGCTATCGCGAAGAATGAACGCCTCGAGATGAGCTTTCCTGCGGGGAAATACGTAAAAGTCGTAAGCCCGGAATTCAGCCCGGAGACCAGCGAGGAAGGCGGGCGCAGAATCTATCGCTGGAAGCGCAGCAATCTGATCGTGAAGGAGCCTGACCCGAACGAGATCCCACGGCGGATACCGGCCAATCCCGATGTGCAGGTCACGACCTTCTCCAGTTGGGAGGAAGTCGGAAAGTGGTACGGAGATTTGCAGAAGCCATCGCTCGAAGTGACAACCGCGATTCAGGCCAAAGCTGCGGAACTAACAAGAGGATTGAATACAGATGATGAGAAGATTCATGCGATGTATAAGTTCGTTTCGCTGAAGTATCACTACATCGGCCTGGATTTCGGCATTGGCCGCTACCAGCCTCATGCTGCCGATGACGTCCTCGACAACGGGTACGGTGACTGTAAGGACAAGCACACACTGCTAGCAGCGCTTCTGAAGGCAGTCGGCATTGACGCCTGGCCGGTACTTATCCACAGTGTCCGCAGGATCGACCCCGAAGTCCCCTCGCCTGCGCAGTTCAACCATGTGATCACGGTTGTTCCACGGGGTAACGATTTCGTCTGGCTTGACACAACGCCCGAGGTCGCTCCCTATGGGCTGCTGTTATTGACTCTGCGCAATAAGCAGGCGTTGATGATCCCTTCGGGTAAGCCGCCCTCCCTGGTCACAACAGAGGCCAACCCTCCCTTTGCGGAGGAGCAACACTTCACCACCGAAGGAAGGCTCGACGGCAGCGGAACGTTCAAGGGACACATCAGCCAGAGTTATCGTGGGGATACCGAAGTCGTGCTGCGGGCTGCTTTTCGGCAGTTCGCAGAATCCCAGTGGCAGCAGGCAGTCCAGCGATTTTCGTATGGAATGCGTTTTCTTGGTGAGGTCAGCAACGTCAAAATGAGTCCCCCGGACGACATCGACACGCCGTTTGAGCTTTCCTACGATTACGAGCGCAAGGACTACGGGGGATGGGCGGATCGCCAAATCATCGCTCCGCTGCCACCTACCGGGCTGGAAGTTCCCGATGGAACGCCGGAGAAAAAACTTACAGAACCGCTGGTGCTCGGTGCTTTAGGAAAGTTCACTTATCATTCGCGAGTCGAGCTGCCGAAAGGGTATGAGGCCACCGCTCCGGCGTCGTGCCACGACGACCGATCTTTCGCGGAATATTCCGGCAAGACAGAGATCGACAATGGAGTGATGATCACCGACCGGAAGCTCACCATCAAGAAAACAGAAGTGTCGCTCAACGAGTGGGGAGAGTATCGCATCTTCGGCAAAACTGTTTCCGATGATGTCTTCGGATATGTCCGCCTGACGGCAACCGAGGCAGGCAACGAGCCCGAGCCGACCGAGCCCGATGAGATGTTCCGGCAGGCATCAACCGCCTTGCAAAGACGAGACCTCAAGAAGGCCCAGGAGCTGCTGAATAAATTGCTCATCAAGCAGCCTGACTACAAAGGAGCGCACCTGGGTTTGGCCTTTGCCTTGGCAGGCCAGAATCGGATACCTGAGGCGATGGTCGAGTTTGAGAAGGCAGAAAAAGTTTCTCCTGCCGATCCTCGGGCCTATCTCGCCGCGGCACAGATAGCAGGTATGCAAGGCAAGAAAGACTATGCTGCCGAGCAATTGCGCCGATTGCTGAAAGAGGATCCAAAGAACGTCACCGCTGCTGAAAGTGTTGCTGCATACCTGGTTGAGAAGGAGAAATATCCCGAGGCGATCGAGATGCTCGAGACCGCTGTTAAGAATTCGCCGGATAGTTCAACCCTGCAATTTCAGCTCGGAGACGCATACATTAAAGCCGGTCAAAAACAAAAGGGGATCGCCCAGCTGCACCAGGCAGCCGATTCGAATAGTATGAATGCGATGATGCTGAACAATATTGCGTACACCCTCGCGGAGGCGAAGATCGATTTGGCGGCGGCGCAGAAGTACGGGGAAGCCTCACTTGCGAGGCTCGACGAAGAAGCAAGAGCGTCCGAATCCTCGAATGCGGCGGCAATGCAAGTCACCTATGAGTACGGCCTCGTGTGGGACAGTCTCGGTTGGGTTTACTTCCAGCAAGGCGATAACGCACGTGCTGAGCAATACGTGAGAGCCGCGTGGCAGTTACAGGAAGAAGAGTTGGTTGGCGAACATCTCGGAGAGATTTATGAAAAAGAGGGCAAGACCCAACAGGCTGCGCGCGCGTATGAAGCCGCGCTAGCAGTGTCGTCCGTGTCGACAGTTCCTTCACCGTTCGGTCCAAACACGACAAGAAACCAGGAAGTAGAGATCCAGAACCGTTACAAGAAACTGACGGGCAAGGATCCGTCTCTGACCGAAACACACCGCCTACCCAACGGGGAATGGACGCTGACTCCCGCTGAAAGGTTACGCCGTTCTCGTGAAATAAAGTTGAGCAATGATGGCAAGATCAACGGAAAAGGGGAGTTCATCGTCTCGATCAATTCCCACGAGGTCGAGTCCGCAGATTTTGAGGGCGAGGATGAAGAATTGCGATCCTTGGAATCCAAATTGGAAAAGGCCCATTACCCGTACGAATTTCCCCCGGGCAGCGACGCAATTCTCGTAGTGCGAATAATGTTGCGATGCCACGAGGACACAGACTGTACTGGTACGCCAATGCCTCCTACTGCGGTAACGGGTACAAGCCTCAGAGCGGTTCCACAATGATCCGGCCCGCATAGCGCGGAAATGACAGTCGAGAGGAAGTCAAAAATGTCGAGGCGCAGTCTTCCAGCATTGTTGTTGTGTATAGCAGTCTCCGCATCGCTGTTGCGAGCGCAGACGACAACTACCGGTGAATTGGCCGGCACAGTCACGGATCCGTCCGGCGCGGTCTTAACGTCGGCATCCGTGACGCTGACCAACGTGGCCACCGGCGCAAAGCAGACCGCACAAGCGAATTCCACGGGAGCCTACCGCTTCCCGCTGGTGCAGCCGGGCAGTTACCGCGTCACCGCGACATCCACGGGATTTCGCAGCATCGACGAATCGGTAGAGATTGGTCTGAGGGCCGATGCTTCGCCGCGGCTAATCCAGTCGTAGGCGAATTTTACGTTCTAACTGCAGCGTAACTTCATGCTCGAGCGGCCCCGCCAGGGGCCGTTTTTTTGTGCCTCGTTTTTACTCCGAAGACGCCGATTGTTGCTGTCGAGGGGAATTACTTTTCGCGGGTATTGCGCTGTCGACGAACCCCGGGATTCCTTTCGTCTCGCTTTGCCCGCGCGTCGGATGACAATACTGACGACAATACTTAAGGAGACGGAAGAACAAAACCGCGTCCCTTGGGGAACGCGGTTCTAATACCCAATACCCAGACAAGCGGAGCGCTCGCGGTTGCGGTAACTCTTAACGGCGCTTCTTGCCTTTTTTCTTTGCTGGCTTCTTGGCAGCCTTCTTTGCTTTCTTCTTGGCTGGCTTTTTCGCTTTCTTCGCTGATTTCTTTTTTGCTGCTTTCTTTGCCTTCTTCTTGGCAGCCGGTTTCCTTTTAGCTGCTTTCTTCTTGGTTGCGCCACCGCCTCCAGAGGGCGGTGCGGGCCTGGGAGCAGCAGGAGGAGCGGGCGGCGCCGCTGGCTCCGGTTCCATGGCTTCCGGTTCAGCCATGCCCGGTTCTTCTTCTTCCTCCTCTTCCTCTTCGAAATCTTCTTCTAGCGACTCGCTATACGCGCCGCTATCGCCAAATTCCTCTTCTTCATCACGACCATAGAGCGTTAGATCGTCGAACGTCATTGCTCCTCCTGATTTGAGCGGCGGCCGGGTGCGGATGGCCGCCCTGGCTGGCACGGGGGTAAATTAGAAGACCACAGAAACTTTTGCTGTAACGGCGCCGGATTATAGCATGAGATTCGGTAACAACTGCAAGGACTCAACGCACACAAAAGTAGTGAAGTTTGTCGGATGCAAATTTCTTATTTTGCTTCTCATTTCGCCAGAAGCTTGAAACGCCAAAATTCGAGCCGGATTGAGAGAAACCTTTAGAGTCCACCTCATTCTCCTACTCGCAACCAACACCGGAACTGACTGTGGCATCTGACGGAGAAGTCATCTAGCAATTGGAGAAGAGGAGTGCCAGGGCGTCGGCTTGAAGACAAGATCCGTGACTTGTGTGCCCGCGCTGTGTATGAGCAAGGGACCCAGTGGAAAAATACTGTCACCGAACTACAGATTGCCATCCAGGAGCATGTTCTACGAATGGCCAATACTACCGCCGCCATGTCGGTAATTGGGAAGAAGCCGGAAGTCGCACGCGAGCGGAGGCAGCAATAGCTCTAGCCGGATGAAGGAAGTATCGCAATATCAACTATTTACGCTTTTAAATCTGCTCTCCGTTACAAAAATTGGGCAGGACACCTGTCCTGCCCTAGCTGCGCACTTGAACTTCAAAACTGCCTATTTCAAGGTCTTCACGTAGTCGGCAACGGCCTTGGCATCGTCGGCACTCACGCCGTTGATGGCTTTCTTGTGGGGTGCCTTCTTGGCGTCCTCGCCCTTGGTGAGCAAATCAGTAATCTGATCCGCTGAGAGGCTGGTGCCCTTAACCGCTGGGCCGACTTTACCCTGGCCCTCGGGGCCATGGCAGGCGGCGCATTTCGCCTTGTAAGTGGCGGCGCCGTCGGCTGCGAAGGCCGGAACGGCGATCGACAGAGCCAGCGTGAAGATGACGAACAGGACAATCAATTTAGTGAGTCTCATGAGTTTCTCCTTGAGTGTTGAATGCACGAATTCCCTACGAGCAGGGGCCTAAAAGAACTGAAGATTCTAATCTGCGATTAGAAGGGCGAATGTGATTTCGCGCACAGGAGTTTTGGAAAGAGTGTCGGAATATTCGCCTTTCAACCTGCTACATTTTGAGCCTGTGCTTCCTACCGAGGAATACAAACAGCGCCGGGGTGCCCGCGAGGCCCGGGTTGCCGTTCTGCAGAAGATCCACATTCGTCTGGGAAACATCCGCCTGATGCTTGCGATTACGATGGCGGTCCTCATGTGGATGTCGTTACATGATCGCTTTCTCTCACCTTGGTGGATCACGGCTCCGGTTGCAATATTTGGTGTAATCGCGTTCTGGCACTCGCGGATTCTTCGATCGCAGGAACTGGCGCAGCGTGCGGTTGCTTTTTACGACCGAGGACTTGCTCGCATCGAAGACCGCTGGGCAGGCACCGGAGAGACCGGACAGCGTTTTGCTAGTTCTCACCACGTCTATTCCCCAGATCTCGACTTGTTTGGCGATGCCAGCCTGTTTCAGCTCATGTCCTCTGCGAGAACGCGCATGGGAGAGGAGATGCTGGCGAGATGGCTGCTTGCTCCGTCGGATCCGGATGAGATCCGCCAAAGGCATGCGTCGGTCAGTGAACTGCGTCCGGAACTGGACCTGCGCGAGGACCTTGCCGTCCGGGGAGAGGACGCGCGGGTGGGAGTTCATCCGGAGGAACTCATCCAATGGGCGGAATCGCCAAACCAGATGAGTCCGCCGTGGCTGACATGGGTGGCGCCCACGCTGGCACTGTTGGCCGTAGTGGGTGCCGTGGTCTGGGCGGTCTGGGGATTGGCAACGCCGTTCATCAGCGTGGTTATCATTGAAGCTATCTTTACCTACCGCTTAAAGAAATCGTTTGACGCGGTTCTCCACGGCACCGAGAAGGCCTTTTACGACCTGGATCTCTTATCTGGCGTGCTAGCGCAGCTAGAGTCGCACACGTTTAGCGGCACGGAATTGAAAAGCTTGCAGCGTAATCTCGTGTCGAGCGACCTGAGCGCCTCGAAGGCGATTACGAAACTCCGCGCTCTCGTCAATCTGATTGATTCGCGGGAAAACATCTTCGTACGCATCATCGATGCGCCGCTGATGTATTCGATCCAGATCTCCTTTGCCGCTGAACGCTGGCGCAAAGCTCATGGTCATGGGGTGCGGAAATGGGTGGACGTTGTCGGCGAGATGGAAGCTCTGATTTCGCTCGCAGCTTACAGTTACGAACATCCGGATGATCCATTTCCGGAAGTCGCGGCCGGGGCAACTTTGTTCGAAGCCGAAGCGCTGGGACATCCTCTTCTGCCGGCCGCGAGATGCGTCCGAAACGATGTGAGCATCGGCGGCGACGTCGTCCGCGTTCTGCTGGTCAGTGGATCGAACATGTCGGGGAAGAGTACGCTGCTGCGGGCAGTCGGCATCAATACGGTGCTCGCAATGGCGGGTGCCCCTGTCCGCGCGCGACGGCTTCAATTGTCGCCTTTGCAAGTGGGCGCCAGCATTCGCGTCAACGATTCGCTACAAGAAGGCAGTTCACGGTTCTATGCTGAAATCACAAGGCTCCGGCGGATCTTCGATTACGCAGGTAAAACTCCTCCATTACTCTTCTTGCTCGACGAGCTCCTGCAGGGAACGAACTCGAAGGACCGCCGCATCGGTGCTGAAGGAATTCTGCGCGCCCTGGTGGAACGCGGATCGATCGGATTGGTCAGCACGCATGACCTTGCATTGACCGACATCGGGATTGAAGCCGGTGATGGACGTCTGTGCAACGTCCATTTTCAGGATGAGCTGGCGAATGGACGAATACAATTCGATTACAAGTTGCGCGATGGAATTGTGACTAAAAGCAACGGACTCGAGCTGATGCGGTCCATCGGACTGGATGTTTAGAGCTTGGGTGCGCGCTACCAAACTCTGCAACGGTTCGCATTCACCATGGGCTGGCCCGCCTTGCAGTGGAATGCTTCTTGGAATTGTGGCATGTTCGAGACGACGCCATTTGTCCTATATTTTTCGGGCGAGTGCGGGTCAACTGTTGCGCGGAGACGCTTGGTTTCATCACGCGTTTGCCCGCACCAGCTCTGTCCGTATCCGACAAAGAAACGCTGCTCGGGCGTCAGGCCATCGATCGGCTCTAATTTTTGATCTTTCGTGTCCGCCATCCAGGCCATGTACGCGAGAAGGACTCCGCCGAGGTCAGCGACGTCTTCGCCGAGCGTGAGCTTTCCGTTGATCTTGATATCGTCAATAATCGTGTAGTTCGAGTACTGATTCGAAATGCACGCTGCCCGTTGTTCAAATTTCTTCGCGTCGTCTGCTGTCCACCAGTCGCGCAGGTTCCCTTTGGCGTCGAACTGGCGACCTTCATCGTCGAAGCCGTGAGTGAGTTCGTGGCCGACCGTTCCGCCAGTGTCACCGTAATTGGGAGCGGCGTCGGACTCAGGATCGAACGCCGGAGGCTGCAACACGCCTGCCGGGAAGTTGATGTCGTTCATCTGCGGGTCGTAATATGCGTTCACCGTCGGCGGAGTCATATCCCACTCGCCCCGATCAACCGGCTTGCCGATCTTGCCCAACTGCCGGTTGAACTCGAATTCGCGGGCACGTTCCACGTTGCCGAGATTGTCGCCGCGCACGATGTCCAGTTTGGAGTAATCCCGCCACTTATCGGGATATCCGATCTTGTTGGCCATCGCGTGCAGCTTTGTAAGTGCCTGCTGCTTCGTCGCGGGAGACATCCAGTCGAGGCTGTTAATGTCCTGCTCCATAGCGGCGCGGATTTCATTGACGATCTTCAACGCTTCCTGCTTGGCCTGTGGCGGGAAATACTTTTCGACATAGGCTTGTCCGAGCGCCTCGCCGAGGTAATCGTCGACATATTCGGTACAGCGCTTCCAGCGCGGTTTGAGCTCCTCCTGGCCTTGCAAGGTCTTACCGTAGAAGGCGAAGTTCTCATTAAGGAATGCCGACGAAAGCTGCGGAGCATTCGCGTGCACAAGGTGCCACCGCAGGTAGGTTTTCCAGTCGGCGAGACTTTCCTTATCAATCTCCGCGTTCAATGTCTTAAAGAAGTTGGGAGTTGACACATTCAGCGACGTGAGCGAAGGCAAGCCTACTTTTGTGAAGTACGACTGCCACTGGAACTCGGGAGAGATTTTCTGCAGATCGCCACTTGTCAGCTTGTGATCGAGCGCCTTGGGATCGCGCCTTTCAACGCGCGTCATAGAGCCTTTTGCCAGCGCGGTTTCAATGCGCATTACAGTCTGAGCTTCCTTCGTAGCGGTGTCTGGCTTATCCCCGAGCAACTCGAACATCTTTTGTACGTGCGCGACATAAGCTTTGCGCAACTCCTCGGATTTGGGGTCGGTCTTGAGGTAATAATCGCGGTCGGGAAGGCCGAGTCCTCCCTGATCGGCATTCGCGACGACCTGTGAGGCATCGCGATAGTCCTGAATCGAATAAAACCGGAAGAGCACGTTATCGGTCGACATGGCTGAGGCAGCATCCGCCAGTTCGGATTTCGAACTGATTTTCGCAATGCGCTCAAGTTCCGGCTTGAGCGGATCTGCTCCTTTGGCTTCGATGCCCTGCTCATCCGTGCACGAGGCGTAGTAATCGCCGATCTTCTGATTAACAGCCGTGCGGCTAGCGTCCGGCGACGACGCAGCTTCTAGAATCTCCCGAAGCTTGGTCTTGTTCTCGTCCTCCATTTTCGAATAGAGGTCCCATGAGGATTGGTCCGGCGGAATGGGATTGTTCTTAATCCACCCGCCGCAGGCGTAGGCAAAGAAGTCCAGGCACGGATCGATGGACCGATCCATCGCGGTGACGTCGAGAGACGGCGTGTGCAATGTTGTGGCCTGCTGAGCGGTCGAGGAAATAAACGGGACAACGAGGACAACAACTAGAACGGCAATTAAAAGAGCGCGCACAAAGGACATAGTCAGACCTTCTTAGAATCGGCTTTTTTCAGGACCAATGAGTATAGCCTCGCGGCATGGTGATTCGAAGCCTAGGCCTTCTTCAGGTGAATCGATCCATCTCCGGTACGAATGGTCAGCAGATTTCCGCCGCCATTGAACTTCCCGCGGATCTCGTTCTGCCGCATAGTGCCTTCGGTCGTGACTGGCATGTCCAGATCGATGTGACCGTCGCTGGTATGCAGATCCACATTTGCGGCCAGGCTTTGCGGAACCCCAAGGGAAACGCTGCCATCGCCAGTTTCAAGACGCCAGTTGTTCAATAGGGTGGATCCATTGCCAGCGCGAACATCAACATGGCCGTCGCCGGTTTTGAGTTCCAGTTCGTCAAAACGCCCATTGGCCTGAATGTGTCCATCGCCGGTCGAAGCATGCAACTTTCCGTCGACCGAGTCGAGATCGACCGAGCCGTCACCCGTATGCATGTCCATCTCACCTTTCAGGTTCGCCACTTCGATCTTGCCGTCCCCGGTACGAAGGTTAACGTTGCCTTCGCGCGGCATCTGAATAATGATGTCCACACGATATCCCGGTCCCCACTCAAAATTGTGGTGCGGATAGCGAACTTCGATCTCCACGCTGTTGCCGTTCTGCCGCTCTTCAATGTGAATACCGCCTTCGCCAATCTTGTAGCGCGTCGTTGTGACCTTGGCTTGAATGGTGCTCTGGTCGCCCGTGGTGACGCGGATGTTAGCGTCGGAAGTTTCGACTCGCAAATCCGGCCGACCAGTCGGAGTATAGGTTTTGGACCATTCATCGGCACGAGCGGGAAGGGCAGCAAGGCCAAGTAATAAAACGAATAGCGGAATGCGCACAGAGACTGATTTCATAATGTCCTCCGGCGGGCGAGCACACCTTAAGCCCTGCCTGTTAGACGAGGGTACGTCTCGTCGGTGAGATTAGTTCCGGAAAAAGCCCGTACCGCAGGAACCACTGAGGAACGCAGGAAACTACGACCATGGGTTTAATTTGCTCCTCGGGGGGCTAAAATAGGCGCGTGCCATCTTCCCAACAGGTCCGTAGCGACGCGCATCGACACCATCGCCATGCCGTCTATGCTTCCGAGACGGCCGGGCTCCTTCTGATCGCATTTCTGCTTCTCGTGCTAACCCTGATCCGATACTGGCACCTGATCCACTGGAGTCTGCACTGATCGTGGGTACCGGACAGCCGAATCTGGCAGAACCCCTTCTGATAGTCATTCTTGGCCCGACTGCCAGTGGAAAGACCGCCCTTTCCATCGCGCTCGCCGAGAAGTTCCAAGGCGAAATCGTGAACTGTGACTCCGTCGCGATGTATCGCGAGTTTGACATTGGGACCGCGAAGCCCAGTTCCGAGGAACGGGCGCGAGTTCCACACCATCTGTTGGATTTTGTAGATCCCACTCAGGAAATGACTGCCGGAGAATATGCGCGGCGAGCACGCAAAGTCATAGACGAAATCAACGCCCGGGCACGTCTCCCTGTTGTGGTTGGAGGCACCGGACTCTATTTGCGGGCGCTGCTGGAAGGACTATTTGCCGGGCCGCAAGGGTCCGAGGCATTGCGCGAGCGGTTGCGGGAGCGAGTGGCGGAGCGCGGCTCGGGATATCTGCACCGCATTCTTCAGCGGCTCGATCCCGCTTCCGGCCAGAAGATCCATGTGAACGACTCACCAAAGCTGATTCGCGCTATCGAAGTCTGCGTGGCCTCGCGTCAAAAGATGTCGGAAATGTGGCAGCGCGGACGAGATCCGCTAAAAGGGTTTCGCATCTTGCGGCTTGGCCTCGATCCGGACCGCGCGCGGTTGTACGACCGCATCAACCAGCGTGCGCGACAAATGTTCGACGCAGGTCTAGTTGAGGAGACGAAGAGTCTCTTAGGCAAGTACGGAGGCTCAGCCCGTCCGCTCGCCTCTCTCGGATACAAGCAGGCAGTACAGTTCCTGCACGGAGAACTAACGCTGGAGCAGGCAGTCCAAGCCGCTCAACAGGGCCATCGCAACTATGCCAAGCGGCAGATGACGTGGTTCCGAAGAGAACCCGACGTGGTGTGGTTCGGAGGATGTGGAGACGAGGCGAACATTAGACAACAGGCGGAGGTAAGTCTTTTGTCGGTGATTTCGCCCAGAGACGTCGAATTTCGTTGATAACGGGATCTGCGCTTCTTCGACAGTCGGCAGAACATCCCTCAGACGGCCGGCGAGGACGTCGGCGTCACCGGCATACTGCAAACACTGTAAATCTACATTGCAAAACATATCCTTGGTAAGGGATTACACCATTCTCCCGCGAGGCTGCGCCGGCATCTTAGAGCTATCTTCGGCAAAGCAGTTTCAGCCCTGATCTTCGTTATCCGGAGGCTACATGCGTAAGAATCGAATTGTTGTCCCCGGCTGCGAAACGCAAACTCTAAAGCCAGGCGAGCGGACGAATGGAGAAGGCAAGCCCGTCGCGAACCAGATTCTATTAAGGCTGCCTGACGAAGAATTCGCCGCCATTCGTCAAGAATTGAAGTACGTTCACCTTCCCCACTACACGGTACTCCACGAGCCAAAAGAAAAAATCGAGTTTTCCACATTTTTGAATTCGGGACTGACTTCGCTTGTCTTCAATACCGATCATGGGAGCAGTGTAGAGGTCGGCGTAGTCGGAAACGAAGGATTCACGCCCATTTCGATTGCAGCGGGACTTCGGCGAAGTCCACACCAGGCGATCATGCAAGTTAGCGGCGACGGATTCCGAATCAGAGTCGATTCGCTGGAAGCCGCGCTCAAAACGAATTCACAGTTGCAGATTTTGATGAACCGGTATGCGGCAGTGCATGGGCTGCAGGTCGCACAGACTGCGGGATGCAATCGCTTGCACGATCTGGAACAGCGGCTGGCGCGCTGGCTGTTGCTGGTGCAGGACCGCGTGGGCTCGGGACTGTTGAAGATCACGCATGATTTTCTCGCGATGATGCTGGGGACGGACCGCCCAAGCGTGAGTCTGGCCGCGGGAATGCTTCGAAAGAAGAAGATCATCGAGTACACCCATGGATCGGTGCGCGTGCTCAACCGCAAGAAGCTTGAGAGTTCCGCGTGCGAGTGCTACGGGCTGATTCAGCAGTTCAATTCAGAGATGCTGCCGAATAGCGCACCGGATGCCGCGGCGGGTGGGTCGGGTTACGAATCAGGGTCAGGGATTGGGGGCTAGTCCGTCACAAGTGGATACGTTCGTACATTGACCGACGACCGCGACTCTCCCGCCCGAAACCGAAAAAGCATTCATCATCAAGAAAAGTCCAGATGTCCTTAAAGTGGAGTACAGTTAGTTGCGGTCGAGTCGCGCATGCGGTTCGGCTGCAAGAACAAGCCGCTAAGTGCAGGGAAGGGGCCCTTGCGCTGGCAGCGTGCGTTGAAAATCCACGAGGAGGAAGCCATGTCGAGGCATTCTGTATGGCTCGCCACCGTACTCAGCGTGTCCCTGACGGCAGTCGCTGTTGCCGCCGCTGGGCCGGGATACCATGTGGTCAAGACGTTCAAAGTTGGCGGAGATGGCGGATGGGATTACCTGATCGCCGATGCCGACGCTCATCGTCTCTATATTTCGCGCGGCACGCATGTGATCGTTCTCGACAGTGAATCGGGCAAGACTGTCGGCGACATTCTGAATACGCAAGGCGTACACGGCATTGCACTTGCGCCTGAATTCGGCAAGGGATTTACCAGCAATGGCCGCGAAGGCACCGTCACAGTTTTCGACACGAACACGCTTGCGCCGATCGGAGACAAAATCAAAGTCGGAGAGAATCCCGACGCGATTCTCTACGATCCTGCGACCCGGCGAGTCTTCACGTTCAATGGACGCAGCCACGACTCGACTGCCATTGACGCGGTGAGCGGAAAGGTCTTGGCCACAATCAAGCTCGATGGCAAGCCGGAATTCGCAGCCAGCGACGCTAAGGGAGAAGTCTTCGTCAATATCGAAGACAAGAGTGAGTTGACTGCGATTGACGCTAACAAACTGGTGGTTAAGGCAACGTGGCCGCTTGCTCCGTGCCAGGAGCCAAGCGGACTCGCGATTGACCGCAAGAACCGGCGCCTGTTTTCCGGATGCGACAACAAGATGATGGCCGTTGTCGATGCGGATAGCGGCAAGGTGCTTGCCACTCCTGCAATCGGAGAAGGCGTCGATGCGACCGCGTACGACGAGGGCGCGGGACTGGCGTTCGCTTCCTGCGGAGGAGATGGCGTTCTTACAGTCGTCCAAGAGGAGTCGCCGAACAAGTTCTCAGTCGCAGAAAACGTAACCACGCAAAAAGGTGCCCGTACGATGGCGCTCGACACCAAGACTCACAACGTTTACACGGTGACGGCGCAGTTTGGGCAACGTCCCGCGGCCACAGCCGATAATCCTCATCCACGACCTCCGATTTTGCCTAACAGTTTCGTCGTTCTGGTAGTCGCGAAGTAATTTTTGTACTGCGGCACAAAGGCAAAAATCCCCACTTCTCGCGCAGAAGGCGAGCGAGAGGTGGGCACCCATAGGCAACCCTTGTCACTCCGACAACTCAAGAAGCGGCGCGGGGAAAATCGCTCACGCCGTGCAGTCTTGATGTATGAATCGCTTAACCTGACGCGCCTTTCCTACATGCCTCGCAGTATGCCAACGTTGCGCGGCAACAGTTACAATGAAACGTCATCCGGCAACCCGATGACGGAACGGAACGACTAAACGAACGCATGACGATGAGAGTTCGTAAAGCTGTTTTCCCCGCAGCTGGACTGGGCACGCGCTTCCTGCCCGCCACCAAAGCCCAACCCAAAGAGATGCTTCCGGTTGTGGACAAACCCATCATTCAATATGGGGTCGAAGAGGCGATGGCCTCGGGATGCGATCAGATCCTTATCATCACGGGTCGCGGCAAGCAGGCGATTGAAGATCACTTCGATGTCAGCTACGAACTCGAGAAGATGCTCGAGGAGCGGGGCAAGACCGATCTGCTGAAGATCGTCCGGCAGATTTCGGACATGATTTATGTCGGCTACGTTCGACAGAAGGAAGCACTCGGGCTCGGACACGCTGTGCTGATGGCACGCGAACTCGTCGGGCACGAGCCTTTCGCGGTTCTGCTGGCGGATGACGTGATCGACGCGACTGTGCCCGCATTGAAGCAGATGGTGAATGTCTTCAACGAAAAACAGTGCAGCGTGATCGCGGCGCAGGTGGTCGAAGGCAGGATGATTTCGTCATATGGCGTGCTGGACGCGCAGCCCGCGAACGGATTCAACGGACGCCTTTTCGAAATCCGCAATATGGTCGAGAAGCCGAAGTTCGAGGAGGCTCCATCGAACCTGGCTGTGATCGGGCGGTACATTCTGACTCCCGCGATTTTCGATTGCCTATCGAAGACTCAGACGGGCGCTGGAGGCGAGTTGCAACTTACCGATGGCATGCGCATGCTGCTCAAGCAGGAAAAAATGTATGCCTACGTCTACGAAGGCAATCGCTATGACACGGGCGACAAGCTGGGATTCCTGAAGGCAACGGTGGAATTCGCGTTGAAACGTCCAGACCTGGGTGGCCCATTTCGCGAGTATCTGAAGGGACTTAATCTGTGAGCAGCTAAACAGCTACTGCCGATTTGCGATTGCAGATTTTCGATTGCAACTAAGAATTTTCATCCTCAGTCATGCAACGCGAAAATCCGCTATCTCGCTCTCTCTGAATTCTGCTTTCTTACTTCTGACTTTCCTTCAGCTTCTTGGATTTCTCTTCGACTCCTCGCGCGAGTTTTTCCTTGTGCGCGTGCATCTTCTTCGCCATGCCTTCATCAGCCAGGGCAATCATCTGCGCGGCCAGGATGCCAGCATTGGTTGCGCCCCACTTTCCGATTGAAACTGTGGCCACCGGAATTCCCGGAGGCATTTGCACGGTAGAAAGGAGCGAATCCATGCCGTTGAGCGATGTGGAAGGAATCGGCACGCCGATCACTGGCAGAATCGTGTGCGCGGCGATGACCCCGGCGAGATGCGCCGCCCCGCCTGCTCCGGCGATGATGACCTTGATTCCGCGGTTCGCGGCGTTCTTCGCGAAATCCGCGCTGCGATCCGGGGACCGGTGTGCGGACGTTACGTCGATTTCGTAGCCGATTCCGAAATCGTCGAGGGCTTTTCCTGCCTCGCGCATAATCTCCAGATCCGAATCGCTTCCCATCACAATTGAAACCAGTGGCTTACTCATTTGTCTCCTTTGAAACTTCATTTCCGCAGATTCACGCCGCCGCACACAGATTCAGGAAGTGAAAGATCCGCGGAATCCGCATTGGCGAACTTAGGTCTAGTGCTTTAGTGCTCTCGCCGCAATGTCCTTCCGATAATGGGCACCTGCGAATTCAATCTTGGCGCAGGCGTCATAGGCGCGCTCGACAGCCTTGTCCAGGTCAAGTGCGCGGGCCGTTACTCCGAGAACGCGTCCGCCGGCGGTGTAGTAGACGCCGTCGCGCTTCGAGGTACCGGCATGGAACACCTTCACGCCATCGACGGCGCCGGCCTCATCGAGTCCATCGATTCGCTTTCCCTGCTCATATGTTCCCGGATATCCACCGGAGGCCATCACGATGCAGACCGATGCATCTTTCGACCACTTGAAATCGCCATCACTGATGCGACCTTCGATGGAGGCCTCGATGGCATCCAGAAGATCGCTCTCGAGACGAATCAAGATGGGCTGCGTCTCCGGATCGCCAAAGCGGCAATTGAACTCGAGCACCATCGGGCCACGAGCCGTCATCATCAGGCCGCAGTAGAGGACGCCTTTAAATTCCGCGCCTTCGGCTTTCATCCCAGCGACCACGGGGCGCGCAATGTGATTTACGAGCCAGTCGCGCATGCGATCATCAACGATGTCGGCGGTCGAATAGGCACCCATGCCGCCGGTATTCGGTCCGGTGTCGCCATCGCCCACGCGCTTGTGATCTTGCGCTCCGACAAGGGGCGCCACGCGCTCTCCGTCGCTGAAGACGAGAAATGACAGTTCGTCGCCTTGTAGGCACTCTTCCAAGACGACACGCGCGCCGGCGTCGCCCAGCATGCGGCCGCTAAGCATCTCCGAGGCTACGCTTGCGGCCTCTTCTTTATTTTTGGCAATCACGACGCCCTTGCCTGCTGCCAGACCGTCCGCCTTCACGACCACTGGAGTGTGGAAGTGTCCTAAAGCGGCGCGCACCTGCTCGATGGAATCGCAAATGGCAAAGGGGGCCGTTGGGATGTGATGGCGTTGCAGGAATTCTTTTGCAAAACTTTTGCTGGATTCGAGTTGCGCAGCCGCCTTGGTTGGGCCAAAGACGCGCCATCCGCGGCGATTGAACTCGTCGACGACACCCAGGGTGAGAGGCAATTCGGGACCAACCACCGTCAGGTCCGGTTGCAGCCGATTTGCCAGGGCGACGATGGAATCCAGACTCTTCAGGTCGGCAGGGAGGCATTCGGCCTCGTCGCCAATGCCGCCATTGCCAGGAGCGCAATAGAGCTTCGAAATCCGCGGCGATTGCCGCAGTTTCCACACCAGCGCATGCTCGCGCCCACCACTACCTAATACAATAACTTTCATAACCAGAGCCAATCAGGTTAGAAGTTCAAGCCGAACCCTGTCAAACAGGTCGTGTGGGAGCGACGCAGCCGCCATGCTTGCGACTGCCGCAGACCGTCGGGCAACAGGAGTGATTACCTCGATCGCTTAACAATTCTTTAACGCGGCTGGCGTACGGTAAGTATTCCGAAAAAATACATGCATTCGCATTTTATTAACTGTGGTTAATTACTTTAGGTATACTATGGCTAATCTGTGTGTTGCAAACCAGACCAAATTCTGAATTGTCGTCGGCTATCTCTACTTTCGAATGAGCGCGCTACACAGACTCGCCAGAAGCCTGCATCAGTTTCTGATCGCCATCTCTTCTCTGGGACTGATAGGCGGTGCAGTTGTTCACGCGCAGCAAACGGAGATTGCTCCTGCCCCGCATGGGATCTCGGCTGAGCCGGATCCTCAGGAGCCCGAGGTCGAGCAAAGCGTGGAATCCATGTTTCCTCACTTCAAAGACACACGGTTCTGGCTCTCCGGTCAAGCGAATTTCATATTCCAGGCTCATCCGGAGTTTCCAGCTCTTTACAGCGGGACGCACAGTCTTAGTCCTCACTACGAAAAAGCCACTTCGCGGCTGATGACGCTGTATACCGGATATCGACTCAACAACTCAACGGAGTTCATTGTCGATATTGAAGAAGCCGGGGGAGCGGCGCTATCACAGGGATTCGGGCTCGCCGGCAATACGGATCTCGATATCGTGCGCAATCCGTTGCTCAGCAAGGCGCCATATCTCGGGCGCGGCATGTTCCATTACGTTTTTGCGCTGAGTAAAGACAAGGTCGAGAACGAGCGGAATTTTCTGTCTCTGTTCGACGAACTTCCCCGGCGGCGGCTCGAATTTCGATTCGGCAAGTTCAGCATGCCCGATTTTGTCGACATCAATTCGGTCGGCTCCGATACGCATTTTCAGTTCATCAACTGGACGACCGATAACAATGGCGCGTGGGACTATGCTGCCGATACTCGTGGGTACACCGTGGGGGCGGTCCTCGACTTTGAAGACCGAAATTGGGGATTCCGTTTCGTTGAAGGCCTGATGCCGAAGGTCGCCAACGGCATCGATCTTGTGTGGAAACCGTGGGAAGCCCATGCGGAGAATTTCGAGTACGAACTTCGCAAAGGATTTCTGCCGAAGAAAGCTGGCGTTGTTCGTCTATTGGCCTTTACTAACTCCGCGAACATGGGCATTTATCGCGATCAAGTGATCAAGGCGGCAGAAGCGGGCACAAGCGCCGACATCACGAACCATCCTTGGCGCATCACGCAGAAGTACGGATTCGGCGCGAACGTCGAGCAAAACCTTACGCCATATCTCACTGCCTTCGCGCGTTTCGGATGGAACGACGGCCGGACAGAATCTTTTGCGTACACGGAAGTCGAGCAGACGTTCGCGGAAGGCCTGGGCGCGAACGGATCGTGGTGGCATCGCAAGCAAGATCGTGCCGGAATTGCATTCGTCAGCAATGCCATCAAGAAAGATCATCAGAACTATTTGAATGCAGGGGGACTTGGATTCCTGCTCGGCGATGGGCACCTAAACTACGGCCGCGAAAATATCGTGGAGTCGTACTACACGCTGCACGTCTGGCGCGGAATTTACCTCGCGCCGGGGCTGCAACACATTAATAATCCGGGATACAACCGTGATCGCGGGCCGGTGCTAGTGCCGTCGTTTCGGGCACACGTGGAGTTTTGAGACCGGCTTCAGGCGTGTGTCGGCTAAGAGTCAAAATCCCCACTTCTCGCGCAGACACCGCGCGAGAAATGGGGCACCCATCTGTGAAAGCTCGCACCTAGACCTAGACGAAGAGTCGTCTTTTGCATCAATCTGCCATTTTTGCTACGTGGACCTCGAAGCCGGTTTTCGGTAACAGCGATGTCAGCGAGAAAGCTTTGAAGCCATCTCCCGTGACTTCGGTGTGGCGATATAGGCCGGGCTCATTTTCGATGGTTTCTTTGCGGCCTTCCATGTCGGCGAGAAATGCGTCGGCCTGCTTTGTGGTAACTCCCATTTCTTTGGCGCGAGTGACGAAGGCTTCGGAGGCGTAGGAGCGGACGAGCTTCGGCCAGTATTTGGAGAGCAGATCGGTGCTGGCGAAGATGTCGGCCCAGATGATTCGTCCACTGACGGCGACGACGACTCCGGTGGCGTTGCGGTCGCGGAGTTGATGGATCAGGCTCTGATAATTCTCCTCAATGGGCTTGGCGACGGAGTCGACTTGCTTGCGAACCTCTTCATTCTCGTTCGCTTTTGCGTAGGAGGTAACTCCACCAATTGCGACAGCTTCTGATGGGGCTGCAGGCGCAACCCGAGCCACGAGCGCCTCTTTTTGTTTGCTGACCTCGTCCCAGACTTCCTGCTGATTCTTATCGGCCATCGCTTTGGCGCGGACGGACGGTTGCACCATGATCGCCATGGGAGCAGGAGCGTTTGTCGCCGGGCCACCGTGGACTGCAGAGCCATACATCGCTTCCGAGGCGCCGAAATGTTCGGTGCTGGCAACCCAGCGTCCGTGCTCGACGCAGAAGACGCTAAGATCGATGGGATCACTTTCGGCCGGCACGATGCGATCTTTGCCGATGACGCGGTCCTGCTTGCCTCCGCTGACGACTTCACCTGCGAGCAGGAGCAGAGGGTGCTTGGAGTTGTTCACGAGAACGAGGCGGTTGACCTCGGCGCCATCGTAGCGGTGAGTAGGAGTGCCGGGACGACGGACCAGGCCTTGCACGCTGCCTGCTTCGGTGACAACCACCTCGCCCGAGCGGAGGCCTTCGTCGAGAGTGATGAATTCATTCGTGGGGTAACTCTTCGCGGCGACCACCGGAAAGACTGTGAGATTGCCGTGGCGAATGGGTTCGAGAACTTTGTATCCGGGAGTGGGGGTGATTTCTCCGGCACGTGCGGGGCGTTGGTTCAGAGCGGCGAGTGTGGCCAGAAAAAACAAGACAGACACAGCAACGATTTTGGAACGCATAAGAGGCTCCTTTGTTTGAGCCGGTGTCGCTTCTTTCGCCCCTCCGGAGCTTTGCTCCTTTCGCTGCTTACCCACGGCTTGCGCCATAGGCTGCATTCTTTCGCCGCTCCGCGGCTGGGCAGGATTAGAAGCTCGCGTCCGCGCTCGGAGCGAACTCCGGAGGTCCCGATGCGGACGTTTTATCCTGCCCGATTGAATCTCACTGCCGCGTTACGCTGCCAGCGAAACTGCGATACCGACTCCTTTGGTCGGACAGCGCACCTGGATCTCAGGGGGATGATTCGTTCGAGTTACCGGCGTAACTCGAAACCAGACGCGCCGTCCATTTCGACTCCGGTGAAAGAACGCTGAGACAGGGGGGGGCTTGCGGGGGAAAGTTTTGGGGCAAGTTTCGAGTGTTTGATTTCACCCGGCGCGCGTCGACAGCCGAGGGCGGCTGTCCCCACATTGTCCTGTAAAATTAGAGAATCAACTCCTGGAGCCACTTCTTCCTTGTCTTTTCTTGACCAACTGAATCCGCAACAGCGCGAGGCTGTTGAGACCACCGAGGGGCCGGTGTTGATCCTGGCCGGCGCGGGTAGCGGAAAAACGCGCGTCATTACTTACCGGATCGCCTATCTGATTGAACAGAAGGGAGTGATGCCGGAGTCGATCCTGGCGATGACGTTCACCAACAAGGCCGCGGCGGAGATGGCCGAACGTGTTGAAAAACTCGTTGGCGGACTGAGCATCGCCAAACCTGTGATCTCGACATTTCATTCATTTTGTGTACGGATGTTGCGGCGGGACATTGAAGCGCTGCGGATTCCGTCGACAGTGCCGGGGCAGCCACCGATCGGGCACACGAAAAAGTTCGTGATTTACGACGAGGGCGATCAGCAGTCCGTGGTGAAGTCGATCATGAAGCGGCTTGGAGTGGACGACAAGGAACTTACGCCGCGCACCGTACTCGGCCGGATCTCATGGGCGAAGAATCACATGCTCGATCCGCAGGAGCTGTATTTGCAGTCGGCGGATCCGAAGACGGAGAAGGTCGCGCACCTGTTTGAGGAGTATCGAAAGGAACTGCGCAAAGCGAACGCGCTTGATTTCGACGACCTGCTGCTGGAGTCGGTGCGGCTGCTCAAGTCTGCGCCGCAGGTGCGCGAGTACTACAATAAACGATTTCAATATTTGCTGATCGATGAATACCAGGACACGAACCGGCCGCAATATGAATTGATGCGCATGCTGGCGAGCGAACATCACAATGTGTGTGCTGTTGGCGATGAGGATCAGTCGATTTATTCGTGGCGTGGTGCGGATATCCGGAACATTCTCGAATTTGAGCAAGATTTTCCGGAAGCGAAGATCATCCGGCTAGAGCAGAACTATCGGTCGACGCAGAACATTTTGCAGGGGGCGTCGGCGGTGGTGGCGAATAACGTGCGGCGCAAGGGGAAGAATCTTTGGACGTCGCGGCAGGGCGGGGCGAAGATCGGATACTACGAGGCGCCGGATGGAGAGAACGAGGCGCTGTTCGCGGCGGACTCAATTGCGCGGTATGTGCGCGAAGCGTCGGAGCGTGGGGAGACTCCGCGGGCGGCGGTGCTGTATCGAACAAACTCACAATCGAGATTGTACGAAGAAGCGATGCGGCGCTATGGGCTGAAGTATCACGTGGTCGGCGGATTTTCTTTCTACGAGCGCGCCGAGATCAAGGACATGATTTCGTATCTGAAGGTCATCCAGAATCTCGATGACACGATTTCGTTGCTGCGGGTAATCAATACGCCGGCGCGAGGGATTGGAAAGGGGACGATCGATACGCTGGATCAACTCGCGTTGGAGACTGGGCTGTCTTTGTGGGGAGCGATTGGCGAAGCCGTGAAACGGCAGTTGGTGCCTCCGCGAGCGGTGGCGTCGCTGAAGAGTTTTCAGCAGTTGATTGAAGATGCGCGGG
>Ga0335081_10000559_pt1 | contig 62690 bp, 58 predicted proteins | sample Lox_Sample_35_FD_206713 | JGI IMG/M metagenome (GOLD analysis project Ga0335081, IMG submission 206713) | Soil microbial communities from Loxahatchee National Wildlife Refuge, Florida, United States - Lox_Sample_3.5 | ecosystem: Environmental > Terrestrial > Soil > Wetlands | place: USA...
ATATGCGCATTGAACTGGAAGGGCACTGTTTTACCCTCACCTTTATAGACAAAGGCGGAGGGCACGGTAAATGTAAGCGAGTGGTGTTCATAGTCCACGCGCGCAACAAAACGGCGGAACACTTCGTAACCGATCAGCCCGTTGATCTGAATTCCCTCGACAGCGGAGAACGCTTCCATCGGAAAGACGGCAAACACCTGGTTGGAAAGAGTCGCTTCTCCAACTTGCAGACTCTGCATCCTGACCAGGCCGACGTCTTCAGACTTCTCACCTACGCCACGGCCCTGCAGCGCTCCTTCGGCCTTTAAATCCAGTTGTCGCGCCAGCGCGGGAGTAACGATATTGGCTCCGCCGGTATCGCACAGCATGCGAAACGGACCCTTGCCGTTGAGCCTCACCTCGACGTAAATATGATTGTTAAGCAGCTCGAACGGCAAGATCGTGGAGCTTTTGCCGCCGGCAATGGCGAAATCCGGCGGCGGGGGCTGTGGCATTCGGAACCGCGCTTCCTCGACCGGAACATTGAACTCGATTTTCTCCGCCACGATGAACTGGTCGTATTTCTGGTCACCGTTTGTAGAGCGAACCGCGAACGGCACCTTCACAGCATTCACAGTGCGGTAATCGGAGAAATAGCTGGTGCGGGTCTCGATGTCGGCTTTTTCCACTTCGTGATCGATCAGGTAAGTCGTCGAGTCAATCCACAGGTCAAAGGGTCTGCCTCCCTCCGGCGTGATCCGCAGAACCTCGAAAGTTCTTCCCTGCTCTTCCTTCTTACCTGAGCACTCGATTTGCGCCGGCCAGCGTTGCGGGAACCAATAGGCCATTGCTGTGCGATAAGCCTCATCCGCCGCTCCCTGGCGCGCGTTCTCGCCGCCCTCGAGGCGCGGCTCGCCGGAGGAATCCTGTGACCACGCAACCTTCCCATCGAAGCCATCTGCGCCGGAAGCAGGACCAAGCTGGTATTTCTCGACATGCTTCCCGGTGAGATTGTCCTCCCAGGATTCGGCCTCGCCGCTAAGCCCGCTGGTGGTTAACTTGGCTTTCGCATAAGTCGTACGAATTGCGTCCCAGGCATCGCCGCCACTCGCCTGCTTTGCCTTGGCCAGCACCTCCTGGGCGCACTGCGGCACGGCTGCGGCGGCCGGTAGACAGGTGAGTAATCCCAAGAAAAATGTCGCGATAATTCGGTGGCGCATCGGTTTCCCTCCCATTGCATCTCCCGTCACACCAGTTACGTAAGTGGCAGGAATAAAGTTCTGGGGCATGGAGCTGGTTGGAAGAAAGGGTCATCGTGAGGGTTCGGCGATGAAGAGCTGGTCGAGCGAGCGGTCACACTCGTATGCCAGGGTGCGCCCATCGGCCGTGACCGTGGAATTGCCGCGGAACAGATATAAGCCAGCGGTATCGGCGGGGGTGATCTTGCGCAACAACTTACGTTCGCCGGTGAGGACATTCACCTGGTACAACTCGGGATTGAGAGTTCCCGTCACCACCACGTACAGGTGGGCAGGATCGGTGCTCCAGCCGGCCGGCGAGTCGTCCGCATGAATGCCAGCTACCGGACGCGGCGGGCCGCCGGAAATCGGCGCCAACACCAAGGTTCGCTCTGCGTTGTACGCCAGGATTTGGGCATCGTCCGGAGAAATGCCCGCGTGAACCGACACCAGGGCGTCCGGGCTGATCGGGCGTGGATCGCCTCCGCTCAAGTCCTGCAGGAAAATCTGCGATGGCTTGCCGGGCAGATGGGCGTTGAAGGCGACACGCTTACCGTCGTGGAACCAGGAGCCTTTCGCGCCGTAGCCGTCGATAGTTCCCCTGGGCAATTCGCGCGGCTGACCGGCCCCAGCGGGCAGCAGCATCAGCCTGGATGGAGGCCCCGGAAGCAATGCCAACACCCATTTGCCGTCGTCCGATATCCCCTCTGCGACCCCTTTGCCCAGTTGGACGGCGGGAGAGCCGTCGAGCTTGCTCAGTGTGAGGCCATAATCACTGCCGGCGGCCTCCGACCAGTCGGTAAAGATAAGGGTGGCTCCGTCGCGTGACATGATCGGATCGCCGGCAAATTCGCTCACCGAGAGTTCGTGCTCCTTCCCGTCTGGAGTAAGGGCCACGACGCCGGCGCGCATGTCGTCGCGCGTGATCAGCATGCGGCCATCGGGCGCGACATCCTGGATCCGCACCCGGGCCGGGGGGCGCAGAATCTCACGCACCTTACCGGAGAGGGTCGCGGCATAGATGGAATACCGTCCTCCGGACGTGGTAGCGGAAAACCAGACTTCCCGGCCATCGGCAGACCAGGCCAATCCCTGCGTGGATTCCCAGTTGGTGGAGATCGTGCTGGCGCGGCCCTGCAGGTCCACCACCACCACGTCGCCGCGGTCGTCGCCGTCGATCGGGTGGTGGAGAAAAGCCAGGCGGCGGCCGTCACGAGAGAAGCGCAGATCACTGATGTACCCGCTGGTCCTGAACAACGACTTGCCCGGGGGAAACTCGACTTGGCACTCACGTCCGACCATGCGCACAACCGCCAAGCCTGTGCCCTCGGGAGACCAATCGGCGTCACGTATGTTCTCCAGAATCTCGCGCGGCCGGCCGCCCGCCATGGGAAGGCTGCCCACTGTGCCCAAAGCGGAGTTCCACTCGGGGATCTTCGGCTGGGCAATCACCGCCAGCTCGCCGGTATTCGACACCGCCATCAGCATGGCGTTGGCGAGAAGGGCACGTGAATCGGCGGGTGACTTGTGCACCGAGAAAATCTCCGGCGGCGCCCCGTCCCAGGCTGCGCTGTAGACCACGGTCTGACCGTCGGGGGCAAAGCGGGCGCGGCTAATGTTTCCGCGACGAAAGGTGAGCGCGACATAGTTCAGCGGCGGCGGCGCCCGCCGTGTCAGCAGCCAGGCAACCGCGGCCAGCGCAAGAATGGCGACCAGCGAGATGATGGTGAGCAGGAGGCGCAGGTTGGGCGTCTTCTTTCGCACTACCGCGGCGGGCGCCGCAGAGGTCGAGGCGCTGCTGCCCATGACGGCGTCCAGCGCGTATCCGAGGTCGCGCGCGCCCTGGAAGCGGTCGCTGGCTTCCTTTTCGAGGCAGCGGCGGACGATGCGATCGAGCGCCGGAGAAACCTGCAAACCGCTCTGGGTGAGCTCGGACGGATCCTGCTGCAGGATCGCGGTCAGGGTATCGGCGCTGGTCTCGCCCTGGAAGGCGCGCTTGCCCGCGAGCATCTCGTACACCACCGCGCCAAAGCTGAAGATGTCGGAGCGCGGGTCGATGGGCTTGCCCCGCACCTGCTCTGGCGACATGTACCCCGCCGTGCCCATAACCATCCCGGGACTAGTCTGGGCGGCGCCACCGAGGGTGGGACTGTCGGAGCCGGAGGCGGCACTTTCGGGACCCGCGAGTTTGGCGAGGCCGAAATCCAGGATCTTCACCCGGCCATCTTTGGTGAGGAAGATGTTCTCCGGCTTCACATCGCGGTGCACGACGCCCTTTTCGTGGGCGGCGGCGAGGCCTTGGGAAACCTGGAGCGCGAATTCCACAGCTCGGCGCGCCGGCAGAGGGCCTTGCTCCAGCCGCTGGCGCAGGGTCTCGCCTTCGAGCAGTTCGGAGACGGTGTAGGGCGAGCCGTCGTGCGTGCCGATGTCGAAAAGGGCCAGGATGTTGGGATGATTCAACGCCGCTACGGTGCGCGCTTCCAGCTCGAAGCGGTGCAGGCGGTCGCCATCGCGGGCAAACGATTCGGGCAGGATCTTGATGGCGACCTCCCGCCCCAGCCGGGTATCAAGCGCTCGATAGACTTCCCCCATCCCGCCTGCGCCGAGCGCAGACCGGATTTCATAGGGCCCCAGTCGTGCTCCGGAAGCTAAGCCCATCCTCGCGTGCCCTCGCAGCGAATTGTAGCTGAACTAGGGGATGGGAAAGGAAACCGCGCCAGGAGACGGTGTCAGTGCGACAACTGTGGGACTTCAATCTGGCCGGCCAATAGCTCTTCGAAGGCGCGCGCATCCACCGGCCTTGAGAAGTAGTAGCCCTGGGCGTAATCGCAGTGCAATTCTTTGAGGTATTTCACCTGCTCGGCGGTTTCCGTGCCCTCGGCCACGACTTTCATGCCGAGCTGCTGACCGAGCATGACGATGACGCGCACGATCTCGCGCTTATCGGCATCGTCGTGCATGTCAGAGATAAAACTGCGGTCGATCTTCAGCGTGTCCAGGGGAAGTCCCTGCAGGCGGCTGAGCGAAGAGTATCCGGTACCAAAATCGTCGATGCTGAGCCTGACGCCGAGCTCCTTGAGGCGGGCCAGGACGTGGGCAGCATTCTCCGCGTCGGCCATGGCCACCGTCTCGCGGATTTCCAGCTGCAGATGGCGCGGGCTCATGGCCGTCTGCTGCAACGTCTGGCGGATGCTGGTGACCAGGTCTTCCTGCAGCAGTTCTTTGGAAGTGATGTTGGCCGTGACCGTAAGCGCCGGCTCCGAGGGGTAGCGCGATTGCCAGATTCGCCCCTGCTGGCAGATTTCGCGCAGAAGCCAGCGGTTCATGGGAACAATGAGCCCGGTCTCTTCCGCGAGATCGATAAAATCATTCGGCGGTACTAACCCGCGCTCGGGATGCTGCCAGCGAATGAGCGCCTCGAATCCGGTGATGCGGCCGGTCTCCAGTTGCACGATGGGCTGGTAGTGGACCACGAACTCACCCCGGGCGACGGCGGCGCGCAGTTCGCGCTCCAGCCGCAGACGGTATACCGCCCGAGCGTGCATTTCCGCATCGAACACCTCGCAGCGGGCTTTCCCCGCCGTCTTGGCGCGGCACATGGCGATATCGGCGTCGCGCAGCAGATCTTCCGCCCGGTCCCGGTCGGTCGAGCTCATGACGACCCCAATGCTCGCCGAAGAGAAAACCTCCTGGCCGTTGAAGGCGAAGGGCGCTGCTACCGCCTCCTGGATCCGGTTGGCAACGCGGATGGCATCGCTGGGATCCTTGATGTCGTCCAGCAAGACACCGAATTCATCGCTGCCCAGCCGGGCCAGGCTGTCATCGCCGTGCGACATAAGCGCAAGGCGGGCCACCTTCTGGTGGCGGCGCAGTGAAGAAGCCAGCCGGCTCGCCAGCTCCACAATCACCGCGTCACCCGCGGCATACCCAAAACTGTCGTTAAACTTCTTGAAATCGTCTACATCGATAAACAGCAGCGCGAACTTGTACTCCGGATGGCGCATGGAGTGAATAAAAGCGCGCTGCACGCGGTCCAGGAACAGCGACCGGTTGGGCAGGCCGGTAAGCGCGTCGTGGAAGTTTTGATGCAGCAATTTTTCCTCGGCGTGCTTGCGAGCGGTGACGTCGCGGTTCACGATCACCATCTTTTCCGCCTTGCCATTGCTGTCGAGAATGGTGCTGGCGGAAGATTCCAGCACACGCCAACTGCCATCCTTGTGGCGGATGCGGTACTCCAGGGTGCGGCCTTCGCCGGTACGGCGGGCGTGCTCGGCGGCTTCGATGACGCGGTGCCGGTCGTCGGGGTGGATCTGCTCAAAAGCCGGCGTGGCGCTCAGCTCATCCGCCGAATAACCCAGAACCTTCTGATAGGCGGGGCTGTTGTAGAGGCGGTTACCGTCCATATCGACCAGGGCGATCATGTCGCCGGCATTCTCGCTCACCAGACGGAACAGCTCGTCACGCTCGCTCAGTCGCCGGCGCATGCGGGAGATAAGCAGTTGCTGGTAGAGGGTGTAGATGTCGAACAGAAGAACGGCGCCCACCAGCCCCCGCGCGGCCAGGCGCAGGTTGAAGGCATAGAAAGGATCGACTTGCGCGTGCAGCAGCGGCAGCAGGAAAGACGCTATGCCGGTGGTTAACAACAACGTAACCAGTACGGCCAGCGACCACAGCCACCATTCCCGGCGCTCCGCCTGACGCAAACGACTGCTGGCCGGTTCGGCCGGTTTAGTGGCGCTGGAGGACATGTCCCGCCTAGCGTAAGCCCAACGGTAATCATCCCCAACTAACGGAAGTACATGGTCGAAGAGGGTCGAGACATTGCCCGGAGTGTAATGGGCCGGCGGTCAGTCTCCCACTGACTCAGCTTCCTTGGTCGCTATCGGTTCCTCCCGCAACCAGCGTCGCAGGTAGAGTCCGCCTGCAATTATCGCGATCATCAGGACACCGATCAGAATCGACCAGCCCAGGTAGCGGCTGGGATTGCGGACGAGCCGAATGAAGTGGCGCCCATAGCGCTCGCCCGCCCAGGCCAGCAGCCCGTAACGGAGGGCGCGGCCTCCTGCAACCGTGACCAGGTACCGCCGGCGGGGATAATTCAGGATGCCGGCTGCGGCAAAGACCATCGTGGCCGGAAATGGCGGAGGAAACAGAGTGGCAGAAATCAGGGTGCCGGCGCCCCATTTGCGGACAAAATCGAGCAACCGATGCACCCGCGCCTCCCCAAGCTTGCGGCTCAGGTAAGCCTCCCCCGCTCTGCGCGCGATGGAATAGGTAATGAAAGACCCTATCAACCCTCCGACGGTAGCAACGGCAGCGTAGAAATACCAGGGCTCGCGGTGCCTGGCCGCCAAAATAGCCGTCAGCAGGTCCAGGCTGCCGAATGTAGGGACAGGTGAGCCATCAAGGATGGCCAGTGCGAACAGGCCGAAGGCGCCCATATGACGGAGCGCGGCCTGCCATCCGGTGGGACGAGGAGTGCGCCGCGCGGCCTGCCACAGCAAGCTAGCCAGCGGCCGCCAAGACATTCCCTTCCCCCAATGAACTTCTCGCCGCGGACTTGCGCCGACGAACGAGGATACACCTGAAAACCGCCGAGGAGGCAGCGGACACCAGGCAAGGAAGGATGATTCCCCGCGTTTTTCCGAGGTTGCGAATCTTCAGCTTAATTACCAAAGATTTCTTGACACGTTACCCTGACCAATGGAACAAGGCGGCACCGGATGGGGACCTTTACCGCCGCGAGAATGCCTCCCTTCGTTGCGTGGGGACTCCAAATGGAGGCCCTCGGTGTCCCGTCGGCAACGTGGAACCCCAAAATTGCAATCCCGCATTAGAGGAGAAGCGCCATGCGGAAAAGCACTCTCGCAGTTGCATGCGGTGTCACGGTGTTTGTTGGGTTGTTCGTTCTGACTCCGCCGACGCCTCAGGCAGGTTCCAACAGCGGCCGGGCTTCGAGCCCCCTTGCGGCTGCTCCTGGCCTCCCAGCAGGCAATTCCGCCAGTTTGGCAGCGCGGGAGCATGTGGTTCAGTCCTATGCCAAATTGCCCTTGAGCTTCGAAGCCAACCGGGGCCAGACGGACGCGCAAGCGAAATTCATCTCCCGCGGCAACGGGTACACGCTTTTCCTGACGGGCAACGAGGCCGTCCTCGCTTTGCGCAAGCCGAGCCGGAAGTCCAGCAGCGATCCTTCACAACCCAAGGATGCGCGGCTACCGTTTCGTCCGGGCGCTGTGCCCGAAGCCCAAGCCTCTGGCGTGATGCGCATGAAGCTGGTGGGCGCCAACCTGGGCGCCAAGGTGACGGGAACAGATGAGTTGCCGGGCAAGAGCAACTACTTTATCGGCAACGATCCCACTAAGTGGCGGACCAACGTGCCCAGCTACGCCAAGGTGAAGTATGAGGGGGTATACCCAGGCGTCGATCTGGTCTATTACGGCAACCAGCGCCAATTAGAGTATGACTTCGTGGTCGCTCCGGGGGCCGATCCCAAGGCGATCGAGCTGGCCGTTTCGGGGAGTCCTGATGGCGAGTCCGCAGCCCGGATACCGCTGCGCATCGATGCCCAGGGCGACCTGGTGGTCCGCAGCGACGACGGTGAGGTCCGCTTCCACAAGCCGGTGGTGTACCAACCGGGGGCGGCCGGCAAGCGCGTTGCAGTTCAGGGCCAGTATGCGCTCAGTCGGAAGGGCGGCGTCAGCTTTGAAGTGGCGCGTTACGACCGCAGCAAGCCGCTGGTGATTGATCCGGTGCTCGCCTACTCAACCTATCTGGGGGGCAGTGGCAGCAATACCGGCCTTGGCGATGTCGGCCTTGGCATTGCTGTGGATGGCTCGGGCAACATCTACGTTGCGGGATATACGGGATCAACGGATTTTCCCACGGCCAATGCCTTGCAGAGCGCTCCCGGTGGCCCTCCCGGCGCCAACTATGATGCCTTCGTGGCTAAACTCAAGGCGGATGGCTCAGCCCTGGCCTATTCCACCTATTTGGGGGGAAGCGACATTGACCAAGCCAATGGTATTGGGGTGGATAGTGCGGGCAACGCCTATGTAGCGGGCTACACGGCCTCCACGAATTTCCCCACCATCCATGCTCTGCAGACAACATCCCCCGGCGGAGGGGATGCCTTCGTGGCCAAGATCAGCGCGGATGGCTCTGCTTTGCTCTATTCCACCTATCTCGGGGGTGGCCTCTTGGACTGGGCCTGGGCTATTGCCGTGGACAGCGCAGGAAACGCTTACGTCGGGGGATTCACAACTTCTCCCAATTTTCCCACTACTAACAACGCGTTCCAAAGTGTTCACGCGGGCGTTGTTTGTAGCGCTGATAATTGCATAGAGCCCCCATCCTATATAGCCAACTATGATGTCTTCGTGGCCAAAATTGCGCCCGACGGTTCGTTCCTGTACTCCACTTTCTTAGGTGGATTGGGCGACGACGAGGCCCGCAGCATTGCCATAGATAGCGCAGGCAATGCCTACGTGACTGGAGACACTACGTCGGCCAACTTCCCCACCAAAAATGCCGCGCAGTCCACTCCGCACGGAGGCTTCGTGGCCAAGATCAGCCCGGATGGCTCCGCTTTGCTCTATTCCACCTACTTGGGGGGAAGCGGCAGTGACGCGCCCGGCGGCATTGCAGCAGATGGCGCTGGCAATGCCTACGTGACTGGATACACTACGTCGACCGACTTTCCCACCAAGAATGCGCTCCAGAGTGCAATCAATCCCAACGACCCCCACAAAACGGATGCCTTTGTGGCCAAAATCGATACCACCCAAAGCGGCTCAGCCTCGATCGTTTTCTCCACCTATCTCGGGGGTAGCGGCACCGACATTGGTTCTGGCATTACCGTGGATGGCGCGGGCAACGCTTATATCGCAGGGCAGACTACGTCCGTCGATTTTCCTACGACTGCCAATGCCCTGCAGCCAACCCTGGGCGGCTACGACAACGCCTTCGTGACCGAACTCAGCGCTGACGGGTCGCAGCTGATTTACTCCAGCTACCTGGGAGGCAGTGGTAGCGATACCGCATCCGCCCTCGCGGTCAGCAGTGGCGGCTTCCCACGGGGTCCGGTGATCTACTTGACCGGACTCACTTTCTCCGCGAACTTCCCCACCACAGCCAATGCGGTGCAGCCCACAACGAACAGCGTAGACAACGGAAACGCATTTATTACCAAGCTGACCTTCACGCCGACTTTCCATCTGCCTGTTGTCCCGCTCACGGGCCTCTTCTTTCTGGACGGCTCGGGATCTGTGGCTTTCACAGTGAACTCGATCGACGGGTTCAATCAAACGCTGACGTTCGATGTCACCGGCGAGCCGGCGGGGATGACGGTCACTCCGGAGTACTTCTCCCTCACGCCGCCACCCAATGGGTCGGCTTCGCAGATGATCGCGATTGCGGCCGGCCCGGCAGTACCACCCGGTACCTACACACTGCTAGTGACAGAGGAAGGGACGAGCAGCGCAACCCAGGTGATCGTGGAGGTTGCGGCGAGCAGCGGCAGCGCCGCGCAGGTGATTGGTGCCCTCCAGGCTGCGCATTGCATCAGTAACTCGGCGACCGCTAATGTTCTGACCGGCGAACTCAACCTGGCCCAGGGTTTGGCTAATGGACAGCATACGCAGGCGGCAATTGACGCCTATGGCGCCATGCTGCTTGAGATCCGGGCTCTGGCGGCCGTTGGGCTGATCACCAGCAACTGCACGATCGGCGGGGCCAGCTTCAGCCCCGGCAATGTCCTGATCGGTGACGTGCGCGGGCTGATGGCAAATCTGAAAGTGGGTAGCGCTGCTAACCCCATCACCGGGTACGTTGTGAACTCCAGTGGTGTGGCGGTTCCCAATGCAACGGTCAGCCTGCTAAATTCCACGAACGCAGTGGTCGGTGCGGCAACGACGGACATAACCGGCTTCTACTTCTTCGCGACTGGAGGAGTCTTGACCTCAGGCTCGACTTACGCGGTCGAAGTTACTGGTGTTCCCAAGCCCTTTCATATGTCCTCGCCTGCATCCCAGTCGTTCACGTGGGCAGGAAACGGATTCGAGTTGGCAAACTTCGTGCTGAACTGATGAACTCGGATAGACCCCAAAACCGTCGAGGCCGCGAAAGCAAGAAGGAATGCCTCTCGGCCCCGCGCGGTTTCGATTCCGATCCGCGTTTATCCGCGGCGGAATTTGACCCAGCCCGCCGAGAACTCACCGGCCGGCAGGTTTCTCCGACTTCTTAGGCACAGCTGCCGGCATCTTGGCCGGCTTGGGCTTCCAAGAAATCCGGGTCGGCCTCACCCCCGCCTTCGGGGGAGCCCGGCCTGAAGTCAAGCGCAGCTCTGATTGAGCCATTGATTCATTGCTTTATTGCTTCACTGAGCCGGATGAGATCGTCTTGGCCTGATCGCGCAGCTTGAACTTCTGCAGCTTGCCGGTCGAGGTCTTAGGTAGAGGTCCGAAGACCACGGTTCGGGGCGCCTTGAAGTGGGCCAAGTGCTGGCGGCAGAAGTCGATGATCTCCTGCTCGGTCGCGGTCGCGCCTTCCTTGAGCGTGATAAACGCGCAGGGTGTCTCGCCCCACTTTTCGTCGGGACGCGCCACTACGCCGGCCTCCAGCACCGCGGGATGCCGATAAAGGACGGATTCCACCTCGATGGTCGAGATGTTTTCGCCGCCGGAGATGATGATGTCCTTGGAGCGATCTTTGATCTGGATGTACCCGTTCGGATGCGAGACACCGAGGTCCCCGGTGTGGAACCAGCCGCCTTCGAAAGCTTCGCGCGTGGCTTTGGAGTTCTTCAGATACCCGCTCATGACGGTGTTGCCGCGCATGAAGATCTCGCCCATCGTGCCGCCATCGTTGGCGACAGGCTTCAGGGTTGCTGGGTCGGCGACCATCAGACCCTCCAGGGTGACGTAGGCCACGCCCTGTCGCGACTTGTAGACCGCCTGCTCGCTGATGGGCAGCTAGTCCCATTCGTCGTGCCAGGCGCAAACTGTGACCGGGCCGTATACCTCGGTAAGGCCGTATACGTGCGTGACCTGAAAGCCGAGGTTCTGCATCTTCTCGATCACGGCTGCGGGCGGAGCCGCTCCGGCGGTCATCACCTGCACACGCCGCGGCAGCTTGTGGCGGACGTCATCCGGCGCGTTGATCAGCATGCCCATCACGATGGGCGCGCCACACATGTGTGTCACGCCGTGGTCGGCGAAGGCGTCGTACATCCCCTGCGGCGTGACCGCGCGCAGGCAGACGTGCGTGCCCGCCATCGCCGTCACCGACCAGGGGAAGCACCATCCGTTGCAGTGGAACATGGGCAGCGTCCACAGGTAGGTGGGAAAGTGCGGCATCGCCCAGGTAAGAATGTTGCCGATGGCGTTCAGATACGCGCCCCGGTGGTGATACACCACACCCTTGGGATTGCCGGTGGTGCCCGAGGTGTAGTTCAGGGAGATGGCCTGCCATTCGTCAGCCGGGAAATCCCAAGCGTAGCCGGGATCGCCCTCGGCGAGGAACTGCTCGTAGGCCAGCTCGCCCAGCCGTTCGCCATTCTTGCCGAGCGGATCGTCGATGTCGATGACGACGGGCTTTCTCTGCACCATGCTGAGAGCCTTGCCGATCACCGGCGCGAACTCGCGGTCGGTGATGAGCACCTTGCTCTCGCTGTGCTGGAGCATGAAAGCGATGGCGTCGGCATCGAGGCGGATGTTGAGCGCGTTGAGCACGGCGCCGGTCATGGGAATGCCGAAGTGACACTCCAGCGTCTCGGGGACATTGGGAGCCATCAGCGAAACGGTGTCGCCCAGGCCGATGCCGCGCCGCTTGAGCGCCGAAGCCAGCCGCACGCAGCGGCCGTAGGTTTGCTTCCAAGTGCGCTTCAGGCTGCCGTGAATCACCGCCGTGCGCTCCGGATACACCTCCGCCGTGCGGCGGATAAACGTCAACGGACTGAGGGGCACGTAGTTGGCCGCGTTCTTGTCGAGGTCGAGCTGGTAGGGATTGGGGCTGGGCATAGCAATCTCCCTAGAATGGCGGTGAATGCAGGATTGTATGACAGGCGGGGCGCCGCGTGTACAGTGATGCAAAGCTCGCGACAAGTCCGGGAGGGGCAAGATGCCGCAGCAGCGCACGTGGAGGGTAGGCGACTTAGTCCAGTTAACCAAGACGTTTGGCGACGCCGAGATCGAGAAGTTCGCCCAGCTTACCGGCGACCGCAATCCGCTGCACATGGACGCGGCTTTCGCGGCGCGGACGCGGTTCAAGCGCCGCATCGCGCACGGCATCCTGAGCGCGTCGCTGGCCTCCACCTGCATTGGTATGCACTTGCCGGGCCCTGGCGCGATCTATCTGGATCAAACTCTCCGCTTCGTCAAGCCGGTGTATGTGGGCGATACCATCATCCTGACGGCGACGGTCAGCCACATCCGCGAGGACAAGCCTGTGCTGACGCTCACCACCATCTGGACCAACCAGCTTGGCGAGAAGGTGATCGAGGGCGAAGCGCACGTTCTTCTGATGGCGCCGGAGGAGATGTCGGGCTGACCCTCAGCCGTAACCGGCGAGCTGCTTCGGCTGTCTTGCGCAGCGGCTCACGTGTTGATAGTATGACCGACAACCTGCCGCGCGGGGGTTCGCGGCGGAGCACTCGTTCAATTCAATCTCCTGATAAGAGGATAGACGATGGGGCTTGCGCTCCTGTTCATCATCTGGGTCATCACTCTCTCCAGTACCTACTTCTTTGTGGTTCACAAATGGTGGGCGCTCCCCGTTGCTTCCGCGAACGGCGTTCTCATAGATCACCATTTCACCTGGACCTACATCCTGATGGGGATTGTTTTTCTGGCGGCGCAATTGGGGCTCGGCTACGTCGCGTGGAGGTATCGTGACCGCGGCCAGAAGGTGACCTACAGCCACGGCAACACCGCCATGGAGATCACCTGGACGCTGCTGACCGCCATTCTGTTTATCGGCTTGAACCTTTCGGGCGAGAAGATCTGGGCAGCGGCACGCTTCCAGGGCGCAGTGCCGGACGCGGTGAAGGTCGAGGTGACGGGCCTGCAGTTCGCCTGGTACTTCCGCTATCCCGGGCCGGACGGCAAGTTGGGCCATACCAAGCCAGAGCTGGAGGACGCCTCCGTGGGGAACCCGGTAGGCATCGACCCCGACGATCCCGCGGGCAAGGACGACGTGGTCACCGGCACCATGTACCTGCCGGTCGACCGCGAGGCGGAGTTGGTGCTGCGCTCGGAAGACGTGATCCACAGCCTGTTCATCCCTGCGATGCGCTTCAAGCAGGACGCCGTCCCCGGCCTGATGATCCACATGCACTTCACTCCCACCAAGATCGGCGACTACGAGATCGCCTGCGCCGAACTCTGCGGCCTGGGACACTACAAGATGCACGGCGTGCTGAAAGTGGTCAGCCAGGCGGACTATGACAAGTGGCTGGCCGCGCGAGAAGCGGAGAAGCAATAGTAATTCGAGACCAAGTGTTTCATGAATCCAACGCGAATCTGGGTTTGCAAGGGCGCGGCTCAAGCCGCGCCCCTTCAAGGCACTATATGAACCGTCATCCTTTGGAGAAATCAATCGATGAGTAGCGAAGCACAGGCGGTGCACGCGCACCCAGCGCCCACCGGCTTCATCCGCAAGTACATCTTCAGCCTCGATCACAAGGTGATCGGCATCCAGTACTACTTCCTGGCCCTGGTGGCGGTGTTCGTGGGCATGGGCCTGTCTTTGTTCATGCGCATTCACCTGGTGTGGCCGGAGGCGAATCTGCCCTGGTTTGGGCACATCAAGCCGGAGCAGTACCTTACGCTGCTCACCATGCACGGCACCATCATGGTGTTCTTCGTGCTGACCACGGCGCCGCAAAGCGGCTTCGGCAATTACTTCCTGCCCATCCAGATCGGCGCGCCGGACATGGCTTTCCCCACCCTGAACATGCTCTCGTTCTGGACGACGTTCGTCTCCTTCATGGTGATGCTGGCCGCGTTCTTCGTGGAAGGCGGAGCGCCGCTGGCGGGCTGGACTAATTACGTCACCCTGAGCGCCATCCCTTCAGCCGGCCCCGGTCTGGGACTGGGCGAAGACCTGTGGATCATCAGCATCGCGATCTTCTGCGTGGCGTCGATGATGGGAGCGCTGAACTTCATCACCACCACGCTCGATCTGCGGGCGCGCGGCATGTCGCTGTTCCGCATGCCGCTGACCTGCTGGGCGTGGTTCGTGACCGCCATGCTCGGCCTGCTGGCCTTCGGCGTGTTGCTCGCCGGCGGCATTCTGCTGCTCCTCGACCGCAATCTCGGCACCAGCTTCTTCGTTCCCGGCGGCCTCAACGTCAATGGCAGCCTCACCTTCCCACCTGGAGGCTTGAATCCCGGCGGACATGCCATCACTCACACCGGCGGCTCGCCGCTGCTGTGGCAGCACCTGTTCTGGTTCTTCGGGCATCCCGAGGTATACATCGCCATTCTGCCAGGCATGGGGGTGGCGTCGCAGTTGCTCTCGACGTTCTCGCGCAAGCCGATCTTCGGGTACCGGGCGATGGTGTACGCCATCCTGGCCATCGGCATACTCGGCTTCCTGGTGTGGGGACACCACATGTTTATGAGCGGCATGAGCCCCTACTCGGCTTTCGCTTTCTCCATCATGACCATGGCCATCGGCGTGCCCTCGGCGATCAAGACCTTTAACTGGCTGGGCACGCTCTGGGGCGGACGCATCCGCTTCCAAACGCCGATGCTGTTTGCCATCGGCTTCGTGTCGCTGTTCGTCTCCGGCGGGCTGAGCGGGCCGTTTCTGGCGCAGCCAGTGCTGGACATCCCGCTGCACGACACCGCATTCGTGGTCGCGCATTTCCACCTGATCATGGGGGTGGCGGCCATCTTCGGCATCTTCGCCGGGACTTATTACTGGTTCCCCAAGATGTTCGGGCGGATGATGAACGAGACCTTGGGCAAAATCCATTTCTTTGTCACCCTGGCCGGTGCCTACGCTGTTTTCATGCCAATGCACTACCTCGGAATGGCCGGACAGCCACGGCGCTACTCGCAGTTCACCGAAGTGCACTACTTGCTCCACCTCATCCCCTTGAACCGGTTCATTTCCATTGCCGCCTTCATCACCATCGCCGTGCAGTTCATCTTCGTGTTCAACCTGTTCTGGAGCATGAAGAAGGGCAAAAAGGCCGCGCTCAATCCCTGGGAAGCGACCACGCTGGAGTGGACGGTGCCTTCGCCGCCGCCGCATGACAACTTCGGAGGCGTTACCCCCGTCGTAAATCATGGACCGTATGAATACAGCGTGCCCGGTGCGGCCAAGGATTACATCATGCAAACCGACCCGGCGACGGTGGCCGCGGCGCACTAGGCAGAGATGGCGACCACTTTGAGTCCGGTAGTAGTCGACGAACCCAAGATAGGCGGGCGCGGGCCGACCGTCGTCCCACCGCCGCGCGATGGCGGCTGGGGGGATGGACGTCCCGACGACCATCGCGACCGCCTGCGCCGCTACCGCATCGGCATGTTCTTCGCACTGGCCGCGGTGGTGATGCTGTTCGTCTCCTTCACCAGCGCTTACATCGTGCGCCAGGGCGTGGGCACGTGGAGCGATGCTTCCGCCCGCTACGTCACCGACTGGCAGCCGATCACGCTGCCGCCTATTCTGTGGATAAACACGATCATCCTGCTGGCTTCGAGCTTCACTGTGGCCATGGCACGCCGCGCCCTCGCCCGCAAGTTGAAGGCTTCACCCCGGCACGGCGCATCGCCCGTAACAGCGCCGGGGTTGATTGCCGACAACCAGCGCTCTATTCCGTGGCTGGGGATCACCTTCGTCCTCGGCGCGGGTTTCCTGGTAGGGCAACTGCTCGCCTGGGGACAGATGCGGCACCTGGGAATCTTCGTCGGCACCAATCCCAGCAGCTCGTTCTTCTATGTGCTAACCGGCACCCACGGGATCCACCTGCTGGGTGGAATTCTGGCGCTGGCCTACGTAGGCGTGACCTCCCTGCTGCGCAAGCCGCTTGTCACTCGCTTTCTGGTGGTGGACGTAACGGCCCTTTACTGGCATTTCATGGATTTCTTGTGGATCTACATATTCGCCCTGCTGCACTTCGCGCGCTGAGCGCGCTGGAGGACTTGATTCGATGGCTGATGTAGCGATTCAGCACTCGCCGGTGCAGGCCTATGAGCCGCCGATGTTCCGCACCAACTCCAAGAAGTTGGGCATGTGGCTGTTCATCATGTCGGACTCGCTGACTTTTGGAGCTTTGCTGTTCGCCTATAGCTACGGACGCATCTCCAATCCGGCGTGGCCCATGCCTTTTGGCTCCGCCAGCATCATGCGCGCCAGCATCATGACTTTCTTCCTTTTGTCGAGTTCGCTGACCATGGTGCTGGGGGTGTCGGCGGCGACTCACGGACGTATGTCGCATGCAGTGCGCTGGCTGCTGGCGACCATGCTTCTGGGCACCGGATTCGTGGTGCTGCACGCGGTGGAGTGGACCGGCCTGATTCACGAAGGCCTGACGCCGTTCAAAAATCCCTGGGCTGCGGGCGTACCGCAGTTCGGCGGGACATTCTTCACCCTCACCGGCATGCACATGCTGCACGTAACTTTGGGCATCATCTACCTGGGCGTGGTGGCGCTGCGCAAGAAGTGGATCCCGATCCTGCTGCTGCTGTGGCTGCTGGCTTGGCGGCTGACCCCCGCCTCCAGCCCCTTCCACTACGGGGCCCACGTGCTGCTCCTGGGAGCGATCGTAGCCAGCATGATTCTTTACTTCAAACCTAGGCAGTATGACGCTGTGGATATTGAAGTTAGCGGTCTCTATTGGCACTTCGTAGACCTGGTGTGGATGTTCATCTTCCCGCTGGTCTACCTGATGTCGACCCGCATCACCTAAGGGGGAACGATGCCGGACGGAATGCAGACTGTGAATCACGAGGGCGTGATCGTCCACCCGCACAAGCTTGCGCAGTTCTTCTGGGTGTGGGGCGCGCTGCTGGGGCTGACCGGGATCGAGGTTTATCTTGGCTACCAGAACCTGCAGCCGCTGAAGATGCTGTTCATGCTGCTGGGCATTTCCATCGTCAAGTCGGCGCTCATCATCCTCTACTTCATGCACATGAAGTTTGAAGTGCGGCGCATGCGCTACGTGCTGATGACGGCGGTGGTCGTCTGCCTGTGCCTGATGTTCACGTTCTTCGCTGATGCGGTGCGCATCATCCATCTGGGGGTGCGCTGATGAAGCTCCGCCTGCTACCGCTCGTGCTGTTGCTGGGTCTCATGGTCGCTCCCGCCCTCGGGCAGGGCTGCGCCATGTGCTACACGGGCGCCGCCGCCGCCGGCCAGAAGTCGCAGCTCGCCCTCAACCGCGCCGTCCTGGTGCTGCTGGTCCCGGCCGTGACCATGCTGGTGGGGTTCGTGGGCATCGCGTTTGCCTACCGCAGAGAACGTAATGAGGACACACAATCGTAGCGGTGGAAAGCGCCGGGCTTCAGCCCGGCGAATACGTGAAAAAAAAACAAAATTGTCATCCTGAGGGAGCGCGAGTCACGCGCAGCGTGATGAGCGCGACCGAAGGACCTGCTTTTATCCGACTCCGACAAACAGCAGGTCCCTCGCTCGCGTTTCCTCTCTACGTTCGGTCACGCGTCGCTCAGGATGACAATTATTAAGAGCGGCTGCCGGCGGGCGGCACCCACTACCGCCACTTTGCCTCCGTGGTGGATTTTCCTCTCGCGGCTTATAATGAAAAATTGCTCAGCGCCCGCGATCCGCGCTGTGGCGGTCCCTTGGAGATGTCCACGGAAAGCATTGTTGTTCGCGGCGCCCGCGTCCATAACCTCAAGAACATCGACTTCGATATTCCCCACAACACCATGACGGTGGTGACCGGGGTATCGGGCTCGGGCAAATCCTCGCTCGCCTTCGACACCATTTACGCCGAGGGACAGCGCCGCTACGTAGAGTCGCTTTCCGCTTATGCCCGGCAATTTCTGGAGCGCATCGAGAAGCCGGACGTGGACCTGATCGACGGCATCGCGCCGGCCATCGCCATCCGGCAAAAAAATAGCACCCGCAACCCGCGCTCCACCGTCGCCACTGCTACCGAGATCTACGACTACTTGCGCCTGCTGTTCGCGCGTGTGGGCAAAACGTATTGCGTGCAGTGCGGCGCCGAGGTCAAGAAGGATACGGTGGACGAAGTCGCCGACGCCTTCCTGTCGCTGGGCGACGGCGCGCGCATCCAGGTGCTTTTCCCGCTGCAAACCGCTCCCATTCGCCCACCGCAGCCAGAAGCAAAGGCGCGCGGCCGGAAGAAGAAAGCTGACGAGGTTCCGCAGCAGGAGCTGCTGAAGGCGCGGCTGTTCGAGCTGCGCAAGCGCGGCTTCGGACGCCTGTATCAGAATTCGCAGGTCTTCGAGTTCTCGACGCCCGAGTCGCTGCTGGATGTCGACTTCACCCAGCCGGTGTCGGTGCTGGTGGATCGGATCACGGTCTCCGCCGACGCCCGTTCCCGCATCGTGGACGCGGTCGAGACCTGTTACCGCGAGGCCGGCGAGATTATTGTCGAGACCGCTCCGGCCGAGGGCGAACCTCAGAGTCTACGTTTCGCTCAACGCTTCGAGTGCAAGCGTTGTCATCTGCGCTTCGACGAGCCCGAGCCGCGCTTGTTTTCCTTCAACAGCCCCTACGGCGCTTGCCCGCGCTGCCAGGGCTTCGGCAACACCATCGACTTCGACATGGACCTGGTGATCCCCGACAAGTCGCGGTCGTTGGCCGAAGGCGCCATCGAGCCCTGGACCAAGCCCAAGTATCGCCCGCTGTTCAGCGACTTGAAGCGCTTCGCCCGCACCCACAACATCGCGCTCGATGTGCCCTGGGAGGAGCTGCCGTTCGATGACCAGCAGCTTGTGATCGAAGGTGACGGCCGTTTCCCGGGTGTCAAGGGATTCTTCGCTTACCTCGAACGCAAAAAGTACAAGCTGCACGTGCGCGTCTTCCTCAGCCGCTATCGCGGGTACGCCACCTGCTCCACCTGCAACGGCGCGCGCCTGCGGGCCGAGGCGCGCCACGTGCGCATCGCCGGCAAAAACATCTGCGAAGTCTGCGCCATGACGGTGGAAGAAGCCGCGCGATTCTTCGACGCCGTCCAGCTCTCGCCGGAACAAGCAGAGATCGCCGAGCAAGTGCTGGGAGAAATCCGCGAGCGGCTGAAGTTCCTGAATGAGGTTGGACTGGAGTACCTGACGCTCGACCGCCTCTCCTCGACCCTTTCCGGCGGCGAAGCGCAGCGCATCCAGCTCGCCACCTCGCTGGGCTCGCGGCTGGTGGGCGCGCTCTACGTGCTCGATGAGCCCTCGATTGGCCTGCACAGCCGCGACACCACGCGCCTGATCCACATTCTCCACGAGCTGCGCAATCTGGGGAATACGATCCTCGTGGTCGAGCACGATCCCGAGATCATGCGCGCCTCCGACCGCATCCTCGACCTCGGTCCCGGCGCCGGCGAGAACGGCGGACGCGTGGTCGCTACCGGCAGCTTCGACCAGATCTTGCGGATGCCGCATTCGCTCACCGGCCGCTACTTGTCCGAAGAACTTCGCATCCAGCTGCCGCCGCAGCGCCGCCGGCCGGGCCCGCAGCAACTCAAGCTCTACGGCGCCCGTGCCCACAACCTGAAGAATTTGGACATCACCATCCCGCTGGGGATGATTGTGGCCATCACTGGCGTCTCGGGCTCGGGCAAGTCCACGCTGGTGCATGACGTGCTCTACCAGGCGCTGGCGGCGATGAAAGGGCAAACCAACGGCTCCGGAGCAGCCACTGGACTCTTCGACCGCATCGAAGGCGCGCAGCACATCCACGAAGTGGTGCTGGTGGACCAGTCGCCCATCGGACGCACCCCGCGCTCCAACCCCGTCACCTACATCAAGGCCTTCGACGCCATCCGTGAACTGTTCGCTTCCCTGCCCGAGGCGCTTAAGCGCGGCTACGCCGCCGGCCAGTTCTCGTTCAACATCCCCGGCGGCCGCTGCGAGACCTGCCAGGGCGACGGCACGGTGGTGGTGGAGATGCAGTTTCTGGCGGACGTGGAGCTGATCTGCGAGGAGTGCAAAGGCACGCGCTACAAGCCGGGGATCCTGGAGGTGCGGTATCGCGGCAAGAACATCCACGAGGTTCTCGACCTGACGGTGAAGGAAGCGCTGCAATTCTTCGCGACCGTGCCCAAGATCACGGAGAAGCTGCGCGTTTTGGAGGAAGTCGGCCTGGGATATTTACGCCTGGGACAATCCGCCACTACGCTCTCCGGCGGCGAAGCCCAGCGCATGAAGCTGGCGGCGCATTTGCAGCCGCGACGGGACGTGCAGCGCTTTGTGCCCGCTGACCCTGCCAACCCGGATGCCCCCAAGAAGCCGCGCGGCGGCCATCGCGCCTTGTACATCTTCGATGAGCCCACCACCGGCCTGCACTTCGACGACGTCAGCAAGTTGCTGGCGGCTTTCCGCAAGCTGATCGATACCGGCGGCTCGATCGTGGTCATCGAGCACAACCTCGACGTCATCAAGACCGCCGATTGGGTGATCGACCTGGGCCCGGAAGGCGGCGGGCGCGGGGGTGAGGTGGTGGTGGCAGGTCCGCCCGAGGTGGTCGCCCGAACGCCAAATTCATATACCGGTAAGTGGCTGGCCCGCATCTTACCGGGCAACGGCAACCCCGGCTCCAATGGACACAAATAAAGCTCTCATCTTGCTGGCCCTGGGCGGCCTGATGGCCGTGACACCGGCGGCGCGCGCCCAGATGACCGGCGAGACCGTCCGCCATCATCGGATCCAGGAGGAGTGGGACCCTGCTCTGGTACCGGCGGTGATCCAGGCGGAGAAGGCCATTGATATCGACGATTACGTGACCGCCGAAAACAAGCTGCGGCGCGTGGTCGCCGACGACGACACCAACTATCGCGCCTGGTTCGACCTGGGATACGTGTACACCGCTACCCATCGCGAGGCGGACGCGATCGCCGCCTATCGCAAGTCGATCGCCGCCAAGCCAGACCTGTTCGAGTCCAATCTCAACCTTGGCATCCTGCTGGGCGAAGCCAAGAATCCCGAAGCCGAAACCTATCTCCGGGCCGCCACCAAGCTGAAACCCAACGGCCCCCCCGAGCAGGGCTGGGAGCGCGCCTGGCTGTCGCTGGCCCACGTTCTCGAGAACCATAAACCCGAGGAAGCGGCGGCTGCGTATCGCGAGGCCGCAAAGTTGCAGCCCGCCGACCTTGAGCCTCATCTCGCCGCGGGACTGATGTTCGAGAAGCAAAATCGTTTCGCCGATGCCGAGCGCGAGTATCAGCAGGCGGCCGAGCTCAACCCCAAGTCGGTGGAGGCGATGGCCGGCTTAGTGAACGTGTACACCCAGACGCAGCGCCTGCCGGAAGCGGAGAAGATGTTGCGGCGTTACCTGGAGCTTAATCCGCAGAACGCGGTGGCGCACTTGCAACTGGGACGGGTGCTCATGGCCCGCGGAAATCCCGCCGATGCGCGCGCCGAATACGAGGCCGCGCTCAAGCTCGCTCCCAACGACGTGGAGGCACAGCGCGAGCTCGCCGGCCTCGACCTCGCCGCCGGCCATTATGGCGAAGCTGCACAGCGGTACCAGGCATTGGTCCAAAAGCGCCCCACGGATCCCGACCTCCACTACGCTCTGGGGAACGCGCTGCTGCACGCGCGCGACTTTCCGGCCGCGCAGCAGGCGTTGCTGGAGACCGTGAAGCTGAAGCCTGACTTGGGGCCAGCCTACGGCGACCTGGCCATGGCCGCATCAGAGAACAAGCAGTACCAGCTTACCGTCCGCGCCCTGGATGCACGCGCCAAGCTGCTCCCGGAGACACCTGGCACTTATTTCCTGCGCGCCACCGCCTACGACAATCTCAAGGTCTTCAAGCAAGCGGCGGAGAATTACCGGCAGTTTTTGCAGGCGGCGCAGGGCAAGTTTCCGGACCAGGAATGGCAGGCGCGGCACCGGCTGATTGCTATCGATCCCAAGAATAATAAATAGTATGCGCTGGCTCCACATCCTGCTGGCCGTCTTCTTGCTGTTGGCCCTGGCCTCGGCGAAGAGCAAAGAGGAGCCCCTGGAAACCCTGAAAGCCCGCGCCGAAAACGCTCGCTTGCACGACCAGCCGCGGCTGTTCGCCGCCATTGCCCGTCGCGAGGTCGGCGAGGCCGACCGCTTCTACACCGCAGGCGATATCCCGAGCGCCAGGAAGGCGGTGGACGAGGTGGTGCGCTATGCCGGCCGCGCCACCCAGGCGGCGCAGAAATCCGGCAAGCATCTCAAGGACACCGAAATCCTGCTGCGCGAAACGGGGCGGCGGCTGGACGACGTGCGCAAAACCGTGAACTTTGAGGACCGCCCCCCTGTGGAGGCCGCCGTTCAGCAGGTGGAGAATTTCCGTCGGCAGTTGCTGGACCAGATGTTTGGCCTGAAGGAAAGGAAGAAGTGATGCGCCGCTCCGCCGCCCGACTCCTTTCGCTGGCGCTATGCGCAGCCGCAGTTGCTGCCTCCGCCCAGGTACCTCGTCACGATCCTCTCACCTCGGCAGAGGCCGACGCCCTGCGCGAGGTATCGATGGAGCCCGACAAGAAGCTGCCGCTGTATGTCCAGTATGCGCGCGCCCGGCTGGCTGCCCTCGAACAGTTGCGGTCGGATCCGCACCTCGCCGAGGGGCGGGGCGCCAAAGTGCATGACCAGCTGGTGGACTTCAAAACCATAGTGGACGAGATGGATATGAATGTCGATTCCTTCGCTGATCAGAAACTCGACTTCCGCAAGGCGCTCAAGGAAATCATCCAGGCCGATAGCGAGTTCCAGGTAAAGCTGCGCATGCTGAAGGAGGCAAGCAAGGAAGCTTCCGCTGCCCGCGAAGCCAGCGATTACGAGTTTGCCTTGCTCGACGCCAGCGACGCCGTTGATGGCGATCTCGAGAATGCCCGCGACCTGCTGGAGCAACAGGAGAAAGCCGCCGCCGAGGTCAAAGCCAAGAAGAAACACAAGAGCAACTGGTAAGCGAGCCACTGCGGTTTCAGCCGGGTGGCGATTACTTTCTGTAATCCCGCCTGCCCAATCTGGGCTCCAAGGTGGGCATCGACACCCGGCGCAAAGGACCGCGTGAGGGCTTCACCTGCCGGTTCCGCCTTGTGATCGCAGGCAATGTATTTGTGGGGCGTTGTGATCGCCCAGGGAGACACAGAGGCGTACCGAAGAGCAGGCGGCCTCTGCGTCTCCGCGACGGTGGCGCTACTTGGGAAGCGAGTACGTGCCGGTGCAGGTCCAGTTCGTGGACCCGTCCGCGGCTCCCGTTCCAGTGCAGGTGCCACTGGCCTTGATTCCCTTGAACTTTCCGGTTCCCCTGGTGGCCTGCCACTTATCGGAGCCAGACTGCATGTGGCCGTCCTTGAGGCTAGCGGTGGTCTGGTAGTTGAAGTGGATCTTGTCTCCGTTAGCCATAGTCTCGACGAAAATGCCGTGGCCGCTGGTCTTATTGCCGGTGACTTCGGCGAACTCCGTGCCGGTGCCCTCTTGCTCTCTCACGCCCCCAATTTCGCCCTTGGTGGAGGTGCACTTGATCTGGTCGATCGCGTAGGCGTGGTTGGGCTCGATCTCGATGCTATTCGCTATGGCCGGCTTTCCGCACGCCCATCCGTTCGCCACCTTGCCCTGCGCCAGGGCCACCGTAGCGCACAGGCCCACCAGGACTGCCACCAATACTGGCTTGCGCATAACTCTCCTCCCTGTTGAGAAGCTGACAGCGGGAGGGACTATACGCCTGCGAATAGGCCGTGGCGAGACTTTTCTTGGTAACTTAAAAATCTGCAAAATCGTGGTTCCGACGGGATGGTTCGTGTACACTTCGGCGGGCCCAGGATGCCAAGAATCGAAATCCTGGCTAAATTAAAGAGGAAAAAAATCATGAGCAGAACGTTGTGGAAAGTTTTTGCAGGGCTGTGCGTGCTGGCGATGTCCGCCGTCTGGGTCACGCCCGCAAGCGCGCAGATGTCAGAGATGAAAGAAAAGCCGCCGATGTACTCGTACGTCGGATTCTGGAACATTCCCCGAGCGCATTGGGCAGAGATGGAAAAGGCAAACGCGGCTGACCGGCCGATCCTGGACAAGGCCATCGCTAGCGGGACACTTGTGGGATATGGCGACGATGTGAATCTGGTTCACCAGCCCGACGCTGAAACTCACGACGAGTGGTGGTCATCCATGTCCATGGCGGGGCTGATCGACGTGCTGGAAGAGTTCTACAAGTCCGGCGGTACCGTTACTCCCGTATTGGAGACCGCCACCAAACACTGGGACGGCATTTACGTCAGCCGGCATTACAACTGGCATGCCGGATCCTGGAAGGGCGCCTACACGCACGGGTCATACTGGAGGTTGAAGCCAGGCGAACCGGAGGGAGCGGTGGAGTTGCTCAGTAGGAGCTTGATTGTGCCGTTTTTTGAGAAACTGCTCGCCGACGGCACCATTCACGAGTACGAAGTCGACACTGAAGCCATCCACACCGAAGCACCCGGTGCGTTTTGGATCTTCTACCTCGCGGCGAATGCAGAAGCCTTGGATAAGGCCGACGCGGCGCTGCGGCAAACCTTAAAGGCGAGCCCGCTGGACGGCCCGGCGTTTGGTTCCATGGTGGACTTCGCCACGCACCGCGATTATCTGGCGCGCACCAACGCCACCTACAAGTAGTTCCCCGCATATCGGTCCGCGAGCGAGCTGAGCTTTCTGGCGCCGCTCGCGGGCCCGCCTGCCCTAAGGCGGGGCTTGCTCTCTCCCATGTGCGCGCGATAAGTTGCGAAGATGTGCGTCGTCTCCGGCTATGCCCGCCTGCCCCAGTTCGGCCCGCACCCGCGGCAGGCTCTCGGGATGATTTTTCTGCAGGTAGGCGATGAGCTGCTCGCGCACCAAGCAGCGCAAGTCGAAATTCTTGCCCGAGTCGGCTGAACTCATCAGGCAACGCAACTCCATGGAGCGGTCGGTGGTATTCGTGACTTGGAGACCGCAGACTTTGCCGTCCCATAAATCAGAACTCTCGACCAGGCGCTTAAGCTCCTGCCGAATCTCGTCCACCGGCACGGTGTAATCGACGTAGAGAAAAACCGTGCCCAGAAGGTCGGAACTGCGGCGAGTCCAGTTCTGAAAGGGTTTTTCGATGAAGTAAGTCAGGGGCACAACCATGCGACGCTGATCCCAGATGCGCACTACCACAAAGGTGGTCGTGATTTCCTCGATGTGTCCCCATTCGCCTTCCACAATGACAATGTCATCCAGCCGAATGGGCTGGGTGATCGCGATCTGAATTCCGGCGATCAAACCGGAAATCGTCGACCTGGCGGCCAGGCCTCCCACGATGCCGATCAGCCCTGCCGACGCGGCCACCGTCTCGCCAAAGTGCCGCACCTGCGGGAAGGTCATGAGCATGAAGGCGATGGCCAGGACGACGATGAGCACCACCAGGACGCGCCGTAACACCGAGATCTGCGTGTACATGCGGCGGGCAGAGTAGTTGTCGGCCAGCGTAGGGTCGTAACGCCTGGCGGCAGCGTCCTGCAGGACATTGGACAAGTCAATTAGCAGCCAGCCGATGCAGGCGATGATGGCCAGCCCCAGCCCGTGGCTGATAACGGCGACGAACTCGTGCGGGATCGACGACTCCCGCACTACCGACATCGCCGCCAGCACCGGCAGCAGCACCCGGGTGGGACGCACGCTGTGTTTCAACAGCAAATCGTCGACAATGCCCGGCGTGCGCCGCGCGATCCTGAAACTGATGAAATAGAAGACATAGTGCACCAGCAGGGCGACAGCTACCGCCAACCCGCTGGCAATCAGGTAGCCCAGCCACTCCTTCGGAAGAGGGCCACCCGCGGTCAGTGGGACCAGCATCACGGAATGGCTCAGCGAACTTGCAGCGGGCATCATTTCGTTCACCGTTGCCAACTCTAAGATCACGGCGCTCCGGCTCTCGCTATGGCGTGGCGCCGTAGGATTTTAATCCTTGGCCTCAAAGTCCTGCCGTGCAAATCTTTCCACGGTGTGTCCGCTGTTCCACAGTCGTCGGCGACGAACTCCCGCGTTTCCCTCAACTTCACGATGACTTTTCAGCCACTTAGCGAACCTCCTGCGCTGGTATGCGAGTTGCTGCATCAAAACCTAGGAAGAGGTCTCCCATGGAAGAAGAAAAAGTTCCCCAAGCGGTATCGCATTCAGAGTCCCGTTCGCAGTTCGGAGCGTGGGGCATCGTGCTGGTGGTGTTGGTGTGTGTGGCGGTCTTGAGCCTGGGTTTTGTCGTGCATGAGCAGGGAGTGGCCAAGCAGTTGTCCAAGGAGAACGCGGCCATGAACACGGCGCTGGACCAGACCCGCAGCCAGTTGCAGGATGTCACAGCGAAGCTCACCCAGTTAAGCCAGGAGCGAGCAGCAGGCGGCGGAGGCGGCAAGGGCTGCACAGCGGACCGCCCGCGAGCATCGCGGGACGCGTAGCGCTGCCCGCCGCAAAATTGATGACCCGCGCTGGAAGCAGGTACAGGACGAACTCGCCGAGCACCAGAAGGCCATCGAGTCCGCGCAGTCGGACCTGGCCAGCGCCAAGACCGAGCTCTCGGGATCCATTGCCCGCACCCACGAAGAGCTTGTCGCCTTGGCCAAGAAGGGTGAGCGCAACTACTACGAGTTCGACCTCGGCAAGTCGAAGCAGTTTACGCGCGAGGGGCCGATTGGAGTAAGCCTGCGCAAGGCCAACACCAAGCACGTTTATGCGGACCTGGAGCTGCTGGTCGATGACGCCCAGCTCACCAAGAAGCACGTGAACGTTTTTGAGCCGGTGGCGTTCTACACGTCTCAGAGCAGGCAGCCAGTGGAATTGGTGATCAACCAGGTCACCAAAGATCACATCCATGGCTACGTCAGCATGGCGAAGTACAAGGCGGGCGATCTGCCGGCCTTGAGCGGGCTGACCGAGAATCTAGGCGGCGATTCCGCCACCACGGCCACGACCAATTCCTCCCCCAACCAGCCGCAGTTGCGTAATCGGGCGCAACGGTAGCCCTCACGAGTGGGAGGCTAAAGAGGGGAACTCGCGGCCGCGGAGCAAAACTGAGATTCCTCGGGGCCGAAGCCCCTCGGAATAACAGAAATAAAAAGAGCTTCCTCGGCGCGGCTGAAGCGCCCCTGCAAATTGGCCTTCGCCGGGTTAGGCCGAGAGGCGCCGTTTCCAGTTTTGCCACCAGCGATAAAAAAACGGCGAGCGTGCGACCAGCAGGTCATCGACCGCGTCCACAAACCGATTCGGCGGCGCGCTCTTGGAGAGGAAGGTATCGCTGGCGCGCAGAGCGGCGGGCGGGAGGGCATCGTATGCCGACAGCATCATGATGGGCACCTCGGGCTTGAGCTGCTTCATGCGCGCAGCCAGCACGTCGCCCATCATCTCCGGCATGCGGTAGTCCAGGATCACGGCATCGACTTGCGCCGACTCCAGCAAATCGAGGCTATGCTGGCTGCTGGTTGTCCCCACTACCTCATATCCGTGCTGCCGCAGCAGAGCCTCACGTCCCAAGAGCCCGTTCACCTCGTCATCCACGCACAGGATGGTAGGTTTCCGCATGACTGCCGCCCCCAAACTAACCTTGCGGGTTTGTCTCACCCTCAAGCACGAGCGATGCCAACCCCAATTCCAGTGCAGACCGTGGCTTAGCTGTTACTCTTAGCGCCACGGGATGTAATTCCTACGCACTCGTGGGGGAGGGGCAGGGCAAGGCCTTGCTTTTTACAGGTTCTTGAGGATCTTCTTGGCCTCATCGAAGCGTGGGAACAGCTTCTCCTCCGCCTGGAACTCGGCGCCATGCACGCAGCGGCGCGTCCCCTTGAGCCTCACTGGATACTTCAAGTGCAGCATCTCGTGATAGACCAGGTACTCCAGCACGAAGCGCGGCACTTTCTTGCGGTCGAAAATGCGGCTCACCACGATGGTGTTATGAGCGGCATCGAAGTGGCCGAGATGGTTGCGGGCGTGGTCGTGGCTCCAGGTCATAAGCGGGCGCCCGAGCAGCCCGTGAAAGAAGCGCTGATTGAGCTGGTCGAACACCTGATCCAGGTCATAGACCTCGCCTTGCGGCGACGTGATGCGCTTGCGCCCGCGCATCTGACGGATGAGGTGCACCTTGGCGCTCAAGTGATGGCTGCCCACATACTGGCGGTAGCGGGCGGCGTGGCCGGGGCCGATGGGTTTGCGGTAAAGCTTGGCGATGAGGATATGGGCGATAGCGCGCAGCACCGATTCCGGCGCTGTCTCCAGCAGGTCAGAGATGCGCACCAGGATGCGGCCCTCCCGCAGGCGGATGGTGTTGTTCACATTAGCGAAGCGGTAGAACTCCACGCGGAACTCGGGCAGGGGGGCGCGCGGACGCAACTCCCGATATTCCTGCTGGAAGACTTCAAGAAGGGTCGGGATCACTTGCTTTTCAGATTAGCACGGTCGTGCGCCGCCGGTGGTTGGCTGTTGTGAAACCCCGCGCGTCTACCGGTTGCACCGTGGCTGAACGCTCTAGTCTATCCCCAGCTTCTTCCACATCGCGTCCACGCGCTGCTTGGTGGCCTCGTCCATGCGAATCTCGTCCGGCCAGGGACGAGTAAAACCCTCGGTCGGCCATTTGCGCGTGGCGTCGATGCCCATCTTGGAGCCGAAGTTGGGCAGGCGCGAGGAATGGTCAAGAGAATCCACCGGGCCGAGAGTGAACTGGATGTCGCGCTCGGGATCGATGTGGTTGGCCACGCGCAGCACCACTTCACGCACATTCTGCACGTCGCAATCTTCGTCCACCACCACGATGCACTTGGTGAACATCGCCTGTCCCATGGCCCAGATGCCGTTCATCACCTTGCGCGCATGCCCGGGGTACGACTTGCGGATGGAGACGATCATCAGGTTGTGGAACACCGCCTCGACCGGCAGGTTGACGTCCACGATCTCGGGCAGCGTCACCCGCATGAGCGGCAGGAAGATGCGCTCGATGGCCTTGCCCATCCAGGCATCCTCCATCGGCGGCTTGCCCACGATGGTGGTGGCGTAGATCGGCTTCTCGCGGTGTGTGACGCAGGTAACGTGGAAGACAGGATACAAGTCCTCCAGCGAGTAGAAGCCGGTGTGATCGCCGAATGGGCCTTCCATGCGGAGTTCGTCGAGTTCGACGTAACCCTCGAGAATGATCTCTGCCGTGGCCGGCACCTCCAAGTCTACGGTCTCGCACTTCACCAGTTCCACCGGCTTCTGGCGCAGGAAGCCGGCGATCATGAACTCTTCGACATCGGGTGGCGCGGGAATAACCGATGCGAACGTCAGCACAGGCTCAGTGCCGATGGCCACGGCGACTTCCATCTTCCCTTTTGGACGATCGCCGCTCGGTTCGGTCGCCCCGCCGCCGGAGCGGGCCATAAGGTCAACGGCCGCAGCCAGGCCTGCCGGCGAGAGACCGGTGTTACTGGCGGCGCGCATGGCTTCGCGGTAGTGCTCGGCCCCCACCTTCTGCCGCTGCCAATGCATGCCGGCGGTGCGCGCGTCGTAGACCTGCATGCGATACATGCCGACGTTGCGCTTGCCGGTCTTGGCATCGCGCGTGATCACGCACGGCAGGGTGATGAAACGGCCGGCGTCTTTGGGCCAGCATTGCAGCACCGGCATGTGCAGCAGGTCGAGGTTGTCGCGGCGGATGACCTCCTTGCACGGACCGCTGCTGACGGTCTTGGGAAAGAACTTGCCCAGATCGGCCAGCATGGGCAGCATCTTGATTTTTTCCAGCAGCCCCGCGGGCGACTTTACGTCCAGGAATTGGTGGATGCGGGCGGCGATCTCCTCCAGCGATTCCACACCCAGGGCCAGGTGCATGCGGCGCGCCGAACCGAACTGATTAATTAACACGTGCCAGCCGCGGTATCCCTTGACGTTCTCGAACATCAGCGCCGGCCCGCCGTGGCCCGACTTCGAGACCCGGTCGGTGATCTCGGTGATCTCGAGGATAGGGTCTACCTCGGCGCGGATGCGTTTGAGTTCTCCGGATCGCTCAAGGGCAGCGATCCAGTCGCGCAGGTCAGTGTAGGCCAAGTTCTCTCCCGGAAAGCAGCGGAAGATTATAGCTGCCATCCCGTCCGCATTGGCCGGCCACCTCGCGGCTCGGCCTGCTGCCGCCCTTGGCCTCGGCCGCGGCGATGGCGTTCCGGCTCACGGGCAGCGACAAGAGCGTGTGCTGATCACTGCGCGGTCCAGCCGCCGTCGATCGGGATGGCTGCTCCGGTCATGTTCGCCGCGCCATCGCTGCACAGGAACACCGCCAGCGCTCCGATCTGTTCGACAGTCGTGAAGCGCTCCGAGGGCTGCTTCTCTGCCAGCAAGTCGCGTTCCGCCTGCGCGATCGAAACACCCTCATTCTTGGCGCGCGCCTCAATCTGCTTCTCGACCAGCGGCGTCTTCGTCCAGCCAGGACAAATGGCGTTGCAGGTGATACCGGATTTGGCCGTCTCGAGCGCCACCACCTTGGTCAGGCCGAAAATCCCGTGCTTGGCCGCGACGTAGGCCACCTTGTTGACCGAGGCCACCAGCCCGTGCGTGGAGGCGGTGTTGATCAGCCGTCCCCAGCCACGCCGGCGCATGCCCGGCAAGGCCACGCGGATGGTGTGGAAAGCGGACGAGAGATTGACGGCGATAATCGCGTCCCAGCGCTCAGGAGGAAAACTCTGGATGGGGGAAACGAACTGGATCCCGGCGTTGTTCACCAGAATGTCCACGCCCCCGAGGCGTTTCTCGGCGTCGGCCACCAGTTGCTCGCAACCGGCAGCTTGCGAGAGGTCGGCGCCGTTGAACACCGCCTGTATCCCGAACTCTTTTTCCAGACCCGCCCGCAGGCGTTCGATCTCGGCGGCTTCGCCGAAACCATTCATCATGATGGCGCACCCCTCGCCGGCCAGTGCCCGCGCGATGCCCAGCCCGATGCCGCTAGTTGAGCCGGTAACGATAGCTCTGCGTCCTTTCAGCATGGTAGCCCTCACGACACGTTAGGCTCTGCTCCCTACCACCCGGCGATAGAGTCCCTGGATTTCGCCCACAATTCCCCGGCGGAAAAGGAGCACGCAGATGACGAAGATGGCGCCGATGATCACCGTCACCAGCGAGCCCACTTTATCGGAAAGTTTGCTCTCCAGGGTGACGATGGAGAAAGCCCCCACCACCGGCCCGAAGATGGAGCCCATGCCGCCCAACAGCGTCATCAGTACCACGTCGCCAGAGGTGTGCCAGTCCACATCCGTCAGGGTGACGAAAGTGAACACGATGGCGTTGGTGGAGCCCGCCAAGCCAGCCAGCCCCGCGGAGAGCACAAACGCCATCAGCTTGTACTTGTTGACGTCGTATCCCAGGGAAACCGCGCGCGCCTCATTCTCGCGGATGGCCTTCAACACCTGCCCAAAGGGCGAGTGAATGGTGCGATAGATAAGGAGAAAGCCGATCAGGAAAATGGCGAACACCACGTAATACAGGGTGCGGTCGTTTTCCAGCTTGATCACCCACAGCAGCTTGCCGCGCGGGATGGCTTGCAAGCCGTCTTCGCCGCCGGTAAACGGAGCCTGCAGATAGACGAAGAAAATCAATTGCGCCAGCGCCAGAGTAATCATGGCGAAGTAGATTCCTTGCCGCCGGATGGAGAGACCGCCGAAGATGGCGCCCAGCAGCAGTGCCGCCGCGACCCCGGCCAGGATGGCCAGTCCGGTGGAGATGCCCATTACCTTGGCCAGGTAGCCGGTGGTGTAGGCGGCGGTGCCGAAGAAGGCAGCGTGTCCAAACGAGAGCAGGCCGGTGTAGCCCAGCAGCAGGTTGAAGGCGCAGGCAAACAGCGCGAAGCACAGCGCGTTCATCAGGAACACGGGATAGATAAACCAGGGCGCCAGCAGGCCCAGGGCCAGCAAGAAGCCACATCCCGCCAGGCGAAATCTCGCGTTGCTCATTTCTCCCTGCCGAACAGCCCCGCCGGCCGCACCAGCAGCACCAGCACCATGATCATGAACACCACGGTGTTCGAGGCTTGCGAGTAGAAGACCTTGGTCAAGCCCTCGATCAGTCCCAGTCCCAGCCCGGTAAGGATGGAGCCCAGGATGGATCCCATGCCGCCGATCACCACCACGGCGAACACGACGATGATCAGGTTCGATCCCATCAGCGGGCTGACCTGGATGGTGGGCGCGGCCAGCACGCCCGCCAGGCCGGCCAGAGCTACGCCGATGGCGTAGGTGAGGGTGATCATCACGGGAACGTTGATGCCGAAAGCCTGCACCAGCGGAGGATTCTCCGTGCCCGCCCGCAGGTAGGCCCCGAGTTGCGTGCGCTCAATGACGAACCAGGTGGTGAAGCAAACTACCAGGGTAACGCCTACCACAATCGCCCGATACTTGGGCAGGAACATGAAGCCCAGGTTCAGCGCTCCCTGGAAGACCTCCGGGATATCGTAGGGCAAGCCGGAAGAGCCGTATTTGTGAAGGAACAATCCTTCGATCATCAGCGCCAGGCCGAAGGTCAGCAGCAGTCCGTACAGGGGATCGACCTTGTAAAGGCGTTTCAGCAACAGGCGCTCCACCACCACGCCGAAAATTCCCACTGCCAGCGGCGCCAGCAGCAATGCCCACCACCAGCTTATGTTCCAGCTGTCCAGGAGAAACCAAGTGAAGATGGCGCCCATCATGTAAAGGGCGCCATGGGCGAAGTTGATGATGTTCAGCATCCCGAAAATGATGGCCAGCCCCAGGCTGAGCATGGCGTAGAAGCAACCGTTGACCAACCCCAGGACCAGTTGTCCGAACAACGCGGCGATCGGCACTCCAAAGATCTCGCTCATGAGCATCAACCAGGTAGTGCATGGTTGTGATTCCGCGGTGCTTCCCGCCACCAGGAATCCGCCTTTGCCAAAGAACCAAAGCAGATTCCTCGCGCGCTCGGAACGACAACAATGGAATCCTACGGCACAGCTTTCCTAAGGCTGTGCCCTTCCCAACCCCTACTTCTTAATCATGGGGCAGCGTGACAGCGACAACGGCTGGAAGGCCTGGTCGCCGGGAATGGTGCTGATCAGTTTGTAGTAATCCCAGGGCCCCTTGGACTCGCTGGGCGACTTCACCTGGTACAAGTAGAAATCGTGCACCATGCGGCCGTCGGCGCGGATCTTGCCGCCCTTCACCGTGGCGTCGTTCAGCGTCATTGATTTCAGCTCCTTCATGACCGCATCGGGATCGTCGGTCCCGGCCTTCTGGATTGCTTTCAGGTATTGCAGCGTGGAAGAGTACACTCCGGCTTGCACCATAGTGGGCATCTCGCCGCCCTTCCTGGCCGCAAAGGCCTTGCTCCACTTGCGAGCGTCGTCGTTCTGGTCCCAGTAGAAGCCGGTGGCGGCATACAGGCCTTGCGCGGCGTTAAGTCCCAAAGAATGAACGTCAGTGATGAAGATCAGCAGCGCCGCAAGCTTCTGCTTCTTGGTGATGCCGAATTCAGAAGCGGCTTTCACCGAGTTGATGGTGTCGCCGCCGGCGTTGGCCAGCCCAATGACCTGCGCTCCCGAGGCCTGCGCTTGCAGCAGATAGGAGGAGAAATCCGAAGCGTTGAGCGGGTGCAACACCGCGCCCAGCACTTTCCCGCCCGCGGCCTTCACGAAGTTGCTGGTGTCTTGCTGCAGCGATTTACCAAAGGCATAGTCAGCGGTGATGAAGAACCAGGTCTTGCCCCCGTGCGCGACCATGGCCTTGGCGGTGGTGGTGCCGGTAGCGTAGGTGTCGTACGCATAGTGGATGGTGTAAGGATTGCAATCTTCGTTGGTGAGCCGTGTGGAGCCGGCGCCGGATATGAGATAAAGCCGGTGCTTTTCATTGGCCACCTTGCTTACGGCGATGGCCACACCGGAATTCGTGGTGCCGAAGATGGCGTCCACGTCCCCGTCGTACCATTCGCGCGCCTTGTTAGCACCCACGTCGGGCTTGTTCTGGTGGTCGGCAGAAACCACCTGGATCGGAACCCCCAGCACTTTGCCGTGGAACTCATCGACTGCCATTTGCGCGGCGATTACATCGCCCTGCCCGCTGAGGTCGGAATACAACCCAGACATGTCGTCCAGCACGCCGATCTTGACCACGCCGCCGGAAAACTTTCCTTTTGCCTGCGCCCAGGCGCTGGTGGCCGCCCATAACAGCACAGCTCCAGCCAATATGGCGATCACTTTGCCCTTCATCGAATCTCCCTCCTTTTATTATTGCAGTGTTCCGGTCTCCAGCGGAGACCTGAATACAAACCGCAAGGGCACGGCTTCAGCCGTGCCGGTGTCAGTCAGTCTAATGCCGGGCTTCAGCCCCTGAGGTTTGGCCCTGTCGTGATGACCTCAGCGGCTAAAGCCAGCACTTTGTGCGAGCCACATTCGGCACGACTAAAGTCGTGCCCTCCCGCCGTCCAAAACGGAGAATCCCTAATACCTTCGACACTAGACACCCAACAACTCTTCCAGCAACGATTGCTTCTCCTCAACTTCATGGCGCTGGATTTCGACGGCGATGCGGCCGTGCTCTACCACGTACATGCGGTCCGCCAGGGGAGCCGCGAAGCGAAAATTCTGCTCCACCAGCACGATGGTGAAACCTTTCTCTTTGAGCTGGCGGATCACTTGGCTGAGCTTTTTCACGATCACCGGCGCCAAACCCTCGGACACCTCGTCGAGCAGGAGCAGCCGCGCGCCGGTGCGCAGGATGCGGGCCATGGCCAGCATCTGCTGCTCGCCTCCGGAGAGCCGCGTGCCTTGGCTCCTGCGCCGCTCTTTCAGGTTGGGGAACATGGCGTAGATATCTTCCACGCTCATGCCCTCGCTGGTGAGCCGGGGCGGGAGCAGCAGGTTTTCCTCCGCGCTCAGGCTGGCGAAGATGCCGCGCTCCTCGGGGCAATAGCCCGCGCCCAGGCGGGCAATGCGGTGGGGCGCCCATTGAATAGTCTCTCTGCCGTTGACCATGATGGAGCCGCTCCGCTTGGTTACTAAACCGAGGATGGCCTTCAGCGTGGTGGTGCGCCCGGCGCCGTTGCGTCCCAACAGGGTGACCACTTCGCCGCGGTTCACGTGGAAGTCCATGCCGTGCAGGATGTGCGACTCTCCATAGAAGGCGTGCAGATCCGTGACTCGCAGATATTCGCCTTCGCCACCGTTATCCAATTTCCACTCCCATGTAGGCTTCCAGCACCTCGGGATTCTCAGAGACCTCGGCGTAGCTGCCTTCGGCCAGCACCGAACCGCGCTGCAGCACGGTGATGACGTGGCACAGGTCGGCGACCACGCTCATGTTGTGCTCCACCATGAGCACCGTGCGCTCGGCCGCCACCCGGCGGATCAGGTCCTTCACCCGGTCAACATCCTCGTGACCCATGCCCTGGGTAGGCTCGTCGAGCAGCAAGAGCTCCGGTTCCATGGCCAGGGTGGTGGCGATCTCCAGCGCGCGCTTGCGCCCGTAGGGCAGTTCCACGGCAACTACCTTGGGATACGCTTCCAGTCCCACCTCCGTCAGCAACTGCAGGGCGCGCTGGTTCAGCGAGTCCAGGGTGGCCTCGCTGCGCCAGAACTCGAACGAGGGCCCGCGCAGCCGGCGCTGCAGCCCAATGCGCACGTTTTCCAGCACCGTCAGGTGGGGAAATACCGAGGAGATCTGAAAGGAGCGCACCAGTCCGCGCCGCGCCACCTCCGCCGGTCTCTTCGCGGTAATGTCTTTGCCTTGAAAATGAATCGTGCCCCGGGTCGGAGGGAGAAACTTGGTCAGCATGTTGAAGACGGTGGTCTTCCCTGCCCCGTTAGGACCGATCAGGCCGTGAATCGTGCCGCGCTGTACCTTCAGGCTCACGTCGTTGACCGCGACGAAGCCTTTGAACTCCTTGACCAGGTTCCTGGCCTCGAGTATGTGGTTATCGTCCGTCATCCTGGGTTGGCACCGCCCTGAGTCAGGCCCCCCCGCCAAAAGGCAACCGATTGTACGTCTTCAGGCACGGCAACAGTGCCCAAATTTTGAGACAGCAGAGCCGGCGCGGAGCGAGCTGCTCTCGGCCTGGGAGCCGGGCCTTGGCCCTTGATCTGCCGACTCGAAGCCTATGGTACCGTGGTGGACATTGCCATGAGCAGCGCCCATCCCCAGTCGGCGGCGGTGCTGAAGGAGATCGGGGGGCAATTGGCGATTGCGTCCTTGATTCATTGAGCGAAGCCTGACGAACGCATCCCTGTTATCTTTGGCACTAATTGATGGAGCCTCCCGGCGCCAACTCGGCCGAAGCGGCAACTTCCTCACCCACTCGGGTCCCCCACGGCCTGCGTTCGCTGCGTCACCGCAACTTTCAGCTCTTCTTTGGCGGGCAACTGATTTCGCTGATCGGCACGTGGATGCAGAACGTGGCCCAGTCATGGCTCGTCTACCGCCTGACCGGATCCTCTTTCCTGCTGGGCGCAGTGGGCTTCGCCGGACAAATCCCTGTGTTCCTCATGGCGCCGCTGGGCGGCATTGTTGCCGACCGCAAGAACCGCCACCGCATCGTCATCGTTACGCAAACGGTCTCCATGCTGCTGGCTTTCATCCTCGCCGGTTTGACGCTGACCAAGATCGTCCACGTGTGGCACGTGATGCTGCTGGCCGCTCTGCTGGGGGTGGTGAATGCCTTCGACATCCCCGCACGCCAGGCCTTCATCGTCGACATGGTGGGCAAGGAAGACCTCATCAACGCCATCGCGCTGAACTCTTCCATGTTTAACGGCGCGCGCGTCGTAGGCCCGGCGATCGCGGGATTGCTGGTGGCATCCATCGGCGAAGGCTGGTGCTTCTTTGGCAACGCCATCAGCTACATCGCGGTGATCGCCGGCTTGCTGCTGATGCGCGTGGTGTGGCAACCCGGTAAACCTTCCGGTTCGCCCCTGGAAAACATCGTAGAAGGGTTCCAGTACGTGCGCCAGACACGGCCCATTCGCATGCTGCTGCTGCTGCTCGGGCTGGTAAGCCTGGTGGGCATGCCCTACGCCGTGCTGATGCCGATTTTTGCCGACCGCATCCTGCATCGCGGCGCCAACGGCCTCGGCATCCTGATGGGCGCAACCGGGGTGGGCGCGCTTCTCGGCGCGCTGACTTTGGCGTTCAAACGCGGACTGCGCGGACTCGGCAGTTGGATAATGGTCTCCTCGGCCGGATTCGGCGCCTCGCTCATCCTGTTTGGGATTTCGAAGAACTTTTGGCTATCGGTGGCGATGCTGGTGCCGGTGGGTTACGCCATGATGCTGCAGATGGCCTCGTCGAACACGCTGATCCAGTCCATGGTGCCGGACCGGCTGCGCGGACGCGTGATGGCGGTGTACTCCATGATGTTCATGGGCATGGCTCCGATCGGGGCGCTGGCCGCGGGCGTGGTGGCTTCGCACCTGGGCGCGCCGCTGGCGGTCTCCATCGGGGGCCTCGCCTCGATTCTCGGGGCAGCGGTTTTCGGCGCACGCCTGCCGATTATGCGCGTGGAAGCCCGCCGCCTCATCCTCGCGCAAGGGCTGGCGGGCGGCGACCCGCCGCAGGAGATCGTGTCGCAGGAAGTCTCCGAGAAAGCCTGAGGGCTGAGCTTACATTCCAGATTTGTACAGACGATCCACGCGGCTCGCCGTAAGGCTCAGGGCTTCGCTTAGCTTGGGCAGATCGGGAGAATCGATAGCCACTTCGCTGGCGTCAATGTCCAGGCGAATCTGGCGGCAGATCTCCGCGGCGCGCTGCAGACGCAAACTTACCAGCTTGGCGTTCAGCGCATCCGGATCATCAGAGCCGGCCGACATGGCGGCCCACAGCGTGGTGCGCAGATGATCCACTGCGCCCTTGAGGTCTTCCAGCACCCCCATCGGCAAAGGACCACCTTGCAGCCGCTTGTCGATCTCCTCCAACTTCGCCCGCAATTGCCCCACTTGCTCGATCAACGCCTGCTGGTGCGTAAGACACCCCCTCGGACGACGCGGCGGATGCTACCGCGCACTCCGGCAGCTGTCAAACGCCTTGGCGCGATGCGGCCCTTCAGAAGCGCGTCGCCAGCGCCAGTTGGTCCAGGTGGACTTCGGTAACCCCCGGCACCGTCCTGGCAATGCTGCTGATTTTCTTAATCTGATCCGGACTGACGATGTCGCCCTTGATCGATACCGATCCGTTGTGCGCCACAACCTCGAACTGAAGGTCGAAAGTGGCGGGATTCATCGCCAGGCTCGCCTTGACGCGGCTGGCCTTGGCCAGATCGTTCAGGGCTGTTTGAGTTTCGGGAGTCGAAGCAAAACACTTCAGCCGCGCCACCGAGCAGATAACCTCGCAGGCTTCTTCCAGACTCATCTGCTCCAGGTTGAGAACCAGATCGTAGAGCGATGCATCTCTCCAATCCACGCCGTAGAGAAAGCGCGTCCACTTGCGCCGGTCCTCGTCCATCTTCTCGATGTAGGCTATGGCTTCCTTGCGAGTGCAGTTCAGCCGGTCCTGCACCTTGCCCACACGGAATTCCATGGGAGCGATGATGCGGCTACGCAGGACGTGGGGTCCATTGCCGAGCAGCAAATGGCCGGCAAGGCCGTGGTAGATCACGTTCCCGGTCCTGACTTCCTCGGTCAGCGCCGCCTGAATGAAGGCGAGGTAAAGGTACTTGGTGTGCTGGGACTGCCCCAGAAAGGTGGGCGGCTTCTCGATAGCGGTCCTGAGGTCATCCTGCGACACACCCCAGGCCGCAGCTTTCTGGATGATCTGGTCGCGATCGATCGCGCGGTAGCCCAGCCTCTTGGCCAGCCCCTCGGCCAGCATCTTGCCACCGCTAAAGGATCCTCTGGATATGGTGATGATTGGCACGCGCACCTCCTCTGCGTCTCGCCGCCTTGGTACCACGGTTGCCCGGGCCAATACGGTGACGCGGCTCACGGTTGAACGTGAGTGCTAGGCCGCCAGACGGCTGTCATCCCGAACGGTCTCTTGGGTGCAAAGGATCTTGGCGCCAGTGTTAAACCAAGATCCCTCGTCGCGCTCGGTCGCCCGCTGCGGCGGGTTCCCTCGCGCTTCCTCGGGGATGACAAATTTGAATAAGAAGCGCTTCCACCACGCCCGAACGCGCCCTGCCGAAGAACATTTGTAAGATAGCTTGTCAATCACCGGATGACCCGATCACCGATCACCCGAGGCCTCAGAAGATTCCCAGGAACTTCTTCGCCGGCAGGAACGCCGATATCCGCGCGCGGCACGCGGAGCAGAAATGGCTGCCCTTCAGATCAATTCGCTCCACGGCGTGTGAGGCGGCCATGACGCATTCGTAATCGCGGCAGTGGGTGAGGCCGAAGGTGTGTCCCAGTTCGTGGACGGCTTCTTTCAGCAGCCGCTCACGCAGCAGATCGGGGCTCGCCGGAAGGCCGTAGAACTCCTGCCGCAAGCGGTGCGCGGAGACCACCGCGCAGCTGTTGTTAAGCTGCGCCTCGCCGAAAACGAAGGTCAGGATGGGCATGTAGAGGTCGTGGGTGGTGACGCCCAGCAGCCGCCAGCAGCCCTGCGGGGCGGTCTTCTCCATCTGGCGGAGGATCTCGGTAGAGTGGTACTGGCGGCGCTGGTTATGGAAGGCAAATTCCGGGTCCAGTCGCCGCGGCAGGACCTCACAGCGGGCGCGGAACTCGGCCCCCAGCCTCCGGCGCAAGTCCTCGAGCAGTGAGGACCCGATCTCTCCCACCGGAAGCAGGTGGAGGACGCTCATCAGGTCCCCACGGTAGCAGCTTTCTTCCAACCGTACTTCTTCAGCTTGTTGTAGAGGGTGACGCGGTCGATATCCAGCCGCTCGGCGGCGCGCGTCTGGTTGCCGCCACACTCCTCCAGCACCTTCAGGATATGAACCCGCTCGACTTCTTCCAGCGTCTGCGGCACCCCTTCCGGCGGAGCGCTCAGCTTGAGGGTGAAATCTTCCTCGCGAATCTCCGGCTCCTGGGCCACCACCATGGCGCGCTCCACCGCGTTTTCCAGCTCGCGCACGTTGCCGGGCCATTCATAGTGCTGCAGCAAGGCCATCGCGGCGGGCGCGACGCGTACGATGCGCTTGTTCATCGCCTGCGAGAACTTGCGGATGAAGTGGTCCACCAGCAGCGGAATATCCTCTTTGCGCTCGGCCAGGGCCGGCATCTCCACCCGGAAGACGTTCAGGCGGTAGTACAGGTCGGGGCGGAACGTACCCTCTTCGATCAGTGCTTCCAGGCGCTTGTTGGTGGCGGCCACGCAACGGAAATCCACCTTGATGGGCTGATTGCCGCCCACACGCGTGATCTCGCGCTCCTGCAAAACGCGCAGCAGGTCGGTCTGCGTTTTCAGGCTGATGTCGCCGATCTCGTCGAGAAAAACAGTGCCGCCTTCGGCGATTTCGAACTTGCCCTTCTTGCGATACTGCGCCCCGGTGAAGGCGCCCTTTTCGTGGCCGAACAGTTCACTTTCCAGCAGCGTCTCCGTGAGGGCGCCGCAGTGGATCGCCACCAGGGGGTTGAAGCGCCGCGGGCTTTGGGCATGGATGGCGCGCGCCACCAGCTCCTTGCCGGTGCCGCTCTCGCCGGTGATGAGCACGGTGGCGTCAGTAGGGCCGACGGTCTCAATGGCGTCGAACACCTTCTTCATGGCGGTGCTCTGGCCGATCAGCTCGGGGGGACGCGCCACCTCGGCCACCGCCTCCTTCAGGCGCACGTTCTCGCGCGCCATGCGGCGATGCTCCAGGGCGTTGTGCACCACGTGGGCGATATCGTCCGGATCGAAGGGCTTGGTCACATAGTCGTAGGCGCCATTCTTCAGCGCCTGTACCGCCGTCTCGACCGAGGCATATCCGGTCATGATGATGACGACGAGTTCCGGATCGATCTCCTTGAGCCGGCGCTGGAGCTCAATGCCATCGGTGCCCGGCATCTTGATGTCCACCAGCGCGGCGTCCCAGTGGCGCTCGGCCATGCGTTGCAGGGCTTCGTGGGCGCTCTCGGCGATCCCGATCTCGTAGCCTTCCTCGCGAAACCATTTGCCCAGCGAGTCGTGGACGATCTTCTCGTCGTCCACCACAAGCAGGCTTCCTCTACCATTCGCCGTCATCGCTCACCTCGCTTTTCCGGCCGTGGCGGCCGGGGCCGCCGCCACTTCCGCGTACGCGTCCACCGGCAGGGTGATGGTGAACTTCGTGCCCTGGCCGGGCTTGGACTCCACGTCGATGCGCCCGCGGTGGCGCTCGGCGATGCCTTTACTGATGGCCAGCCCCAATCCCACTCCGTGCCCCTTTTCCTTGGTGGTGAAGAAGGGCTCGAACAGGTTGGGCAGGATCTCCGCGGGGATGCCCACGCCGTCGTCCTGCACTTCCAATTGCACGGAGCTGACCTCGGGCACCATGCGGCTGCGCACCCACAAGTTGCCGCCGTGGGGCAAGGCGTCGATAGCGTTCATCATCAGCGCCAGCAGCAGTTGCTCGATCTGCGCCGGATCGCACTGCACCTGCGGCAGATCTTCGGCGAGCTGCGGCTGGAGCTGCACGTTGTTCAGCTCGGTCTGGTGCTGCACCAGGCGCACACAGCGGTCGATCACCTGGTTCAAATCCACCCACTGCAGGTTCATGGGCGAGGAGCGGGAGAAGGTCAGCAGGTTGCGCACGATGTCGCCGCAACGCCGGCTCTCGCTCTCGATCAGCTCCAGCGAACCGCGCACCTCGTCGCGGCGCTCGGCGGTCCAGCCGTCGCGGTCCAGCCATTTGCGCAGCAGCTTGGCGTAGGTGAGGATGCCGGAGAGCGGATTGTTGATCTCGTGCGCCACCGTGGCCGCCAGCTTGCCAATCGACGCCATCTTCTCCGACTGCATCACCTGCTGGTGAGCGTGCTTGAGCTCGCGGGTCTTCTCCTCGACACGGGCTTCCAGCATCTGTGCCCAGGCGTCGGTCTCCTCGCGCGCCTCGCGCAATTGCCGGCTCATCTGATTGAAGGAGAGCGCCAGCTCTCCCAACTCGTCGCGCGAGACGATATCCAGCTGATAGCCGAGTTGGCCATGCGTCAGGCGTTCCGTGCCCGTGGTAAGTTTCTTCACGGGGATGTGCACCATCCGCCAGATGAAAATTCCGGTCAGCACCGCGATCAGCAGCACCGCCACTACCGTGTACGATCCCATGCGCAGGCTGCTCTCGCGCAAGTTAGCGTCGGCACGGGCCAGCGACACGTTGGTATCGAGCACCCCCAGCACCTGCTGCTCTGCTGGATGCGCGTGGCACTCCGCCGACGAGCACGAAGGCCGGTTCTCGATGGGGGTGATGATCCCCAGCACCCGATGGCCGTTGGACTTAAAGATGCGGAAGCGGTCAGGCCGGTTGAGCTTGGTCAGCGGCTGCGCCTGGGCGTGGCAGGCGTAACAGGCTTCGGCTCGCTTATTGACGTACGTGTTGACCTCGCCCGAATCGCTGGAGAAGCTGATCTTGCCTTCCTGGTTGAAGATGCGGATGCGCACCACGCCGGGCTCGCTGGCCATGGTGTCGATGGAGCGATAGAGCGCCTCGCGATCGTTGCGCAGCATGTGGTAGGTGGTGGCGCGGATGATGACGTCGCTCATGCGCTCGGCGGCGAGCAGTGTGGCGGCTTCCAGGTGCTGGCGGTGCAAGCGGATGTTGAGATAGCCCAGCAGGGAGAAGATCACTACCATCCCCGCCACCAACAGCACGATCAGCCGGGCGCTCAGGGTGTTGCCTAGCCGCGTCCAACGTCTTGCGTGCCCGGAACTGTATCCGGACGACATGGCTTCAATCTCCCGCGACCGGCTGCTGCTGCGCTGCGTGCCTGCGAGCTGCCACCGGCGCCGCTTCCGCGTGCTCGCCTTCCTCCGGGAAGATGGGCAGATACTTGGCCGCCATTCCGAACAGGGCGAAGCCGGCGGCGATCATCATGCCGGTCACCGCCATCTCCGTCCATTTAGGGATGTAGTGCATGCCGGCCGCGCCTTCCATGCCGGTAATGCTTACGTTCAAGCGGTTGGTGATGAAGCCCAGCACGGTCAGCACCGCCGCCAGGTAGAGGCCGCCCTGGCTCTCGCGGATGCGGCGTGTGAACAGCATGGCAATGGGCAGCAGCAAGCCCACGACGATCTCCAACAGGAAGAGGTAGGTCTCATAGCGCGCCTGGAGTACCAGCTTCAGCACGCCCCGGTGGTAAAGGTCCTCGAACTTCAGTACGGCATAGACCGAAAGCACCACTCCTAAAATCCGCCCCAGATCGATCAGCAGGGGCAGCTCCAGTTGGCGGTGAAAGTATTTCGAGCTCATGTAAGACTCGAAGATGGTCATCGCCAAGCCGACGGCGATGGCCGAGATGAAGAAGAACACCGGCAGCAGGGGCGAATACCAGAAGGGATACAGCTTCTCGGGCATGATCAGGTAGAGCGTGCCCAGCGACGACTGGTGCAGCGTGGAAAGGATCACGCCCAGAATCACGATCGGAATCCCCACCGCGTGCAGAATGCGCAGCGGCCTTTCCATTCGCAGCCGCTCGAAGACAATAGGAGCAAACTCCAGCGACAGCACCGTGGTGTAGAGCATCACGCAGTAGGCCACCTCGAACATCACCGAGTGCGGATTGCGCATGATGAGCGGATGCCAGATGCGGTAGTAGCGACCCAGGTCAAACATCAGGGCCACGCACACCAGCAAGTAGCCGAGGAAGGCGGTAAGCACGGTGGGCCGGATGATGGGCTTGAAGCGCTCAATGTGGAAAATTTCCACCGCCGCCATCAGGGTGAAGCCGCCGGCGGCCAGCATCACGCCGCACAGCACGTCGAAGCCGATCCAGATGCCCCAGGGGAACCGGTCGCTCAAGTTCGTGGAAGCCCCCAGGCCCTCGGTGAAGCGCAGCACGGTGGCGTAGAGCCCGGCCGCCATGATGGCGAAGAACACCACTTTCCACAACGTGAACCGCATCAGTTTCTGCTTCACGTCACTTCTCCTTCTCGTCCGTTTTCTTGCCTTCGGCGGCGGCGACTTTGGTACGGCGATCGGTGATCCACCAGATCCCGCCCAGCAGTACCCCGCCCAAGCCGACGATATCCGGAATGCGGGACAGCACGCGGAAGGTAAACAGCGGCAGCGGCTCGCGGACCAGGTCGGTGCGATAGCCGAAGGTCTCAAAGGGCACCGAGGAGAGCAGCAGCACACTGGTGCCGCCCACCTCGTTCAAGCCGTAAATGTGATTGACGTACTTGCCGGGGTTGTCGTGCAGGCGCTGCTTGGCTTCGGCCACAAGCTCGTCGCGCTCGCCAAATTTTGTCGCGCCCGTGGGGCAGGCTTCGGCACAGGCCGTCATCTTGCCTGCCAGCACCCGGTCCGCACACATATCGCACTTGCAAACCGCGGGCAGCACCTTTTTCCACTGATACTTGGGCACGCCGAACGGACACGCCACCATGCAGTAGCGGCAACCCATGCAGCGACTTTCTTCGTAGATCACCGGCCCTTCCTTGGTTTTGCGCATCGCCCCTACGGGGCACACTGAGGCGCAGGTGGGGTCTTCGCAGTTCATGCACAGGCGGCGCATGTACTTGTCACCCTTATCCAGGACCACGGTGAGCTTGTGGGCCGATTGCACCTCCTCGGCCGCGATGGTGTCGTTGTAGGGCAGCTTGTTGCGCTGCGCGCACGCCTGCTCACAGGCTTTGCAGTCGATGCAGAGCGTGGCGTCATACAGAATGGCTTTGCTCATCTTCGATCTCCGAAGCAGATAACCGACTTCATAGACGGCAATCGCCTTGCCGCCCAAGGTCCGGGAATGGGAAAAGGGCGAGCCCGCAAGTGCCTTGTTGACCGCGACTTGCTAAGACGAGGAAATATTGGACAACCCGCTCCAGATTTCTGCGGGCCCGATGCTGAGAAATTAAGCGCAGTTCGTGCGTGCGCTGCCACAGTTGTAGAGAAGTTCAGCGCTGAAAAATCTAGAGCGGCAGAAGCCCCAATACTCGCAGGGCCCCTGCCGCTCTCGCGCCGATGCGAGGCTCATCAGGAGTTCCTCAGCTCAGGAAGAACTCGCGGGTTACGTCCACCCACTCTTTGTCCCCGAGGTAGCTGGTCAGGTCGCTGATGGTGGTGCCACCATCCTGGGCCACGCCCGCAGGGATGGGCATATGATTGCGCAGACGGGCAGCGGCTTCATCCATCCACCAGCGCGCCAGCTCACCGCTCAGCAAGTTGCGAAAGTTCAGCTTGGCGTCGGGCGATTCCACGCTCACTAGCCAGCCATCGCCATAGGGATCGCGCCGCGCCTGCTCGGGGTCTTTAGCAGCCTTGTCGTTGATGTCGGTGACCACGCCCTCAACCGGCGAAACCATGTCGACCTTGGCGCCATCGCGCTCCAGCGTCCAGATCTTCTGTCCCTGCCGGACCCATTGCCCGCGCTGCGGCAGCACGATGTTGTGCACTTTGCCCAGCAGCCGGGCGGCAAAATCGTCAAGCCCGATGCGGACCATTTTGGGACCTTCGCTCAGCGCCCAAGTGTGTCCCGGGTGATACTTCAAGTTTTCCGGCACCTGGAAGCCGGCGACTACGTTAGGCTCCAGGACAGCGCGGGCGGCCGGCTGTGGCTGCACTTCCATCGCTGGACGTACCGCGGGACGACGGCTGTAGAAGTGATCGATCAGTAAGAAGACGATGAAGGTTGCGAGTACTAGAATGACGGTCATGATGAGTCTCCTGGTGCGGTCTGTCTTTCAATCCGCTTTCCAACCTGACTAAAGGCAAACTCCGTGCCACGGCGAGCGGTCTCCGCCCGTTGCTTGTATGTGGCTGAAGCAAAATAAGATGGAGTCCCTTGGCGGGAGGGGCATGCGGAGATAAGCAACAGCGATTTGTTGAGAATCGCGACACCGAGGAGTAGGCTAAGTGGCGCGTTTTCTGTCTCGGCTAACAAAATCTGAGACTTACGCGAATACCGGCGGCGTTGAATTATTTGATGGCTCTTGTGCAATAAATCAACGGGATTGGCTTCCTGAGCGAGCGGATTTGGCAGCCGAATCGCAATGTCAAGTCAATAGTGGCTTGAAAATCTGTATTGGGCCCCAAATAGCAGACTACCTTCCCCAGGAGAAGCGAAATGAAGAAACTGCTGGTTGTTGTTCTCGCACTGGCGATGCTGGCGGTGATCGCGACGCCGACATTCGCCGCCGACGAAGGCGCCAAGGTATTCGCCGCAAAGTGCGCGGTTTGCCATGGCCCGGATGGCGCCGGTAAGCTGAAGGGCACGCCCGATTTCCGTACCGCCGAGTTCCAGAAGAAGAGCGATGCGGAGCTGACCAGTGCCATCGCCAACGGCCCCAAGGGCAAAGAGAGCCACGCCTTCGCCAAGAAGGGCTTGGACGAGGCTACCATCAAGGCGCTGGTGGCCTATATCCGTACACTGAAGAAATAATTGGTCTGAGTCAAAACACCCTCCCCGTGGACATTGCACACAGGGAGGGATTTTTGTTTGCCGGCCAGGGCGATCGATCGCCCGCGAACCTATTCCGCGAAATTGCCGGGCCAGCGCACACCCGCGCCTACCGGCTGCACCTTGGCGGGCGCGCTGGGCTGATCCTTCTCCTCAATGATCTCGTAGCTGTTGGCGAAGCTGGCGGTATGGCGCAGCATGGCTTCCACCGAGCAGTACTTGCTTTCCGAGAGCCGGATGCCCTCTTCCACCGCTGCCGGGTCCAAGTCATGGCCGGTGACCACGTGATGTACCCGCACCGCGATGAACACCTGGGGCGGACGTTCGGCCTGGTCGGCTTCCACTCGCACTTCGTATCCGGTGATCTTCTGATGTCTCTTCTGCCGCAGAAAGGTGATTACGTCGAAGGCCGTACACCCGGCCATGCCCAGTGCGACCAGTTCAATGGGCTTGGGGCCGGTGCCGCCGTCGGCGTCGTCCAGCAGCAGGTGGTGCCCGCTGCCCGTGCGTCCCACGAACTGGCGTTGCAGATGCAGCGGCTGCGTCAGCGTGACTTTGGCTTCGAGCATGAGTCCCTCCATAACCAGCCTAGCGCGTTAGGCAGGCGGAGAGCGGTGATGGCAATCACGCCGGCAAGTGATCCGCGACGGCTGAAGCGTCGCATCGTCGGTGCCCAGAGTGACGCATCGGAGCCAAGGGCGAGACCCACACCAGCTCCGCTATAATCTTCTTAACTTGAAACGGACGCTTGTCATCACACTCCTCCTCGGATTTTGCGCTTCGGCGTTGGCCCAGCGCGCACCGCTCCCCGGCAAGACCCTGCTGGTGCTGCCCTTCCAGAACCGCTCCAAGGACCCAGCCCTGGATTGGATCGGGGAGTCCTTTCCCGAGGTGCTGGGCCCGCGCTTTACCGGCTTCTTTGTGATCGACCGCCAGGAGCGGCTGAACGCCTTCGATCGCCTGGGTCTGCCCGCCAACCTGCATCCTTCGCGCGCCACCGCCTACGAGCTGGCGCAGGCCATGGAAGTGAATTACGTCATCTTGGGCAGCTACGGCTATGACGGACAGAGCTTCTCGGCGCGCGCTCAGGTGCTCGACATGCAAGCCCTGCACCTGTCGGCGCCCGTGAGCGCCTCCGGTTCGCTGCCGGCGCTGATCCAGGTGGAGAACCTGCTGGCGCTGAATTTGGTGCGCATCTTGTCGCCCAACCTGTCTGTATCGCGCAACCAGTTCCTTAACGCGCAGCCCGTGCCGCGCCTGGATGCCTTTGAAAACTACATGCGCGGCCTGGTGGCCACGTCGCGCCAGGAGAAGATCGCGCGCTTGCGCGAAGCCGTCCGCTTGAATCCCGCCTACACCCAGGCCATCTTCCAGTTGGGAAAGACGTACTACCAGGGCCGCGACTGGGCCGCGGCGGCGAGCTGGCTGGAGCGCATCCCCAAGAGCGATCCACTCGCCCGCGAAGCCAGTTTCCGCTTGGGCATCTCCGAGTATTATCTGGGGCAGTTTGAAAAGGCGCAGAACGCCTTTGAGTTCGTAGCCGCGAGTCTGCCGCTTACGGAGGTGTACAACAATCTCGGAGTAGTCGCCGGACGGCGCCGGGAGAAATCTGCCGCCCAGTACTTCCAGCGTGCGGTCGAGGCCGATCCCAGCGACCCCGATTACCGCTTCAACCTGGCGATCGCCCTGGCCCGCAGCGGAGACATACCCGGCGCCACACGTCAGTTGCGCGAGTCGCTGGCGCTGCGGCCTTCGGACGGTGAAGCCAAGACGCTACTCGATGTCCTCAGCCGTCCGCAGGTCATAACCGACACCGCCAATACCACGGCCGCCCTGAAACCGGCAGAGCTCAAGCTGCCGCTGGAACGCATCAAGCGCAACTACGACGAGGCATCGTTCCGCAGGATCGCCTTCGAGCTCGAGAACCTGCGCGAGATGAAGCTGGCCAGCAAGCCTCCCCGCGAGCATGCCACCTTTCAAGTGGAGCGCGGACGCGAACTGCTGGAGCAAGGGTTTGCGGGCGAAGCCGAAAAGCATTTTCGGGAGGCGATCGTGCTCGACCCCGCGAACGCGGGCGCGCATCTCGGCCTGGCCCGGATCCTGGCCGCCGACAAACCTGCCGAGGCCCGCGCCGAAGCGCAGTTCGCCCTCGTCCTGCAGCCATCGGCTGGGGCGTACCTGATTCTGGCGCAGCTTGACTTGCGAGACAATAATATTGACGCCGCGCGCGCGGACGTGGAACGCGCCCTCGCCCTCGATCCGTCCGATACCGCGGCCCTGGCGCTGAAGCACGACATCGCCGCGCGGCTGGCGGACAAATCGCACCCTGTGGCGCCACAGTGAAAATGCATTTCAAAGCCGTGGTTTGGTTGCTTGCTGCACTGCTGCTGGGTCCAGCCTGGGCGCGCGCCGATGTGCTGAAGATCGTCGTCCACGACACTATCCAGCCTATCTCCGACGAGTTCATCGGACGCGCCCTCGACCAGGCTGCGCGCGAGCACGACGAAGCCGTGCTCATCGAGCTCGGCACTCCCGGCGGCTTGGTCGATTCCACGCGCTCCATCGTCCAGAAGATTCTGGCCTCGCCGGTGCCGGTGATCGTTTACGTCGCGCCCAGCGGGTCGCGCGCGGCCTCGGCGGGCTTCTACATCCTGGAATCGGCGGACATCGCCGCTATGGCTCCCGGGACCAACACCGGCGCGGCGCATCCGGTGGTCTTCGGCGGCGAGAAGATGGACCAGGTGATGAAGGAAAAGCTGGAGAATGATGCCGCTGCCTTCATGCGGTCGTTCGTCTCCAAGCGCGGGCGCAACGTCGAGCTGGCGGAATCGGCGGTGCGGCAGTCCAAGAGCTTCACCGACCAAGAGGCGCTCAAGGACCACCTCATTGACATTGTTTCTCCCAGCGTTCCCGAGCTGCTCAAGCAGCTCGACGGCCGCAAGGTGACGCGCTTCGACGGCTCGACCACGGTGCTGCACCTGGCCAACCAGCGGGTCGTGACGCTCGACATGTCACTGAAACAGCGCATCCTCGACTTCATCATGGATCCCAACGTGGCCTTCATCCTATTTGCCATCGGGATGCTGGCGCTTTACGTTGAGTTCAACCATCCCGGCATGATCCTGCCGGGGGTGGTGGGGTTCATCTTTATTCTGCTCGCCGTCTTCGCCTTCAACATCTTGCCCACGCGCTACGCCGCTCTGATTTTGATCGTGGCAGCATTCGTGCTGTTCATCCTCGACGCTAAGTTCGCTACCCATGGGGCGCTGACCGTGGGTGGAATCGGTCTGATGATCCTGGGCGCGCTGCTTCTGATCGATGCTCCCATCCCCGAGATGCGTGTACACCTGGTGACCGCGCTGGCAGTCAGCGTGCCCATCGGCTTGATCACCGTCTTCCTGGTGGGCCTGGTGATCAAAGCTCGACGCAGCAAGGTGGTCACCGGCTCTCAGGGATTGATCGGCGAGATCGGGGTCGCACAAAGCGCGCTGCAGCCCGAAGGTAAGGTGTTTATCCACGGCGAGCTGTGGGACGCGGTGTCTTCCACGAACATCGCTCCCGGGGGCCGCGTGCTGGTCAAGCGTGTCGACGGCCTACGGCTCGAAGTCGAGCCCGTGAAATAGTTGTCTACTCCCTACTCGCTACTCCCTGCCTTGATACAATCCCCTGTTCCTCTGGAGGTTCCCATGCCTGAAGGGTATGGTCTTATCGTCGTCATCGTGGTCGTCGGTCTCTACCTGCTGAGCTCGATCAAGATTCTGGCCGAGTACGAGCGCGGGGTGATCTTCCGTCTCGGACGCCTGCTCCCCACTGCCAAGGGCCCGGGCGTGATCCTAGTGCTTGCCCCCATCGACCGCATGGTGCGCATCTCCCTGCGCCAGGACGCGCTGGAGGTCCCGCCGCAGGACATCATCACCCGCGACAACGTCACCCTGAAAGTCAACGCGGTCATCTTCCTGCGCGTCATCGATTCCAACAAGGCCGTGGTCGAGGTCACCAACTACCTGTACCAAACTTCGCAGTTCGCGCAGACCACCCTGCGCTCGGTGCTGGGCGAGGTGGAGCTCGACGAACTGCTCTCGCATCGTGACAAGCTGAACACGCGCATCCAGTCGATCCTGGACCAGCACACCGCGCCCTGGGGAGTGAAGGTCACCAATGTGGAGGTGAAGCAGGTGGACTTGCCCGAATCCATGCTGCGCGCCATGGCCAAGCAGGCAGAGGCGGAGCGCGAGAAGCGCTCGAAGATCATCCACGCCGAGGGTGAATTCGCCGCCGCCCAGCGGCTGTCGGACGCCTCGCGCGTTTTGGCGGCGGAACCGGTGTCGATCCAACTCCGATACCTGCAGACCCTCTCCGAAATCGGCGTGGAGAAGAACACCACCATCGTCTTCCCGCTGCCGCTCGACCTGTTCACCGACCTGGGCAAGCTGATGCAGCAGGCCGTGAACAGACCAGGGAAGTAGGAAGCATGGCGCTGCCTGAACCTGGCCATTCGTCAGGCGACGCAGCTGGACTCGCTGAAGCTGATCCTGGGCAAGACGGCGCCGACGGCGCTGAAATGTCTTGAGCAAGCTCCCGGCGGCACAGCGGGAGATGCTCACACTTGCTTGGGCTGTCCCCTGGGCAGTTGTCTCGCATCGGCGTCCATCCTTGATTGGGCCGATGACCCTAACCGAGTGGCTCGACTTTTTCGTTATTTCATGAAGCACGTCATCTGTATGTCGCCATGACCCGCGCCCAGGTCCGCGAATGACGCGGGTGCCCCGCGCTTGGCCGGTTTTGCCAAGGGTGGGTATACTGCTCGATCCATGCTCGAAGAGACATTGGACGAAGGACGGCGCTTGGCTGACGCCGCGCTGGAACGGCTGGTGCCGCCCGCCGGCGAGCATCCTTCGATCATCCATCGAGCCATGCGGCACAGCGTCTTTGCCGGCGGCAAGCGGCTGCGTCCCATCCTGGCGACGGAGGGCGCGCGCCTGATTGCTGGGAAGTTACCGCAAGGAGTCGAGGAATTGGGTGCGGCGCTGGAGATGCTGCACACCTATTCGTTGATTCATGACGATCTTCCCGCGCTCGACAACGACGACCTCCGCCGCGGCCAGCCCACCTGCCATAAAGCATTCGGTGAGGCCATGGCCATCCTCGCCGGCGACGCCTTGCAGACGCGCGCCTACGAGGTGCTTGCGCGCCTGCGCTGCCCGGCCGAGCAGCGCGTGCGCATCATCGAAGAAATCGCGCGCGCGACCGGCACCATCGAGGGCATGATTGGCGGACAAGTGATGGACCTGGAAGCCGAGCACACCAAGGCCGACGTCCAGACGCTCGAATATATCCACCGTTCGAAGACTGCTGCGCTCATCACCGCGAGCGTGGTGAGCGGCGGGATTTATGCTGGAGCCTCCGAGCCTGATGTTAGCAAGCTACGGCGGTTCGGACGTGACATCGGAGTAGCCTTTCAGATCGCCGACGATGTGCTCGACGTGACCCAGTCCTCCGAACAACTGGGCAAGACCGCGGGCAAGGATGTAGCCAGCGAAAAGGTCACGTACCCGGCGCTGTTCGGGATCGAAGAGTCGCTGCGCAAGGCCGATTCACTGGTCGATTCCGGCTGCGCCGCGCTGGATTCGTTCGGCCCGCGCGCCCAGACGCTGAAAGCACTGGCGCGGTTCCTGGTGGAAAGAAAGAAATGACCCCGCCGATCGCGATCCTCGCCATCGCCGCCCATCGTGACGACGTGGAGCAGACCTGCGGCGGCAGCCTGCTCAAGATGGCGGAGCGCGGCCACCCGACCGGCATCCTTGACCTCACCCGGGGCGAGATGGGCACGCGCGGCACCGCTGAAGACCGCACGCGCGAAGCGGAGGAGGCAGCGCGCATCCTGCGTGTCGGGTGGCGCCGGGCGCTCGACATTCCCGACGGGCGCGTGGAGAACACGTGGGAGAATCGCCTCAAGGTCGCGCGTGTGATCCGCGAAACTCGCCCCCGGGTGGTGATTCTTCCCTACTGGCAGGGCCGCCATCCTGACCACTACACGACTTCGGTCCTGGGCTACGAGGCGTGCTTCCTTGCCGGGCTGGCGAAACTCGAAACGGAGGGCTTAGCCCCGCATCGGCCATTCAAGATCGTTTATGCCTCGCTCTACCACGACGTTCGTCCGACCTTCGTAGTGGACATCACCGAGCAGTTCGAGGCGCGGCTGCAGTCCATCCTGGCCTACAAATCGCAGTTCACGGATCAGGAGGCCGGACAGGGCATCTTTCCGGCGCACGCCGAAATCCGCGAGCGTGTTGCGTCCATGGCCCGGTTCTACGGCCTGCTGGCGGGCGTGAAGTATGCCGAGCCGTTCGTGCAGAAGGAGGTCGGGCTGGTGGACGACCTCACAACCATTCCGGTGAAATCGATCTAGCCTCACGCTGCACTACAATCGCTGGCGTGTACTCCGCCAAGCTGCTCGACCACTTCGAGCACCCCCGCAATGTGGGCGAAATCGCCGGCGCCGACGCTTGGGTACGCGTGGAGAATCCAGCCTGCGGCGACATCATGCAGCTCACGCTGAAGCTGGCCGCCGGACGCATCGCCGAGGCCCGCTACCGAACCAAGGGATGCGTCGCTTCTATCGCGTGCGGTTCGGCGCTGACGGAGATGCTGATCGGCCTGACTCCGGCTGAGGCCGCAGTGCTCAACCGCGATGCGGTGGTCGTCGCTGTCGGTGGTCTGCCCAACGAGTCCATCCACGCCAGCCACCTGGCGATCGACGCGCTGCGGGCAGCGCTGAAACAAATTGGCTTTTAGCTGTTAGCTTCCAGCTCTTAGCTTCTGCCTTGAAACCTCTCAGGCCGACGACCACGCAGGTAGAATTGACCTCGTGTCCGACTTGAGCCCTCGCCGCGTGGTTTCTCTGCAGCCCAGCGCCACGGTGACACTGGCACGGCTTGGCCTGCTGGACCGCGTCGTGGCCTGCACGCGTTACTGCAAAGACGTCTGCCCAGAGCTTGCTTTCCGCGACGTTACGATCGTGGCCGATTCCTGGACGGCACAGGCCGCCGAGATCACGGCCGCCCGTCCTGACTTGCTGATTGCCTCGGTGCCGTACCAGCTCGAAGCGGTTGCCGAGATCCTCAAATCGGGGGTGCGCTTCCTGGGGTTGGCACCGCGTTCGCTGGGCGATATATATGCGGACATCGCGCTCATCGCCGGCGCCATGGGAGCTTCCGACCGCGGCCAGCACATTATCGAGAGCATGCAGCGCGAAGTCGAATGTGTGCGCGCCCGGCATGCCGTCGGGCCGCATCCGCGTGTCTTCTGCGAGGAATGGGGCAAGCCCATCATCTATTCGCAGCGCTGGGTGGCGGAACTGGTGGAAGCTGCCGGCGGCTGCTTCCTGGGCGAACCCGCCGCCAAGACCGATGCCGACTGCGTGCGCCGCGCCGATCCCGATGTGATAGTCATGGCCTGGTGCGGCACCGGTGACCGAGTGCCGCTGGAGAAGATCATCGGCGAACGTGGCTGGCGTGAAACCTCAGCGGGACGCTCGCGGCGGGTGTATTGCATTCGCGACGAACTGCTCAACACCCCGGCCCCCACACTGCTCGAGGGCCTGCGCGCCTTGGAGGCAGCAATCCATCCTGATCTGTTTCCGCAAATGCCGGCCGGGCTGCGGCGCATGGCAGAACGGTAGTGGCGGTGGTGCTCGAGAAGCCATGACTCTTGGCCTGTGATCGGCATCACTGCGCTTCAACGCAGTGCCGCATAGGTTGAGACGAACGGCGAGCGCACTCCCAGGAGGTCCGCATGTCTCTTCCCCTGACCATCAACGGCAAGCTCTATACCATAGATGCGCACCCCGACACGCCCTTGCTGTGGGTGCTCCGGGATCATCTTCATCTGGCGGGCACCAAGTATGGCTGTGGCCAGGGGCTCTGCGGGGCCTGCACCGTCCACCTGGATGGCGAGGCGGCGCGTTCCTGCCAGACGCCTGTGGCGGCGGTCGGCAGCCGCAGAGTGACCACTATCGAAGGCCTGGCCGCCGCGCTCGGCAATCGCGTGCAGCAGGCCTGGATCGCCGAGCAGGTTCCGCAATGCGGCTACTGCCAGTCGGGACAGATTATGGAACTCGCCGCCCTGCTGGCCAAACACCCCAAGCCCACACCGAAGCAGGTGGAGGAAGCCATGTCCGGCATGCTCTGTCGCTGTGGCACTTACCAGGCTATGCGCCTGGCCATAGCGCGCGTGGCGGCAGGAGGTGCGCAGTGAAAGCCGACTTTACCCGCCGCGAGTTTCTGCGCGCCGGCGCCGTAGGTGGCGCTGGGCTGGTGATCGCCTTTTATCTGCCCAGCAAGGCCGACCTGCGCGGCCAGGGAGTGCAGCCTCCGTTCCACCCCAACGCTTGGCTGCAAATCGATCCTGAGGACAACGTCACCATCTGGGTGGGCAAATCCGAGATGGGACAAGGCGTGCGCACGTCGCTGCCCATGATTGTGGCCGAGGAGTTGGATGCGGACTGGAAGCGTGTGCGCATCGAACCCGCGTTGGCCGATGCACGCCAGTACGGCAACCAGCTCACCGGCGGTTCCACCAGCGTGCGCACCTCCTGGGAGCCGCTGCGCAAAGCAGGCGCGCAAGCCCGCGCCATGCTGATTGCTGCCGCCGCTGAGAGCTGGGGCGTCGCGCCGGATTCATGCCGCACCGATAACGGAATGGTCATTCATGAGCCGAGCAGCCATCGCGCCCGCTACGGCTCGATCGCCGAGGCCGCCGCCAAGCTGCCCGTGCCCGACAAGCCGCCGCTCAAGCACGTCAAAGATTTCCGCATTATCGGCCAATCGCTTCCCCGCCTGGATGTTCCTTCCAAAGTGGACGGTACGGCGCAGTTCGGCATCGACGTTCGCATTCCCGGGATGCTGTTCGCCGTGGTTGCCCGCTGCCCGGTTTTTGGCGGGAAGCTGTCGCGCTTCGACGCCACCCGCGCGAAAGCCGTAAAGGGTGTGCACACGGTTGTGCCGATCTCGAACGGTGTAGCCGTTGTGGCCGAATCCACCTGGGCGGCCATGGAGGGCCGTAAAGTGCTGGACATTTCATGGGATGCGGGGCCGCACGCCCGTCTTACCAGCGCGGAGATCAGCCGCACCTTCACCAAGCTTGCCGCCGGGCCTGCAGCCGTCGCTCGCGCTGAAGGCGATGTGGAAGCAGCGCTCAAGCGCGCTGCCCGTACGCTCGAAGCGGTGTATGAGGTCCCGTTCCTCGCCCACGCCACCATGGAGCCCATGAACGCCACGGCCGAGGTAGGCCGCAACTCTTGCCAAGTCTGGGCGCCCACGCAGTTCCCCTCCGTGGCACAGCAGGTGGCGGGCAAAATCGTTGGTGTGCCGCCAGAGAAAGTCACGCTCCACATCACTCTTATGGGCTGCGGCTTTGGCCGCCGTACCGAAACTGACTTCGTGATCGACGCGGTGGAAGCCTCGAAGGCGGTCGGTAAGCCGGTGCAGGTGCTGTGGACGCGCGAGGACGACATGCAACACGACCACTATCGTCCGGCAAGCCGCCACGTGTTGCGCGCCGGGCTCGACGCCGACGGGCGGCTGATTGCCTGGACGCACCGCGTAGTGGCGCCCTCGATCAGGGGACAGTATGGGGAGAAGGTGGAGGGAGGCGTGGATCTCGGCGCCGTGGATGGCGCTGCGGACCTGCCCTATGCCATCCCCAACCTGCGCGTGGATTACGTAATGGCTAACACACCTGTGCCGGTCGGGTACTGGCGCTCCGTCTACGCCTCGCAGACCGCGTTCGCGAACGAGTGCTTTCTGGACGAGATCGCAAACGCCACTGGCAAAGATCCGGTCGAGCTGCGCCGCGACTTGTTGCGCAATGCGCCGCATCACAAGGCGGTGCTGGAGTTGGTGGCCGAGAAGTCGGGCTGGGGCAAGCCGCTGGCGGCGGGACGCTTCCGCGGGCTGGCGGTGCACAAGTCATTTCACAGCTATGTTGCCGAAGTGGCCGAGCTGTCGCTGGAGAAAGACGGCACGCCGCGGGTGCTTCGCGTGGTTTGCGCTATCGATTGCGGCTTGCCGGTGAATCCGGCGGGCATCGCGTCCCAGATGCAGAGCGGGATCGTGTACGGCCTCTCGGCAGCGCTGCGGGGGAAGATCACGATCGACAAGGGCCGGGTGCAGCAGAGCAATTTCGATGACTACCAGATGCTGCGCTTCGACGAGATGCCGCACGTCGAGGTGCACATAGTGCCCAGCACGGAGCCGCCCACCGGGACGGGCGAGCCCGGCGTGCCGCCCGTCGCTCCGGCGGTGGCCAATGCGGTGTCGGCAGCGCGGGGAGAACGTGTGCGCAAATTGCCAATCGTGGCCTGAACCTGGGTGCCCCGTTCCTGTGGAAAACGGTGAGTCTGCGGTTGAAGCAGCGTATGTTTTAATCGGTGCCATGGTGCCCACCAACAGCCGTGGTGCCGTAAAGCGCGTGGCTGCCGCTCTGATCGTGCGTGGACGAAAGGTGCTCATTTGCCAGCGCACGCGCCACCAGACCATGCCGCTAAAGTGGGAGTTTCCCGGCGGCAAGATCGAGCCCGGCGAGCATCCTACCGAGGCATTGCGCCGCGAACTGGACGAGGAGCTGGGCATCGCCGCGCGCATCGGCGATGAGGTGGCGCGCTTCGAGCACAAATACCCGCGCGGGGGCAGGGTCGAGCTGCGTTTCTTTGTAGTGCGGGAATTTCAGGGCGAGCCGGAGAACCGCATCTTCCGCGACATTCAGTGGGTAGCGCGCACGCAGCTGCCGGAATTCGATTTTCTGGAAGCCGACCGCGAATTGGTGCGCCAGATCGCCGCGGGAAAGGTTTTGTAGGTCATCCTCCTTGGCGCAGAGTCCAAAACCAGGCGACGGTTAACCCAATCATCACCACCGTGGTGGTCCACGCCACCCAGTTGAACAAACTAGAGTTGGTGTAGTCGCCCATCAGTTCTTTTTGGTTGATGAGCAACAGCATGAAGATGAGCACGAAGGGCAGCGTGATGCCGTTCACCACCTGGGACAGTACTGTGATCTCGACCAGGGGAACGTTGGGAACGAGGATGACGCCGGCTCCCCCCACGATCAATCCGGTGTAGAGCCAGTAAAAGAAAGGGGCCTCGCGGAACTTCTTGCCCACCCCCGATTCCAGGCCGAGACCTTCACACACCGCATAGGCGGTAGAGATCGGCAGAATGGAGGCCGCGAAAAGCGAAGCGTTGAACAGCCCCACGGCGAACAGGATGGCCGCGTAATCGCCCGCCAGAGGGCGCAGCGCCGCGGCGGCATCAGCCCCGTTGTGGATCTCGTGTATGCCGTGCGCGTACAGCGTGGCGGCGCAGGCCACGATGATGAACCAGGCCACGATGTCCGTGAAGACACAGCCCGAAATCACGTCCAGCCGTGAGGCCCCGTATTGCCGGGCGGTGATGCCCTTCTCCACCACGGAAGCTTGCAGGTAGAACTGCATCCACGGGGCGATGGTCGTCCCCACCACGCCGATCACCATATAGAGATAGGCGGCGTGCGAGAATACCGCGAGCGCCGGCGGTCGCACCGTGGCCAGCAAGGCCGGCTTCCACTCCGGGCGGGCGATCAGGCCGGCCACAATGTAGGTGACGTAGATGAACGACGCCACCAGGAAAATCTTCTCCACGCTCTTGTACGAACCCTTGACCACCAGCAGCCACACGATCACGGCGCACACTGGCACGCTGATGTATTTCGGCACCCCGAACAACTCCAGGCTGAGGGCCACGCCGGAGAACTCCGCCAGCACGTTGCCGAAATTGGTGACCACCAGGCCCAGCATCATGAAGAAGGTAATGCGGAAGCCGAACTCCTCGCGGATCAGGTCGCTGAGACCCTTGCCCGTGACCGCGCCCATGCGCGAGGCCATCTCCTGCACCACGATCAACGCTATCGTGGTGGGGAGCATGGTCCACAGCAGCAGGTAACCGAACTGGGCTCCGGCCTGGGAATAGGTCGTAATGCCGCCGGCGTCGTTGTCGACGTTGGCGGTAATGAAGCCCGGGCCGATAACCGCCGCGAGGATCAGGATCTGGGTCTTCCAGCGCTTCAGCCAGTTCATCACATGTTCGCATACGGAGATTAGCCGAGCGCTCAGAATAACCGCCGGTCGGGAGTTCCGAGAAGAAGAGAAAAAGAAAATTTCCCGAAGTCAGAGCTGGAAGGGTGAGTGGACAGGGGCGTCCGCCGGGAGCAAGACCTGCCCCGCCGCCGCCGGCAGCGAAGTCAACGACCCGCTTGCAGTGCAATGCAGGAGCGCGCCGTCCGCGGCCGGCCGCTACGAGACGCGAGCCGGCACTCTCGCTTTGGTTTCCGCTTCCTGCTCCGCCAACAGGCGGTCCCGCATGGCGATACGGTTGAACACCGCATTGAGGACGAACCCACTCACCGTGCGGCGCTCCGACCTGGCGGTACGCCGAATCCTTTCCGCTTCCTCTTCCGTGCAGCGCACGAAAAGAGCGGCCTTCTTAATACGTGGCACAGTTCCCCCTTTTTTCCCCACTCACCATCCAACCCCTGGTGACTCTACTACAGCCCATTCGTACCCTCGGCATCCAGATTCCCAAAGTCATCGCGAATCCAAAAGTAACTTGCTTTGGGAACCCTGCGCTAGTCGCAAATCAAGGCCCAAGAGGGGCTTTCTTACCCGCTCCTCAGAAGGATATCACTATCTAGCTCCAGCAAGCCATCGTGCAACCTCTCTCCGCCCATAGTGTTCACAGTTAGTGGAGTTCAGTGGTGCCCACTATACTCGCCATTGACGACGGGCGAATCGGACTGATCGCTCGCAAGAAAGTACTGGAGAGCGCCGGTTATCAAGTGCTGGCGGCCTCTGGCGGCATCCAAGGCCTCCGCCTGTTGGAAGACCACGCCGTCGATCTGGTTCTGATGGATTGCCAGTTGCCAGAAAGTGGAAGCCAGCTCCGCCGGCGCATGAAAGCCTGCAAACCGAAGGTGCTGATCGTCATCCTGAGCGGCATCACCGAGCTGCCGGAGGACATGAGCGACGCGGATCTGTTCCTGAGCAAGCTCGAGCATCCCACTGCCATTCTGGACAAAATCGCGGACCTCCTGCGTTGTCCGAATGCCAAGGCGGCTTGATCACCGGCTTTCCCAGATACGGCGCTAGCCTTTAAATTTCGCCGCGCTTGTGCCTTTAACCAGCTCTGCGCATCTAATCGGATTAACGGACGGATTCAGGAATCGAGTTGACTAATAGAGGACGCGTTTCCGCGCCCGGAGGTAACATGTGTCGAGGCGAAATACTATACTGGGCTGCGGTGCAGCGGTAATCGCCTGATGAGTAAGGCACTCCTCATGCATAGCAAGCGGCTGATGTTGATCGTGGCCGGGACGGCGGTCGCCGTCATCCTGCTGGCGGCCTTTGCTTCCTTGCGCGGAAACGAGGTCCCGGTGCGCGCCGATCAGGTGCTGCGCGAGAACATCACCAACGTTATTGCCACCAACGGTAAGGTGCGGCCAGTCGAAGACTTCCAGGCCCATGCTCCTGCGGCCACGACCGTACGGCGGGTGCTGGTGCATGCCGGCGACCACGTCCGGGCCGGGCAATTGCTTCTCCAGCTCGATGACACCGAGGCGCGTACGCAGGCGGCGAAAGCTCTCGTCAGCCTGAAGACTGCCGAAGCCGACTTGCACTCCATCCAGACCGGCGGAACCCGTGAAGAGGTTCTCACCAACCAGTCGGAGCTGGTGAAGGCGCGCTCCGAGCTGCAGGCTGCCGACCGCAATCTGGCGACCATGCAACAGCTACAGCAGCAAGGCGCCGCTTCTGCCGCCGAGGTCGAGGATGCACGCGTGCGCCTCAAGCGCGCTCAGGCCGCAGTCAACCTGCTGCAGCAGAAGGAGACCTCCCGCTACTCGCACCCGGAGATCGCCAAGGTCAAAGCCGAGCAGGAGGAAGCTGAAACCGTTTATCAGGCAGCGCAAGATACGCTGCGTCAGTCCAACGTCCGAGCCCCCCGCAGTGGCATCGTGTACTCGCTGCCGGTGCGGCCCGGGGCGTATGTGAATCCCGGCGATCTGCTGGTGGAGGTTGCCGACCTGCGCACCGTGCAGGTGGTGGGCTATGTCGACGAGCCGGAGATCGGCCGTCTGGCTCTGGGACAGAAGGTTACGGTGAGCTGGGACGCCCTTCCCGGCCGCACCTGGCAGGGCACGCTCACCCGGCTTCCTGCCGCCATCACTCCGCTCGGCACCCGCAACGTGGGCGACATCACCTGCACCGTGGACAACGGCGACCTGAAGCTGTTGCCTAACGTCAACGTGAACGTCACCATCACCACCGCCCAGCACGACAACGTGCTGACCGTCGCCCGCGAAGCGATCCGCCAGGAGGACGGCAAAGAGTACGTCTTTGAGATCGTCAACGGCGAGCTGAAACGCCGCCCGGTCACGACTTCGGTTTCCAATCCCACGCGTATCGAGATCGCCAGCGGTCTGCCGGACAATGCCTGGGTCGCCCTCAGTTCCGTGGACAATCACTCGCTGACGGAGGGCTTGGCGGTGCGCGTGGTGCGGCGCTAATGCGGCGATGTCTGCGGCTGGTTCTCCTGGGACTGCTTGGAATGCTGACGGCGTTCCCCGCCGCGGCTGACCCAGCTTCTCCCGCCGAGTTGCTCTCCCTGGGCAAAGTGGACGACGCCCTGCGGATGCTCAAGGACCGTGTGCAGGCCGCTCCCAACGATGCCGCGGCATACAACCTGCTTACCCGCACCTACTTCTACATGGAACACTGGGATGACGCGGCGGCGGCGGCCGAGCGTGCCGCTACACTCCAGCCTGCCAGCAGCGATTATCAGATGTGGCTGGCGCGCGCCGCGGGTGAGAAGGCGGCGCACTCCAGCTTCATGACCGCGGTGCGCATGGTTCCAAAGATCCGCAGGGCTTTCGAGCGCGCGGTGCAACTTGACGGCTCCAATTCCGCCGCGCGTACCGATCTGGCCGAGTTCTACATGGAAGCCCCGGCATTCCTCGGCGGCGGCAGGGACAAAGCTCTGGCCCAGGCCGAGGCGCTGGCCGCGCAGGACGCCGCTGCCGCTCACTGGGTCAAGGCCCGGCTGGCCGAACGCGCCAAGCAGTTTGACACTGCCGAGCAGGAGTATCGCGCCGCCATTTCCGCCAGTCAGCATCCTGGCGGCCGCTGGCTGGATCTTGCCGCCTTCTATCGCAGCCGCGGACGCCTCGACCAGATGGAAGCAACCGTCAACAAGGCCGTGGGCGAAGACATCTGGCAAAGCACGGTACCTTACGAAGCTGCTCTGCTGCTGTTCCGGGCAGGAAGGAACTTTGCTGGCGCCACGGCGTTGCTGCAGAAATATCTCGCTGGCGCCTTCCAGCCTGATGCCGCCCCCGCCTACCAAGCCCACTATTTGCTGGGGCAGATCCTGGAGAAGCAGGGGAAACCCCAAGCTGCTGCCAGCGAATATCGTGCCGCCATGGCGCTTGCCCACGAGTTCGACCCGGCGCAGATCGCGCTCAAGCGCGTGGGCCAATAAGTACCGGGTACCAAGTACCGAGTACCGAGCGCAGCAACTCGCAACTGGGTACCCGATACTCGGTACTCGTCTATACTCCCCATTCGACAAAAATATCCCAGGTGGCTCTATGAAAATTATGAGGTTGAGCTTGCTTCTCCTCGTGCTGGCCGGTGCGCTTCAGGCCGAGCCATTTCCCTTCCGCCAAGCCGTCGAACTGGCGGTCAAGCGCAGCGCGGTGGTCAGCGCCACGGAGCAGAACCGCGCCCACCAGGCTTACCTGGAGGCCGCGCGCATGTACATCCCCCAAGTGATAGCGGGCTCGGGGCTGGCCCAGACTTGGGGTTTTCCGCTGAGCATCGAAGGTTCTGCGCCTTCGGT
>Ga0335081_10000560_pt1 | contig 62600 bp, 73 predicted proteins | sample Lox_Sample_35_FD_206713 | JGI IMG/M metagenome (GOLD analysis project Ga0335081, IMG submission 206713) | Soil microbial communities from Loxahatchee National Wildlife Refuge, Florida, United States - Lox_Sample_3.5 | ecosystem: Environmental > Terrestrial > Soil > Wetlands | place: USA...
GGGCTAAAGCCCGCATCGATGTTGTTGCGCTTGCGGCACGGCTGAAGCCGGGCCTTTCAAAGCTGGAGCTTAATCAGAGCTCAGAACAATCCCAGCTTCTTCTTCTTTTTTTCCTTGTTGTTGTTCGAGTTGTCCGCGGCGGCGGTGGTGTAGATGGGCTTGGTTTCGTTGGGGCTGGCGCCGGTGTCGAGAAAACCCGGCTTGATGTCAATATAGGCGTCCTCGCGCAACTTGGTCAGGTAGTCGCGCAAGGCGGGCTGCATCTTGGTGACATAAATCTGTTCCTGAATCTGGTTCTCCACTTCCTTCAGCGGCGGCACGCCCGGCGTCTGATGTTCGGTGACCTTCAAGATGACGAAACCCTGGTTGGTCCGGATCGGCTCGGTATACTGTCCCGCCTGCAGATCGAAGACCTTCGCTTCCAGCTCTTTCGACAGGGTGCCGCGCTTGAAGTATTCCAGGTCACCGCCTACGGCAGAGGTTGGTCCGTCGGAATATTTCTTGGCGAGGTCTTCGAAGTTGCCCCCCTTCTTCAACATCTCGTAAACCTGGCCGGCCTTGGCCTTCGCCTGATCTACGGCGTCAGGGGTGGGAGTTTCGGGCAGCGCCACTTCTCCCTTGGCGTTCTTGACCGCGGAAGCGGGCTGCGTGGAGATCAGGATTTCACTCAGCCGCACCTGCTCCGGGCGCTCCATATCGGTCTTGTGCTGATCGTAGTATTGTTGGATTTCCGCCTGGGTGACGGTGATGTGCCCGCCCACTTCCTGCCCGATCACACGCTGCGTCAGGATGTTGTTCTTCAGGTTCTGCTTGAAATCCTCGAACGAGATGCCCTGCGCCTCGGCGGCTTTCTCCAGGTCTTCCATCGAGTCGGCATGCATCTGTTTGCGCAAATCGTCCAACTTTTTCACCAGCTCGGTGTCCGCCGTGATGCCCAGCTCCTGCGCTTTGCTCAGCAGCAATTGCTGATCGATCAGGTCGCGCAGCAGGTCCTTCTCGTGATCTTTAGCCTGCTGCACGGCGGCTGGGGTACCCTGTTGCTCCGCTTCCCCGTATAACTCCTGCCGCGCTTTACGCAGGTCGGCACGCGTGATGATGTTGTTATTCACCCGTGCGATAATTTCTTCGACCACGGTATCACTGCTGACATTTTGGGTTTGCGCCAGGAGGAACGGTGCTCCGAGGAGCATAGCCAGAACGATGGGAGCAATTCTCTTCATGCAATACCTGAACCGGCGGACCTGACACCGCCAGCCACACGTGGTGTTCGGGGTTTTCGCTTCAACTATTCTATCGTCTTCGGGGCCGTTCTGCTGGGGAAAAACCTCGCCGGGGAGCCGGAAAAAGCGAGTTGCTCACCGGGCACGCGCGTCCAGGCCGCGGGACGCGGTCTCTCGGTCCGGTCTCACCTTTAGTAACATGAAGACGGCTGTGCTGGCCCTTCAAAATCAGGAGTCCACATGAAGCGAATCGTTGAACTGGTTTTGGCCGTGTCGCTGATTGCCGTCCAGCCTGCATTCGGGCAGCAGCAGTTCAAAGTCGTCAACCGCGTCACCCTCGGAGGTGAAGGCGGTTGGGATTATCTGACCTTTGATCCCGATGGCCATCGCCTGTTCATCACCCGCGGCAGCCACGTCGTGGTGGTCGATACCGGCACACTGAAGGCGACCGGCGACATTCTCGAGCTGTCCGGGATCCACGGTGTTGCGCTCGCTCCGGAACTCGACCGCGGCTTCATCAGCAACGGAGGCGACAACACCGTCACCGTCTTCGATCTGAAGACGCTGAAGAAGCTCGACAGCGTCAAAGTCGGCGAGCGGCCGGACGCGATTCTCTATGACACTTTTTCCAAGCGCGTCTTTACCTTCAATGCGCGCAGCCAGGATTCGACAGCGATCGACGCGGGAACCGGCAAAGTTGCCGGCAGCATCCCGCTGGGCGGCAAACCGGAATTTCCCGCAACCAACGAAAACGGCAAGCTCTACGTCAACCTCGAGGACAAGAACCAAATCGCCGAGGTTGACGTGAGCAAGCTGCAAGTGCTCAACACCTGGTCGATTGCGCCCTGCGAGGAGCCGAGCGCGCTGGCCTTCGATAGAGCGCATCATCGTCTCTTTTCCGGTTGCCACAACAAAATCACGGCGGTCGTGAATTCGGATTCCGGCAAGGTCGTTGCCACCGTACCCATCGGCGAAGGCGTGGATGCGGGCAGGTTCAATCCCAACACGCAACAGGTCTTCATGTCCTGCGGTGAGGGTGTGCTGACGGTGATCCACGAGGACAGCCCCGACAAGTACAGCGTGCAGCAAAACGTGCCGACGGCGCAGGGCGCCCGCACCATGGCCCTGGACAAGGAAAACAATGTGGCCTACCTGGTTACGGCGCAGCGCGAAAGCAAACCGGTTGTTCCGGGACAGCGGCCTGCCCTGGTCCCCGGCACCTTCGAGTTGATCGTGGTCAAAGCCGAGTGAAAGGTCCGGTTTGCCCGTTTTTGTGCCCCGGCTAAACAGGCTGGTGAAGACCTCATTTCCTCCGAACCAGCGAGTTTCTTAGCGGCCTGCTAACCGTTCCCACCTTTGACCTAAAGCCCCACTGAGCAGGCTGGAACATTTTCGACGAGCGGAATCTTGACACTGCGGTTACTATGTCCCGATCAGCTTTGCTCGTTCACCCTGCGAGCGATTCGCGTTCCAGGCTCAACGTGGGGAGGAGCCTCATGGTCACGCGCAGTGTTCGAGAGCGGCGCATTGCCGCTCCAGTAACTATTCTTGCTGCGTTTGCGATTCTGCTGACTGCGCCGGCCCTAGAGGCGCAGGCGCAATCCAGCGATGATGTCCACATCGCACCCCGAACCGACGCGGCTCCTGCAAACGCAACGAACTCTTCCGACCTGGATTTGCGAACCAAGCCTCTGCGCGCCGATGTTGACCTGGTGCTGGTGCCCGTCACCGTCGCTGACCCCTTCAATCGCCCGGTGCTGGACCTTGACCGGCAGGCCTTCACGCTTTACGAGGGCGGTGTGCAGCAGCAGATCCGTTATTTTTCTCACGAAGACGCGCCCATTTCGGTGGGGCTCGTGCTGGACTGCAGCGCCAGCATGAAGAACAAGATCGAGTACGAAGGGCTGGCCCTGAAAGAGTTCTTCGCCAACGCCAACGCGGAGGACGAATACTTCGCGGTCACCGTCTCCGACAAGCCGCAATTTGTCGCCACTGCTTCCGATCCTGTAGCCACGGTACAGGCCCGGCTGGCTGCATCTCCTCCCAAGGGCCGCACCGCCTTGTTTGACGCCATTTACCTGGCCATTGCCAAAATGCGCAATGCGCGGTACCAGCGGCGAGCGTTGCTGATCATCTCCGACGGCGGGGACAATACCAGCCGCTATACCCGTGGCGAAATTAAGAACGTCATCGCAGAGGCCGACGTGCTTACCTACGCCATAGGCATCTTCGACGAAGAGCCGATTCCGCTGCTGAAAAGTCTTGAAGAGCGTATGGGCCGCGATTGGCTGAGCGAGTTGACCAACGCCAGCGGAGGCCGCACCATCGCCGCCGACGATCGCCGGCAAATTCCCGAGATTGCCGCCCTCGTGAGCCGGGAATTGCGCAACCAATACACCCTGGGTTATCGGCCTGGCAACACCGCCAGGGATGGCAAGTGGCGAAAAATTACCGTGAAGGTTGCATCCCCATCGCAATCCGTCCGTCTTCAAGTTCACTATCGAACAGGCTATCGCGCGCCAACCCGGTAGCTAAGCTTGCCGAAGGGCTCGCGTTCGGTGCATCACCAGAATCAGAAGGCCGCCTTAACGCGCTGAATCTGGATGATTCATGGCCGACGGTCCGATATTGGCGTGTCATCGCGACCAAGGGCTTTATTGAAAGCTGCAGAAGCAATGTTCGCTTGCGCCCCGGTGGAAGGGCACGGCCTGCTGACCAAAGGCGTTTAGGGACGGGCTTCAGCCCCGGCCTACCGCGGCTAAAGCCAATTTTCTTCGGCACCGGCTAGGCCGGGCTGAAGCCCGGCTCTTCCACCGGCGCGGGCGCTCCTCTCAGGATGACAGGTTGTTAGGATTTGACGGTCTGATGAAGAGTCCCGCTGAAGTGCCGCTCTACCAAGCCACACCAAAACCGGAAGCGCTCTAAAGCGATAAGAACACTCAGAAATCCAAATTACTGATTCACACGATAAGAATTATTGGCCAGATAAGAGTTGTAGAAAGCTACGTGGTCAATGTCACGATCGGCGTGGAGTTCGGGGAAACCACGGAGCGCAACAGCCGGGGCTCCATGGCACGTTCAATCCACATATGCAAAATATCCACCGTAACTGGATATTTTGCAAGTCCACCGTCGCTGTACTGCTTGGATGCAATGGAGGCTTTTCCGGTCGAGGTATTAAGCTCGACCGCGCCGGTTCGCTATCGCACCAACGACTATTCGGTGTTCAGATATGACCATCGCGAGGTGCCGGTCTGCGACAGCTCTTCAAGTGGACGTAAACGTCAACCGTCTTCTTGCCCAGGACAGGAATGCAAATCTCAGATTCGGTGATCAACGAAAAACTCCTGCCGTTAGGTGTGTAACGGCAGGAGGAGACCGTTGCAACAGTGCTTTTGTTCTACCCAAACTACGCCTAAATGTCGTAGTACATCTGGAACTCGTAGGGGTGCGGACGCAGACGCATGGCGTTCACTTCCTTCTCCCGCTTGTAGTCGATGTAGGTGTTCAGCATCTCCTCGGTGAAGACATCGCCCTTGAGCAGGAACTGGTAGTCTTTCGCCAGATGGTCCAGCGCCGATTCCAGCGAGCCCGGCATTGACGGCACTTTCGCCAGCTCCTCCGGCCCGAGATCGTAGATGTCCTTGTCCAGCGGCTGACCGGGATCGATCTTGTTCTCGATACCGTCGAGTCCGGCCATCAGCATCGCCGAGAACGCCAGATACGGATTGCAGCTCGGATCGGGCGGACGGAACTCAACGCGCTTCGCTTTCGGCGACGCGGAATACATCGGAATACGACATGCCGCCGAGCGATTGCGGCGCGAGTACGCCAGGTTCACCGGCGCTTCGAAGCCGGGCACCAGGCGTTTGTAGGAGTTGGTCGTGGGAGCGATGATCGCCGACAGCGCCGGACCGTGCTTGATCAGCCCGCCGATATACCACAAGCCGAGCTGCGAAAAGCCGGCGTAGCCATCGCCGGCAAACAGCGGCTTGCCCTCTTTCCACAGCGACTGGTGGGTGTGCATGCCGCTGCCGTTGTCCTGGAAGAGCGGCTTGGGCATGAACGTCACCGTCTTGCCGTACTGATTGGCGACGTTCTTCACGATGTACTTGTAGAGCATCATGGCGTCGGCCGACTTGATGAGCGAGTCGAACTTCAGATCGATTTCGGTCTGCCCGCCAGTGGCGACTTCGTGATGATGGCACTCGACGACCATGCCGCAGTTCTGCATGGTCATGACCATCTCGGTGCGCAGGTCCTGATAGTGATCGGTCGGGGAAACGGGGAAATATCCCTCCTTGTAGCGCGGCCGGTACCCGAGATTGTTATCGGCGCGGCCCGAGTTCCAGCGGCCTTCTTCGGCGTCGATGAAGTAGAAGCCTTCGTGCTCGTTCTGGTCGAAGCGAATGTTGTCGAAGATGAAGAACTCGGCCTCAGCCCCGAAATAAGCGGTATCGGCGATGCCGGTCGAAGCCAGATACATCTCGGCCTTCTTGGCGATGTAGCGAGGATCGCGGTCGTAACGCTGCTTGGTGACCGGATCGATCACGTCGCAAACCATGACCAGCGTCGGCACCTCGGTGAAGGGATCGAGCATGTACTTCGCCGGATCGGGAATGAGCAGCATGTCGCTTTCGTGAATGGCCGCCCAGCCGCGGATGGAGGAGCCGTCCATGCCGAAGCCTTCCTCGAAGGAATCCTCGCTCAGTTGATTAATAGGATAAGAGACGTGATGCCATAGACCGGGAAGATCGGTGAAGCGCAAATCGAGCACTTGAATGTTGTGCTCCTTCACGAACTCCATGACCTTCTTGGGATCAGGTTTAGTGTCGGACATTCGAACCCCTCCTCTAAAGGCCCGGGCGGACGCGCCGCGCGGGATGGGTGGTTAAGCTTGCGTTGAAATTGAAAGCGGATGTGGATGCGAAAAAAATCGTGGGTATTAGAAAAGCTGCGGGTACCCCACTCTTCTCGCCGCAGGCGACAGGGTGGGCGCAATAAGCTGCGCGCGGAAATCGACCTTCCGAATCAATCGGAGTTAACAACAACATGGATGGAAATTGTGTGGGATGAAGGCCACGGTCCCCGGCCCACAACAAGTAAGGATACGAGGGCGCGCCACGCCAGAGAAATACAATGTTTTTATTGCGCCGATAAATCTCGCTTATAGCGGATAAGCCGTTGATTCGAAAGTTGTCTCGGAAAGCCGCGAGCGATCGGTTGCACCAGGAATGGTTCGTAGCAAGGCCGTATGGTACTTGCTGAGGCGGGTGCCAGCTTATGAAAAATGACTGCTTTTCGAGGTCGATCACCGACTTCGGCGCCCAACGGGGCGACATTGTTCATCGTGGACTGGCGGCAATGCTCAACTTGGTTCATTCGGGCGTAATTTGCAAGCTTTTGAACGAGGTGTAAACAGCAATTCACTTTGGCCGGCAAACATGGTTTCATGAAGCTGGCCGCACTCCAGCGTCCCGCAGCGGCGCCGGCCCGACCGCAACCGGCCGCGGTCAATGCTTTTTTTTCCCCGCCGCAGATTGTTCCTTATGCGGTCAAGCTGGCCAGCACGGCGCATGAGTTTCGCGCGGCGCTGCGCTTGCGCTACGAAGTGTTCAATCTGGAGCTGCGGGAAGGCCTGCAGTCGTCGCATTCCACCGGGTATGACTTCGACCCGTTTGACGCGATGCTGGATCACCTTATTGTGAAGTGCCGTTACACGCAGCGCGTGATAGGAACCTATCGCCTGCAAACCGGCGTTACCGCAGCGCGCAACACGGGCTATTACGGTGAGCAGGAGTTCGACTTCACGCCCTTCGAGCCTCTGCGGCGGCAAGTCCTGGAGCTGGGGCGCGCCTGCATTCATCACGAGCATCGCAACACGCAGGTGCTGATGCTGTTGTGGAAGGCCATTGCGCAGTATGGAATGCAGCACGGCTGCCGCTATCTCATCGGATGCAGTTCGCTCACCAGTCAGGACGCGGCCGTGGGCGCCGCCGTTTACCACAAGCTGAAGAAGTTTCTGGTAGCGCCGGAGCTGCAGACCACACCGCAGCCCAGGTACTTCTGTGATCTCGCGAGCGCAGCGCCGCCGGAGAGTGAAGCGGCCAAAGTCCCGAAACTACTGCGGGCCTATTTGACCATCGGCGCGCAAATCTGCGGGCCGCCGGCCCTGGATGGCGACTTCGGAACCATCGACTTTCTCACTCTGCTCGATCTGGCTCGAGTACCGAAGGGACTGTTCTCGCGTGTAGTCCAACCATTGCCGTGAATTGCGGGTAACTAAGGTTCTGCGGCGAAGTAACCTAGAATCCCCGCCTCGTCGCATTTTGCAACCACGCGACGGCTTGACAGCTTCCGTCTGCGCTCACCAACGGCGCTCCGAGCGAGCTTGCGGCGCCGAACGGTCCGCGCGCATCGAATGCGTCACGGCGAGGAACGCGCCGATCCACGAGCCCAGCGCCGCGAAAATGACGTACACCCACGTCCGCGTATAGCTGATGACGGCGAACGCCGACAGCAGATACCAGATGCCGCTCCAGGTCGCGGCCGGCACGCGGTGCCGGGCGGCAACCGCCGCGCTGAATTTCACATAGACCGCATCGGTTGCCGCGGTTGAAAGAAAGACGCCCAACGCCAGCCAGGGATGAATCTGCACCTTGAACTCCTCGCCAGAAAATCTCCAGCCATAAAGAGTAAATGCGCCCTTCGAATTGCTTGACAATCGTACTATATTTCTGCAAATATAGAAATATGCCGACTGCGCAAGCGAGAAAGAGCGCCGAACAGGTCGCCCGGTATGCCGACATGTTTTCCGCCATGGGAACGGAAGCGCGGCTGCGAATCATGCAACTGCTCTTGTCGGCACATCCCGAGGGCATGGTGGTGGGTGAGATTCAGGAGGAACTGGAGATCCCGAACTCGACCCTGTCCCACCATTTGGACAAGCTGAAGAACGAAGGCCTGGTCAACGTGCAACGTGAGAGCACGTTCCTGCGCTACAGCGCCAATACCGGCGCGCTTCAGGAACTGCTGCAGTTCCTCTACGCCGAGTGCTGCACGCGAAACCGGGCGGTTCGGCCCCAAGCCGTCATTCAGATTTGCAAATAGGAGATCGCAATGAGCGCGAGCAATATCAAGGAAGTGGTGAAGGAAAAATACGGGCAGGCGGCGCTACGGGTGTCGAGCGGCGGCAGCAGTTGCTGTGGCGCCGCTCCCGCCAATGGGGATTGTTGCGACCCGATCACCTCGAATCTCTATGACGCGGCGGAGATCGGCCAGATCCCTGAGCAAGCTCTGCTGGCGTCGCTGGGCTGCGGCAATCCGACGGCGCTGGCCAGGCTCAATCCAGGAGAAGTCGTCCTCGACCTGGGCTCGGGCGGAGGAATCGACGTGCTGCTGTCGGCACGGCGTGTCGGAGCGGGCGGCAAAGCGTACGGTCTGGATATGACTGACGAGATGCTGGCGCTGGCGAACGAGAACAAGCGCAAATCAGGCCTGGAGAATGTTGAATTCCTGAAAGGTGACATCGAAGACATACCGCTGCCCGACAACTCCGTCGACGTCATCATCTCCAACTGCGTGATCAATCTCTCTGCCAACAAAGACAAAGTGCTGCGCGAAGCCTTTCGCGTGCTCAAGCCCGGGGGACGGTTTGCTGTCTCCGATGTGGTAACCCGCGGCGAAATCAGCCCGGAAATTCGGAAGAGCATTCTGCTGTGGGTGGGCTGTTTAGCGGGCGCGCTGGAAAGCGACGAGTATCGCCACAAGCTGGCGGCAGCGGGCTTCGAGCAAATCGACATCGAGCCCACCCGAATCTACAAGACTGAGGAAGCGCGCACCATTTTATCCGCCGAGGGAATCGATGTGGATGCGATTGCGGAGCAGGTGGAGGGGAAAGTGATGAGCGCCTTCATTCGAGCAGCGAAGCCCTGCTGTGCCCCAACCTGCTGTAACTAAAAGGTAGCAATGGCAGCACACTACAACGTGCTTTTTCTGTGCACCGGCAACTCGGCCCGCTCGATCATGGCCGAGGCCATCCTGAATTTTAGGGCCAGACCGAACTTCACCGCGTACAGCGCCGGGAGTCATCCTAGCGGGGCGGTGCGTCCGGAGGCGCTTCACCAACTCGAACTGGCGCACATCCCAAGGGCCGGGCTGCGCAGCAAGAGTTGGGAGGAATTCGCCGTGCCCGGCGCGCCGAAACTGGATTTCGTCTTCACCGTCTGCGACAACGCGGCAAGAGAGGTTTGTCCGGTCTGGCCGGGGCAGCCGATGACGGCGCACTGGGGAGTTCCCGATCCGGCAGCCGTTCGCGGCACGACGGCGGATGTCGAGCGCGCCTATCGTGACGCCTTCCTTATGCTGGAGCGCAGAATTGGCCTTTTCCTTTGCTTGCCGCTGGCCAGCATCGACAAGCTGGCGCTAAAGAAGGAGCTGGAGCAGATCGGGCACACATCCACGGAGAGCACCACGGTTGCGCGCAAGGAGAAAGAGTTATGAGTGAGCGGGGCCGGCTCAGTTTCCTCGATCGGTACCTAACGGCCTGGATTTTCGTCGCCATGGCATTCGGTGTCGTCTGCGGTTGGCTTGTACCTGGTGTGGTGCCGTTCCTGAATCGCTTCAGCATCGGCACGACTTCGATTCCGATTGCGGTCGGGTTGATCGTAATGATGTATCCCCCTTTCACCAAAGTGCGATATGAGGAACTGCCGGAGGTTTTTCGCAATAAGAAGGTGCTTGGCCTCTCGCTGTTCCAAAACTGGGTCGTCGGCCCGATTTTGATGTTTGTGTTGGCGATTGTCTTCCTGCGAGGCTACCCGGAGTACATGGCCGGCCTCATCATGATTGGCTTGGCGCGTTGTATCGCGATGGTGATCGTGTGGAACGAACTGGCGAAGGGCGACACCGAATACGCCGCGGGGCTGGTGGCCTTCAATTCGCTCTTCCAGGTTTTCTTCTATTCGCTCTATGCATGGGTTTTCATCACCGTGCTGCCGGCACGGCTTGGGCTGCGCGGAGCGGTCGTCAATGTATCCATCGAGGAGATTGCCAAGAGCGTCTTCATCTATCTTGGGATTCCTTTTCTTGCGGGCGTTCTAACGCGTGCGGTTCTTGTGCGAGCTAGGGGAATCGACTGGTACAACCGCAGGTTTGTACCCCGTGTCAGCCCGCTAACCTTGATCGCGCTGTTGTTCACGATCATTGTGATGTTTTCGTTGAAGGGCCAATACATCGTCCAGCTTCCGCTGGATGTGCTGCGCATTGCGCTCCCGCTGCTGATCTATTTCGCCGTCATGTTTCTGGTCTCGTTTTATATGGGGCGCAAGCTAGGAGCTGACTATTCGAAGACCACGACTTTGGCATTTACGGCCGCTTCCAACAATTTTGAACTGGCGATCGCAGTTGCGGTCTCGGTGTTTGGTATTAACTCGGGTGCGGCATTTGCGGCGGTCATCGGCCCGTTGGTCGAAGTCCCCGTCATGATTGCTTTGGTGAATTTGGCCTTCTATTTCCAGCGAAAGTATTTCTTGCTCGCGCCGCTCGCACATTCCGAGGAAGTATTGAGATCGGCCGTGCCGACCGGGCGGTCCTGACCAACTGCGGGGTTTCGTGGCCGAAAAGTAGATACACGGCCTCTGACGCGCCGGGCTCAAGGCGCTTCCGCCGCAGGCGGCTCGGGGGTTTGCAGGCGCGTCAGGCGCGCTCGCGTTCCTGCAACTCGGGAACGCTGGTTAGCAGATCCACAAATATGCGGCGGAACTGTTCGAAGAGCAGTTCCAGTTCGCCTACCTCATCGTGGGAGTCGACCGGGATCTCCGATTGATAATCGCCGCCTACGACGCGAGTGGCGACGCGAATGATGTGCCGCAGGCGGCGAAACACCAGCCGGTTCAGCAGCGCCAGCACCAGGAGAATGCCTACGGCCAGCGCGGCAATCGTGGCCAGCACCAGGACGTTGCGAGTGTGGCGCATGGCTAAATAAAAGCTGGAGATATCGCGCACCACAAACATTGCGCCGACCGTGTGCCCGGCGGCGTCGTAAATGGGGAAGATGCCTCGCACAAGAACCGAATCGCCCTGCTGAAACCGCTCCGCTACCTGACCTTGAGCGGGCAGATGGCTGAGCTCGCCCTGAAAGCTCAGGAGGTTATCGGAGTCGCTGGTTTTGTCGGCTACAACGAATTCCGGGTTGTCGTTCCAGTTGTCGCGGCGATGCCAGACGGCGCTGGAGTCGGCCCACATCTGCCGGTCCAGATATTTCTTGGCGAGCAGGATGCCGAAATCGCTGCCCGTCTGCGCCTTCATCGCATGGATAAACTGGCCCAGCTCCTCGCCGAGCTCAACGTAGCCGGTAACTCCGCCCTGGGCATCGTAGAACGGACGAATGATGCGGAGCGCGAATCCGGCCTTGGCCAGCTCGTTGCCGGTCACCAGGGAATTGGTCGCGACCACCTGGCGGTCCAAGTAACGGTTCAGGTGGTCGCCGAATTTCGGCGGGTTGTGCGCGCGCAGAAATACGGTCATATCCGGCGAGCTGTGGAACATCCAGTTGGTAATGCCCTGGCGCTTGAGCTGGACGTATAGCGGAGCGGTCAGCGCCTTGAGCCTGTCGCGATCTCGCGCGACGAAGGCGTCGCGAATTTGCGGGTTCGCGAGCAGAGTGTCGCTGACCGCGGTCATCTTGCCGATCTCCCGCGCCTCGAGGATGGAGAACAGCTTCTGCGCGCCGCTTACGGATTCGGCCGCCAGAATCTGCGAGTTGCGCTCGAAACTATAGTTCATCAACGCCAGAATGCCCGCTAAACCGAGCAGCAGACAGGCGATCAAGGCCGCCAGAATCTTGGTGCGAATGGAATTCCACTGCATACTCAGCTCCCTCACAAGTTCACGTTGAGCACCTCTTTGGCCGCGGCCTTCAGCTTGGCGACGGCGGCGGGATCATCCGGGGTGGCGGCAGTAATGAAGGCGAGGAGCTTGCCCGAGCGGAGACCGATCTTGCCCTTGGTGTCCATCGGATCCAGGCCGCTGCTCTTGATATGGGCTTCAATGCGCATGCGCAGGTCGTAAAGTTGGCTCACGAGGCTCTCCCCTTCCTTCATCCGGCAGAAGCACACTGGGCCGCCGCCGCAGAATGCCTTGCCTTGCTCCTATTCATCGGAAAGAATGGCCGCAGCATTAGGGAAGCGGAGGCCGGAGCTTGACGCGAGGTGAACGGATTGCTATATTGGGAGGGTTCTGCGAGTTGTGTGTAGCCTGCCTGTAGTGTCTGGCTGAGCTGTTGTAGTCTTCATCCTGCAGATCACTTTTGCAGATGCGGGGGTCGCCAGCGACTTGCGTTTCTGGAGTTGCTGGGATAGAGGATCCTCGCTGAAACGTGCCTGCGCTGCCGCTGGAGCATTCCGGCGGGTATGCAGGCCAAGGCAAACGAAACGGAACGCCCTCGTTAGCGATCTTCGCCTCCGGCGACAAGCTCGAGGCGGAACGACCACGGCGTCACCGTCGTTCGCCCCATCTGACGGAAACCAAAATCCCCGGCCGTGTGCCTGGGGAAGTATGGGCAGAGGAACCCGAGAGCGCCGGATTTGCGCTCGCTGGCGTGGCGGCTGCCCAGCCCAGTGCGTGTGGCAGGAATTTTGCTTTCGGCTTCGCGCTGAACAGCAGGTCCCTCGGCTCCGCCTCCGCCCGACCCGCAAAGAAGCGGGTCGGAAAAACAGGCGGAGGCTGCGCTCGGGATGACAACGAGTTTTGAGAGATTGCAATTCGGCACGACTCACGACTGAAGTCGTGCCTTGATACAGAGCACGGCGATTCGGGAAAGGCCCAGGTTAGCCCAAAAGATGGGCGAACCTGGGGCACCCGTTACACCCGTTATGAGTTCAAGGAGCTTTCGAGAGTGCCTACATTTCATCAGCTGGTGAGGAAGGGCCGGAGCGCGCCGAACTATAAGACGGCCAGCCCGGCGCTGCAGTCCTGCCCGCAGAAGCGCGGCGTGTGCACCCGCGTGTACACCCAGACGCCGAAGAAGCCGAACTCCGCGCTGCGCAAGGTCGCGCGCGTGCGGCTGACCAACGGCATCGAGGTGACGACGTACATTCCCGGCGTCGGCCACAATCTGCAGGAGCACTCGATTGTGCTGATCCGCGGCGGCCGCGTGAAGGACCTGCCGGGCGTGCGCTATCACGTGGTGCGCGGCACGCTGGATTCGGTGGGCGTGGCCAACCGCAAGCAGGGAAGATCGAAGTACGGGGCGAAGCGCCCGAAGGCGTAGGGTAGGGCGGCACTTAAGGTTTGGGTCGCCGAGCTGCAGTTTTTGGTTATGGAAGCGGCTGGGAATTCAGGAAGGGACGGAGTTCAGCTTGGCCCAGGACGGAGCGAAGCGGAGTCCTGGGTTGGTGGTTGTTAAGAAGGCCGAGTCCCTTTAGGGACGGCAGATTCACACGACGGAAAGCAGGTCCCTCCACGCGGGCTGAAGCCCGTTGGTCGGGATGACAGAGTTTGAAGGGTTTTGAACGATGCCGAGAAAAGGACATATCGCGAAGCGCGAGACGCTGGCTGATCCGGTGTATCAGTCCACGCTGGTCAACAAATTCGTGAACTCGATGATGTGGGACGGCAAGAAGTCGACGGCGCAGTCCATCTTCTATAACGCGATGAAGAAGCTGGAGGAGAAGGGCGGCGACGAGGCCATCAAGCTGTTCAAGAAGGCGGTCGAGAACACCAAGCCCGTGCTGGAAGTGAAGACCCGCCGCGTCGGCGGCGCGAACTACCAGGTGCCGGTCGAGGTGAATGCCGACCGGCGTACGTCGCTGGCGATCCGGTGGATTTTGACGTACAGCCGCGGCCGCGGAGAGAAGGGCATGATCGACAAGCTCGCGAACGAGCTGCTGGATGCGGCGAACAATCGTGGCGCGTCGATCAAGAAGAAGGAAGACGTCCACCGCATGGCCGAGGCGAACAAGGCGTTCGCGCATTATCGCTGGTAGGTGGAAGAGCAGGCCTTCAGGCCTGCGTCCCCGGAAACATTACTTGATCTGAGTCCCTTCAGGGACGGCAGATTCACGCGACGAAAAACAGGTCCCTCCGCTCACCGCTAAAGCGGTTCGGTCGGGATGACAAACAGGAAAGATTGAACGGCACGCCTGAAGGCGTGCCCCTCCAAAGCAAGAAACGGAAAAGATCGTGCCCAGACAGGTCCCATTAGAGCGTTGCAGGAACATCGGCATCATGGCCCACATCGATGCCGGCAAGACCACGACGACGGAGCGCATCCTGTTCTACACAGGACGCACGCACCGCATCGGTGAGGTCCACGAGGGCACCGCGACGATGGACTGGATGGCGCAGGAGCAGGAGCGCGGCATCACGATCACGTCGGCGGCCACGACCTGCTTCTGGAAAGACATCCGCATCAACATCATCGACACGCCGGGTCACGTCGACTTCACCGCGGAAGTCGAGCGCTCGCTGCGCGTGCTCGATGGCGCCTGCGCCGTGTTTGACGCCGTGCATGGTGTCGAGCCGCAGTCGGAGACCGTGTGGCGCCAGGCCGATAAGTACGGTGTCCCGCGCATTTGCTTCATTAATAAGATGGACAAGATGGGCGCCGACTTTGAGCACGCCATCGACACTATCCGCAAGCGACTTAATGCCCGCCCCGTTGCGATTCAGCTCCCCATCGGACAGGAAGACAAGTTCAAAGGCGTCATCGACCTGATGGCGATGAAGGCGATCATCTGGAACGACGAATCGATGGGCGCCGAGTACGAGGTCGAAGAGATTCCCCAAGAGCTGAAGAAGAAGGCGAACGCCTTCCATCAGATCCTGGTCGAGACCGTCGTCGAAAACGACGACCAGGACGAGCTGATGCACAAGTACATCGAAGGTGAGCCGATTACCGAGCCCGAACTGAAGGCCGCGCTGCGCCGCGCGACGGTGAAGATGAAGCTGTTCCCGGTGATCTGTGGCACGGCGTTCAAAAACAAGGGCGTGCAGCCGCTGCTGGATGCGGTCATCGATTACCTGCCTTCGCCGCTCGACCGTCCGCCGGTTGTCGGTGTTAATCCCGACACGAGCGCGGAAGAGCAACGTTCGGCCGAGGACAAAGCTCCATTCGCCGCGCTGGCCTTCAAGATCATGACCGACCCGTTCGTCGGCCAGCTCACGTTCATCCGCGTGTACTCCGGACATCTGAAGACCGGCGACAGCGTGCACATCAGCGCGCGGTCGCGCTCGGAGCGCATTGGCCGCCTGCTGAAGATGCACGCCAACAAGCGCGAGGAGATCCAGGAGATCTACGCTGGCGATATCTGCGCGTGCGTGGGCCTGCGCAACGTCACGACAGGCGACACAATTTGCGACGAGAAGCACCCCATCGTGCTGGAGTCGATCGAATTTCCGGCGCCGGTGATTTCCGTTGCGGTCGAGCCGAAGACCAAGGGCGATCAGGAGAAGATGGGCGTTGCCTTGGGCAAGCTGGCGCAGGAAGATCCGACCTTCAAAGTCGCGACCGATCCTGACAGCGGGCAGACCATCATCAGCGGCATGGGCGAGCTGCATCTGGAGATCATCGTCGATCGCATGATGCGCGAGTTCAACGTGCAGGCCAATGTCGGCAAGCCGCAGGTCGCGTACCGCGAGACCATTCGCAAGCACTCCGAGGCCGAGGGAAAGTACATCCGCCAGACCGGCGGCAGCGGCCAGTACGGTCATGTGAAGATTCGCGTTGAGCCCAACGAGCCGGGTAAGGGCTACGAGTTCGTCAATGAAATTACCGGCGGCACCGTGCCGAAGGAATACATCAAGCCGGTCGATCAGGGCATTAAGGAAGCGATGGAAGGCGGCGTTCTTGCCGGCTACGAGATGGTCGACGTGAAGGCGACGCTGTACGACGGCAGCTATCACGAAGTTGACTCCAACGAAATGGCATTCAAGATTGCCGGCTCGATGGCCTTCAAAGAAGCCGCGCGCCGGGCCAGCCCGGTGCTGCTGGAGCCGGTGATGTCGGTGGAAGTGGTCGTGCCGGAAGAGTACATGGGCGTGATCATCGGCGACCTGAACAGCCGCCGCGGACGGATTGAGGGTATCGAGCATCGCGCCGGCTCGCAGGTGATCAAGGCGATGGTGCCGCTGGCCGAGATGTTCGGCTACGCGACCACGATGCGCTCGAACACCCAGGGCCGCGCGACGTTCAGTATGCACTTCGCGCGCTATGAAGAGGCGCCGCGCTCGGTGTCGGAAGAGATCGTGGCAAAAGTGCAGGGCAAGAGTCCAGCAGGGACGAAGTAGGTTACAGATGGCGACGCACGGATTCCAGGTCAATGTACCTTCTGGTTTTTGCAATCCAGACGTACAGAATCTGTCCGCAACCGAGAAGGACATGGCCCGAGCGATGGGCCTCAGCGAGGACGAGTTTCGTCGCAGTAAGTTTGATTACTTTGTTCGTGAACAGCAGCGGCGCGATCGAGGGCGCCAATTAGGGGTCCTGGTTGAGAAAGTGCTAACGGAATTGGGCAGAGAGTATCAGTTGGACAGTGTTACATGGAACCCTAATACCTGGACTTGGCGTTTCGGTGTCACTACAGCCGGTGGAAGCGAGAACGTAATACTGCAAGAGGACGTTGCGGACCAAATAATTGATTTTGATACACCGGGAGAATTTCAGCGGCTGCGCAACATGGTGCTGTTCGGGCTTGGGCGCACAGACTTGATCTTTGAGGAGCGCGGGTGACTTTCACGGGCAACAGGGTGCGATTTCGTCTTTTGCCCGCGGGTCGCGACGCTGTAGCTGCGGTTCTTTCTCAGGATACCGAGGACTTGGAAGGCTTTGTTGTTGACGAAGATGATCTGGGCGTGTGGATAGCCATTCCTAAACCTCAGCGCAAGAGAGACGTGATGTTACTCAAGTGGGAGCATTTCCTTACGGCTGTTACACAGTGGGATCCGGAGCCCTTCATGGAGCGTCCAGCAGCGGGGTTCCGACCCTCGTAGGCGAATTTGCAAACGGGTAGGAGTTGACGAGGAATTATGGCGAAAGAGAAATTTGATCGCAGCAAGCCGCACGTGAACGTGGGCACGATCGGGCACATCGATCATGGCAAGACCACGCTGACGGCGGCCATCACCAAGGTCCTGCAGAAGCATAATCCCAAGATCGTGTTCCGCTCCTTTGACTCGATTGACAACGCGCCGGAAGAGCGCGAGCGCGGCATCACCATCGCCACGGCGCACGTCGAGTACGAGACGGCGAACCGGCACTACGCGCACGTCGATTGCCCCGGCCACGCCGACTACATCAAGAACATGATCACCGGCGCGGCGCAGATGGACGGCGCGATCTTGGTGGTCGCGGCCACCGACGGCCCCATGCCGCAGACCAAGGAGCACGTGCTCTTGGCGCGTCAGGTCGGCGTGCCGTACATCGTGGTGTTTCTGAACAAGTGCGACGCGGTGGAAGATCCCGAGCTGATCGATCTGGTGGAGATGGAAGTGCGCGAGCTGCTCACCAAGTACGGCTTCCCGGGCGACGATCTGCCGGTGGTGCGGGGCTCGGCCTTGGGCGCGCTGAACGGCGAAGCGCAGTGGGAGGCGAAGGTTGACGAGCTGATGGACGCGGTGGACAAGAACGTGCCGCTGCCGGCGCGCGATGTGGACAAGCCGTTCCTGATGCCGATTGAAGACATCTTCTCGATCTCGGGGCGCGGCACGGTGGTGACCGGGCGCATCGAGCGCGGCAAGGTGAAGGTGAGCGAGGAAGTGGAGATCGTGGGCTTCCGCGAGACGCGCAAGACGGTGGTGACCGGCGTGGAGATGTTCAAGAAGCAGCTGGACGAAGGCATGGCGGGCGACAACGCCGGCCTGCTGCTGCGCGGTATCGGCAAGGACGAAGTGGAGCGCGGCATGGTGCTGGCGAAGCCGGGGTCGATTACTCCGCACACCAAGTTCAAGGGCGAGGTGTACGTGCTGTCGAAGGAAGAGGGCGGGCGGCACACGCCGTTCTTCAAGGGATACCGGCCGCAGTTCTACTTCCGCACGACGGACGTGACGGGGGTGGCGACGCTGCCGGCGGGGACGGAGATGGTGATGCCGGGCGACAACGTGGCGCTGGAGATCGAGCTGATCACGCCGGTGGCGATGGAGAAAGGCCTGCGGTTCGCCATCCGCGAAGGCGGCCGCACGGTGGGTGCAGGCACGATCACGGACATCATTGCGTAAAGGCAGTAATTAGCCAGCTGGCAGTTAGCAATCAGTTTTTGCGAGTTGATAGCAGCGGTGCTGACGAGAAGGACGAGCGCCGTAGGTGTCGAAGAGTTTGAGTCCTGCTGATGAGATTCATGCTTGAATCCGCAGCAAGAGCAGGCAAGGAAAGAGCGCCGCAGGTGCGGAAGAGGTTAGCCCAGCCCTTCAGCGCTGGGTTGGCTGAATCAAGAAGTCGGAGCCCCTTCAGGGGCGACACAAAATCAGGTCCCTCCACGCGGGCTGAAGCCCTTGGTCGGGATGACAAGAATTGAAGATTGGGCAATGCACGCATGAATGCATGCTCCACCCAATGAACAGGTTTGAACGGCCCCGAGTGGGCCACAACAAGCAGCTCTTTGAGAGATAACTAACGTGATTGGCAAAGAACGAATCCGCATCCGCCTGAAAGCTTACGACTATCGCATTCTCGACCAGTCCACCGGCGAGATCGTGGACACCGCCCGGCGCACGGGCGCGCAAATCGCGGGGCCGATTCCGCTGCCCATCGTGAAAAACAAGTACACGGTGCTGCGCTCGCCCCACGTGGACAAGAAGTCGCGCGAGCAGTTTGAGATCCGCACCCACAAGCGCCTGCTCGACATCCTTGAGCCGACGCAGCAGACGGTGGACGCGCTGATGAAGCTGGAGCTGCCGGCGGGCGTGGATGTGGAGATCAAGGCGTTCGGGAAGTAAGGCAGCCGTGAGCACTCAGCTATCAGCATTCAGCCCTTGCGATTTGATGACAGACGCCGACGGTTGATGCGATCACGCGAGAGCGCCGTAGGCGCGGAAGTTCATAGCCCAGCCTTTCAAGGCTGGGTAGCAGAGCAAGAAAGAACCGAGTCCCTTTAGGGACGGCATAGGAACCGCGGGACTTCAGTCCCGCCCAAACAAAGCTTCCGAGACGAACGTCCCCGGTTCAGAACAACCGGAAAACCAGGAAGCGGAGTTGAGGATACGAATATGGCAGTCAGTGGAATTCTGGGCAAAAAAGTCGGCATGACGGAGCTCTTCGACGACAAAGGCGATGTTCACCCAGTTACGGTCTTGAAGGCCGGCCCATGCATGGTGACGCAGCGCAAGACGGCCACGAAGGACGGCTACGATGCGGCGCAGATCGGCCTGGTGGAGTTCGTCAAGGAATCACGCCTGAGCAATGCGATGAAAGGCCACTTTGCGAAGAATAATGTGCCGCCAATGCGCTTCCTGCGCGAGGTACCGATTGTCATTGACCCCGAAACGCAGGACGGCACCAAGGTCGGGGACAAGGTGCTGGTGGATATCTTTGAAGGGGAACGGTTCGTCGATGTCGCGGGCACCAGTAAGGGCCGCGGGTTTGCGGGCGTGGTCCGGCGGCATCACTTCGGCGGGGGCGCAAAGTCGCACGGTTCGATGTTCCAGATACCGGGTTCGATCGGCTCATCTTCGTTCCCTTCGCGCGTGTTCAAGGGCATGCGCATGTCGGGACACATGGGCGTGGACCGCGTCACGGTGCGCAACCTGCGCGTGCTGGGCGTCGATAAAGACGAGAACCTGCTGGTGGTCGAAGGTGCCGTGCCGGGGCCGAACGACGGCTACGTGATTATCACCAAGGCGAAGAAGCCGCCGCGAGAGCGCCGTGGATTCACCGCTGCGGGCATGATCGATCCGTTGAAGGCCTCGAAGCGCGCGGCGACGAAGAAAAAGTAGGCAGCAGCCAGTAGTCAGTTGCCAGTTGTCGATGGCACTCACTGCTGGTCGGGTAAGACGTGCTTTTAACTGGCCGCTGGCTACTGGCCACTGGCAACTGAGAAGAACATGGCGACGATTGATGTTGTAAATCTGGGCGGCGAAAAGGTGGGCTCGCTGGAGCTCGCCGATGAAGTCTTCGGCGCGATTAACGAGGACCTGCTGTGGGAAGCGGTGAAGCATTACCGCGCCGGGCAGCGCGCCGGAACGCATGCCACCAAGAATAAGAAGCTGGTGAGCGGCGCCGGCCGCAAGCTGTGGCGGCAGAAGGGAACCGGCCGCGCGCGTGTGGGCTCCATCCGCTCGCCCCTGTGGCGGCATGGCGGCACCGTGCACGGGCCGCAGCCCCGCTCCTATGACTACCAGTTCCCGCGCAAGAAGCTGCTGGGCGCGCTGCGCTCGGCGCTGGCCGCGAAGTTCGCCGATGGCAAGCTTCTCGTCGTCGAGAACTTCGAGCTGGGTGAGGCCAAGACCAAGACGTTTCGCCAAGTGCTTGACAAGCTGAATGCGGGAAAGACGACGCTGTTGGTCGAGAGCTCGGGGCACGCAAACCAGAATCTGAAGCTGAGCTCGCGCAATTTGGAAGGCGTGGAGCTGATGGCGGGCAATCAGGTCCATCCTTATCACCTGTTGCGCTATGAGAGCACGATCTTTGCGCGTCCTGCGCTGGAGAAGTTGCAGGATTCGCTGAAGGCGTCGGTGCCCAAACGGCGTCCTGCGGAGGTGGCGTAATGAAGTCGGCCTATCAGATCATTCGCCGCCCAGTGATCACGGAAAAGGGCCTCGGCATTAAAGAAACGCAAGCGACGCTGGTGTTTGAAGTCGCCGTCGGCGCCAGCAAGACCGAGATCAAGCAGGCGGTGCAGAGCATTTTCAAGGTGAAGGTCGACTCCGTGCGTACGGCGACCTTTGAAGGCAAAGAGCGCCGGCGTGGCAGGTTCACCGGCTATCGTCCCGACTGGAAGAAGGCGTACGTGCGGCTGAAGGCCGGGCAGAAGATGCCGGAGTACGCGGAAAATTTGTAAGGCAGTGGCCAGTGGCCGGTGGTCAGTGTCCAGCAAATAGAAGCGGGTCACGGGCATCAGGCGGGGCAACTGAAGGGTAGAGCGCCGGCAGGCGCGGAAGAGTTTAGCCCAGCGCTTCAGCGCGGGGTAGATGGATAAAGAAACAGGAGTCCCTTTAGGGATGGCAGACGCCTGAAGGCGAGCGAAACATGGCAATCAAGACTTACAGACCGGTAACCTCGACGCGGCGGTTCATCACCACGCTGGCGAACGACGACTTGACGACCGACCGGCCGTACAAGCCGCTGACCGAGCCGAAGCAACGCATCAGTGGACGCCGCAACGCCGGCGACCTGACGATCTGGCGGCGCGGCGGCGGTCACAAGCGCAGGCTGCGCACCATCGACTTCAAGCGCGACAAGACCGGCGTGCCCGCGACGGTCGCCTCCATCGAGTACGATCCCAACCGCTCGGCACGCATTGCGCTGCTGAGCTATGCCGACGGCGAGAAGCGCTACATCATCCAGCCCGTCGGCTTGAAAGTCGGAGCGAAGGTCGTGAGCGGCCCCGAAGCCGACATCCTGGTGGGCAATGCGTTGCCGCTGCGCAACATTCCTCCCGGCACGACAGTGCACAACATCGAGTTGAAGCCGGGAAAAGGCGCGCAGATGGCGCGCTCGGCGGGCGCGCAGGCACAACTGGTCGCGAAAGAAGGCGATTACGCGCTGCTGAAGCTGCCCTCCGGCGAGACGCGCCGCGTGCTGGTGGATTGCATGGCGACCGTGGGCCAGGTGGGCAACACCGATCACGAGAATGTTTCCATCGGCAAGGCGGGACGCACGCGCTGGCTGGGACGGCGTCCCACGAACCGTGGCGTGGTGATGAATCCTGTGGACCATCCCCACGGCGGCGGCGAGGGCAAGACCAGCGGTGGACGTCATCCCGTAACCCCGTGGGGCCAGCCGACGCGCGGGTACAAGACGCGCAACAACAAGCGGACCGATAAGTTCATCGTGAGCCGCAGACCGAAGTAGGACTGAGACGATATGGCACGTTCAACCAAGAAGGGCCCGTTCATTGATTCGCACCTGCAGGCCAAGGTGGACGAGATGAACGCGCGCAACGAGAAGAAGGTGGTGCGCACCTGGTCGCGCCGCTCGACGGTGATCCCCGAGATGGTGGGACACACCCTGGCGGTGCATAACGGCAAGAAGTTTATTCCGGTGTACATCACCGAGAACATGGTGGGCCACAAGCTGGGCGAGTTCAGCATGACGCGCAGCTTCAAGGGTCACTCGGTGAAGGCGGCGACCGAGACGGCGGCCAAGCCGGCGCCCGCGCCGAGATAGGGCCGAGACAGGAAGCGAGATGGAATTTACAGCCAAACTGAATTACGTGCGGGTTTCGCCGCAGAAGGCGCGCCTGGTGCTCGACCTGATCAAGGGCCGCCGGGTGGAGGAAGCGCTGGACACGCTGCTGTTCAACAAGAAGGGGATTGCGCCCCAGATTTACAAAGTGTTGCGCTCGGCGCTGGAAAACGCCAACTACGTCAGCGCGGAGAAGAATCTCGATATCGATGTCGACCGGTTGTACGTGGCGCGGGCGATTGCCAATGACGGGCCGCGCATGAAGCGCATTCGTCCGGCGCCGATGGGCCGCGCCTATCGGTATCAGCGGCGCATCGCGCACATCGAGATTGCGCTGGCCGAGAAGGCGTCGAAGAACGGCAAGGCCGAGCTGGTGACCAAGGTCGGCGAGGGCACACCGGCTCCCGCGAAAAAAGCTGCCAAGAAGGCAGCGGCCAAGAAGCCGGCCGCAAAGAAGAAGGCGCCGGAGAAGAAGTTTGCGGGCAAGAAAGCTGCGAAGAGGACCTAACTATGGGACAGAAAGTCCATCCATACGGATTCCGGCTGGGCGTGACCAAGCCGTGGCGCTCGCGCTGGTTCGTGGAGCGCGACTACGACAAGCTGCTGCTGGAAGACGTCAAGCTGAAGGCCGAGCTGAAGGACAAGCTGAAGTCGGCGGGCGTGAGCTCGATTGAGATTGAGCGTCCGGGCAACAAGCTGCGCATCATTATCCGCACCGCGCGCCCGGGCATCATTATCGGCCGCAAGGGCGCGGAGATCGACAAGCTGAAGCAGGAGATCCAGAAGCGTACCCAGCGCGATGTGTACGTCGATATCCAGGAGGTGCACAAGCCCGAGCTCGATGCGCAACTGGTGTCGGAGAACATCGCGCTGCAACTGGAGAAGCGCGTGGGCTTCCGTCGCGCCATGCGCAAGGCGGTGGATTCGGCGCTGCGCTTCGGCTGCAAGGGCATCAAGGTGCGCGTGAGCGGACGGCTGAATGGCAACGAGATCGCGCGCTCGGAGTGGTACCTGCAGGGACGTCTGCCGCTGCACACGTTGCGCGCTGATATCGATTATGGCTTCACCGAAGCCCGTACCACGTACGGCGTGATTGGCGTGAAGGTGTGGGTGTATAAGGGCGAGATTTTCAAGGAGCGCAAGCGCGAGCCGCAGGGCGTACAGTCGGGCGCGTTTTAAAAGCAGTGGCCAGTGGCCGGTGGCCAGTGGCCAATCAGAGGCGCAAGAGCGAGCTGGTAGGAAAAAATGGAGAAGCTACTGGAATTTGGCAGGGTCAGATTTTTTATGACCACTGGCCACTGACCACTGGCCACTGATTTTTATGTTGATGCCAAAGAAAGTTAAGTACCGCAAGCAGCAGCGCGGGCGCATGGCAGGCAAGGCGTGGCGCGGCGGTGAGCTGTCGTTCGGCGACTTCGGGTTGAAGGTCATGGAGCCGGGATGGATTACCGACCGGCAGATCGAAGCCAGCCGTGTGGCCATGACGCGCTTCATTAAGCGTGGCGGCAAGATTTGGATCCGCCTGTTTCCGGACAAGCCGGTCACCAAGAAACCTGCCGAAACTCGTATGGGAAAAGGCAAGGGCGCTCCGGACCACTGGGTTGCTGTGGTCCGCCCGGGCAAGATTCTCTTTGAGATGGAAGGCGTTCCCGCGACCGAAGCTGCCGAGGCCATGCGCCTGGCTTCGCACAAGCTGCCGCTGCGGACGAAGTTCGTGCAGCGCGAAACAGTAGCCAGTCGCCAGTAGTCAGTAGCCAGACAGGAACTGACTGATGCGAACTATCAAAACGAGCAACGCGGGCGATTGCTGCAGCCGAGGAAACTGACAACTGGCCACTGACAACTGGCCACTGACAACTGGTTCTCACGATGAATGTAGACAAGATTCGTAACCTGACCGATATCGAGTTGAGCCATCAACAGCGCGAGCTGTCGGACCAGCTCTTCAAGATGAAGTTTCAGCTCAAGATGGGGCAGACCGAAAGCCTGAAGAAGATTCGCGAGCTGAAGAAGGACATCGCGCGGGTAAAGACGGTTATGCGCGAGAAGCAGATGGCCTCCGGCAATGGCACCGAGGTTGCGCCAGCGGAGCCGGTGGCGACGCCCGCAGCGGAGAAGCCGGCGCGCAGAGGCTTCCTGCGGAGAAAGAGTAAGTGATGGCGGAAACGACAACAACGCAACAGACGGCCGGCCGGCGTAAGACCCTCATCGGGGAAGTGGTTTCGACAAAGATGGCGAAGACCATCGTGGTCGAAGTGCGGCGCCAGAAGGCACACCCCTTTTACAAGCGCGTGGTGTCGCGCAGCAAGAAGTTCTATGCCCACGACGAGCAAGGCACGGCGCACTTGGGCGACTTTGTGAAGATTGAAGAGACGCGGCCCTTGTCAAAGCTGAAGCGCTGGCAGTTGAAGGAAGTGGTGCAGCGCGCGGCGCTAGTGGCGCCGGTGGAAGAGGCAGTGGCCGAGACGGTTTAGTGGGCCCACTCATCCCAAACGAGGGGATGAGTGCGGCACCCGCACACGTAACACTTAGCCAAAGCAGCGGGTGCGAATTGGGTTTGGCTAAGTGCTAATTGCTAAGTGCTGAATCGCGACACAGCCGCGAAGGAGAAGGAACTATGGCAGTGATGATGAGGACCATGCTCGATGTCGCCGACAACTCCGGCGCGCGCAAGCTGCAGATGATCCTGCCGCTGGGCGGCTCGACCGGTTTGGTTGCAGGTCTGGGCGACATTATCACCGCCGCGGTTAAGGAAGCGGCGCCGGATGGCACGGCGAAGAAGGGGACGGTTGTCAAAGCGGTGATCGTACGCACGCGCAAGGAGCACCGGCGTCGCGACGGCACCTATATTCGCTTTGACCAGAATGCGGCAGTGCTGATCAACGACGCGCATGAGCCGGTAGGAACGCGCGTATTCGGGCCCGTCGCCCGCGAGCTGCGCGAGAAGAGATTCTTGAAGATTGTGTCGCTGGCGCCGGAAGTGTTGTGAAGCGGTTGTCAGTTGTCAGTTAGCAACTAGCAACTAGCAACTGGCGCTGGATGTGAAATGACAATCGAACGTTGTGCCAGGAAGCAGCGGCATAACAGGCAGCAAACGAGCGCAGTAGGCGCGGAGTTCAGCTTAGCCCAAGACAAAGTCCTGGGTGGGCGAAGTAGATAAGGGTAGAGCCCCTTTAGGGGCGACGTAGGTTAGCCCAGCCCTTCAGGGCACGAATAAAGCTGGGTGCCTTTAGGGACGGCACAAGCTAGGAACACAATGCAGAAAACAGTCGATATTCGCCGCAATGATGAAGTGCGGGTAATTACGGGACGGGACAAGGGCAAGCAGCACCGCGTGCTGCGCGTCATGCCGGATGAGGGCAAGGTACTGGTCGAGCACGTGGCCATGGTGAAGAAGAACGTGCGTCCCAATCCGCAACGCAACATCAAGGGCGGCATCGCGGAGCAGGAGAGCCCGATTTCGATCAGCAACGTGATGCTGGTCTGCAAGAATTGCAACCGTCCCGTGCGGGTTGGCCACGAACAGCAGGGCGATCGCCGCGTGCGGGTGTGCAAGCGCTGCGGAAATACGCTGGAGAAGTAACGAGCAGCTAGCACCTTAGCCCACGGCGCGAACCCCTTCGGGACGGCACAAATTGAACACCTCACGAACCGGCTGAGTCACAAGCCGAAACCGTGAGAAAGGTTGAAGCAGAGAATGGCAGACGAGAAGAAACCAAAACAGGGCGGGCAGAAGCCGCCGGGCGGCCAAGCGAAGCCGCAGGGCAAGAAGGCCAAGCCGGAGCAGGCGGAAGCCGCGGCCGAGCACGCGGGCGGCAAGCCGGCGCGTCCGAAGGCAACCAATCGCGACACCGCGCGCCTGCGTGCTCGCTACTACAAGGAAGTATTGCCGGCGCTGATGAAAGAGTTGAGCCTGGAAAATCCCATGGCTGCGCCCAAGCTGGAGAAGATCATCGTCAACATGGGTGTAGGCGAGGCAACGCAGAACGCGAAGCTGATCGATCCGGCGGCCACCGAGGTGGGGCAGATCACCGGACAGAAGCCGGTGGTGACCAAAGCGCGCAAGTCGATCGCGGCCTTCAAGGTCCGCGAGGGCATGCCCATCGGCGTGATGGTGACCCTGCGCGGCGACCGCATGTACGAATTTTTCGATCGCCTGGTGAATGTGGCGCTGCCGCGCGTGCGCGATTTTCGCGGGGTACCGACCAAGTCGTTCGACGGCCGCGGTAACTATACCCTCGGCATACGCGATCAGTTGATCTTTCCGGAGATCGACTACGCCAAAGTCGAGAAGTTGAAGGGGATGAACATCACAATTGTGACCTCGGCGGGCAGCGACGATCAGGCACGCGCATTGCTGAAGCACATGGGAATGCCGTTTAGACAGTAGTCAGGTGCCGGTTGCCAGTTTAGACAAAAGAAAAGCTAAGAGCTAAAGGCCATGAGCCAATAGCCAATCGCGAAAAGCGAGTAGTTAAAGGAAACGATGGCTAGAACAGGACAAATCGCCAAGTCGAATAAGAAGCCCAAGTTCTCGACCCGGCAGCATAATCGCTGCAAAATGTGCGGACGCTCGCGCGGATATTTGCGCAAGTTCGGCCTTTGCCGGTTGCACTTCCGTGATTTGGCCCTTCGGGGAGAGATTCCTGGGGTGGCTAAGTCGAGTTGGTAGACAAGCAGTGGCCAGTAGTCAGTGGTTAGTTAGTGCGTCGCCGCGGGTTCTCGGCCTAGCTAAGGTCGAGCGAACGGGCGACGATTTCAGGAGAAGCAAAGCATGAGTTTGACCGATCCGGTCTCGGATTTTCTGACCCGAGTTCGTAATGCCATCAAGGCACGGCAGCCGAAGGTCGATGTTCCGCATTCCAAGCTGAAGGCGGAGATTGCCCGCATCTTGAAGGAAGAGGGCTACATTGCCAACTTCAAGACTACCGACGAAGATGGGCATAAGGTACTGCGCGTGTATTTGAAGTACAGCTCGGACAATGCTTCGCCCATGTCGGACCTGAGGCGGGTGTCGCGTCCCGGGTGCCGCGTGTACGTGGGGCACAGCGAGATACCGCGGGTGCTCGGCGGCCTGGGGATCAACATTCTGACTACGCCCAAAGGGGTGATGACCGGACGGCAGGCGCGCAAAGAGGGCGTCGGCGGCGAAGTACTGTGCGAGATTTACTAGCTGCTAATTGCTAGCTGCTAGTTACTAAGGGTTAATTATGTCGCGAATTGGAAAGAAACCTATACCGTTACCCAAAGGCGTGACCTATGCCGTCGAGGGCAACACCGTACGCGTGAAGGGTCCGAAGGGCGAAGTCGTGACCCACATGCCCGGCGGTGTAAAGTTGGAGCAGAACGACGGCCACCTGCTGGTGGTGCGGGAAGATGATTCGAAGGCGGCGATTCACGGGCTGGTGCGAGCGCTGGTCAACAACTCCGTGGAAGGCGTGACCAAGGGTTGGTCTAAGGAATTGGACATCGTCGGCATCGGCTATCGCGCCGAGATGAAGGGCAAGGGCACTGTGGTATTTACGCTGGGCTATTCGCATCCCATCGAATATCCACTGCCCGCCGGTATCGAGGTGACGATCGATCCCAAGCAGACGCACTTGACCATTAGCGGTATCGACCGGCAGAAGGTGGGATTTGTGGCGGCCGAGATGCGCGGCCTGCGTCCACCCGATCCTTACAAGAATAAGGGCGTGCGCTACACCAACGAGCGGCTGAAGAAGAAGGTTGGCAAGACGGGAGCGAAATAAAGCAGTTGCCGGTTGTCAGTTGTCAACTCGCAACTAGCAACTAGCAACTAGCAACTAGCAACTAGCAACTAGCAACTAGCAACTAGCAACTAGGGCCCGATGCAGGATGACAGCCGCACGTTGTGCCAAGCATCAGTGGCGTAACGGTAGAAAACGAGTGCCGGTAGGCGCGGAGTCAGCTTAGCCCAGGACGGAGTCCTGGGTAGGCGACGAAAATAGGGCCGAGTCCCCGCGGGGACGGCAGATGACCGCAGAAGATGAGATCCGAGCCGCAGATCAGGCGTGGCTGAAAGCTTTCGCAGCCAGGGATCTCGAGAAGTCCCTCAGCTTCTGCGCTGCCGATTGCGAAGTGCTTCCGCAGCACGCTGGCGCGGCAAAAGGACCTGAGGCGATTCGCGAGCTGTTTCACCGCTGGTTCAAGCCAGGCCTGAAGATTCGCTGGACGCCGGACCGGGTGGAAGCTTCCGGCGAGCTGGGATTTTCCAGCGGCAGCTATGAGATGTCGTTTGAAGAGAGCGGCACAACAATCAGCGATCGCGGCAAGTACGTGATCGTCTGGAAAAAGCAGGCGGACGGAAGTTGGAAGGTAGTTCGGGACATTTCGAATTCCGACCTGGCGATACAGAAGTAGAGGGGACGACGCGGTTCGAAACCCGGGATTAGGAACAGAAGATGCTTTCGAAGACTTCAAAAGATAAAACCCGCCAGAAGGTACACACCCGTATCCGCAAGCATCTGGCGGGCACAACCGAGCGTCCGCGGCTGAATGTGTATCGCTCGGTGAACCACATTTACGCGCAGGTCATCGATGATGCGCAAGGCGTGACCCTGGTATCGGCAACCTCGGTGGAAAAGGGCAAGGGGATCAAGGGCGACAAGCGCCCGACCGGGGGTAATGTGAGCTCCGCCAAAGAAGTGGGCAAGCTGATTGCCCAGCGCGCCAAACAGAAAGGCATCAGCAAAGTAGTTTTCGATCGCGGCGGATACTTGTACCACGGGCGCATTAAGGCGCTGGCGGATGCGGCAAGAGAAGCCGGGTTGAAGTTTTGATTAAGCGGGCCTTTGGCCCGCGTCGCGACGAAACATTTACGTCACTCGCGACGGCGAAAAGCATCCCTCGGCTCCGTCCGCTGAAGCGGACTCCGCTCGGGATGACAAACGTTGATGTGAATAGCGAGAAGCGAAGAGCGAAAAAATGCCAACAGTAAAGAAGAAGCTGGACGCGGGCCAATACCAACTGAAAGACCAGGTGGTCTCGATTAACCGCGTCACGAAAGTCGTCAAAGGCGGCAAGAACCTGTCGTTTGCGGCGCTGGTGGTGGTGGGCGATCCGAGTTCTGCCGTCGTGGGTTACGGCTCCGGCAAGGCCAAAGAAGTTCCCCAGGCCATCCGCAAAGGAATCGAGTCGGCCAAAAAGAACCTATTGCGGGTGAACCTGACGCAGACCACAATCCCGCACCAGGTGCTGGGTCGCTATGGTTCCGGCATGGTGCTGCTGAAGCCGGCGGCGGAAGGAACCGGGGTGATTGCCGGCGGTGCGGTGCGCGCGGTGATGACTTCGGCGGGCGTGCAAAACGTGCTGACGAAGTCCATCGGCACCACCAATCCGCATAACGTGATCAAGGCTACGTTCAATGCTTTGGGAAAGCTGCGCGATCGCCAGGAAGTGGCGGCCCAACGCGGCAAAGCCGTCGAGGAATTGTAATTATGGCGCGGGTTCGAAAGAAAACACAGACAACGGCAGCAGCTCCGGGAACGAAGATCCAGTTGAAATGGGTGCGGTCGGCAATCGCGGCGCCGGTGAAGCACAAGCTGGTGATCAAGGGTCTCGGCTTCACCCGTCTGAACCAGGTGGTGGAGCGCGAGGACACGCCCTCGATCCGCGGCATGGTAGCCAAGGTGCCGCATCTGGTGGAGATTGTGAAGTAGTGGTGCTTTGTAACAGGGCACGACTTCACAGGCTGCTGAAAAAAGAACCAACTTAGTAATTTCAGTCATTTTGACGAACGAAGATTCAATCACTTGCAGTCCGTTTTTTCGCCGAAATGACTCCAAAAAGACTTTTTGAGCAGCCTCTTCAGTCGTGCCGCTACATGGCAAGAAAAAGTGCAGCAGCTTTAGCTGCTGAGCAGGGGCTAAAGCCCCGATCATAAAAGGCGCGTTTCGGCACGACTAAAGTCGTGCCCTGTTACAAACCGCGACGGGTATCGAAAATGAACTTAAGCAATCTACGAGCACCGCGCAAATCATCGGAGAACCGCAAGCGCGTGGGACGCGGCATGGGCTCGGGCATGGGCAAGACGTCCACCCGCGGCCATAAGGGACAGGGTTCACGCAGCGGCTCGCGCCTGATGCGCGGCTTCGAAGGCGGCCAGATGCCGCTGCATCGCCGTTTACCCAAACGCGGCTTCGTTAACATCTTCCGCACCGAATACGAAGTCGTAAATCTGGAGAAGCTGGCCAGCCTGAGCGATAGCGAAATCACCCCCGAAGTGCTGCGCCAGGCGGGGATGGTAAGCTCGAAGAAATCCCTGGTTAAGGTGCTGGGCCAGGGCGAGCTGTCCAAGGCGCTGACCGTACACGCGCACAAGTTTTCCAAGTCGGCCCAGGAAAAGATTGAACGGGCTGGGGGCAAAGTAGTGGTCAGTGGCCAGTGAGCAGTGGCCAGTTGTAGTCGAGTCCCCGCATTTCGAGTTCGTGCTGTGGCACGCATGTTCTGAGTAGTTTGTTTTTGCTGACCACTGGTCACTGACCACTGGCCACTGAGGTTCCGATGCTTGAGAAGTTAGCCAACGTATTCCGCGTTCCCGATCTGCGCAAGCGCATTCTGTTCACGCTGGGGTTGCTGGCGGTGTACCGTCTCGGCGGTCACATTCCCACGCCGGGTATCAACGCCGACAAGCTGGCGCAGTTTTTCGATCAGAACCGGGGCAGCTTTCTTGGGTTTATCGATCTGTTCAGCGGCGGGCAATTACGCCGCTTGACGGTCTTCGCGCTGGGCATCATGCCCTACATCACGGCGTCGATCATTCTGCAGTTGATGACCGTGGTCTACGAGCCGCTGGCCAAATTGCAGAAGGAAGGCGAGCTGGGGCGCAAGAAGATCACGCAGTGGACGCGCTATCTGACCTTGGGTCTGAGCGCGGTGCAATCGTTGGGCATCGCCTACACCCTGCAGAGGCAACCTGACTTCGTCCTCAATCCCGGAATCGGTTTCGTGCTGATGACCGTGCTGACCCTGACCACGGGCAGCGTCTTCATCATGTGGCTGGGCGAGCAGATTACGGAGCGCGGCATCGGCAACGGCATGTCGCTGCTGATCTTTGCGGGCATTGTTGTCGGACTGCCGCGCGGCGTAGCCGACCTCTTCCAGAAGGCGCAGTCTCAGGCCTGGGGCGCATTTACCGTTCCGGCCATGCTGCTGCTAATGGTCCTGATGGTCGCGGTGGTCGCCTTCATCGTCTTCGTGGAACGCAGCGAGCGCCGCATTCCGGTGCAATATGCCAAGCGCGTGGTCGGGCGCAAGATCATGGGCGGACAATCGACCCACCTGCCGCTGCGCGTCAACTCCGGCGGCGTCATGCCGGTGATCTTTGCCTCCTCGGTGCTGACCTTGCCGCAGACGGCGGGGGCGCTGCTGAAGGGCAAGAGCCCGTTCATCGATAAGATGTTGGGCCAACTCGGCTGGGGCGAGCCCATGTACACGCTGCTGTACGCTGTCGGCATCGTTTTCTTCGCCTATTTTTACGTGTCCATCGTCTTCAACCCCAACGAGGTTGCCGACAACATGCGCAAGTACGGCGGGTTCATCCCCGGCATCCGGCCGGGCGCGAGGACCGCGAACTACATCAACGACATTCTGACGCGCATTACCCTGGTCGGCGCGCTCTATCTGATCCTGATCTCGTTCATCCCCGAATGGATGATCGCCGGCATTCGCCTCAACCACTTGTACGGGCCGATCGGCAACTTCTTCGAACGGCTGCCACCCTGGGTGACGAACGGTTTAGGCGTGAACTTCTATTTCGGCGGGACTTCGCTGTTGATCGTGGTCGGCGTGGCCATGGACACCATCAATCAGGTCGAATCGCAACTGGTGATGCGGCATTACGAAGGTTTCACCCCGCGCAGCGGGCGAGTGCGGGGGCGCAGGGCAACGTGGTAAGCAGGGGCTAGTGGCCAGTGGCCAGAAAAAACGGTAGCTAAGGTAGGGTATTACTGACCACTAGCCACTGGCCACTGCTTTTCGGAGTACCGGGAGCTCCGATCGACAAGGACGCGAACATGGAAGTGCAGGCTTCCGCGGCAGTGGGTGTACAGGCGAAGATGCGCATAACCGGTCCCATCATCCTGCTGGGACCACCGGCGGCCGGCAAGGGAACGCAGGCCAAGCTGATTGCGGAGACCTTCGGTATCCCGCAGATCTCCACTGGAGATATTCTGCGGGGAAACGTGGCTCGGAAGACCGAGTTGGGCATGAAGGCCAAGGCCATCATGGAGCGCGGCGATCTGGTTCCCGACGAACTGGTCTGCGACATGGTGGCGTCGCGCTTGCAAGAGGCGGATTGCGAGCGTGGGTTCATCCTGGATGGTTTTCCGCGAACGGTGCGGCAGGCGGAGTGGCTGGATGCGCAGCTCGCCAACATGCGAGCGTGCAAGAAGGGTGACGTCGCTGCCCAGCAGGCGTGCGCGGCGCCGGTTGTGATCCGGTTGATGGTAGATTATAATATTCTACTGCAACGGATTACCGGACGGCGTTCGTGTCCCACCTGTGGGCAAGTTTATAACGTCTACTTCCAGCCTCCCAAAGTCCAGGGCATCTGTGATGTTGATGGCACGCCGCTGGTAACGCGCCCGGACGATGAGGAAAGCGTTTTTGCCGAACGCATGAAAGCTTACGAGCAGCAGACGCTGCCGCTCGTCGGCTATTACCGTGAACGCGGTCGGCTGATCGAAGTAAACGGCGAGCAGCCGGTAGAAGAGGTCATGGCGCAGGCGTTCAGCGCGATCGAGAATGTCAATCGTCTGTAAGTCGTCCTCCGAGATCGAGAAGATGCGCCGCAGCGGACATATTGTGCGGCAGGTCCTGGAGGCTGTGAAGGAAACGGTAGCGCCGGGACGCTCCACCATGGACCTGGAACGCGTGGCCGAGCGCCAAATTCGCGACCTGGGCGCGAAGCCCGCCTTTAAGGGCTACTACGATTATCCCTGTGTGCTGTGCACGTCGATTAATAACGAGATCGTGCATGGCATCCCGTCCGAAGAACGACGGCTGAAGCCGGGAGATATCGTTTCCATCGACTGCGGCGTCGTGCTGGATGGCTATTACGGAGATGCCGCCATCACCGTGCCGGTGGGCGAACTGACGCCCGAGGTGCAGAAGCTGGTGGATGTGACGCGCGAGTCGCTCGAGCAGGGAATCGAGGCCGCGCGCGTGGGCAATACTGTCGGTGATGTTGGCGCGGCAGTCCAGGAGGTCGTCGAGAAGAACGGCTTCAGCGTGGTGCGCGAGTTTGTGGGCCACGGCATCGGCACCAAGCTGCACGAAGATCCCCAGGTGCCGAACTTCGGCAGGCGCGGTTACGGTCCGAAGCTGCGCGACGGCATGGTGCTGGCCATCGAGCCGATGGTGAACATGGGCCGTCCCGAGACGCGGCTGCTGGATGACAAGTGGACGGCCGTGACTCAAGACGGAAGCTACAGTGCCCACTTCGAGCACTGCATAGCGGTGACGCGCAATGGGCCGGTGATTTTGACGGAGTAGTGGCTAGTGGCCGGTGGTCAGTGGCCAGAGAAAAGCGGTCGACATATCGGGGTTGAAACTAGCCACTGGCCACTGGTCACTGGCAACTGGGAGCGAATGAGTAAGGAAGACGCGATTGAAGTGATGGCAGTGGTCATTGAACCGCTGCCCAATGCGATGTTTCGGGTCGAACTGGAGAACAAGCACCAGGTGCTGGCGCACGTCTCCGGCAAGATGCGCAAGAACTTCATTCGCATTCTTCCCGGCGACCGGGTCGCGGTGGAGCTGTCGCCGTATGACCTGACGCGCGGGCGGATTGTGTATCGATATAAATGAGAAGTTGCCGGTTGTCAGTTGTCGGTAAGAGTGACTGAGAACTGACAACCGGCAACTGACAACGGGGATTTATGAAAGTCAGGGCATCGGTCAAGAAGATTTGCGATAAGTGCAAGGTGATCCGCCGCCACGGCGTGGTGCGCGTGATCTGCGAAAACTCGAAGCACAAGCAGAGACAAGGTTAGGTTAACTGGCCACTGGCCACTAGAGGTTACACATGGCACGTATCGCAGGCGTGGATCTTCCGCGCAACAAGCACATCAGGATCGCGCTGACCTATATCTACGGCATCGGCAACTCGCGTTCCGCGAACATTCTCGGTTCGGCGAAGGTCGAGCCCACCAAGAAGGTCAGCGACCTGAACGAGGACGAGGTCAACCGCATCCGCCAGGTCATCGAGCAGGAAGGCAACGTCGAGGGCGATCTGCGCAAAGACATTTCGATGCATATCAAGCGGCTGATCGAAATCGGCTCGTATCGCGGCTTTCGTCATCGCCGCAGCCTGCCGGTTCGGGGCCAGCGTACGCACACCAACGCTCGCACCCGCAAAGGTCCGCGCAAGGGCACGGTGGCGAATAAGAAGAAAGCGAGCGCAAAGACATAATTTATGGCTAAAGCAGCAGGCAGCGCCGCCGACAAGAAGGGCAAGACGAAGAAGTTCAAGAAGAAGGAGCGCAAGCACGTCCCGCATGGACTGGTGCACGTGCAGGCCTCCTTCAACAACACCATCGTCACCATCTCCGATCTCAACGGCAACACGGTGTCGTGGAAGAGTTCGGGATCGCTGGGCTTCCGCGGCTCGCGCAAGGGGACACCGTTTGCCGCACAGCAGGCAGCGATGAACGCTGCCAATCAGGCGCGCGATCATGGCATGCGCAGCGTAGACGTGCGGGTCAGCGGGCCGGGTTCAGGACGCGAGTCCGCGGTGCGCGCGCTGGCGGCTGCAGGTTTGGATGTCCGCTCCATCAAGGACGTGACGCCGGTTCCGCATAACGGCTGCCGTCCCCCGAAAAGAAGGCGCGTCTAACGACGCGCGGTTGTCGGTTGTCAGTTGCCGGTTGTCAGAATCTCTGTAATCGATGCTTCGCTGACCACGGACAACTCTTCAGAAGCGAATACAAACGCTGGTACGAATCAGACCGTTGGGTTGCAACATCTAATTCGTATCCCAAACAACTGGAACTGGATCGGGAGGAAGCGCCGCCATGCGCGTAAACCGATCGACACTGAACTAGGAGAAGAACTTGGCACGCTACAAAGACGCAGTATGCCGCCTTTGCCGCCGTGAGGGTATGAAGCTGTTCCTCAAGGGCGGAAAGTGCTTCACGGACAAGTGTCCGATCGAAAAACGTAACTTCGCGCCTGGCCAGCACGGCAAAGACCGCAGGGCGAAGATCGTAGGCTACGGCCTGCAGCTTCGCGAAAAACAGAAAGCCAAGCGCATCTACTTCGCGCAGGAAGGCCAATTCCGCAACTACTTCGAGCGGGCGGCGCGCCGTAAAGGCGTTACCGGCGAAGTGTTGCTGCAGCAGCTTGAGCGCCGTCTCGACAACGTGGTGTACCGGCTTGGCTTTGCCGTTGCTCGCCGGCAGGCGCGGCAGTTGGTGCGTCACGGGCACATTGCGGTGAACGGCCGCAAGGTGAACATTCCCTCTTACCAGGTGAATGTAGGCGACGAGATCGCAGTGCGCGAAGGCAGCAATAAGCTGGCGATGCTGGAGATTGCGAAGGATTTCGCCAGCCATCAGGCGCCGCCGGCATGGCTGGAGGTCGATCGCGACGGTTATAAAGGCCGCGTGCTGGCCTTGCCGACGCGTGCTGATATCAACCTGCCGATTAACGAGCAGCTCATCGTCGAGTTGTACAGCAAGTAAAGGCAGCAGGTAGGGCCGCAACTAGCAATTAGCACTTGGCGCTTAGCATTTGGCAGTTACAGCATTTGCCCTTTGATCTCGCCAAGAGAGGTCCCGGATCCGGGATTTGGCTGTAATCTCCGATGTTGGGTGCACAGCTTGCACGGGAAGGAACCGAGTCCCGCGCAGCGGGACGGAAGAGCTTAGCCCAGCGCTTCAGCGCTGGGTAAGGTTCAATTTAAGATTCGGAGCCCCTTCAGGGGCGACACAAGCTGCCGCCGGCTGAAGCCGGCTCACACATGAGAAGAATCGGCTGGGCGCGGACCTAAAGGTCCCCTCTGCCCGAGACGAAACGCGGTAGAGCGGGCCTGAAGGCCCGCTCTACCGAACACGAAACCATCGCGGCAACGCCGCCACAACCTTCGCACCAGATCAGCCGGAATTCCACCGCGCCACAGGGGCGAAGAGAACAGGAGTCACAAATGCTTTGGAAAGGCTTTCAGAAACCGAAACGGCTGGCCACTGACACCGAGACCTTGACCGACAAGTACGGTCATTTCTGGGCACAACCGTTCGAACGCGGATTTGGCACCACCATCGGCAATGCGCTGCGCCGCGTGTTGCTTTCGTCCATCGAGGGAGCTGCGGTCACCGCGGTCAAAATCGAAGGCGTATTGCACGAGTTTCAGTCCATCCCGGGGGTGGTCGAGGACGCCACCGACATCATCCTCAACCTGAAGCAGATTCCGTTTCGCCTGAACGGGGACGCGCCCAAGGCGATTTACCTGCGCGCCGACCAGCCCGGAGTGGTGACCTCGGGCATGATCGAGGCCGATGCCGACGTTGAGGTGCTCGACAAAGAGGTCTATATCGCCACCATCAGCGAGGGCGGCAAGCTGGATATGGAGATGCGGCTGAAGAAGGGCCGCGGCTACGTCTCGGCCGACAAAAACTTCGACGAGGACCTCGGGCTCGGGTTCATCCCCATCGACTCGGTGCACTCGCCGGTGCGCAAGTGCAACTACTCGGTCGAGGCCGCGCGTCTGGGCCAGATCACCGATTACGACAAGCTGGCCATCGAGATCTGGACGAATGGCTCGGTGACTCCCGCCGACGCACTGGGATTGGCGGCGAAGCTTTTGAAGGACCACATGAACATCTTCATCAACTTCGAGGAGGAGCTGGAGGCACAGGCTGCGGGTGCCGGCGACAAGCCGGAGATTCGCAACGAGAACCTGAACCGCTCGGTGGAAGAGCTGGAGCTCTCGGTGCGCAGCTACAACTGCCTGAAGAACGCCAATATCCAGACCATTGGCGAGCTGGTGCAGAAGAGCGAGGCCGAGATGCTCAAGACCAAGAATTTTGGGCGCAAGTCGCTGAACGAAATCAAGGAGATTCTGTCGTCGATGGGATTGAGCCTGGGCATGAAGATCGACGAGCACGGTAACGCCGTGCCGGGCAGCTCTTCGGCAATGTCATCTATGTCGAGCTTCGCGTCGACGAATTACGGGATCGACTCGGGATATTGAGAAGCAGTGGCCAGTGGTCAGTGGCCAGCGAGTGATTTGTAACAGGGCGCGACTTCAGTCGTGCCGAATGAGTTGAATTGAGAGCCGGGCTTTAGCCCCTGACTGGCTACTGACTACTGGCTGCTGAGGACTGGACATGCGTCATCGTAGAGCAGGATGGAAGTTGGGACGGAACACGGAGCACCGGCGCGCGCTGCTGCGCAACTTGGTGACCTCGCTGATCGTGGAAGAGCGCATCGAGACCACCATCACCAAGGCCAAGGCCATGCGCCCGCACGTGGAGAAGATGATCACCCTGGGCAAGCGCGGCGACGTGGCCGCACGCCGTCTGGCCGCATCGTTTCTGATGACGCGCGACGCCGTCGATAAGCTCTTCGAGATTTCCTCGCGCTACGGTGACCGCCAGGGAGGATATCTGCGCATCATCCACTCCGGCTTCCGCCGCGGCGACGGCGGCGATCTGGCCTTCGTCGAACTGCTCGGCAGCGAAAAAACGCTCGACGAAAAGCGCCAGAAGCGCGCCGAACTCCGCGCCAAGCGCGCCGAAGAGAGCCGCAAGGCCCTCGAAGCCGCCGAGGAAGAGAACAAGGCGATGCGCGAACAGGAAGCGGCCAACGAGTCGGCACCACCTGAAGAGAAGGGTGACAAGTAGGGGCGCAGCAGCCGCGCGAAGTCTTCGGACGGTCAAGCCGGCATTCCGCAGTGGTTTAGATCCCTTGCAGTGCAGCCGTATCCGTTTTGAAGGGGCACGCCTTCAGTGTCTGCGTGAGAACTAGATTTTCCTTGAGGCAGTGGAGCAGGAAGCACGAAAATCGAACCCCGCAGGGGTGGCTGTGCCGTTAGCCCAGGACGGAGCGCAGCGGAGTCCTGGGTCAGGTGGGAAATTTCTCCGAGCCGCGGAGCGGCGGCATAGTTCTCACGCAGACACTTCAGGCGTGCCGAAGGCTGACAAAAGAGGGCGGCTGAAGCCGCGCCCTTTCAAAGCGGATGCAGAAACTGTGAAACTGTTTTAGCTCGGCTTAGCCGATTCCATCACGTAGACCCGATTGGGATTGCCGGGTTGGATCTGGTTTTTCTCGAAGCAGGTCTTGATCCTTCGCCGCAGTTCGCGACGCACGCTGTCCTGCGTCCCAGGGCGCGTTTTCACCAGCATTAGATAATCCACCTCATCTCCGCTCACCTTTTCGATGCCCGGCACCTGGGGTTTGGCGACAATCATCGGGCCGAACTCGCTGTCTGCCGCCAGCTCGTCCCCCACTTCCTGCAACAGCTCGATCACCTTGTCAGTGTCCGTGTTGTAGGCCACGGAGATGTGCAGGGCAAGCTGCGTCCAATCGCGCGTGAGATTACTGACGACGGTAATCTGGCTGCTGGGCACGTTGTGTAGGGTGCCGTCCGCATCGCGCAGAATCGTGCGCCGCAGCGTCACCATCTCCACCGTCCCTTGCACGCCGGCAATCTTGACGACGTCGCCGATGTCGTATTGGTTCTCGACCAGGATAAAGAAGCCGTTGATGAAATCGTGCACCAGCGTTTGTGCGCCAAATCCGACCGCAACTCCGGCGATGCCCGCGCTGGCCAGCAGCGGTCCCATATTGATGCCCAGCAGCGGCAGAATTTGCAGCGCCGCAACGAACAGGATGAGGAACACGCCGACGCTGTAAATCACGCCGGAGACGGTGCGGATCTGCTGCCGGCGAAGCGCCGACGGCAGGCCCTCCTTGCCGCTGAGATCGCTGACGTGCCTGGCCGCCACCTTAAGCAGCCGCGTCAGGATGAACGCGAGGATCAGGACCGCGATGATGCGCGGCACCTGATGGCGGACGAAGTCGAAGCTGTCGTCGCTCCAGCTATTCAGGATCTGAAGGAGGTTGTGCTCGCCGCCCTCCGGCCCCCATACGATTGTTGTGAACCGCTGCAACAAAGAAGACATTCTGGCGGATTATAAAGCCGGCGTTGGCGAAATTCTCTCCCGCCGCGGCGCTTGCTCGCCGACGATGCGAACGAGCAATATAATCACGGGATCATATGAGACACGCTTCCCATTTCCCACGCAGAGTGTCCATGGTTTGCCTGGCCATTGCAATGCTTACTCTCCTCGTTCTGAACTGCCGTGCCCAAATCCAGAATCAGCCCCCTTTGCCTGGCCAGCGGCCACCGGCCGGCGTGGCTCCTGACGACGTGTGGCAACAACAGCAGCGCAAGGAGATGGAGAAGAAAGCCAACCTTCAGCGCCAGGAGGAGATCAAAAAAGATTCCGAGAAATTGCTGGAATTGGCAACCGAGCTAAAACAATCCGTTGATAAGAGCAGCGAAAACACCTTGTCATTGGATGTGATCAAGAAGGCCGAGCAGATCGAGAAGCTGGCCAAGGCGGTGAAGGAAAAAATGAAGGGGCCGTGAATTAGTCGTCAGTTGCCGGTTGTCAGTTGTCAGAGGTTCCAGTGCGGAGGACCTTCGAGCACAATCAGAGATTTTGATTGTCTGGCGTCATTCACCGGATAAGCCAGCGAGCGTCCAGGAGGCTATATGCCATTCAATAAATACGTGAAGGTTCCGGGCAGCGAGCGCCAGCCTATGACAGGCGCAACCCAATCTGGGCAGCTCGATCCGAACGAGATCATGCAGGTGACGCTGGTTCTGCGCCCGCGCCCGGGCGAGAAAGCCGAGTCTTTGGCTAAGCTCATCGCGAGCGGCCAGCGCATTTCGCGTGAGGAATTCCAACAGCGCTACGGAGCGGACCCTGCCGATGTGCAGACGCTGATGGCTTTCGCCGGACATTTTGGACTGGCAACGGCGAACGTAAACCTCGCGGCAAGAAGCGTCACCCTGAGCGGCAAGTCGAGCGACTTTGCCAATGCTTTCCAGGTAAAGATGCAGCGCTATCACTACAAAGGCGGCTCATATCGCGGACGTACCGGCGCCGTAAACATCCCGCAAGAACTGAGCGGCATCGTGGTGAGCGTCCACGGACTCGACAACCGGCCGCAGGCGAAGACGCATTTCCGTCTCGCCGACACTAGCGCTGCCGCTGCCGCGGTCTCCTACACGCCGTTGCAAGTCGCCGAGGCTTACAGCTATCCCACGAACCTGAACGGTAGCGGCGAGACCATCGGCATCATCGAGCTGGGCGGCGGCTACAATCAGTCCGATCTCGACACTTTTTTCAGCGGCCTGGGAATCTCGCCTGCTCCGACGGTGGTAGCCGTTTCGGTTGACGGAACACAAAACGCGCCGACCGGCGATATCAACGGCCCGGACACGGAGGTCGGGCTGGACATCGAAGTCTCCGGCGCGATCGCGCCCGGCGCAACCATCGCCGTTTACTTCGCGCCCAATACCGATGCCGGTTTTCTCGACGCCATCAATCAGGCGGTGACGGACATGGTGAACAAGCCGTCGGTGCTGTCCATCAGTTGGGGCGGGCCGGAGTCTTCGTGGACGGCGCAGTCGCTGCAGTCCTACAACAGCGCGTTACAGTCGGCAGCGGCCATGGGCGTGACCGTGTGCGTGGCTTGTGGCGATAACGGTTCCACCGACGGCGTGACCGACGGCCTCGATCATGTCGACTTTCCCGCGTCGAGTCCCTATTCGCTGGCCTGCGGCGGAACGACGCTCGAACTCAGCGGCGAAACCGTTGAGAGCGAGGTGGTGTGGAACGATCTCGCCAGCGGCGAAGGCGCCACCGGCGGCGGCGTCAGCGGGACCTTTCCGCTGCCTTCCTGGCAAGCTAACGCCAATGTACCGCCGTCAACCAATCCCAGCGGTTACATAGGCCGCGGCGTTCCCGACGTGGCGGGCGATGCCGACCCGGCAACCGGTTACGACGTTGAAGTGGATGGCTCCAGCTTTGCCGTCGGAGGAACCAGCGCCGTCGCGCCGCTGTGGGCAGGATTGATCGCGCTGATCAATCAGTCGCTCGGCAAGTCCGTGGGCTACCTTAACCCGACTCTGTACCAGAACATTGGCGAGAATGTCGGCGCCTTTAATGACATCACCTCGGGCAACAACGGCGACTATAGCGCCGGTCCGGGATGGGACGCGTGCAGCGGCTGGGGCAGTCCCGAGGGAACAAATCTCCTGGCAGCACTGTCGGGCACCACCCCAACTCCGACGCCCACTCCCACTCCAACGCCAACACCGCCCACTCACCACAGGCGGAAGCATAAGCATGAATCGAAGTCCAAGCCGAACTCGAAACCGAAGAGATAGCTGAAGTAGAAGAGTTGGTGCCCCTGAGCCTGCGTCCTTCCTTTGGACGCCAACCTGGGCGGACTAGGACGAATGCTTCGAACACTCGGAGTGAGTCGTGCCCCCGGCCGTCGGCAAAACCTGCCCGGCTTAATGCTGGCTTTGCTGCAAGAGTTCCTTCAAGTATCCCTGCCATACCGCCGCACCGGTGTGCGTGCCGTGCCCGCTCGTCTGCTCGGCTATGGGCATCAGCACGAAGCGTCCGTTCTTCACCTTCCTGCTCTCCTGCTCCGCAATGCCCAACTCAGGCGGATTGATGAAATCGTTAGCGAAGTTGACGAACATCACCTGCGCGACAATCCTGTCGAGCTGTGGTGAAGCGTCATACCCCTTGGAAGCGCGCACTGCGTAGAGAAGATCGTGTCCGTATTCGCGATTGCGAGACGAAGGAAGCTGCCGCTAAGTGCCAACTGCTACCCGCAACTGCCGTACTGCTCGTCGCTGACGTGCTCCAGCCAAACGACCGCTCTGCCGTCGAGCTTCTCCTGAACGGCGATGTGCGTCATCGCAGTCGCCGGCGCGGCGCCGTGCCAGTGCTTCTCGCCGGCCGCGATCCAAACCACGTCGCCCGGCCGAATCTCCTCGATCGGCCCTCCCCAGCGCTGCACCCGGCCGCAGCCTGCGGTGACGATCAGCGTTTGTCCGAGCGGATGCGTGTGCCACGCCGTCCGAGCGCCGGGTTCGAAGGTCACAGCAGCTCCCGCCGCGCGCGCCGGCTCAGGGGCGCGAAACAGCGGATCGATCCGCACCGTTCCCGTGAACCACTCCGCCGGCCCTTTCTCGGATGCTTGGGAGCCAGCTCGCTTAATCTCCATCTTAAGATTCCTTATCGAGGGTCTACTCAGGGGCGGGGCAGTTCTTCCAGTTCACGCAAACTGCCTCACCCCTCGGCTAGGCTCGGGGCAGGCTCTGGCTAAGTGATGGCCAGAATGGGACACCCACGATTCTCTCTTCGAATGAGTAGCACTTGCAATCACCGCCCGACCATTCTTTGCATATGTTCCGGATAGCGTGCGCCCTGCACCGGAATTTTTGCAGCGGCAGTTTCCAACTCGCGCAGATCGGCGGGCGAGAGCTCCACGTTCAGCGCTCCGAGATTTTCTTCCAGCCGATGCAGCTTCGTCGTACCGGGGATGGGCACGATCCATGGCTTCTGCGCCAGCAGCCACGCCAGCGCGATCTGCGCCGGTGTCGCCTTCTTTTGCTGCGCGAATCTGCCGATCACCTCCAGCAGCGCCTGGTTCGCCTTGCGGTTCTCGGGCGTGAAGCGCGGGAGGGAGTTGCGAAAATCGCCCGGGACGAATTTCGTCTCCTCGCTAATTTTGCCAGTCAGAAAGCCTCTGCCCAGCGGACTGAAGGGAACGAAGCCGATGCCGAGTTCTTCGAGCGTGGGGATCGCCTCCGCTTCCGGCTCGCGCCACCACAGCGAGTATTCGTTTTGCAGCGCCGTCACCGGCTGAACCGCATGCGCGCGACGAATCGTCTTCACGCCCGCTTCCGACAACCCGAAGTGCTTCACCTTGCCTTGTTGAATAAGTTCCTTCACCGCGCCGGCAACATCTTCGATGGGCACTTCCGGATCGACGCGGTGCTGATAGAACAGGTCGATGACATCGGTCCTGAGGCGCTTGAGCGAAGCCTCGGCGACTTCTTTGATATGCTCCGGCCGGCTATCCAGGCCAGCCTGCTTGCCATTCGCATCGATCTTGAAGCCGAACTTGGTGGCGATCACGACGTTCGTGCGGAACGGAGCGAGCGCTTCGCCGACCAGCTCTTCATTCGTGTATGCCCCATAAACTTCCGCGGTATCGAAGAACGTCACACCACGTTCCACGGCCGCGTGAATCAGCGCGATGCCAGTCTGCTTGTCCACGGGCTGCCCAAGCCCAAAGCTCATCCCCATACAGCCCAGCCCAAGCGCCGAGACCTCAAGACCGCTCTTGCCGAGTTTGCGTTTGGGTAGGTCGTGATGCGTTTTGCCAGTGCTCATGCATGTCTCCTGTCCTCATAGTAAGGCCGCGACCCGAAAGTTGCAGCGTCCTCAAGATTTTTTGGCGCGGGATTGAGGACATTGCCCGCTCGATAGGCGGCATTCTTCACGTTAAAATGTGCTTATGACCGTTGCCGACATCAAACGGGCGATCGAAGGGCTCACTGATGAGGAGCGTGCGCAGTTAGCCGACTGGCTGGCTGAGCAGGATGCCGCAGCTTGGGACGAACAGATTGAGCGCGATTTTTCTCCCGACGGGCGCGGCGCCGAATTGTTGGGCAAGGTTGACGAGCAAATTCGGCGCGGGGAGGCGCGGCCGATGTCGGAAGGACCTCCCAAACCGTGACCTTTCGCTCTTTCGCACTTCCGGAATTTTGGAAGTGCTATGACAAGCTTCCTCAGCACATCCGGCAGTTGGCCGACAAGAAGTTCGCTCTATTCAGGGCCGAGCCCTTTCATCCTTCGCTAGAGCTGGAGCGAAAGGGGGAAGTTTGGACGGTGGATATTGGCCGTTCTTATCGAGCGATCGCCCGACGCAAAAGCGACGATTTCTACTGGTTCTGGATCGGCTCACACGAGGCGTATAACAAGCTCCTCAATCGCATGGGCTAAACCTGCGTCGCGAAAATCGCGCACCATCGCGCTAGTCATGCACGATTTCGGTGCTGTCGGCGGGCAGAGCGAGACCTTTCTCTCGGTATTCCGCAGCAAGCATCTGGCGCAGCGCGATACCGCTACAGCCTGCGTGCGACATTCTGGAATTCGCGTGCCGTCGCGCTAGGAAGGTTAGATATGCCCTCCCCTTCGGGGACGTCAGACGCATCGAGATGTTACGGCGTGATTTCCCATGCGACGCCACACCCGCCTCCATTGCACCCGGAGCTGGAGCCTCCCTGCAACGTTGTGCCATAGAGGTTGCCGTTTCGGTCAAAGACGACGTTGCTGATCGGGTTCTGACCGTCGCTGCACGGCCGGCTCAGACAGAAATCATGCAGCGAAGTATAAATCCACTCCCCATTCGATAGGGTCAGCTCGAAAACCGACCCGGCAATTGCATCGCCGCCCTGAAAAGACGTACCGTAGAGATTCCCGGCAGCATCCATCGAGAGCTTGTCCTCGGGCCCGCCGAAGCCGAGATTCGGTAGCAGCGTGTAATTCCAACTTCCGCCCGCCGGTGTCAGCTCAAAAGCGTAGCCCCCGCCAGTTGCGGAAGTGTTCGTGCTTCCGTACAGGTTTCCTGCGGCGTCAAGAATCACTCCGCCCCACGGATACTCTGGACCCTGCGGTCCAAAGTCGTACAGGTTCTGCTCGGTCCAACCGGAGCCGGAGGGAGACAATTCATAAATCGCGCCGAAACCATACCGTCCGCCGCCCAGGAACGCACCATACAAGTTGCCGGCGCCGTCGAGCACGACTCCGTTGCGAGGGCCCTCGCCATCGCCGTCGTTTTGCACGGTGTAAACCACCGATTGCGTCCAGCCGCCATCCGAGGGAGTTAACTTGTAGACCACACCTGCGCCGTTAGCACCCCCATTTTCAGTGGTGCCGTAGAGATTGCCGGCCGCATCGAACGTGAGTTCTCCGGACGGATTTGCTCCATCGTTCGTGCCCGTGAAGCGATAAAGCACGATCTCGGTCCACGGCGCCAGGACAGAGCGTGGTGCGGAGGCTGGCGGCCGCAGCCGGTAAACGGTGCCGCAGCCCAGCGTCGCACAACCGTTTCCGCCGCCATCCACGGTTGTTCCGTAGAGGGTTCCATCGCTGGCGATGATCACTCTGCCTTTCGGATAGGCGCCGTCATTGCCGCCCTGGAAGGTATACAGAGGCGTCAGCACCCAGCCGCTCCCCGAGCGCTTCAGCTTGAACACCGTGCCATAGCCGGCGCCGCCGTCAAACGTCGTCCCGTAGAGATTGCCGGCAGCATCGATCGAGAAGCCGGTTTGCGGGTTCGCCCCGTCGCCTGCGCCGGAGAAGTTATGGATGACCTGGAAGCTTTGCGCCCAGGCGGGTGGCGATAGCAATGTACCCGCAAGCACCAGAACTAGCAGAGACAAACAGACTTGGATTGTGGACAGAGACTTCCCTTTAGGTTCGCTCATAGCCTTCTTTCACTTTGTCGGAGGGTGCCCTACTGTACACCGAACGCGCAAAATGTTTCCAGAGAAAAAAGACGCAGGCAGACAGGGCAGGCGCCGCATCGCCTCCTGTGCCGTCGCTTTCGGTTGAGAAGATCAGAAAACTGCTCGCCGCTAGCGTCGCCCATCTCGGCTGTGGTGGGCGCACGCCGACCTGGCGCTAAAACGCGAGGGATTGTTAACCATGGAAGCGGAATGCACGGAAGAGCATAATCGGATTTAGCGTAGTCGTTGGAAGTCCTCGGGCAAGATGCCGAGCTGGCGGACGATCTTGAAGAACAATGGAGGACCGATCTCGCGCCCGCCGTGCAGAGGGATGGTAACAGCGCGTCCGTCGGGATGGTTCCAGCGCTCGTGGCTGCCGGTTTGCCTGGATTTCACAAAGCCCAGCCTGTGTGCGACGTTCTGAAAATCACGTGCCGTCGCGCTAGGCATGTACGATTTCGGTGCTGTCGGCGGGCAGCGCGAGACCTTTCTCGCGGTATTCCTCAGCGATGATACGGAATACGTTTGAGAGCTCGTGCAGGGCCTCTTCGCGAGTCGGCATCAACGCGTAGCACCCGGAGATGGCAGGAATCTCGGCAACCCAGGAACCGTCGTCCTGTGGGTAGAGGACCGTTTTGTAGTCTTTGAGTTCCACACAGTCTCCCAGCTGAAAGCAGTTTACCACCGTAGATAATGGCGCCTCCGACTGGACTGGCGTTGCGCACACGGCCAGCGCTGAAGGCGCGGCATATCTCAGCCCAGCGTTTCAACGCTGGGTACGCGAACCCAAAGGATCTCGAGTCCCGGAGACACAACCTATGAAGGTCTGGGTAGGGATGCGGCGACCTCCCGCGGCCCCCGGTAAGAGCGGTCTTAAACCCACGCTCTCTTACACGCATAATCGCCGACTGCCTACTCACTCACAGGAACCTTGCCGGTGCGCATACTAACCCTCGTACTCATCCACGTTTCTTTGATGCCGGCGTGCCAAACAACAAACTCATCCAGTTTTTCGCCTTGCCCGATCAACCAAAGATCGGTTATTTCTTCTGGAATATTAGGTGACGTCGCCGGCGGTTCGAAGTTCGTTAAGGCGCTCCACGCCAAGCTGCCGGCTGGCATATAAACCACCAGATGACGCTCGGCCGTATTCGCAGCGCCGAGCTTCTTGCGGTTGTCCTCTTTCCATGCCTCCGTTTCGCCCGTCTCTACGGCACGTCGAGAGCCAACTGCACCGGCTCCAATAGGGGGTCCGATCTCAATCGTGGGTTTGCCGTCCGTGTGAAGGACACTTCCGAAAGCTATGCGCAGATCGCGGCACATCTGCCGAGCGGTTGGAGTTCTGACAGGAGGGAAACTACCGATCCCTTCCTCCTCTAACTTGGCGAGATACGGATCAACACTCTGTCGAATCTTCATGATCTCGTCCGTTGCTGGAATGATTAGCCAGCTCTTTCTGCAATATTGCGCTTGGATGATTCGGCCCCCCTTTCTCTCGTCGCAAATTCTCGCCAGCATTCGCATGTATGTTTCATTTCTTGCTGCGGTTGCCTCGACTGCAGCCACGGTCCCGTCGGAGTAATGGAGTTTGAAGTCATATTGGCCATTGGACTGTTCAGACTGGTACTCCAGATTCGCGCCGGGAATGATCGCTTCGAGAACTCGTTTTGTAACGCTTTCGGGGATGTCCACTGAAATGATCCCCCAATCCAGCAAAGAAGGAAGGAAACAGGGCGATTCCCAATCGTTATCCAATCGCGCAAGCAACTCGCCGTTCAACCTGACCTCTTGTAGTAGCCCAATTTGCCTGAAGGATTCACGCGCTTGCGCGGCGGCGGGTAATGGGACTCAGGATACCATTCACCGCCATAGTTCTTCGCAAGGAGCCCGGTGCGACCACAGGTTACACAGGGAAATGTACGGAAGGTCTCAAACGCTACCATTCCCTCCCTCGCGAATGCCTTCTCCAGAATAGCTGAGGTTTCCGCGCTGAACTGTCCGTTGCAGGTCTTCATTTGCTGCGCCCTTTGGAATCGAAACAACTATAGCAAATGGAAAGCGAAAGTCTCAATTTAAGATTCGCAAAACGAAACGCCATCCCTTTCGAGATGGCGTTTGGTATTCAGCGATTTGTTAGTTCTTACCGCACGCTGCCCGTCAGCTCCGGTTGGGGTTGTTCCTTGTGGGCCGGGGCTTTCACGATGCGCATGCCGTAGAACGACTTCCACACGAAGAAGAACGACACCAGGAAGAACGCGACCGCCAGCACATGGCTGAAGCCCATGCCGTTGGTGTTCTGCAACTGCACCGCGAGTTCCACCGCGAGCAAGCCGAACAGCGTGGTGAACTTGATGATCGGGTTCATCGCCACCGAGGACGTGTCCTTGAAGGGGTCGCCCACGGTGTCGCCGACCACGGTTGCGTCGTGCAGCGCCGTGCCTTTCTGTTGCAGCTCGACCTCGACAATCTTCTTGGCGTTGTCCCAGGCGCCGCCGGCGTTGGCCATGAACATCGCCTGGTAGAGACCGAAGGCCGCAATCGAGATCAGATAGCCGATGAAGAAGAACGGTTCCACGAAGGCGAACGCCAGCGTCACGAAGAACACCGCGAGGAAGATGTTGAACATGCCCTTCTGCGCATACTTGGTGCAGATTTCCACGACCTTCTTGCTGTCCTCAACCGACGCCTTCTCCACGCCCTCAAGCCGGATGTTGGCCTTGATGAACTCAACTGCGCGATAGGCGCCGGTGGTCACGGCCTGCATGGATGCGCCGGTGAACCAGTAGATGATGGCGCCGCCCGAGATCAGGCCCAGCACAAATGGCGCGTGCAGCAGGGAAAGCTTGCCCACATTTTCCGTCAGCCCATTGGTGAGCGCCATGATGATGGAGAAGATCATGGTGGTTGCGCCGACCACGGCGGTGCCGATCAGCACCGGTTTCGCTGTCGCCTTAAAGGTGTTGCCCGCGCCGTCGTTGGATTCCAGCAGGTGCTTGGCGCGCTCGAAGTTCACGTTGATGTTGTAGTCGCGCTTCAGCTCGCCCTCAATCCCCGGTATCTGCTCGATCAGCGACAGCTCATACACCGACTGCGCGTTGTCCGTCACCGGGCCGTAGGAATCGACCGCGATGGTCACCGGGCCCATGCCCAGGAAGCCGAAGGCGACCAGGCCGAAGGCGAAGACCGCGGGGGCGAGCATCAGGCTGCCGAGACCCATCGTGCTCATGGCATAGCCGATGGCCATCAGTGCGACCATGGTGAATCCAAGGTAGTAGCAGGAGAAATTACCGGCCACCAGGCCCGAGAGGATATCGAGCGAGGCGCCGCCCTCATCTGCGGAGGTCACGACTTCCTTCACATGGCCCGACTCGACCGAAGTGAAGACCTTCACCAGTTCAGGAATAATTGCGCCGGCCAGGGTGCCGCAGGAGATGATCGTCGCCAGCTTCCACCATTGCGTGGTGTCGCCGCCCAGGTTGGGCACGATCAGGTAGGAAACGATGTAGGTCAACACGATCGAGACAATCGACGTCAGCCACACCAGCGAGGTCAGCGGGGATTCATAGTTCATCTCGTCGGCGTTGCCGTAGCGCGCCTTGGCGATGCCTTCGTTCAGGAAGTAGGCGACGGTGGCGGAGACCAGCATCATGATGCGCATGATGAAGATCCACACCAGCAACTCCACCTGCACGGTAGGATTGCGCACCCCCAGCAGGATGAAGGTGATCAGCGCTACGCCGGTGACGCCGTAGGTCTCGAAGCCGTCGGCCGAGGGGCCAACCGAGTCGCCCGCATTGTCGCCCGTACAGTCGGCGATAACGCCGGGATTGCGCGCGTCGTCTTCCTTGATCTTGAAGACGATCTTCATCAGGTCGCTTCCGATGTCGGCGATCTTGGTGAAGATGCCGCCGGCGATACGCAGCGCGGCCGCGCCCAGCGACTCGCCGATGGCGAAGCCGATGAAGCACGGGCCGGAGTAGTTGCCGGGAATGAACAGCAGGATGCACAGCATCATCAGCAGCTCGACCGAGATCAGCATCATGCCGATCGACATGCCGGCGCGCAAAGGGATCGAGTAGCACGGATACGGCTTGCCGCCGAGTCCGGCGAATGCCGTGCGCGAGTTGGCAAAGGTGTTCACGCGGATGCCGAACCACGCCACGCCATAGCTGCCGAGAATGCCGATGACGCTAAACGCCAGAATGATCGGGAGCGTCACGCCCACCGGATTGATCGGCCGCAGCCAGCCGAAGTAGGCCAGGATCACAACCGCGATGAATGCCCACAGGATCATCAGGAACTTGCCCTGGGTGATGACGTAGGTCTTGCAGGTCTCATAAATCAGCTCGGAGATTTCGCGCATGGCGCGGTGCACCGGCAGGTTCTTGAGCTGGATGTAAATGGCGAGCCCGAAGAGCAGCCCGAAGACGCAGAACGCCAGCCCGATGAGCAGGATGCTGTGGCCGTTCATGCCCAGGAAGCGGACGGTGGAGAGATCGGGGACCTGCAGGTTCGCTTCGCCGCCCGCCTCGCTCGGCTGGGCGAGAGCTGCGGAGGCGTGCAGCAGGAAAATGGCCAGCGCGGCACTCAAGATTTTGCCGGGGCCGTGAAGTTTTACCGACGATAGCCGCCGCAGAGGGGCGAGCCAGGTGTGCATAGAATTAGTCCTCCCGTGGGCGAAGGAGCGCCCACGATGATAGCGTTCGAGTTGTGACCCTGTGCCGCGAGCTAGCTCGCAGGCAGCGTTTCCTAGAAATAGTTGACCGCCCAGCCGGTCGGGCGCGCATGTCCGAAGCGCGACCCGGTCCATCGTGGACTAGGTTGAAGCTGGACATGTGGACCTGCTGGAATCCCGGAAACGCGCTTCCACTTCAACCGGGCCCCCGACTAGCCCCTCCTTTGGGCTGGGCGGGGTGGTCAGGACGGAAGTGTTGAGGTTTGGCCGCGTCGGGAATACTCTTGCACCGGTTTGTGTGCACATCTACACGCAACCCAGCGCGCACAAATGGCGCTTTTTTATAACATTTTGGGGCGGGGCGGGTCAATCAGGAAACAGGAATGGTCGTGGTACGCCCGTCGATGAAATCTTGGTGAAATAGCCGGGGAGGCATCTCATCCGGCATTGCAGCCGTCCGAGGTTGCACCATATACTCTAGTTGTAAGAACCGTGCATCAGGCGGTGCACGTGAAGTTGGGAGGGTCGTCTTCAGCAGTCGTGAGACGCAAAATGGCCCAGATCGCGCGCAAGCAGTGCGATCCCGGGCCCAGCGCAATCGACGAGATCCCCGGGCCGGGCGGCACGCTCTGCTTGCCTCAGCCCCCCGCACCTTGCTGAGGAGCGTTTTTTCGGTCCTGTTTCCTTCCGATTGCAAGCTTTGTCGTACTCCCCTCGACAACATCTCACGGATCCCCGTTTGCCAGGAGTGCCTGGCCGAGATCAAGCCGCTGCGCACACCGCAATGCCTGATGTGCGGCGATCGCCTGGCCAGTGCGCAACTGCTCATGGGCGATGGCCAGTGCGTCAATTGCCGGGAATGCCGGCCCGATTTCGCGCGCGCCGTTTCCTATGGTGAATACAAAGACGCCCTGCGTGGGCTGATCCACTTGCTCAAATATGAGGGCGTGACTCCGGCGCGGGCAATGCTTGGCGCAAGGCTGGCCGAAGCGATCCGCGAGCTGCTGCCCGCTTGCAACTCATCAAGCGGCCCCCGACTGCGCTCGGGGCAGGATCCGGTCGCCCTTGCTGACGACCCCGCAAATGGCAATCGCAAACTGCTGCTGGTTGCGGTCCCACTGCACCGCACCCGGCGGAAATCGCGCGGGTTTAACCAGGCAGAACTGATTGCCCGGGCGGCCGTGAAGAAGCTTCCTCACGAGCTGGAACTTGCGTCAAACATTCTGATTCGGCAGCGCGACACGGTGTCCCAGGTGGGACTCAGCCGCGAGGAGCGCATCGAAAATATGCGCGGCGCATTTCGCGTCAGCGATGCCGCCCGCGTGAAAGGGCGCCAGGTGATTGTGGTCGACGATGTGATGACCACCGGTACCACATTGTCGGAGTGCGCTCGCGTGTTGAAGCGGGCGGGAGCGGAAGAAGTTTGGGCAGCCACCGTGGCCCGCGCCTTCCATGGCGCGGAGCTGGGGGAGGGTGCCGAGGATGGGGTAGAGGAGGAAGTCGAAGCGGCGGTGTCCCCACCCTAATCCGCGCAAAATCGGCGCGGCTCGGGGACCCCGATGTCCGTTTCGCTATAGATTATGTCTATGTCGGCTCACAGCGCAGCGTCGCGATACGGAAAGTCCCTTGCCGGTTGCATGCATCATGCCCGCGTGGCGGGAGCCGAAGCACCGCACTGGGTGGCGATGCACGCCCCCGTGCTGGTGCTGAACGCCTCCTACGAGCCGATCAACGTGTGCGCCGCGCGCCGCGCCATCATCCTGGTGCTGAAGGGCGTGGCCATGATGGAGGAAGCCAACGGCAACGTGCTGCATGCCGCGCGCGTGGCCATGCGCGTTCCCTCGGTGATTCGCCTGCTCGAGTACCGGCGCATTCCGCACCAGACGCGTGCGCTGTCGCGCAAGAACATCCTGCTAAGGGACCGCAACACCTGCCAATATTGCGGCAAGGCCCTGGCGGCCGGCGAGTTGACCCTCGACCACGTGATTCCGCGCTCGCGCGGCGGCGCCTCCACCTGGGAAAACCTGGTTGCCTGCTGCCATTCGTGTAATCGCAAGAAGGGAAACTTGTTGCCCCACGAATCCAATATGAAGCTGCTGCGCGAACCCCGCGCCTTCAACCTGCACACCAGCCGGCACATCATGCGTATGATGGGCCGCTCCGACGCGAAGTGGCAGAAGTATCTGTTCTACTGACCCGCTGCACGATGAGTGTCGCCGCGCAGATTTCCATCCTCAATGCACGGACACGGTCTACTGGCGGAATTTGGCGCGAGCACCACATTGTGGGACCAGTTTTTGAAAACAACCCAATGCATCGTGAATAAGTTACACGCCTAAGTAACGCCAGATTGGGCCTCGTCCCTCTAACCCACCCAATATCTGCATCTCACTTAATGTGCGTCTGGCCGGGCAGAAATTCCCTGCGCAACGATATTTGGAGATGGCATGTCAGAAAGTACTCTGGATCAGATCGTGAGTGATTTACGGAGTTCCGGCTCCAAATATTTTCCTCAACACTCGGAAGTAAAAGCAGCTCGCGTTGTCGGCCATACCCCCAAATCCGACCACTACACCTACGAAATCGTTCTCGATTTTTCCGACGGCAGCGAGCGCGTAAACGCAAAGATTTATCGCGCCAAGAACGGCTCGCGCTCTCCGCAGCAGTCGGCGCTGCGGGAGGCGCAGAACCTGCATTTCGCTCACGACACCGCGCAGAGGCGCGCGCTGGATGGCGTACCGCGGCCCATCGGCGATTTTGCCGACTGGGGCGCCGTGATAAGCACCAAGGTGAACGGCTTGCCGTTGCAAAGCCTCATCATGAAAGCCGCTTTGCTGCCGGGCGACGGCAACCACCAACTGCTGGAGACAGCGGCCAGGCGGGCCGGGCAATGGCTGCAGCGATTTCATCGCGCGTCGGCGGCCATGCCCGCGGCGTTCGATGGCACAGGCCTGCTGGGCGAAATCGAAACGCTCTGCGCCAAGGGGCAGAAGGACGGTCTCCCTCCGGAATCGACCAAAGTGATTCTAGGCAAGGCGCGAGCGGCGCTGGCGCGCCAGAAGCGGCCACTGCGCTCCTCAGCGATTTTGCACGATTTCATTCCGCTCAATGTCTTGGTGGCAGAGGACGGCATCGGCTTCTGCGAGTTTGCCGGCTTGTGCGAGCAGGGCCATTCCTTACTGGACGCCGCCATGTTTCTGGCTGCGGTCGAAGTGCTGGAGAAATATCCCTTCTGCAACCGCCACATCACCTCCCAGGTACAGAATGCATTCGTCGAAGCCTATGGCGTGACCGCGCAGGAAGAACCGCTCCTGGATACGCTGAAGATGAAGATGCTGCTGCAAATGTTCGCGCAAGGACGAGTGATCAAAGAGAGCGCCGAGCGCAAGAAGGTGATGTGGGCCAACGTGATGAAGCGCTTTATTCAGCAGGCGGCAGAGAGGTCAGCCGCCAGGGTGGCGTGAGGAACGCCATTCGCTCTTCGCCAGAGATGCTCGTCACCACCTATCCCGACGCTCTCAAGGATTGCGCCGCGACACGTGTTGCTCGCGCTCGCCTCGATTCTGGCGAATAGCGAATGGCGTAAGGCGAAAAGCGAGCCTTTACTGCTTCGGCGGCGTGCTTCCCGCATTCGGTTGCTGCGGCTCTTGTCCCTTCGAAACTTCCTGTCCTTCGTAGGTGATCCGCGATTTCGCTCCGTACCGCTTGTAGTTGGTGTATTTCACGATGTAGCGCATGCGCACATCCTCATTCGAGAAGTGCAGCACGTCATCGGCCCGGGTGTAGGTGGGGAACCAGTACTGGCCGTCAATCTGCTGGCGCCAGGTGGTGAACTTGGGCGAAAGGTTCTCCTTCTCCGGATGCTTTAGATTGTGCACCTGGGGCACGGTTTCGCCATACGTCTTGACGATCTGGAAATCGTGATCGTCCACCCAGATGCGTCCCTGGAAGTAGCGCTCGCCCGGCTCGATCTGCTTGGGAGCGATATCGAACACATAGGTCCCAAGCTCGTCCTCCTTCTGCTTGCCGACATATAGGATCTGGTACTTGTCGATGTCGTCGCTGGTCAAAACAAAAGGCAGCCGATTGCGGATGTCGTCGTAGTCGGACTGTGTCATGATCACCCGCTGCAGGCTCGACTGCGGCGCAAAGGTCACCTGCTCGATGCGCCGTCCACGATCGTCGAACAGGATGTCGGATACCTGGCGATACTGGCCGTCGACCGTGTTGCCCTCCACCGTCTGGATGGTCACGTCCTGGGTGTAGGTGTACTGTTCGCGCGCCAGCTTGAACTGCTTCTCCTTGGCCGCGAACTTCTGGATAATGTCGTTCACGGTAAGCGGAGGCGACGGCTGCGATGGATCAAGCGGGCCTTCGCCGCGTTCGTCAGCAAGCGCGGGGAGGGCAAGGCAAACAGCAAGCACGAAAATGACTGAAGCAACTACACGGAGGGCGTAGGTACGGCACTTCATAAGAATAGCTCTCGAACAATTGTATTGGATGTGGGGGTCATGCAGCACATCAACCATCAACCCAATTCAAGCGCCGGTCGGATGACGTTCCAGGAACTCGGCTCTGCCGGACGGCGGCAACGTGGCTTGTCACAAGCGCCTGTGATATTTGTTAGACGCTCTCCCACCCCCGCCGGTTAACATAGTTGAAACGTGCCAATATCCAAGTCCCAGCAACGCATTAGTGTCATCAATGCGCTTCGCGGCTTTGCCGCGCTGGCCGTCGCGTGGGGGCATTTCGTCGCCGGCCAGGGCAAGTACCTCGGATCGTCCGGCAAATACGGCTACCTGGGCGTCGATATCTTCTTTGTCATCTCGGGATTCGTCATTCCCTGGAGCCTCTATCGCTCGGGTTACGTGCTGCGCGACTTTCCCCGGTTCATGGTCAAACGCAACATCCGCCTGTATCCGCCCTATCTGGCTTCGATCGCCATTACCATCGTGGCGACGAACTCCGTGCTGGTGCCGCTGTTTCACATCCCGCACATGACGGTCACTGGCCGTGACTTGCTGCTCCATTTCGCGTACCTCAACGACCTGTTCCATGTGCGGTGGGTGAATGTCGTCTATTGGACACTGGCGATTGAATTCCAGTGGTATCTGCTGGCCGGCCTCGCGCTTCCGCTGCTGGCGAGTGGTCGCAAGCTGGCGCGCTTCGCCGTGACCGTAGCGATGCTGCTGGCTTACTACACATTCTATTGGGACCGGCTGGTCTTCCACTATCTGCCGGTGTTTCTGATCGGCGTCTTCGTCTTCCAATATCGCGCGCGAATTATCGAGCGACGAGAGATGCTGGGCCTGATCGCGGTGATGGCTGTTGCGGTGCTCCGGATTTCGGGATGGCTGGTGCCGCTGGTGGCCGTACCGACGGGATTGCTGATCGCATTCTCCAGCTTCCACAGCCGCGGTGCCGATCGCGTAGGTGACCTCAGCTACTCGCTCTACCTGCTGCATCTGCCCATCGGAGTCAGCGTCATCGGTTGTCTCTCGCACTGGCTGCCCTACTCCAGTTGGTACATCGGCGTGTTGGATGTTGTGGGTGTGGCTGCGTCGATGGCCGCAGCCTGGCTCATGTACCAGACCATCGAGAAGCCGTCACAGGAGCTGTCATCGGCCATCCGCTTCGCTCGCCGCACCAGCAAACCGGCGGTACAGCCTGCCGCGGTCGTCGCGGGCGACTGAACCCCGCGCTGCTCCTCTCGTTGGCTTATACTGCTTCCACGAACTACTCTGGTTTCCGATACACACGCTGATGTCGACGGCTGAAAATCCGGCAGCGGGCATGCGCGGAATCCTTGCCGAGCGTGACTTTCGCACGCTCTGGCTGGCCCAGTTCGTCTCCGTGTTTGGAGATTTCCTGGCGCTCTTCGGCGTGATCAGCCTGATCACCTTTCGTTGGCATGGGACGGCCGCGCAGGTCACCTACCTGCTGATCGCGTACATGCTGCCGCTGGCCATCGTCAGTCCGATCTCGGGCGTCTTTGTTGACCGTTGGCGCGTGAAGCGGGTAATGATCACCAGCGACCTGATTCGCGGCGCGCTGGTATTGCTGTTGCCGTGGGTCACGGACATGGTGCAGTTGTGCGCCATCTTCATCGCGCTGAGCGTGCTTTCCAGTTTCTTCGGCCCCGCCCAATCGGTGGCTCTCCGCACACTGGTCGCGAAGGAGAAGTTGCTGGCAGCCAATGCGATGATGTCGCAAGCGTTCTACACCGTGCGCCTGCTCTCCCCGGTTGTGGCCGGCGCGCTGGTAGCGTGGCTGACCGAGAAGTCCTGCTTTTACCTGGATAGTTTCAGCTTTTTCTTCTCCGCCGCCATGGTTGGCACGCTGCTGATCCAGCGCGAACCGGCGCCCGGCAGCAACACGCTGAAGGGATTTCTCGAACAGCTCACCAGCGGCAACCGCTTCATCTTCACTCATCCATCACTGGCTTTTGTGATTACTTCGATGGTCAGCGCCATGTTTGTGATGAGCTGCCTCAGCCCGTTGTTTTCGATCTACGTGCGCGACATCTTGCACTCGGGCGTCTTTCTGTATGGCGTGGTGAGTTCGGCGGTTGGGGTTGGCCTGATCATCGGCACCGCGACGGTGAACCGCTTCGGCCGCGAGCGGCCGAAGAAAAGCATTGTTCTGGCGGGATTGACCACCTGCGCAGCGGGGGTGGCGCTGCTGGGGATCTTCCGCGCGATTCCGGCGGCGGTCGCCACCACGTTCACCATGGGGTTCGGCATCAGCTTCGTCGTGGTTGCCGCGCAAACCCTTATGCAGCAGGAGACGCCGCCTGCCATGCTGGGCCGCGTCAGCTCCAGCTTCATGTCGGTGTTCTCCCTGGCTCAGGTGTTGGGGCTGCTGCTCTCCGGTCATCTCGCGGTGTGGGTGGGAATCCGTGCCGTATTTCTGCTCTGCGCCGCGGCCCTGGCGCTGATTGCGACCGTGGGATTGACGCAGCACAAACCGCCGGAAATCTCCCTGGATGCGCCAACGGAGAGCGCGTAATCGCCGGCAGGCGATCTCGTCAGCAATTTGCCGACATTATCTGCCCCATGCGTCGGCCGGGTTCTCCGGCTGTTACACTATCGGGTTTTGGCGCGCTTTTTGCTGGTGCCCTCGGCGCGCGGAGGCATGATGCTGCGTCGTCTTGTTGTTCTGCTTTTCTGCTGTTCCCTCGCCGGAGTTGCTCAGAATAAACGTCCCTTCACCTTCGAAGACATGATGCAGCTCAAGCGCATCGGCGAGCCGAGCGTCTCGCCCGACAGCAAATGGGTCGCGTTCAGCGCCGTGGATGTTGACCTGGAGAAGAATACGAAGACGCCACACTTGTGGATCGTGCCGATCACCGGCGGGGAGGCGCGTCGGCTTTCTCCTTCTGACGAGAAGGGCGAAGATCGGCCTCGCTTCTCGCCCGATGGCAAGCGCGTGATCTTCGAGTCGGCAAAAGACGGCAGCTCGCAGATCTACGTGCAGGAGTTCGACACCGACACCGGAGCCCTTACGGGCGAACCAAACAAGGTAACGAGTATCTCCACCGAGGCCTCCGGCGGACTCTGGTCGCCGGATGGGCAATGGATCCTGTTCGTATCGTCGGTTTATCCCGATTGCAACGACGACGCCTGCAACAAGCAGCGCGATGACGAGAAGGCCAAATCCAAGGTAAAGGCGAAGATCTTCACCGGGCTGCTCTATCGTCACTGGACCAGCTACTTCGATGGCAAATACAGCCACCTGTTCATCATCGATGCGACCTGCGCTCTAAGTCCGCCGCCGAATGAAAGCGTGTCGGGCAGAAACGTAATTTGCGTGCCGCGCGATCTAACCCCCGGCGCGCACGACGTTCCGCCGTTCTCGCTCGGCGGACAAGACCAGTATTCGTTCTCGCCCGATGGCAAGGAGGTCGCCTATACCAGCAACATGGATGAAGTGCAGGCGACGAGCACGAACAGCGACATCTTTACTGTGCCCGTCGCCGGCGGTGCGCCGAAGAAGATTACCACCAATCCCGGCAGCGACTCGACGCCGCTGTATTCGCCGGACGGCAAGTACATCGCCTACCGCTCGCAACTGCGCGGGGGATACGAGAGCGATCGCTTCCGCCTGATGCTCTATGAGCGCGCCACCGGCAAGATCACCGACATGACGCCGAACTGGGACCGCTGGGTCGATTCCATGGCGTGGTCACCGGACTCGAAGACGATTTACTTCACGGCCGAGAACGAAGGGGAGGCGCCGATTTACGCGCTGCACATCGATGCAGAAAACAAGTGGCCGCAGGAGCTGGTTGCGGGCTTCAACGACAGCCCAACGCCGACTCCCGACGGCAAGATGCTGGTCTTCGACCGCATGTCAGTCGAGTTTCCCAACGAGATCTACAGTGCCCCGTTGCAGTTCCCACAATGTAGGATGGAGCCGCCACCGAACTCCTACTCTGTGGCAGATTGCCTGCTGTCGCATGCGCAGCCGGTGACGAGGTTGAATGACCCCGTTCTCTCACAGGTTCAAATGCAGCCGCTCGAGCCCTACGGGTTCGAGGGCGCGAACAGAGAGAAGGTTCAGGGCTTCGTGGTCAAGCCGCCCAACTTCGACGCAAGCAAGAAATATCCCGTCAAGTTCCTCATTCACGGCGGCCCGGAGGGCGCGTGGGGCGACGACTGGTCGTATCGCTGGAACCCCGAGCTGTTCGCGGCTAACGGCTACGTCGTCGTGATGATCAACTTCCACGGCTCAACCGGCTACGGACAGAAGTTCATTGACGCCATCAACGGCGACTGGGGCGGCGCGCCCTTCGAGGACCTGATGCTTGGCCTCAACAACGTCGAGCAGACCCATCCCTACGTCGATAAGAACCGCGAGTGCGCACTGGGTGCCAGCTACGGCGGCTACGCCATCAACTGGATCGAGGGCCACACTGTCCGCTTCAAGTGTCTGGTCTCGCACGACGGCATGTTCAACACTGAGTCAGCCTACGGTACAACCGAGGAGCTGTGGTTCAACGAGTGGGAGTTCAAAGGCACGCCGTGGACGAATCGCGAGATGTACCGCAAGTGGTCGCCGCACTTGTTTGCGACCAACTTCAAGACGCCGATTCTTGTTGTGCACGGACAGCTCGACTATCGCCTCGACGTCTCGGAAGGCTTCCAGATGTTTACTACTGCGCAGCGGCTGAAGATTCCGTCGAAAATGCTGTACTTCCCCGACGAAGGCCATTGGGTGCTGAAGCCGCAAAACAGCCGCTTATGGTACAAGACCGTGAACGACTGGGTCGATCAGTGGACCGGGCCGGCGAAGTAGAGCGGAGTTCCGGGTTTCAAGGAAGCTTACGGAGCGAACGGGCCTGCCGGCGCGCAGAGCGCATGCCTAGGGCGTTCCCGACGTACACGTCTTGGCCAGCTCCTTGGCGCTGTTGACGTCGAGGGCGGGCAGCTCTTCTACGGTCGATGCTGCCCAAACCACGGTCGTGTCCAGGGAGATCACCGTGGGCTTGCCGCTGACCTCCATCTCGTGACCGACATAGCGACTGAGCCGGGCGGTGTTGCCCGTCAACCGCGTGATCCGCCCGTCCTGCCAAACCACGTAGTAATGGGTCGAGGAGTTCTCCAGACAACCTTGGACGGTGGGCGGATCGGACGGCGCCGTCCAGCGGTCCAGCGCGGGGTAGCCTTCCTGCCCTTGAAGCCAGAATGCAGAGCCAAACAGCACAAACGCGAACATCACCGCTTTGCGCATAGAGCCTCCATACCGGAGAGGATGCGCGGCGTGCGAGGAAGTTGCACGGTTCACAGCGGGCGTATACGAGTTCTTGCCTCTAAACGAGCTCTGGCGCCGAACCGAGTAGATGGAATTCCGGTTTGGGAGTATCCGGTCGATCTGGGCCTGTAATGGTGAGGCCGGTCACTGCGTTTATCTTTCAGGCTCGATGTAATGGGGTTGTCGAGCCGGCTTCGGCACGGAGGACGAGATGATTTCCGCCACGGTTACTCTTACTCAGCCCCAAGGCACTCATCGGCAATTCGTAGCCACCAGCGGCACCGGACATCACCTGCTGATGGACGATGCTGTCGGCAACACCGGCGCAAAGCCGATCGAACTGGTCGCCATCGCGCTGGCAGGATGCACTGCCTTCGACGTCATCAACATCCTGCGCAAGAAGCGGCAACAGGTCACCGGGTATGAAGTGAAGGTCGAGGCCGACCAGGCGCCGAATCCGCCCAACATCTTTACCGCTGTCCGCATTCATCACATCGTGACCGGCATCGATGTCTCGCCGAAGGCAGTGGAAGATGCCATCCAACTGTCGGAGCAAAAGTACTGTGCCGTAGGGGCGATGGTGCAGAGGAGCGCCGAACTGCATACGACTCTCGAAATCGTTGCGGCGACCGAAGCGGCTCTGGTCGGAGCCTAGGAAGCTATCTCACAATGGACCAAGAGGTAAGAGGTCACTTTGGCCCGGGCTAAAGCCCGCATCTTTGGCGGGCCTCAGCAGCACGGCTGAAGCCGTGCCCTTTGAGATAGGTTGGGTTCTAGAATGCCGCACGGCCAGGGTCAAACGTCCACCGCCGCACGCGCAACCCGCCGCCAGCGCCTAAGGTGAGCAACATCTTCCTCAGGTATGTCGATTGGAAAGCTGTCGCTGCCGGGCCCCCAAGAAGTTCAAGCTGGTAAGTTCTTGGTTACGAAGTGCCTCGCTCCAGACATCAGGTGGCCTCTGGCTTGCTTCTAACAAAACAGCCGCAGGGTAATCCTCCTCCGGGGCAAGTCACATGCGGATTTTCGCGCGAATGCGGCCAGCAGTTCTGTTGCTGATCAGCTTTGGTGCGGCGTCCACGATTTCTTACGCGCAATCGCAAAGCTTGGGTCTGGAGCAGATTGTCAGCCGCATGTCGCTGGCGCGGACGGCCGCGCGCGACCACAACGTCGCCTACACGGTCAAGCGGGAGTACCAGCTTTCTCCAGCCGGCGCGGCGAAAGCGAGTGCCGATGTGGTCGCCGACGTCAGCTTCTTCCCGCCATCGGAGAAGCAGTACGTCATCGTGAAGGCGGAAGGCAATGACCGCGGCGCGGGAATTGTGCGCAGAATACTGGATCATGAAGTCGTCATGGCCAATCATTGGCAGCCTTACGTTGTCAGCGCGGCCAATTACGATTTTGCGCTAGTGGGCCGGGAAGCGATCGACGGGCACGAATGCTATGTTCTGCAACTCTCGCCCAAGCGGGATGCAGTCGAGCTAGTGCGTGGCAAAGCGTGGGTTGACGCCCAAGACTTCTCCATTCGCCGCATCGCAGGTCAAACCGCGAAGAACCCGTCGTTCTGGATCAAGAACCTCAATGTCACGATCAACTACGGACAGGTGAACGGGGTTTGGCTGGAAACATCGACCGAAGCCGTCGCCGAAGTGCGTCTGGCCGGGACCCACGTGCTGACCTCGAGAGAGCTGGACGTACGCACGGCCACGCTGAGCGCCCGGGCTTCAAAACCTGCGGTGCCGCACCGGAACCGCGAGCACGTGGCGGCGGATACGGCTGCCTGGGTCGCGCACTGATGCATGCTCTGAGTGCCTTTGTCGCCTTGAAAGGGCGCGGCTTCAGCCGCGCCGAATTCGCAATAAAGAAGCTCGGCCTTTAGGCCCTGAGTTACCCTCCCACGGCTGAAGGCGCCGGATCATGGGCGCAGCTTATCGGCACGCCTTCAGGGGCCTCTGAAAAAGTCGAGCACGCAGATCCCTCGCGGCCTGAAGGCCGCTCGGGATGACAAAAATAAAGGGCTTAGAACGGCGCAGCTAAAGCTGCGCC